>Ga0209368_1001054_pt1 | contig 14023 bp, 10 predicted proteins | sample EBPBio242008_DNA_FD_185862 | JGI IMG/M metagenome (GOLD analysis project Ga0209368, IMG submission 185862) | Wastewater treatment Type I Accumulibacter community from EBPR Bioreactor in Madison, WI, USA - Reactor 1_4/24/2008_ DNA (SPAdes)... | ecosystem: Engineered > Bioreactor > EBPR >...
GCGGCTGTCGGCGACCGAGACGCAGGAGCTTTCGGATTGGGTCGACAAGGGCGGGCTGCTGGTGCGCTTTGCCGGGCCGCGGATGGCCGTGAGCGATCTGACCCGGGTGGAGGAGGACCCGCTCTTGCCGGTGCGGCTGCGCGAGGGTGGGCGGGCCGTGGGTGGCGCGATGAGTTGGGGCGAGCCGCGCACGCTGGCGCCCTTTGCCGAGGGCTCGCCCTTCTTTGGGCTGCCGGTGCCGGCGGATGTGTCGGTGCGCGAGCAGGTGCTGGCGCAGCCCGGCCCGGACCTGGCCGACCGCACCATCGCCGCGCTGGACGATGGCACGCCGCTGGTGACGCGCCGGGAGATGGGGGCGGGACAGATCGTGCTGTTCCACGTCACCGCCAATGCCGAGTGGTCGAACCTGCCGCTGTCGGGGCTGTTCGTGGACATGCTGGAGCGGCTGGCGGTGTCAACCCGCCCCGAGGCCACGGGCGAATCCGACCTGGTGGGCCAGGTCTGGGTGCCCCAGGTGGTGCTGGATGCCTGGGGACAGGCGCAGGATGCGGGCCAGGTCGCGGGGGTGGAGGGCGAGGCGCTGGCGGGGGCCATGTCCGCCGGGCCCGATGCCGCGCATCCGCCGGGCCTTTACGCCAGCGGCGAGCGGCGCGTGGCGCTGAACGCGGTGGGTCCCGATACGGAGCTTGCGCCGGCGGCCTGGGCGGCGGGCACGGTGATCGAGGGGATCGAAGCGGTGAAATCGCGATCGCTGAAGGGCGCGCTGCTGACGGCGGCGACGGTGCTCTTGCTGCTGGATATCCTGGCCGCGCTGGTTCTTTCTGGCCGGATGCCCGGCCTGCGGCGGGCTGCGGCTGTTCTGGCGCTGGCGCTGGTTCCGCTGGCCATGCCTGGCGTGGGGCGTGCAGCCGAGACCGATGATCCGCTGGCGCTGGAGGCCACGACGGCGGTGGTGCTGGGCTATGTCGAGACCGGGGACGCGCAAGTGGATGCCGTGTCGAAGGCCGGGTTGCAGGGCTTGAGCGACGTGCTGTGGCAGCGCACCTCGGTCGAGCCGGAGGCGCCGATTGGTGTGGACATCGAGAAGGACGAACTGGCCTTCTTTCCGTTCCTGTACTGGCCCGTCACGACGGGGCAGCGCCTGCCTTCGGCCACGGCCTATGCCAAGCTGAACGATTATCTGCGGTCGGGCGGCATGATCCTGTTCGACACCCGCGATGGCGACCTGTCGCCCGGCACCTCGCCCGAGGCGCAGCAGTTGCAGCGCATCGCGGCCGGGCTGGACATTCCGCCGCTGGAGACGGTGCCGGCAGACCATGTACTGACCCGGACCTTCTACCTGCTGCAGGATTTCCCCGGCCGGTTCCAGGGCACGCCCGTCTGGGTGGAGGCCGCTCCGCCGGATGCGGAGCAGGCCGAGGGGATGCCGTTCCGCAACCTGAACGATGGTGTGACGCCGGTGGTGATCGGGGGCAATGACTGGGCCTCGTCCTGGGCGGTGGATGACAATGGCATGTGGATGTTCCCGGTGGGCCGCGGCTTTGCCGGCGAGCGCCAGCGCGAGATGGCCTATCGCTTTGGTGTGAACCTCGTGATGCATGTGCTGACCGGGAACTACAAATCCGATCAGGTCCATGTGCCGGCGCTTCTGGAAAGGCTGGGCCAGTGAACGGCATGTCGCAAAGCCTGGTCTTCGATCCGCTGGTGGCCTGGCCGCTCATCTGGGCGCTGGCCGGTCTGGCGGTGGTCCTGGTGGCGGTGGCCTTGTGGCGTGGCCTGCCGGGATGGGCGCTGCGCGGCGTGGCACTGGCGCTGGTGATCGCGGCTCTGGCCGGGCCGGTGCTGCAAGAGGAACAGCAGGCGCCGCTGTCGGACATCGTGATCCTTGTGGTGGACGAAAGCGCCAGCCAGCGCTTGAGCGACCGACCCGACCAGACCGCCCGCGCCGTGGCGCGGATCGAGGCCGAGGTGGCGGCGCTGCCCGACACCGAGCTGCGCGTGGTGACGGTCGGCGACGGGCCGGATAATGCCGGGACGCTGGCCATGACTGCGCTCGCCGAGGCGATGGCGGCCGAGCCGCGCGCGCGGCTGGCCGGGGCGATCCTGGTGACGGACGGGCAGGTGCATGACATGGCGCTGACGCCGGACCTGCCGGCGCCTTTGCATGTGCTGCTGACCGGGCGGTCGTCGGACTGGGACCGGCGGCTGACGATCAAGGATGCACCGGCCTTTGCCATCCTGGGCGAAGAGGTGCGGCTGAAGCTGCGCATCGATGACGAGGGCGCGGTGCCGCCGGGCTTTGGCCAGGAGGCTGAGGTCGAGATTGCGGTGGATGATGCGCCGCCCCAGACCTATCTGGTGCCGGTGGGGAGCGACCTGGACGTGCCCGTGACGCTGCAGCACGGCGGCATGAACGTGCTGCGCTTTTCCGTGGCGCCGGCTGAGGGCGAGATCACCGACCGCAACAACAGCGCCATCGTGCAGATCAACGGCGTGCGCGACCGCCTGCGGGTGCTGCTGGTTTCGGGCGAGCCCCATGCGGGCGAGCGGGTCTGGCGCAACCTTCTGAAGTCCGATGCCTCGGTGGACCTGGTGCATTTCACCATTTTGCGTCCGCCGGAAAAGCAGGACGGCATCCCGGTGGACGAGCTGTCGCTGATCGCCTTTCCGACGCGGGAGCTGTTCGTCGAGAAGATCAAGGAGTTCGACCTGATCATCTTCGACCGCTATCGGATGCGGGGCATCCTGCCGATGTCCTATCTGCAAAACGTGGCGGACTATGTGAAGGAAGGCGGCACCGTGCTTGTCGCCTCCGGCCCCGAGTTCGGCGCGGTGGATTCGCTGTGGCGCTCGCCGCTGGCCGAGGTTCTGCCGGTGGAGCCGACGGCGCGGGTGATCGAAGAGGGCTTCCGGCCCGCCGTGACCGACCTTGGCCATCGTCATCCGGTGACCGAGGGGCTGGAGGATCTGGCGCCGGAAGGGGGCTGGGGCCGCTGGTTCCGCATGGTCGAGGTCAACCCGCTGGAGGGCGAGGTGCTGATGACCGGCCCGGACGAGCGCCCGCTTCTGGTGGTGAACCGGGTTGGCGAGGGGCGGGTGGCCGTGCTGGCCTCGGACCATGCCTGGTTGTGGGGGCGGGGCTACGAGGGCGGCGGGCCCCAGCTGGAGCTGTTGCGGCGGCTGGCGCACTGGATGCTGAAGGAGCCCGAGCTGGAGGAAGAGGCGCTGACCGCCACGGCGAATGGCCAGGTGCTGACCATCACGCGGCGCACCATCGAGGAAGAGCCGCCGGGACCGGTGATGGTGACCGGGCCGGACGGGGACATGGTGTCGCTGGACATGACGGCCGAGACGCCGGGGCGCTATTCGGTGGACTGGCAGGCGCCGCAGATCGGGTTGTACCGGCTGGAACAGGGCGATCTGACGCGGGTGGTGGCGGTGGGGCCTGCCGCGCCGAAGGAGTTCGAACAGGCGCTTGCCTCGCCCGATCTTGTGGCGCCGGCGGTCGAGGCGCGGCGGGGTGGTGTGCTGTCCATCGAGGATGGCTTGCCCGATGTGCGGCAGGTGGGCGAGGGCCGTGCCGCCGCGGGGCGCGGCTGGATCGGCGTGACGCCGCGCGGTGCCGCACTGACCGAGGATCTGAGCGTGGCACCGCTGTTGCCGGCCTGGGCCTGGCTGGTGCTGGCGGCACTCTTCGCCGTGGCAGCCTGGCTGGTCGAGGGCCGGCGCGGCACGCCGCGCCGCGCCTGAGCGGTGGTCAGACGGGCCCGCGGTCGAGGATGGCGCGGCGGGAATGCGAGAAGAACTCGCGCCGGAGCTGCACGCCGGTGACGAATACCGTGGCGGCGATCAGCGCCAGCGGCCCGATGAGCCAGGCCAGCGTGCCAAGCGCGAAGTAGATGGAGCGCAGCCCGCTGTTGAACCCCTTGGCGGCCTGGATGTTGACCTCGGCCGCCTGGGCGGCGCGGTGCTGGGCCACCGGATCGGCGGGATCGTTCGGCACGGCGGCCATCAGGATGGCGCAATAGCCGAAGACACGGTGCGACCAGATGAATTTCAGCAGCGCCTCGGCCAGGAAGAACAGGACGACGATGACCTTGATCTTGATCAGCGCCTGATCCGCCACGATGGGCAGGGCGGTTTCGGCGTTGATGTCCGAGGCGAGGTTGGCCAGCGGCGTGGGGTCGCCGATCAGCGCCACGCCGCCGCCGATGGCGATCAGGCAGGTCGAGACGAAGAAGGCGGTGCCCTGACGCAGCGAATCGATGATCGAGGCGTCGAAGATGCGCGGCTGGCGGGTGACGAACTGCTCCATCCAGTCGCGCCGGTACTGGGCCATCAGCACGGTGACCGAGGGTCGCCCAGCTGGCGGATGCACAGAAATCCAGCCGGTGAGGAACCAGGCCAGGGCAAGGACCGCGAGGGCCAGGAAATCGAGCGGGGACAAGGGGCCAAGCATGTGCATGGCGCGATGCTAGCCGGGGCTGCGCCGTCTTGCCAGCGCCGCCGGGGGGCGCATAGTGGGCGCAAGGAAGCGGAGGAGGCCACCCGATGCAGATGCCAGAGCCGGATGCCAGGGTGATCGCGCGGAAGGCGGAAATCGTCGCCGGGCTGCGGCGCCTGCTGCCGGCGGATGCGGTGATCGACGATCCGGCCGAGACGCGGGTGTACGAATGTGACGGGCTGACCGCCTATCGCTGCCCGCCGCTGGCGGCGGTGCTGCCGCGGACGACCGAAGAGGTGGCGGCGGTGCTGCGCTTTTGCCAGGGGGCGGGCGTGCCGGTGGTGCCGCGCGGGTCGGGCACCTCGCTGGCGGGCGGGGCGATGCCCACGGCGGATGCGCTGATCCTGGGGCTGGCGCGGATGAATGCCGTGCTGGAGACGGATTACGAGAACCGCTTCATCCGGGTGCAGACGGGCCGCACCAACCTGTCGGTGACCGGTGCGGTCGAGGCGGACGGGTTCTTCTATGCGCCCGACCCCTCCAGCCAGCTGGCCTGCGCCATTGCCGGCAATATCGGGATGAACTCGGGCGGGGCGCATTGCCTTAAGTACGGCGTCACGACGAACAACCTTCTTGGCGTCACGCTGGTGACCATGGCGGGCGAGGTCGTCACCATCGGCGGCCCCTGGTCCGATGCCGGGGGGCTGGACCTTCTGGGGGTGATCTGCGGGTCGGAAGGGCAGTTGGGGGTGGTGACCGAGGCCTGGTTGCGCATCCTGCCCAAGCCCGAGGGCGCGCGGCCGGTGCTGATGGGCTTTGGCTCCAGCGAGGATGCGGGGGCCTGCGTGGCGGCGATCATCAAGTCGGGCATCCTGCCGGTGGCGATCGAGTTCATGGACCGGCCCTGCATCCGGGCGACCGAGGATTTCTGCAAGGCGGGCTACCCCGATTGCGAGGCGCTTCTGATCGTGGAGGTGGAGGGATCGCCGGCCGAGATCGACGAGCAACTGGTCCGCATCAAGGACATCGCCGCCGCGCATGAGCCGGTGGCGATCCGCGAGGCGGCGGACGAGGACGAGGCGAAGCGCATCTGGCTGGGCCGGAAATCCGCCTTCGGGGCAATGGGGCAGATGGGCGATTACATGTGCCTGGACGGCACGATCCCGGTTTCGGAACTGCCGCGCGTGCTGAACCGCATCGGCGAGATGAGCCGCGAGACCGGGCTGATGGTCGCCAACGTGTTCCATGCGGGCGACGGCAACATGCATCCCCTGATCCTGTTCGATGCCAACCGGCCGGGCGACCTGGAGCGGGTCGAGGAGCTGGGGGCCGATATCCTGAAGCTGTGCGTCGAGGTGGGCGGATGCCTGACCGGCGAGCATGGCGTGGGGATCGAGAAGCGCGACCTGATGCCGGTGCAGTTCGGCCCGGCAGACCTGGAAGCGCAGATGCGGGTGAAGGATGTCTTCGATCCGCGCTGGCTGATGAACCCGGCAAAGGTGTTTCCGCTGGAGGCTTCGGCCGGGCGGCGCGCGGGGTGATGGGCGGGTCTGGGGGCTGTCTGCCTCCCGTCTCGACGTTGAGTCTTTCAGGCAGAAGATGGATCGGCAATGCGTCCTGCGGACGAGATGGAACTGGCAGAGGCGGTGCGGGGGGCTGCGGCGCCCTTCGTCATTCGCGGCGGCGGGACGCGCGGCATCGGGCGGCCGGCGCCGGGCGAGGTGCTGGAGACCGGGGGGCTGTCTGGCGTGGAGCTCTACGAGCCCGGCGCACTGACATTGGTGGCGCGGGCGGGCACTCCCTTGGCCGAGGTGCAGGCGGTGCTGGCGGGCGAGCGGCAGCGGCTTTGCTTCGAGCCGCCCGACCTGCGCGGCCTTCTGGGGCGGACCGGTGAGGCGACGCTTGGCGGGGTGGCGGCGGCCAACGCCAGCGGCCCGCGCCGGGTGCAGTCGGGCGCGGCGCGCGACAGCCTGATCGGGGTGCGTTTCGTCGATGGCACCGGGGCGGTGGTGAAGAACGGCGGCCGGGTGATGAAGAACGTCACCGGCTATGACCTGGTGAAGCTGATGGCGGGGAGCCACGGCACGCTTGGCGTGCTGACCGAGGTGGCCTTCCGGGTGCAGGCGATCCCTGAGGCCGAGGCCACGCTGGTGGGCGAGGGCCTGGGCGCCGAGGCCGCGCTGGCCGCGCTGCGCCGGGCGCTTGGCTCGCCTTTCGATGTGTCGGGCGCGGCCTTTGCCGGGGGCCGGGCGCTGGTGCGGGTGGAGGGCATGGCCGGATCGGTCGCCTATCGCGCGGGGCAGTTGCGCGCGCTTCTGGGCGGTTGGGCGATTGCCGAGGGCGCGGCCTCGGCCGCGCTGTGGCAAGCTGTGCGCGACGTGACGGCGCTGGCCGGGCGGCAGGGCGCGCTGTGGCGGCTGTCGGTGGTGCCGACCGAGGCGATGACGGTGCCGCGGGCGCTGGAGACGGCGGGTATCGGGCATGAGGCGGCCTGGGACTGGGGCGGGGGGCTTCTGTGGCTTCTGGTGCCCGAGGGGGGCGCCGACGTGGTGCGTGCCGCCGTGAAGGGCATCGGCCATGCCACGCTGGTGCGGGGCGATCTGCCCGGCGTGCCGGTCTTTCCGCCCGAGCCGCCAGAGGTGGCGGCGCTGACCGCGGGCCTGCGCGCGAAGTTCGATCCGAAGGCATTGTTCAACCGGGGGCTCATGGGCTGATGCAGACGAATTTCACGCCCGAACAGTTGAAGGACCCCGGCCTTGCCATGGCCAACGATGTGCTGCGGGCCTGTGTGCATTGCGGCTTCTGCACGGCGACCTGCCCGACCTATCAGGTGCTGGGGGATGAACTCGATTCCCCCAGGGGCCGCATCTACCTGATCAAGGAGATGCTGGAGACCGGGCGCGATGCCGATGCGCAGACGGTGAAGCATCTGGACCGCTGCCTGTCCTGCCTCGCCTGCATGACCACCTGCCCCTCGGGCGTGCATTACATGCATCTGGTGGACCATGCGCGCGCGCATGTGGAAAAGACCTACCGCCGCCCGGTCACGGATCGGGCGCTTCGGCGGATGCTGGCCTGGATGCTGCCCCATCCGATGCGCTTCCGGCTGGCGCTGCTGGCGGCCAAGCTCGCGCGGCCCTTCCGCGGGCTGGTGCCAGACGCCCGGTTGCGGGCGATGCTGGACATGGTGCCGAAGCGCATCCCGCCGGTCAGCCGCAACGACGACCCTCAGGTGTTCGCGGCGGCGGGTGAGCGCCGCGCGCGGGTGGCGCTGCTGACCGGTTGCGCGCAGCGGGCGCTGGACACCGACATCAACGACGCCACGATCCGCCTGCTGACCCGCCTGGGCGTCGAGGTGGTGGTGCCCGAGGGCATGGGCTGCTGCGGGGCGCTGACTCATCACATGGGGATGGAGGACCACTCCCATGCTGCCGCGAAACAGGTGATCCGCGCGGTCATGGCCGAAAAGCGGGCGAATGGGCTGGATGCGCTGGTCATCAACACCAGCGGATGCGGCACCACGGTGAAGGATTACGGGCACATGTTCCGCACCACGCCTATGGCCGCCGAAGCGGCAGAGGTCGCGGGGATGGCCAAGGACATCAGCGAGCTTCTGGTCCGGCTGACCCTGCCGCAACAGGGGCCGACGGGCATCCGCGTCGCCTATCACGCGGCCTGTTCGTTGCAGCATGGCCAGCAGGTGAAGGCGGCGCCGAAGGACCTGTTGAAGCGGGCAGGGTTCGAGGTGGTGGAGCCGGCCGACAGCCATCTGTGCTGCGGGTCCGCCGGGACCTACAACCTGTTGCAGCCTCAGATTTCGCAGGAGCTGAAGGCGCGCAAGGTCAGGACGCTGGAGGCCAAGGCGCCGCAGGTGATCGCGGCGGGCAACATCGGCTGCATGATGCAGATCGGCTCGGGCACGCCGGTGCCGGTGGTGCATACGGTGGAGCTTCTGGATTGGGCCACGGGCGGTCCGAAGCCCCGGAAACTGGCGGATGCCGCCTTCAATCTGCCCTGATCGGCGGGCAGTCTGGGCCCAAGCCGGAGGATTCATGCTGCGCCCGACCCTTGCCGCTTCGCTTGCCCTGTTCCTTGCCGCCGCGGGGTTCGCCGCCGCACAGGAAAGCCCGCTGACCGAGATGCAGACCGGCGACGATTCGCGGGGCTGGGAGGCGGTGGGACGGCTGAACTTCGGCGACCGCGGCTTCTGCACCGGCGCGATGATCGCACCCGACCTGGTGCTGACCGCCGGGCATTGTCTGTTCGACAAGGAAACCGGCGCGCGGTTCCAGCCGGGGCAGATCCAGTTCCTTGCCGGCTGGCGCAATGGCCGCGCCATCGCCTATCGCGGCGTGAAGCGCGCCATCGCCCACCCGGAGTTCGTCTATGGCGGGCATGACGATCTGGAGCGCGTGCCCTATGATCTGGCGCTGGTTCAGCTGGACCAGCCGATCCGCCTGCCTGCGGTGGCACCCTACCGGACAGGGCCGATGCCGGTGGACGGCGAGGCCGTGGGCGTGGTGTCCTATGCGCAGGACCGGTCCGAAGCGCCTTCGATCCAGAAGGTCTGCCATGTCCTGGGCCAGCAGGACGCCGCGCTGATCCTGACCTGCGACGTGGATTTCGGCTCGTCTGGCTCTCCCATCTTCGAGATCAGCGGCGGCATGGCGCGCATCGTCTCGGTCATCTCGGCCAAGGCCGAGATGGACGGGCGCAAGGTCTCCCTCGGCACATCGCTGACAGGGCCGCTGCCTGAACTCATGGACGAGTTGCACCGCGAGGAGGGCAGTCGACCTGAAGCGGTGACGGTCCTGTCGGGCGGTGCCCCAGGCGGGGCCAAATTCGTCAAGCCATGATCGGTCGGGCGCAGCTTGCCCTGCTTCTGGTGCTGTGCGCCGGGCCGGCGCCAGCCCAATCCACCGGGCTGGATGCCCTGGACCGGCGAGAGCAGATCCTCGGATGGGAGGCGGTGGGCAAGGTCGAACGGAACGACGGCTTCTGCACCGGCGCGCTGATCGCCACCGATCTGGTGCTGACGGCGGCGCATTGCCTGTACCAGCCGGACGGCCAGCCGGTTGACCCGGCCGGGTTGCGGTTCCGGGCGGGGTATATCGAGGGCACCTCCGTGGACGAGGTGGCCGTGGCCCGTGCCGCGCCGCTGGACGGCTATGTGCCGGGCGGGGTGATCACCGAGGATAAGCTGCGACATGACGTGGCGCTTCTGCTGCTGGCCCGGCCGATCCCGGCCGCTGTGGCGGCCCCCTTCGCGGTGGACAGCCCCGGCGATGGAGCCGCGGTCAGCGTGGTGTCCTATGCGCGCGGGCGGGAAGAGGTGCCGTCCTGGCAGCGCCGCTGCTCGGTCCTGGGCCGCGCGCGCGGTCTCGTGGCCTTCGACTGCGACGTGACGTTCGGCGCCTCGGGTGCACCGGTGTTCGAACTGGGCGCGGGCCGGGCGCGGATCGTCTCGATCGTCTCGTCGGGAACGGGAGGGGCCGATGCCATGGCCTTCGGCATGGACCTGCCCGATGCCGTGGCCGCGCTGAAGGCGCAGCTTCGGTCGGGCCGGGGCGTGCTTGGTGCCGCCGAGCCTCCCGCCGCCACGGTCCGGCGGATCGGCCAGGGCGACGGCAACCGGTCTGGCAGCGGTGCCCGCTTTGTGAAGCCACCCGCTCCGGGCGGTTGAGCGGGGCTTGAAACCGCGCGGGCCAAGCCCCAGATCAACGCTGTCCGGGGCGCCATTACGGGTTCCGGGCATCACCCCGCCCGCCCGAAAGGGGGGCTTACATCGTTATCGCTTCCCAATGGAGGATGACCCATGCGCAGCTTTGATCTTGCGCCGCTGTACCGCGCCACCGTCGGCTTCGACCGTATCGCCGACCTGATGGACCGCGTGATCACGAATGACGTGACCAGCCAGACCTACCCGCCCTACAACATCGAAAAGACCGCCGACGATGCCTATCGCATCTCGGTCGCGGTTGCCGGCTTCGCCGCCGAAGAGCTTTCGGTCGAGGTGAAGGACGGCACGCTGGTCGTGTCGGCCCGCAAGGAGCCGGAAGAAGGCACCCGCACCTTCCTGCACCGCGGCATCGCGACCCGCGCTTTCGAGCGGCGCTTTGCTCTGGCCGATCATGTGCGCGTCACCGGCGCGACCCATGACCTGGGGATGCTGCACGTCGATCTCGTCCGCGAAACCCCCGAGGCCCTGAAGCCCCGCCGCATCGAGATCGCCCGCACGGGCGACCTGGAAGGCCGCGCGCTGGAAGCCAAGGCTGTCGAGGCCGCGGCGCACTGATCCGGTCCATCCAGGACCAATCCGGCCCGGCAGGGGAACCTGCCGGGCCGTTTCGTTTTCGGGGGTCGCTTGCCGTCGCGTCCGGTTTGGGGCAGAGGGCGCGGAGCACAGCGGGAGGGTCGGGTCATGGCGGGGCAGGGCGAGGGGCAGCGGCCGGCGACGCGGGCACTGGATGGCGGTCTGCGGCCCGACCCGGTGACCGGGGCCATCGCGCCGGGCATCTCGATGTCGGTCAACAACCTCTTCGTGCCGGGGGAGGCGGGGTTCTCGGCCGAGGGCGCGGACCTGACCCAGCAGCCCTTCCTGTACGCCCGCTGGACCAACCCCACCGTCCGTGACCTTGAACGCCGGCTCGCGGCGCTGGAGGGGGCGGAGGATGCGATGGCGGCGGCCACCGGGGTGGGCGCCATCGCGGCGGTGTTCCTGGGGCTCTTGAAGGCCGGGGATCACCTGATCGTATCGGATGTCTGCTATGCCGGGGCCTTTGAGCTGGCCACGCGGGTCCTGACGGACCTGGGGATAGCCGTGACGCCGGTGAACCTGTCGGACCTGGCGGCGGCCGAGGCGGCGATCCGGCCCGAGACGCGGCTGATCCATGCCGAGACGCCCTGCAACCCGATCCTGCGGCTGACCGACCTGGCCGCGCTGTCGGCGCTGGCCCATGCGCGGGGGGTGCTGGTCTCGGTCGACTCGACCCTGGCCACGCCCGTCATCACCCGGCCGCTGGAGCATGGGGTGGACCTGGTGATCCATTCCCTGACCAAGTTCATGAACGGCCATGGCGATGCCCTGGGGGGCGCGGTCGTCGGGCGGCGGGAGCTGGTGTCGGCCATCCGGTCGCGGGCCGGGGTCTATCTCGGCGCCGCGCTGTCGGCCCAGAATGCTTGGCTGATCCTGCGGGGGCTGGACACGCTGTTCCCCCGCATCCGGACCGCCTGCGCCACGGCGGGCGTGCTGGCCCGGCACCTGGAGGGGCATCCGGGGGTCAGCGCCATCTGCTGGCCGGGGCTGGAGAGCCACCCGCAGCGGGCGCTGGTGGCCCGGCAGATGGACCTGCCGGGGGCGATGGTCACCTTCCAGTGCCCCGACGCCCCGGCGGTGGCCCGGCGGATGGCCGAGAGGTTCCGGACGATCCACTATGCCTTCTCCCTTGGCCACCAGAGGAGCCTTTGCGTCCTGATCGGGACCGAGGAGATCCAGGCCTCGACCTACCGGATGGAGGGGGCGGCGCTGGAGGACTGGCGGGCCTGGGCCGGGGAGGGGGTCTTCCGCCTCTCGGTCGGCCTGGAGGACCCCGAGGACCTGATCGAGGACCTGGACCGCGCCCTGGCCCCCTGAGGGGCGTCCGAGCTCGGACGCCTGGGTGGGGTGAGGGATATCAAGGGGTTATCGGCGCGGATTAACTTGGACTTAAGGATTGGGGGGGGCAAGACACGCATTATCGACGATCCTACGTGTGAAGCAATATGATAGCAGACCCAAGTGGAGATCTAGGTGGCTCGAAACCTAAGCGACCCTACGTTCCGCTCGCTGGATCGGCGGGGCTAGGATTGTTGATCCGATGAGGGATTGGGAAGAGAACTCAAGTCAAGGTTACCTGTAACGGGGCCAAGCTTCGTAACGGAATCCGGATTGAGCACAACTTTCCATACAGCAGCCATAAGCCCAAGTACGTCAACAAATAGCGCGCCGCTCGCCGCCGTAACTGTGGCTGTTGAGAACCACACGTGGTTGTACACAACGAAACCGCTGATGCCCGCAATCGTTGGCAAGAGGACCACAGCGGTGTAACCCATTCGAAGGCGAAGTGAGAACCAGCGCTCTTCCTGGTTGCGCCTCTGCTGAAAGGTTTCACGCTCTTGTCGCAATCTCTCAAGCGCAACCTCTATCGCAATTGCGTTGGAGGATGGGTTATTCATCCAGTGCCTCCGACTTAACCTTCCTCGCTCTCGACTTGGTTCTATTCTTGTCTCGATCGATGTTGTAATCATCTCTTGTGCGGGTCGCTATGGTGGAGCGCCAGACATAGCCGACGACGGTTCCAATCATGCCATACAGCAAGTTCCTTCCAAAAGCTTGAATCGATGCCCATTGATCGGCGGACATTTCGCTAACAATCGGAGGAAGATAGGCAAGCGCAATTCCGGTCAACGCGAATGAAATTGTGACTAGCGCGCTGAGTGCAGTGATGAGAAGCTGATTTGCGCGTGTTTTCTGGCGCTGTAGCTCAAGCTCAATAAAATGATTCTCCACTATAATTCTTTGGGACTCAATTGCGTCACGAGTAATGCGGAGCTCTGAATCGCGGTCAGAATAATTGACGTGGCTCCTTTCAACAGAAAGGTTGGAGCAGAGTGCTTCCAGTGCGCTTGCGTATTCGGATTCTCTCGTCAGATAGATACCCAAGAATGAATCCAGGATCAAACCTGGATCTACATCCCTTTCAAGAAAGACCGGGATGATCAGAAAGTGCCCATCTCCTTCATAGACAGAAATGGCCGAGGAAAGTAAAATGTCGAACAGGGTGCTTTCCTTGGACTTACTTGTAAGGAGCGGCACAAACGCATCACAGCCGGAAATTGAACTTGAGACTTCCAACGCGACATTTGATCCGGGAGGGTAGTCGTGGGTGGATACAACCGCAATTCCGCGGGCCATCAAATCGGCAGAAAGACGCCTTGCGATGCCTTGATCACTATATGCATAGCTAAGGAATATCTTCTTCATCAGCGATCCCGCACTGTCGCGCGATCATACGGTCCCGCTTCAGCGACTTCAAGCGAGACGAAACGATCCATAGATGGGGCGAAGCTCTCGGTGCAAAGTATGCTCGGCTGATCCGAACCGACATTGGTCCGATGCCGGAATCGGCGCACTTCCGCAGCCTAAGCACTGAAACCCTTATTGACTTCGCCTGATCCTGTCGTTGACTCCCCAAGCCCGCGGCTGTTGCCTCGGTTGTCTCGGGACGCTTGGTAAGCGACCACCAGTGCTTCATGCGTCCGAGAAATCGGAAAGCCCCTTGGCGAAGTGCTGGCATTTCGCCAACCGCGCCGGTCGGGTGTCCACCGGACACCCGCCTTTTCGGCGCGGGGAGGGGGGGGCGCATGGTGGGACCGGGGCCCCGGCTTTCGCCGGGGCGGGGGGATGCGAGGGTGGATGACGGGGTGAACCCCGCCCTGCGGGGGACTGCGCTCGATTGCGACATGGGAAGGTGCGCAATGAATGCGCACCCTACGGGGCGTAACTCTCGCGTGTCCTGAGCCTCGAAACCGCCCCCAAGC
>Ga0209368_1001059_pt1 | contig 13957 bp, 13 predicted proteins | sample EBPBio242008_DNA_FD_185862 | JGI IMG/M metagenome (GOLD analysis project Ga0209368, IMG submission 185862) | Wastewater treatment Type I Accumulibacter community from EBPR Bioreactor in Madison, WI, USA - Reactor 1_4/24/2008_ DNA (SPAdes)... | ecosystem: Engineered > Bioreactor > EBPR >...
GCCTGCGGCGCCTGGAACTCCATCATCGAAGAGGCGCCGCTCTCCGCCGGCCCCAAGGGGCCGACGCTCAAGGGCCGCAGCATCACGCTGTCCGACCTCTCCACCGCCGAACCGCCCCCGCCCCGCATCGCCTCGGGCCTGTCCGAACTGGACCGCGTGCTCGGCGGCGGCCTCGTCCCCGCCTCAGCCATCCTCGTCGGCGGCGATCCTGGCATCGGCAAGTCCACGCTCCTGTTGCAGGCCACCGCGGCTTACGCCCGCCGCGGCCTGTCCTGCCTTTACATCTCGGGCGAGGAAGCCTCGGCCCAGGTCCGCATGCGCGCCGCGCGGCTCGGCCTCTCGGACGCCCCGGTGAAACTCGCGGCTGAGACCAGCCTGCGCGACATCCTCACCACGCTCGATGCCGAACGGCCCGGCCTCGCCATCATCGATTCGATCCAGACCATGTGGCTCGATTCGGTCGAGGCCGCGCCCGGCTCCGTCTCTCAGGTCCGCGCCGCCGCGCACGAGCTTGTCACCTTTGCCAAGCGGCGCGGCGTGGCGGTCATCCTCGTGGGCCACGTCACCAAGGACGGCCAGATCGCCGGCCCCCGCGTCGTGGAACACATGGTCGACTGCGTCCTCTACTTCGAGGGCGAGCGCGGCCACCAGTTCCGCATCCTGCGCGCGGTGAAAAACCGCTTCGGCCCCGCCGACGAGATCGGCGTGTTCGAGATGACGGGCGCGGGCCTGTCCGAGGTCACCAACCCCTCCGCGCTCTTCCTCTCCGAACGCGGCGCTCCCACCGCCGGCTCCGCCGTCTTCGCCGGCATCGAAGGCACGCGCCCGGTCCTGACCGAAATCCAGGCCCTCGTCGCCCCCTCGCCCCTTGGCACCCCGCGCCGCACCGTCGTCGGTCTCGACTCCGGCCGCCTCTCCACCATCCTCGCCGTGCTCGAGGCGCGCTGCGGCATCCCCTTCGCGGGGCTCGACGTGTTCCTCAACGTCGCCGGAGGGTTGCGGGTCACCGAACCCGCCGCCGATGTCGCCGTCGCCGCCGCGCTCCTGTCGGCGCGCGAGGATGTGGCAATTCCGCCAGACACCGTGCTTTTCGGCGAGATCAGCCTCTCGGGCGCGCTGCGCCCGGTGGGCCAGACCGAAAACCGGTTGAAAGAGGCGTCGAAACTTGGTTTCTCACGGGCCATTGCGCCGTCCCGGTCAAAAACCGGCGAGCATCCGGGCATCACAGTCACGGAAATGCCCGATCTGACGGCGATGGTCGGACAGATGTTCGGGGCCGGATAAGGCCCGGCAGGAGCGGTAGGCATGGACGGTTTCACCCTCATCGACGCGGTGGTCGCGGGCATCATCGTGCTCTCGGCCGTGCTCGCCTATTCGCGCGGACTGGTGCGCGAGGTTCTGGCGATCGCCGGCTGGGTCGGCGCCGCCGTCCTCGCCTTCGTCTTCGCCCCGGCGGCCGAGCCCCTGGTGCGCGAGGCTCCGGTGATCGGCGATTTCCTGGGCGACAGCTGCGAACTCTCGGTGATCGCCGCCTTCGCCGCCGTCTTCGCCATCGGCCTCGTCGTCGCCGCGCTCTTCACGCCGCTTTTCTCTTCCGTTGTGCAGCGCTCGGTGCTGGGCGGGCTCGACCAGGCGCTCGGCTTCCTTTTCGGCGCTCTGCGCGGCGTGGTGCTCGTGGCCATCGCCTTCCTCGTCTATGACCGCGCCGTCGCCGCCAACACTGTCCCCATGGTGGACGACTCGCGTTCGGCCAAGGTCTTCGCCTCGTTCCAGGCCAAGATCGACGAAAACGTGCCCGAAGACGCCCCCGGCTGGATCGTCCGCCAGTACGAGGCGCTGGTCGCCTCCTGCCCCGCACCGGGCACTCCGGTCGCCCCGGCCACGCCTGCCGAGCCGGCCGCAGAACCCGCCCCGGTCGAGCCCGCGCCCGCCCCCGGCAACTGATCGCTGCCGCATCGCAGCATCGTCACCGCAAGAGGGGGTGACTTCCGTCCCGGCGCGCCCTAAATGGGGCGCGTGACGCCCAAGGATTCGGAGGCCCCATGCGCCCGTTCCTCTCCCACCCCTTCGATGACGACAAACTCAAGGAAGAGTGCGGCGTCTTCGGCGTGGTGGGTCTTGCCGATGCCGCGAACTTCGTGGCGCTCGGTCTCCATGCGCTGCAGCACCGCGGCCAGGAAGCGGGTGGCATCGTCACCTATGACCCGGAAGACGGCTTCAACTCGGCCCGCCGCTTCGGCTATGTGCGCGACAACTTCACCAAGGCCGATGTCATGGCAACCCTGCCGGGTTCCATCTCCATCGGCCATGTCCGCTATTCCACCGCCGGCTCCAAGGGCGCGACAGCCATTCGCGACGTGCAGCCCTTCTTCGGCGAATTCTCGATGGGCGGCTGCGCCATCGCGCATAATGGCAACCTCACCAATGCGGCGGCACTCCGCCGGGAACTGATCGAGCGCGGCTCGATCTTCCAGTCCTCGTCCGACAGCGAATGCATCATCCACCTGATGGCGCGGTCGATCCAGAAGACCATCGCCGAACGCATCAAGGACGCGCTGCGCCGCGTCGAAGGCGCCTTCTCGGTCGTCGCCATGACGCGCACCAAGCTCATCGGCGTGCGCGATCCCCTGGGCGTGCGCCCGCTGGTCCTGGGCCGCGTGGGCGATTCCGGTTGGGCGCTCTCGTCGGAAACCTGCGGCCTCGACATCATCGGTGCCGATTTCGTGCGCGAGATCGAGCCGGGCGAGATGGTCATCATCGAAGGCAACAAGGTCGAAAGCACCCGCCCCTTCTCTCCCGCCCCCTCGCGCTTCTGCATCTTCGAACAGGTCTATTTCTCGCGTCCCGACAGCATCATCGGCGGCCGCTCGGTCTATGAAACCCGCCGCCAGATCGGCGTGGAACTGGCGCGTGAAGCCCCGGTCGAAGCCGATCTCGTCTGCCCCGTGCCCGATTCCGGCACACCGGCCGCCATCGGCTACAGCCAGGAAAGCGGCATCCCCTATGCAATGGGGATCATCCGCAACCAGTACATGGGACGCACCTTCATCGAGCCCACGGAATCCATCCGCAACATGGGCGTGAGGCTCAAGCTCAACGTCAACCGCGCGCTCATCAAGGGCAAGCGGGTGATCCTGGTGGACGACTCGGTGGTGCGCGGCACCACCAGCCGCAAGATCAAGGACATGATCCTCGAAGCCGGCGCGGCAGAGGTGCACTTCCGCATCGCCTCGCCCCCCACCGCCTGGCCCTGCTTCTATGGCGTGGACACGCCCGAACGCTCCAAGCTTCTCGCCGCCACCATGTCCGAAGACGAGATGCGCGACTGGATCGGTGTGGACAGCCTCAAGTTCATCTCGCTCGACGGGTTGTACCGCGCCGCCGGCGAAGCTGCGGGCCGCGACCCCAAGGCACCCCGCTTCTGCGACGCCTGCTTCTCGGGCGACTACCCGGTGGCACCCTTCGACAAGATCGAGGAAGGCTTCCAGATGAAGGCCGCTGAATGACCGCGGCGGAGGTCGACGCCTATCTCGCCGGCCTCCCCCAAGACCAACGCGATGCGCTCGAAGACCTGCGCGCCCGCCTGAAGTCGCGCCTGCCCGACCACATCGAATGCCTCAGCTACGCCATGCCCGGATTCCGCCAGCCGGGGCCCAAGGGCAAGATGGTCGTGGGCTATGCCGCTTTCGCCAGGCATCTGGGGCTCTATCCCCATTCCGGCTCGGTCATCCCGCTGCTTGACTGTACGCCCTTCAAGACGTCGAAAAGCGGCGTGCTCTTCACCCCCGCCACCCCGCTGCCCGATGCGCTGCTCGATGCGATCCTGCGCCTGCGGCAGGACGAAATCGCCGCAGGCTATGGCCACCGTGCCTGACCGGTCTTGCCCTTGGGCGGCCGCTCCCCTATCCCCCCTTCAACTTGGCCCAAACACCCGGCGGACGTCCGGGGGCAGCCATTGCCCCGGCCCTCCGCCAGACCATCGGATGCCCACATGTCCCAACGCCTTGCCCTCGTCACCGGCGCCTCGCGCGGCCTTGGCTCCGCCCTTGCCGAACAGCTTGCGCTGCGCGGCTGGCATGTGGTCGCCGTCGCCCGCACCGTGGGCGGGCTGGAAGAGCTGGACGACCGGGTCAAGGCCGCCGGCCTGCCCGGCACGGGCGGCCTGACCCTTGCGCCGATGGACGTCACGAACGACGACGCCATGCGTCACCTCTGCCGCTCGATCCACGACCGTTGGGGCGCCCTGCAGCTCTGGATCCATGCCGCCGTTCACGCCGCACCTCTCGCGCCGATGGGCTCGCTCGACCAGAAGGACTGGGAGAAATCCATCGCCACCAATGTGCGCGCCACCGGAATGCTGATCCCCATGATCGAGCCGCTCCTGCGCGCCGGCCAGGGCACCGCCCTCTTCCTCGAAGACCCCCGCGCGGGACAGAAGTTCTTCGGCGCCTATGGCGCCACCAAGGCCGCGCAGATCGCGCTGGCCCGCAGCTGGCAGTCTGAGACCGCCCGCATCGGCCCGCGCGTCCTGATCGAGACCCCGGCGCCCATGCCCACCGCCACCCGCGCCCGCTTCTTCCCCGGCGAGGATCGCTCCGCCCTTGCCGACCCCCGGCAGGAAGCCGCGCGCCTGATAGGCCTGATCTGACCGATCGGCCAAAGGTCACGACATCTTAGGCTTTCCCCCGGGAATCCCGCCATATATGGTCCGTCCCACGGGACCGTTCCGTACAATCAGGGATATTCGAGCATGAAGTACACCGTATCCGCCCTCGTGATTTCCATGGGCCTTGCCGCCACCGCCGCACTTGCCGACGGCGGCGTGAAGGTGGGCGAACTGACCTGCAAGATGGATGGCGTCAAGAACGACATCGTCTACACCAAGGAAGAATTCGCCTGCGTCTTCAAGCCCACCTCGGGCGACGACCAGACCTACACCGCCGTGCTGAAGGAAGTGGGCGTCAACCTTTCCGTCACCAAGGACAACACGATGGTCTGGGGCGTGCTCGCGCCGACCGACAAGCTCGACTCGCCCGACGTGCTGAAGGGCACCTATGTCGGCGGCTCGGGCGCGGTCGAAGTGGGCGGCGGCGTCTCGGCGAACGTGCTGGTCGGCGGCGGCAACTCGATCACGCTGCAGCCGATCTCGGTCTCGGGCATGGTCGGCGTCGGCGCCTCGCTCGGCATCTCCTCGCTCGAGATCAAGTGACCCCACGCCACCACTGACAGGCAAACGCCGCCGGATCGCTCCGGCGGCGTTTTCCATTCCCCAGGCCCAGGAAAAAGGGCGCCCACCCGGGGCGCCCCTCATCCGTCAGACCGGATGCGCTTACAGGCGGGCCGCGACGGCCTCCCAGTTCACCAGCTTCTCCAGGAAGTTGGTCAGGTAAGCCGGCCGCTTGTTGCGGAAGTCGATGTAGTAGGAATGCTCCCACACATCGCAGCCCAGCAAAGCGGTCTGGCCAAAGCACAGCGGGTTCACGCCGTTCTCGGTCTTGGTGATCTTCAGCGCGCCGTCCTTGTCCTTCACGAGCCAAGCCCAGCCCGAGCCGAACTGGCCGGCACCGGCGGCGGCGAAATCTTCCTTGAACTTGGCGACCGAGCCGAAGCTTTCCGCCAGCGCCAGTTCCAGCTCGCCCGGCATCTTCTTCTCGCCCGGCCCCATGATCTCCCAGAAGAGATTGTGGTTCCAGTGCTGCGAGGCGTTGTTGAAGATGCCGTTCTGCGCCACCGCACCGGCCTGGTAGGTGCTGGTGACGATGTCCTCCAGGCTCATCGCCTCGTATTCGGACGCAATGAGCAACCGGTTCAGGTTGTCCACATAGGCCTTGTGGTGCAGGTCGTGGTGATACTCCAGCGTCTCCTTCGACATGCCGTGGGGCGCCAGCGCGTCATGGGCATAGGGAAGGTCGGGAAGGGTGAAGGCCATGGTCCTGTCCTCGCGTTAGGGATGCCTGCGACATAAGGGCATTGTCTGCGGCAAGGTCAAGAGACGCCGGCCCAAGGCCGCCCAACCGACCAAAGGCAAGGGGGCCGCGCTGCCGCGGCCCCCTCCCCGACCGATCCCCCAAGAGGGCAAGGGATCAGAAGAACCCCAGCTTGTTCGGGTTATAGCTGACCAGCATGTTCTTGGTCTGCTGATAGTGGTCCAGCATCATCTTGTGCGTCTCGCGCCCGATGCCGGACTGCTTGTAGCCGCCAAAGGCCGCATGGGCCGGATAGGCGTGGTAGTTGTTCACCCAGACGCGGCCGGCCTCGATGGCGCGGCCAAAGCGGTAGGCGCGGGTGCCGTCGCGCGTCCAGACCCCGGCGCCCAGGCCGTACATCGTGTCATTGGCGATGTGCAGCGCCTCTTCCTCGGTCTTGAAGGTGGTCACGGAAACCACCGGCCCGAAGATTTCCTCCTGGAAGACCCGCATCTTGTTGTGGCCCTTCAGGATGGTCGGCTGGATGTAGAACCCGTTCGCCAGATCGCCGTTGAAGCGCGCGGCGTCGCCGCCCACCAGAACCTCGGCGCCTTCCTCGCGGCCGATCTGCAGATAGGACATGATCTTGTCATGCTGCATCTTGCTGGCCTGCGCGCCCACCATGGTGGCCATGTCGCGCGGGTCGCCCTGCTTGATCGCCTTCACCCGGGCAATCGCGCGCTCGATGAACGCCTCGTAGATGTCTTCCTGGATCAGCGCGCGCGACGGGCAGGTGCAGACCTCGCCCTGGTTGAAGGCAAACAGCACGAAGCCTTCCACCGCCTTGTCCAGGAAGGCGTCATCCTGCGCCATCACATCGCTGAAGAAGATGTTGGGCGACTTGCCGCCCAGTTCCAGAGTCACCGGGATCAGGTTCACCGTCGCCGCTTCCATGATCTTGCGCCCCGTGGCGGTCGATCCGGTGAAGGCGATCTTGGCGATCCGGTTCGACCGCGCCAGCGCGTCGCCCGCCTCGGCGCCAAAGCCGTTGACGATGTTCAGCACGCCGGGCGGCAGGATGTCGGCCACCAGCTCGGCCAGCACCATGATCGCCGCCGGGGTCTGCTCGGCCGGCTTCATCACGATGCAGTTGCCCGCCGCCAGCGCCGGCGCCAGCTTCCAGGCCGCCATCAGGATCGAGAAGTTCCACGGGATGATCTGGCCCACAACGCCCAGTGGCTCGTGGAAGTGATAGGCCACGGTGTCATGGTCGATTTCCGACATCGTGCCTTCCTGCCCGCGCAGCACGCCCGCAAAGTACCGGAAATGGTCCACCGACAGCGGAATGTCGGCCAAGGTCGTCTCGCGGATCGGCTTGCCGTTGTCCCAGGTCTCGGCGGCGGCCAGAAGGTCGAGGTTCGCCTCCATCACATCGGCGATCTTCAACAGGATGTTCGACCGGTGCGCCGCGCTGGTCTTGCCCCAGGCGCCCTTGGCGGCATGGGCGGCATCCAGCGCCGCCTCGATGTCGGCAGCGCCGGACCGCGCCACCTCGCAGACCACCGCCCCGGTGATCGGCGTGATGTTGTCCATGTAGCGCCCCGACTTCGGCGGCACGAAGGCCCCGCCGATGAAGTTGTCGTAGCGCGTCTTGAAGGGCGACACGGTGCGGAAGTCTTTCTGCGTGATCTGGTTCATGGCGATTCTCCCTCTCGTGGCCAGGCTCCCCGCCCGGTCCTGAGATCACCTTGAAGCCCCGCGCCGCGCCCGTCAGCCGGGGGGAACCGGCGGCCAGGCCCCACCTGTCTCGGAACTGAGACAGGTGGAGCGGGTGCCGATCATTCACGATCGAAACGTCGCCCCCGGTGCCACTTGCGCGCCGAACAGGGCGGCCTCCAGTGGAGGCCGACCCGGCGCGTTGGCGATTTGCCGGCAAATCGCCAAGGGGCTCCCCGATATTCCTGCCCGTCTTGCGCACGGGGCGCGCCTGCCTGGGCGGGCGCATTTCGCGCCTGCCAAGGGGCAGGCAGGCGCGGCCCGTGCGCCGGGCGCACGGGCGGTGTTGCTGCTAATGTCACGCTGTGCCCGCGGCGGTGGCCGCGGGCAATTCCAATGGCGAAGATCAAGGAGTCCCAGTCACGCCGCAGCCCGATGCTCCTCGATGCCAAGCCGCTTCATGCGCCGGTACATCGTCGCCCGGCCCAGGCCAAGCGCCCGCGCCGCTTCCGAGACATTGCCACCCGCCCGCGCCAGCGCGCAGATCACCTCGGCCCGCTCCGCCTGATCCAGCCCCGCCGGGCCGCTGTCCTGCCCCATCAGGTCCACCAGCGGCCGGGGCCGCAGCGCGCCCTCCACGGCCAGCCCGTGCTGCCGCCGCGCCTCGCGCGTTGCCCCCACCACCAGCCCGTCGGGGTCCACCGCCAGCAGGGCCGCGCCCGCCGGCTCGTCGCCCCCGCCCAGAAGGATCCGGTGGCGCGGGAAGGCCGCGCGGAACAGGTCGGATTCGATCTGCCGCGCCACGCGCGTCACCATCGCCTCGATCAGCCGGTTGAACCCCTCGGTCTGGTCGGCCCGCGCGGAACTCACGTCCAGCGCCGCCACCAGTCCGCCCTCCGGCCCGAAGACCGGCGCATCGATGCAGGACATCGCCGTGTTGCGGCTCATGTAATGCTGGTCGCGGTGGATGGTCACCGCGCGCCGCTCGGCCAGGCAGGTGCCGATGCCGTTGGTGCCCTGCGCCGCCTCGCTCCAGTCGTGGCCGGGGGCCAGCCCCCAGGACCCGAAGATGCCGCTGTCGGCCGCACTGGAACGGCTGTCGATCACCAGCCCCTCGGCATCGGTCAGCAGGATGCCGCAGCCGCAATGGCCCACCATGGCGTGCAAATCGTCCAGACGGCCGCCGGCAATGGCCAGAAGCGCGCCCATCTCCTCGCGCCGCTCGCGCAGCCGGTCATGGTCTGGCGCGGGCGCATGGCGGCCCCGCGCCGGATCCAGCCCGTGTTTGTGGTAAGACCGCTGCCAGGACGCCGCCAGCCGCGAGCGCGCCGCGGCCGAGGCCGAGGCGACGGTGGACAGCACACGCTCCACATGGGCTCCCTGCACGGACATCGCTTCCCTCCCTCTCCCGGTCACGGATAACACCCGCCGGGAAGGTTTCGCGCAATTGTCCAATGGTCGCAGGGCCGGCGTCGGGGGCAGGGCTGCGTGGGCATTCGTTAAGTCCAAGTTAATTCGCGCTCGTAACATGTTGATTTCAAAAGGATCAGCAAAGCGTCCGAGCTCGGACGCCTGCCACCCTTCCCCCGGATGCCGGCTTCTGGCATAAGCCCCCTGACGACCGCCAGGAGGCCCCCATGCACGACATCCGCCTGATCCGCGAGACCCCCGCCGCCTTCGACGCGGCCCTCGCCCGCCGTGGCCTGGCCCCCCTCTCGTCCGAAATCCTGGCCCTCGACGAGGACCGCCGCGCCAAGATCCTGGCCGCCGAAACCGCCCAGGCCGACCAGAACCGCGCCAGCAAGGAGGTCGGCGCCGCCAAGGCCCGCGGCGACGAGGCCGAGTTCGAACGCCTCCGTGCCCTGGTGGCCGAAAAGAAGGCCGAGATCGCCCGCCTGACCGCCGAGGCCGCCGAAGAAGACGACCGCCTCCGCCGGATGCTCCTCGAAATCCCGAACCTCCCCCTGGATGAGGTGCCGGACGGCAAGGACGAGGACGACAACGTCGAAATCCGCCGGTGGGGCAACCCCCGGAACTTCGACTTCCAGCCCCTCGAACACTTCGACATCCCCGCCGTGAAGCCCGGCATGGACTTCGAGACCGCCGCCAAACTCTCCGGCAGCCGCTTCGTCGTCCTCAAGGGCGCCGTGATCCGCGTCCACCGGGCGCTGGCCCAGTTCATGCTGGACACCCACATCGCCGAACACGGCCTGACCGAGACCTGGACGCCGGTCCTGGTCAAGGAAGAAGCCATGTACGGCACCAACCAGCTCCCGAAGTTCGCCGAGGACAGCTACCAGACCACCAACGGCTGGTGGCTGATCCCCACCTCCGAGGTGACCCTCACCAACACCGTGGCCGGCGACATCGTGGACGAGGCCAAGCTCCCCATCCGCATGACCGCCCACACCCAGTGCTTCCGCTCCGAGGCCGGCAGCGCGGGCAAGGACACCACCGGGATGCTCCGCCAGCACCAGTTCGAGAAGGTCGAGATGGTGACGATCTGCACCCCCGACACGGCCCTCGCGGAACATGAGCGCATGACCCGCTGCGCCGAGGCGATCCTGGAGAAGCTCGGCATCCCCTACCGCACCATCGTCCTTTGCACCGGCGACATGGGCTTCGGCGCGCAGAAGACACATGACCTGGAAGCCTGGCTTCCCGGTCAGAACAAGTTCCGCGAGATCTCCTCGGTCTCGACCTGCGGCACCTTCCAGGCCCGCCGCATGAACGCCCGCTTCCGCCCCACCTCGGGCGGCAAGCCGGAATACCTCGCCACGCTGAACGGCTCGGGCCTCGCGGTCGGCCGCTGCCTGATCGCCGTGCTGGAGAACGGCCAGCAGGCCGACGGCTCGGTTCAGCTGCCGGCCGTGCTGCACCCCTACCTGGGCGGCAAGACCCGCATCGCGGCAGACGGAACCCTCGAGTGACCGGCGGCACACTCCGCGCGACCCTGCTGTGCGCGGCGACGCTGGCCTTTGGCGCGGCGCCCTTCGTGACCCCGCCCTTCACCGGCTATGATCCGACCCTGTTCCCGGTGCCGATCGACCGGCCGGCGATCCAGCCCGCGGGCTATGCCTTCTCGATCTGGGCGGTGATCTACCTCTGGCTCGCCGCCCATGCCCTGTTCGGCCTGCTGCGCCGCCCGGACGATCCCGCATGGGACCGGGTGCGCTGGCCCCTGACCCTTGCCGTCGGGCTTGGCTCTGTCTGGCTCGCCATCGCCGGGACCAGCCCCGGGTGGGCCACGCTGGCGATCTGGGTCATGCAGGCATCGGCCCTGACCGCCTTCCTGCGTGCCGATACGGGACAAGACCGATGGCTTCTCTCTGCGCCGCTCGCCATCCTCGCGGGCTGGCTGTCGGCGGCGGCGGCGGTCTCGACCGGGGTGCTGGTGGCGGGTTACGGGCTCTTGTCCAACCAGATGTCCGCCATCGCGATGCTGGCACTGGTGCTGGCCCTGGCCGTGACCACGCAGCGCCGCAAGCCGGGGATGCCGGTCTATGCTGCCACGGTGATCTGGGCGCTGGCCGGGGTCATCGTGGCCAACGCATCCGGCCTGCCCATCATTGCGGCGGCGGCGGGACTGGTCGCCCTTGCCCTGGCCTTCCTTCTGTGGCGGCAGCGCCAAGCAGTATGAGCCTTCGGGTGCATCGTCTTGAAGAATCCCCTGCCCCGCCGTAAGCGGGCGCATGACCCATCATGACCGCCTCCTGATCATCGACTTTGGCAGCCAGGTGACGCAGCTGATTGCGCGCCGCCTGCGCGAGCTGAAGGTCTATTGCGAAATCCACCCCTACAACCACGTGGACGATGCCTTCCTGCGGGCCTTCGCCCCCAAGGCGGTCATCTTGTCCGGCGGGCCGGACTCGGTGACGCGGCCGGGTAGCCCCCGCGCTCCGGAAAGCCTGTGGAGCTTTGGCGTCCCGGTCCTTGGCATCTGCTATGGCCAGCAGACGATGATGCAACAACTTGGCGGGCTGGTGGAAAGCGGCCACGGCACGGCCGAGTTCGGGCGCGCTTTCGTCACCCCGGAAGACCGCAAGCTGCCGCTGCTGGACGGCTGGTTCATGGACGGGCGCGAGCAGGTCTGGATGAGCCACGGCGACCATGTCTCGAAGATCGCGCCGGGCTTTCAGGTCTATGGCACCTCGCCCAATGCGCCCTTTGCCATCACCGCGGACGAAAGTCGCCGGTTCTATGCCGTGCAGTTCCACCCCGAGGTGCACCACACGCCGAAGGGCGCGAAGCTTTACGAGAACTTCGTGCGCATGGCCGGGTTCAAGGGCGACTGGACGATGGGCGCCTACCGTGCCGAGGCGATCCAGAAGATCCGCGACCAGGTGGGCAAAGGCCGCGTGATCTGCGCCTTGTCGGGCGGCGTGGATTCCTCGGTGGCGGCCATCCTGATCCACGAAGCCATCGGCGAGCAGCTGACCTGCGTTTTCGTGGACCACGGTCTGATGCGGCTGAACGAGGCCGAGGAAGTCGTGACGATGTTCCGCGAGGCCTACAACCTGCCCCTGATCCACGCCAATGAAAGCGACCTGTTCCTGGGCGCTCTGGAAGGCGTGTCGGACCCGGAAGTGAAGCGCAAGACCATCGGGCGGCTGTTCATCGAGGTGTTCGAGAAACACGCCAAGGCCATCGGCGGCGCCGATTTCCTGGCGCAGGGCACGCTCTACCCCGACGTGATCGAAAGCGTCTCGTTCTCGGGTGGGCCATCGGTCACGATCAAGAGCCACCATAACGTCGGCGGCCTGCCCGAGAAGATGGGCATGAAGCTGGTGGAACCGCTGCGCGAACTGTTCAAGGACGAGGTCCGCGCGCTTGGCCGCGAGCTTGGGCTGCCCGAGAAGTTCATCCGCCGCCACCCCTTCCCCGGCCCCGGCCTGGCGATCCGCTGCCCCGGCGAGATCACCCGCGAAAAGCTGGACATCCTGCGCAAGGCGGATGCGGTCTATATCGACCAGATCCGCAAGCACGGGCTGTACGACGAGATCTGGCAGGCCTTCGCAGCGATCCTGCCGATGCGCACCGTGGGCGTGATGGGCGATGGCCGCACCTATGACTATGCGCTGGCGCTGCGGGCGGTGACCTCTGTGGATGGCATGACGGCTGACTACTATCCCTTCACGCATGAGTTCCTGAGCGAGACAGCCACGCGGATCATCAACGAGGTGAAGGGCGTGAACCGGGTGTTCTACGACTGTACCTCGAAGCCGCCGGGAACCATCGAACTGGAATAGTCCAAGAGCGGACAAGGGAAGGATCTTGCGATGGCGACCGACAAGCGCATCGTCCTGGCCAGCGACCATGCGGCCATCGGCCTGAGACGGGCCATCGCGGCCCATGTCGCATCGAAGGGCTGGGAGGTCGAGGACATCGGTCCCCAGACGCCCGAAAGCGTGCCCTATCCCGAACAGGGCGCGGCGGCGGCGGGCCGTGTCGCCTCGGGCGATTGCCGGTTCGGGATCATCCTGTGCGGCACGGGCCAGGGCATCATGATGGCCGCCAACAAGGTGCGCGGCATCCGCTGTGGTGTCTGCTCTGACACCTTCTCTGCCCGGATGATCCGCCAGCACAACGACGCCAACATGCTTTCGATCGGCGCACGCGTGGTCGGAGAGGCGCTGGCCCTGGACATTGTTGACGCGTTCCTGTCCGCCGAATTCGAGGGCGGGCGGCACGCGACACGCGTGGACATGATCACGGCGATGGAAGGCTGACGCCATGATCCGCCTGCGCGGCCACCTGCGGTGCCTGACAGAAGCCGAGTCCGAAGCCGTGCGCAGACATCGCGAGGAGCACATCCGACTGACCCGGGCTGAACCAGCCTGCCTGTCCTTCGAGATCGCAGATACTGACGATCCCCTCACCTTCGAGGTGATGGAGACCTTCCGCGACCGCTCGGGGTTCGAGGCTCATCAGGCGCGGACGCGGGACAGCGCGTGGTTCGCTGCCACGCGCCATATCCTGCGTGATTTCCGGGTGGAAGAGATCGGGGACTGAGGTCCGGTCAGGCTGGGAAGTGCCCGTGCCCGGCCGTCTGCGCCAAGGGCCGCCGCAGGCTTGGTACCTCGCGGGCACGCAGGCCCTCGGGGAGCGTTGCAGCATCGGACTGGCGGCCTATCGCGACGACCGCGTGGAGCCCGTAGCCTTCGGGCAGGGTCAACACCTCGGTCAGTTTCGCGTGGTCGAAGCCGCCCATGGCATGGGTGGCCCAGCCCTTCATGCGGGCGGCAAGAGAAAGGAACCCCCAGGCGGTGCCGGCATCGAAGGCGTGGAACCCGTTCGGCACTTCGGCGCCCTCTAGCGTCGTCCGCGTGAGTTTG
>Ga0209368_1001067_pt1 | contig 13890 bp, 14 predicted proteins | sample EBPBio242008_DNA_FD_185862 | JGI IMG/M metagenome (GOLD analysis project Ga0209368, IMG submission 185862) | Wastewater treatment Type I Accumulibacter community from EBPR Bioreactor in Madison, WI, USA - Reactor 1_4/24/2008_ DNA (SPAdes)... | ecosystem: Engineered > Bioreactor > EBPR >...
TGCAACTGATCCTGCGCGGCAAGCGGCTCGGCTTCCCCCTCGACCAGATCCGCACGATCATCGACCTCTACGACGCACCGCGGGGCAAACGCAGCCAGTTGCAGTACGTCCTGGACCAGATCGACGACCGACGCACCGACCTCGAGCAGCGACGCCGCGATCTCGACGATGCCTTGACCGAACTGGACCGTTTCGAGGACCGTTGTCGGGAGGACCTCGCCCGAATCACGTGACGGGGCCGACGAGAGGGGGACCGCCATGGACCGATCGGACGAGCACTCAGCCTTCGCCTGGATCATGTCGGGCGCGGTGGGCGTCCTCGTGGCCGGCGGCATCGGGAAGGCGCTGCTCGACAAGCGCCGGGCCAGTGCCCAGCGCGAGGCGATCGAGGCCCTGGAGCGCGAGGACCTCGACGAGGCCGAGGGCCACCCGAGCTGATGGCCACCCCTGTCGACCTGTACACGATCGCCCGCGCCCTGCCCGGGGTGACGGTCGGGAAGTACTGGGACGACCCCGCGGCATACCTGATGGAGGGCAAGGGAGTCCGCGGCGGACGCGGCCTGGCCCACCACCGCTCCCCCCGGCGCGACGAGGGGACGTTCGACCCCGCGACCGGCGAACCCTTCACCGACCTCGTCGTCGTGCAGACCGCCACGCCGGAGGCCCGCGAGGAGGCGCTGGCGAGCTTCACCCCGCACGTCTTCACCATCCCGCACTTCGCCCGCTCCAACGGTGTCCTGGCCCACCTGGACTCGATCAGCCGCGACGACCTGGCAGCCCTGCTCGAGCTGGCCTGGGAGTCCAAGCAGCGCTGACGGGCGTGCCGCCCGGGCGGCAATGGCCGCAACGAACCACCCGATCAAGCCCCAGTGAGCACGCGTGGGCCGTTGCCCACCGGGCATTGCTGCCCGAGCGGGACTGCGCGCTGCGACATCAGGCCCACGGGCTCACCCGCCGGCAGCCACAGACGCGAGGAAGTCGTCGATCTCGGCCGCACTCGGTGCGGTGTTCGGGCCCCGACGGGTCACCTTGATCGCGGCCCCGGCGTTGGCGCGGACCGCCGCCTCGTGCCACGACAGGCCGGCGAGCCGGCCGGCGAGCAGGATGCCGGTGTGGCAGTCACCGGCGCCATTGGTGTCCACCGGAGTCTGCGGGTATCCCCTGACGTATGCCGCGGAGTCACCGTCGCGCACGAAGCACCCCTTGGCTCCGTCGCGGACGATCACGACGGCGCCGCCCACCCGCTGGGCCACGGCAGCCGAAGTCTCGTCCATGCCGGTCCAGCCCGTGAGTTGGGTGGCCTCTTCGGCGTTGGAGGTCCACGTCGCCGTCAGGGCGAGCATCCGGTCGCGCACGGGGGCCGGCAGCCCGGCGAAGATCGCGCCCGGGTCCAGGACCACGTCGACACCCTCCGGGAGGGCCTCCAGGAAAGCCAACAACGGATCGCGCGTCGACCCGACGAGCGAGTAGCCCGAGACACAGACCAGGTCACCCGCCGCTGGCTGGCTCGTCATCAGCGATTCGAGGCTGATGTGGCGCTCGGCGCCCAGGGTCGTGACGAAGGTGCGTTCGGCCGACGGCTCGACCATGACGAAACAGATCCCCGTGTCGAGGTCTTCCACCGGGGGGCTCACGATCGCCACGTGCTCGGCCGCCAAGGTCTCCCGGATGAGGTCGGCGTTGGGCCCGGTCCCGACGGCACCAGCATGGACTGCGGTTGCCCCGGAGCGAGCGGCGGCAACGAGGATGTTGACGGCTGACGCGGCATACCGGGTCACGGCGGTCGCCATGACGTTCTGACCCCGCGCCGGCAGGTTCGGGACCTCGGCGACCTCGTCGACGAGCGCCTGCGCGGTGTGGATCAGTCGGTGCACGATCCCAACCTACGGCGCCCTTCTGCTTGTGGGCCGGATCTCCCGGGCCTGAACACCCGAGAACCGGCCCACAACGTCGGGCGGGTTTTCAGGTGACCGTCGACCGCACGCTGTAGAGTTCGGGGAAGAAGGTGAGGTCGAGCGCTCGCCTCAGGAAATCCACTCCCGACGAGCCACCGGTCCCACTCTTGTGCCCGATCGTGCGCAGCACGACCTGCAGGTGGCGGAAGCGCCACTGCTGGAAGAGGTCCTCGATGTCGACGAACTCCTCACACGCCTCGTAGACGCCCCAGTGCTCGGCCGGCGCGGCATACACCTGGGCGAAGAGCGTGACGAGCTCCGGCACCTCCCGATACGCCTGCGTGACGTCGCGGTCGAGGACCGCAGCGGGCACGGCATACCCCCGCCGGGAGAGGTAACGCACGAACTCGTCATACAGCGTCGGCTCGGCCAGCAACTGCGCCAGCCCGTCACGAACCTCCCCGTCGTGGTCGAAGACGCGCAGCATGTCGGCGTTCTTGTTGCCGAGGAGGAACTCGACAGAGCGGTACTGCCAGCTCTGGAAGCCCGAGCTCGTCGCCAGGAAGGGCCGGATCTCGGCATACTCACTGGGCGTCAGCGTGGCCAGGACGTCCCACTGCTCGACCAGTTGCTTGAGCACGTGCTTGACCCGCGCCAGCCGCTTGAGCGCCGGCGACAGGTCATCGGTGGCCAACAGGTCCCGCGCCGAGTGCAACTCGTGCAGGAGGAGTTTGAGCCAGAGCTCGGCCACCTGGTGCTGGATGATGAAGAGCATCTCGTCGTGGAGCAGCGGGACGCTGCGCGGATGCTGCGCCGAGAGCAGCCTCGGCAGGTCCAGGTAGGCACCGTAGGACAACTGCTCGGTGAAGTCGGACTCGATGCCTGCCTCAAGCTCGCGGATGTTGTCGTTCATGTCACCTCTTCCTCTCTCGCTGGGGAGTATGCCGTGTCGGACAATCGGCGGGTGACCTCCACCGCCTCGACCCGCTTCACGTCCGTCGATGAGGTATGCCGCGCGCTCGCCGATGTCGGCTACCTCGCCTCCGATGCCATCGCCACGACCGCCTTTCTCGCCGACCGGCTCGGCAAGCCGCTGCTCGTCGAGGGACCGGCCGGCGTCGGCAAGACCGAGTTGGCCAAGGCCGTGGCGGCCGCCACTGGGTCCCGCCTGATCCGCCTGCAGTGCTACGAGGGCGTGGACGAGGCGCGCGCGCTCTATGAGTGGAACCACGCCAAGCAGCTGCTGCGAATCACCGCCCAGGGCGACGGGGACGGGCAGTGGGACGCCCTGCGGCACGACATCTTCAGCGAGGAGTTCCTCCTGGCCCGACCCCTGCTGCAGGCGGTGCGCAGCACTGACCCCGTGGTCCTCCTGGTCGACGAACTCGACAAGGCCGACGTCGAGATCGAGGGCCTGCTCCTGGAGATCCTCGGTGACTTCCAGGTGACGGTGCCCGAGCTCGGCACGATCAGCGCGACCCAACGACCGTTCGTGGTGCTCACGTCCAACGCCACGCGCGAACTCTCCGAGGCCCTGCGGAGGCGCTGCCTCTTCCTGCACATCGACTATCCGGACGCCGACCTGGAGCAGCAGATCATCAGGCAGCACGTGCCCGACCTCGACGCGACCCTCGCGGAGTCGGTGGTGCGCCTCGTCGGGCGGCTGCGCGACCTACGCCTGCGCAAGTCGCCTTCGGTCGCCGAGACCGTGGACTGGGCCCGCACCCTGATCGCCCTCGGCGCCACCGAACTCGACGAGGCGGTCATCCGCGACAATCTGGGCGTCCTGCTCAAGCACCAGGACGACATCCTCCGCGCCACCAAGACCCTCAACCTGTGAGCACCCTGGAGCCCCGCCTCGTGGGCTTCGCCACCGCCCTGCGCCGCCACGGTGTGGTCGCCGGGACATCCGATCTCGTCGACGCCGGTGCCGTCATCCAAGTGCTGGGGATGGCCGACCGGGGCCGACTGCGCGAGGGGCTCGCCGCAGCACTCCTGCGGCGCAGCGGGCAACGACAGGTCTATGACGACCTCTTCGACCTCTGGTTTCCGGTCGCCATGGGGACCCGCACAGGGCTGGACGCGGACCTGACGACACCGCGCGACCCTGCCGATCGTCGGGCCCGAGCAGTTGCCCTGCGGGACGAGTTGGCCGCCGCTCTCGCCGCTGCCGACGAGCTTGCCCTCGACACCCTGGCGGCCCGGGTGGTCGCCGAGCTCGGCGCGCTGCCCAACGACGCGAGCACCGGTGGCTTCTCGTCGGCCCAGGCCCTCGACGCCCTCTCCCCCGAGGTCGCCATCGCGGCGGCCCTCGCCCGGTTGCAGGATGCCGGGCTCGATGTCGCGGGGGGTTCCGGCGACGGCAGCGGTGGGTCCGGCGGGAGGGGGACCGGAGCGGGCGGCATACCGACCGGGAGGGGGTTCGCGGACCGCTTCACCCGCGACGAGTTGCGCGAGGCGGTCGCCGAGTTCCGGCGCCGGGTCGAGCGCGAGTCACGTCGTCGCAACGCCGAGGCGCGCGGCGCCGAACGGATCAGTCGGTATGCCGTCCGCCCACCCGCCGAGCAGACCCCTTTTCTCCTCGCGGGCGCCACCGAGGTCGAGGAACTGCGCCGGACGATCGCCCCGCTGGCCAAGAAGTTGGCGTCGCGACTGGCGGCGCGGCGCCGGCGCGCGGCCCGCGGGGAGATCGACCTGCGGCGCACCCTGCGGCGCTCGATGTCGACCGGCGGGGTACCGATGCGACCAGCCCTGAAGTCACGCTCACCCCATCGCCCCGACCTCGTGCTGCTGTGCGACATGTCGAGCTCGGTGGCCGGCTTTTCCCGCTTCACGATCCTGCTCATGCAGGCGTTGGCCGGGCAGTTCCGGCGGGTGCGGATCTTCGGCTTCGTCAATGTCGTCGACGAGTTGACCGAGACCGTGCTGTCCGCGCCGCCGGGCGCTGACCTGACGGGGGTCTTCAGCGACACGGCGCGGATGACGCGCTGGCATCGCAACAGCGACTACGGGACAGCGCTCGCCGACTTCGTCGACCGCTACCTGGATGCCGTGGGACCGCGTAGCACTGTGCTGATCCTTGGCGATGCGCGCACCAACAACACCGAGCCGCGCCTCGATGCGCTCGCTGAGATCGTCGCCCGCGCCAAGCGGGTGGACTGGCTCAACCCGGAGTCGCCCTCGCAGTGGGGGGCAGGCGACTCGGTGGCCCACCTCTATGGGCAGATCGTCGACATGCACGAGTGCGCGAACGCCGTCCAGTTGCGGCAGTTCGTCATGCGCCTCATGCCCGTGTGATTCGGCCCGACCCAAACGCTGAGACCACCTCAACCCCCTGACTCGTCTCGCGGTCGGGAAGACTGGTGCTCACGAAGGTTGTGTTTGCGATCGCAAATATGTATGTTTGCGATCGCAAACTTCTGTCACCGCACGTTTGGGGAAACGCATGCGACGCACACACGTCGGGTCCTTGGCCATCACCAGCTTCCTGGTCCTCGGGGTCCTCGGCATCGGGACGGCCACGGCCGCGCCCACCCCCGCGCCGTCGACCGGCTCCGGCGAAAGCGTGCCCGGCAAGCTGCTGCTGATGCTCGATGCGTCGGGGTCGATGCTCGAGGCCGACCCCTCGGGCCTGACTCGCATGGACGCCGCCAAGCAAGGCCTGTCTGCGGTCGTGGACAAACTCCCCGACAACGCCCAGGTCGGCTTACGCGTCTATGGCGCCACCGTCATGGGCGGCACACCCACCCCCGAAGCCTGCGCCGACACCCAACTCGTCCACCCCATCGGCACACTCGACAAGACCGGATTGAAGGCCGCGATCAACGGCTTTGCCGCCAAGGGCGAAACCCCCATCGCCCACTCCCTCCACAAAGCCCTCGAAGACCTCGGCACCACCGGCAAACGCAACATCATCCTCGTCTCCGACGGCGAAGAATCCTGCGTCCCCGACCCCTGCCCCGTTATCAAAGAACTCATCGGCAACGGCATCGACCTCCAAATCGACACCGTCGGCTACGCCGTCGGCGACAAAGCACGACAGCAACTCCAATGCATCGCCGACGCCGCCCACGGCGCCTACTACGACGCCGCCAACGCCGACCAGATCGCCGCCAGCATCAACAAACTCAGCCAACGCGCCATGCGACCGTTCCGGGTGACCGGCACACCGATCAAGGGCACCCATGACGCCGCGACCGCCCCTGAACTGGCCGCCGGTCAGTACACCGATGCCATCACCGAGGGTGAGGACGCCGCTCACCAGTTGAAGTACCGGGTCAAGCGCACCATCCCCGGCTCCACCCTCCACGTGTCGACGGCGGCCCTGCCCAAGGTTTCCGGTGTGGGGGGCAAGGAGGCGTGGAGCCTGGTCCTCGACGAGCCCGGTGGGCGCAACTGTGGCATGGACGCCAGTGGCCAGAGCTCGTACACCTCCCTGATGGCCTTGGGCGTCACCTCGGCATCCTCCGTCGACGCCTGCAACGAGTCCGAGAGCCTCACACTGACGGTGACCAGGCGCTACGGCGCCGAGTCCCCCGCCCCGGCACCCTTCGAGATACGGGTCATCGAAGAGCCCCAGGTGACCAACCTCGACCAGCTCCCCGGCGGCGCCGGACGGGCCAAGCCGGAGGTGGCTGAGGTTGCGGCGGACGGGCCCGGCACGCCCGTCGTCGGCGGCACCGCCCTCTCCGATGCCCTCCCCATCACCCCCGGGACCTATGTCGAGGAACTCGTGCCCGGAGAGGCCTCCTTCTACCGCATCCCCGTGGCCTACGGTCAGCGCCTGCGAGTCACTCTGCTCGGGATCGGCGAAAGCTTCCCGTGGAAAACGTCCTACCGCGACACCTGGTTCACGGTGGGAGCCGACATCCTGGGACCGACCGCTCGACAGGCAGCCATCATCAGCTCCGCAGCACTGTGGACAGGCCCGGACGTTTCTGAACCCCAGCCGTACTGGACTCCGGAGATTCGGTACAAGAACCGGTCAGATGTCTACACCGACGGGGCTGCCCTGGCCGGCACCTACACAATTGCTGTCGCCATCACCAAGGACTCAAAGGGCATCGGGGCGGTCGAGGGCATCCCGGTCCCGGTCCGTTTCGCCGTCACCGTCGACGGCACCGAGTCCGGCAAGCCGGAGTATGCCGCGCCCATGCCGAGCACAGCGTCACCCTCGCCCTCTGCGTCAGCGGCCACTCCGGCGGCCACCGCCACGAAGCCAGTGGAGGGGGACAACGGATCGGTGCTCCCGCTCGTCGGTGGCGGATTGCTCACCCTCGCCGTGCTCGGCGGGATCGGGTATGCCGTGTGGCGCCGTCGCGCTCAGGGAGCCACCCACGCGTAAGTCCCGTTCGGCTGGAGCTGGCACGTCACGGCCGTCCCCTCCACGGTCTTCTCGCGAGCGCCGACCTCGACGAACTCGCAGGGCTGCCCGACGGACAGGACGACGCGACCCACCGTCACCGAGCCCTGACTCGGAGAGGGGGTCGGCACAGCGCTCGGGCTCGGTGAGGCAACCGTCGGTGTCGTTGCCGGTGTCGGGGTCGTGGTGGCCGACGCGGAGGCACTGGCCGAGGCCGAGGGGGACGGGGCATGGTCCGCGCCGCCTCCCTGGGTGTCCCACGGCGACCAGATCAACAGTCCCCCGGTGAGGGCCAGCCCAGCGATCGCGCTCGGCACCAGCCACCCAGGCACGTTCGCCGACCCACTGCCCTGGCGCTCCACGCCCCCCGGCGTTGTTCCCGAATGCCGCGGTTGTTCCGCCGCATCGAAGACCTGCGGCCCAGGGGGCGTGCGACGGTGCACCTTCGGGCGGGTGACCTCCGGACCGTCGGACACGACCTGGTCGAAGATCTCGACCTCGCCCATCGCATCCGGCCGCCAGTCCAACTCCGGCACGGACAGCGCCTCGAGCGCAGCACGCGCCGACTCCGGGCGGTCCACCGGGTCGGGGGCAACAAGCGCGGACACGACGGACCACAATGATTCCGGGCAGCCGACCGGCCGACCCGACCCCACTCGCTCGGCGGGGCCCTGGGAGGTGAGCATGGTGAGCGCGACCTGCCCCACGGCATACAGGTCAGTCGCCGGCGACAGCGTCCCGAAGGATTCGAGCTCGGGAGCGAGGTAGCCGGGGGTGCCCGAGATGAAGCCGGTCTCCGTCCAGCGTGGTGCGTTGAGGTCGACGGCGATCCCGAAGTCACTGACGTAGGCGCGCGGACGCCCAGTGCCGGTGGCGTCGAGCAGGATGTTGGCCGGCTTGATGTCGCGATGGACGATGTCCGCGGCATGGACGGCCGCGAGCCCGGACAGCGTCTGGCGCAATAACTCGGCGACGAGGTGGGGCGGCAGTGGCCCGTGGTCGCCCACCAGGGTCGCGACCGAGCCGCCACGGATGATCGGCATGGTGAACAGGACGCGATCGTCCTCACCGGCCCAACCCAACGGGGTCAGCACATTGGGGTCGTGGATGCGCACCGACTGCTCGCGCACGAACCGCAACAAGGTCCCGGCATCGGACTGGCGGAGCACCTTGGCGGCGACGAGGCCGTCGGTTTTGCGGTCGAGGGCGACCCAGATCGTGCCCATGCCGCCCTCACCGATGAGGTCGATGAGTTCGTAACGGCCGGCGAAGACCTCACCCATCGCTCAGCCCCGGTCCGCCGCCGACCGCAACAGAGCAGCGAGAGCGACATTGGTCGTGGCGTCAGCGAGCGCACGCAGCTCCTGGGGAGCGGCGACCGCTCGCAGCTCGGCCGCCGCAGTCGACGCCCGCGCCACCGGGACGGTGAGACCGGTCATCGTGGCCTGCTCGTCGCGGATGGTGTCGAGTCGCTCGGTAACCTCGTCAGCCGTCATGCCCGCGGCCTGACCGGCGAGCTCGCTGAGCGACTGGAGGCGGTGGACGACCGCCGGATTACCGATCTTGACTCGCTGCGCGGAGATGAGCTGGGACATCATCGGGGCCGAGATCCGCAGCACCTGCGCGAGCCGCGCCTGGGTCAGCCCAAGAGCGCCCATGACGCGAGCAGCAGTGTCGGCCAAGGGTTCCCCATAGAGCGCACGTTGCTGCTCCACGTTGACCTGGCTGTCCTGCACGGCGCCCCACTCCCATGGCCTTGACGGCAACCTCGACTTTGCTCCTGCGAATCTAGCAAAGTGTGGGTGGCCTCGGTCTCCCTCGGCCCCACCAACGCGAGGGTAGGCAGTCCAAACCGATAGAGTCCGAAGCATGGCCATCAGCAAAGTCCTCATCGCCAACCGCGGCGAGATCGCCGTCCGCATTGCGCGCGCCTGCAAGGACCACGGCATCGGGTCCGTGGCGGTGTATGCCGAGCCGGACCGCGACGCCCTCCACGTCAAGGTCGCCGACGAGGCCTATGCGCTGGGTGGGAGCACTCCCGGCGACTCCTATCTTTTGCAGGACAAGCTCATCGAGGTTGCCAAGCAGGCCGGGGCGGACGCCGTGCACCCGGGCTACGGCTTCCTCGCCGAGAACGGCCCCTTTGCGCAGAAGGTCATCGACGCCGGACTGGTGTGGATCGGCCCGGGCCCCGAGGCGATCGACTCCCTCGGCGACAAGGTGAAGGCCCGCCACATCGCCCTCAAGGCCAACGCGCCGCTCGTGCCGGGCACCAAGGACCCCGTCGAGGGTCCTGACGAGGTCGTCGCCTTCGCCAAGGAGCACGGCCTGCCGGTGGCGATCAAGGCGGCGTATGGCGGTGGCGGGCGCGGCCTCAAGGTCGCCCGCACGCTGGAGGAGATCCCCGAGCTCTTCGACTCCGCCGTCCGCGAGGCCGTCACGGCCTTCGGTCGCGGCGAGTGCTTCGTCGAGAAGTTCCTCGACCACCCGCGGCACGTCGAGACCCAGTGCCTGGCCGACCAGCACGGCAATGTCGTCGTCGTCTCGACCCGTGACTGCTCCCTCCAGCGCCGCAACCAGAAGCTCGTCGAGGAGGCGCCGGCCCCCTTCCTCACCGACGCCCAGCACGACGAGCTGGTGCGCGCCTCCAAGGCGATCCTCAAGGAGGCCGGGTACGTCGGAGCCGGCACCTGCGAGTACCTCGTCGGCCCCGACGGGGACATCTCCTTCCTCGAGGTCAACACCCGCCTCCAGGTCGAGCACTGCGTCTCCGAGGAGGTGACCGGCATCGACCTGGTCCGCGAGCAGTTCCGCATCGCCGACGGCGAGGAGCTCGGCTACGACGACCCGGAGCCGCACGCGCACTCCATCGAGTTCCGGATCAACGGCGAGGATGCCGGGCGCAACTTCATGCCCGCGCCGGGCACCGTCACCAAGCTCGTCGTTCCCGAGGGCCCGGGCGTCCGGTGGGACGCGGGCATGGTCGAGGGCGACACCATCGCCGGCGCCTTCGACTCCATGGTGGCCAAGCTCATCGTCACCGGCCGGACCCGTCAGCAGGCGCTGGAGCGCTCCCGCCGCGTGCTCGACGAGCTGGTCATCGAGGGCGTCGCCACGGTCGCGCCCTTCCACGCCAAGGTGGTGCGCGACCCGGACTTCGCCCCGGCCGACCCGAACGCCAAGTTCTCGGTGCACACGCGCTGGATCGAGACCGAGTTCGACAATGACATCCCCGCGTATGCCGGTGGGTCAGCCGACGCTCCCGAGGCCGAGGAGCGCCAGACCATCACCGTCGAGGTCGGCGGCAAGCGACTGCAGGTCTCTCTGCCCGGGGGCCTGTCCTTGGGCGGCGGCGGCGCGGCCGGTGCGGGAGCGGCGAAGAAGAAGGCTCCCCGCCGCAGCGGTGCGGCCAAGGGCGGCGCCGGGGCCTCCGGTGACTCGCTCACCGCACCCATGCAGGGCACGATCGTCAAGATCGCCGTCGAGGAGGGCCAGACCGTCGCCGAGGGCGAGCTCGTCGTCGTCCTCGAGGCGATGAAGATGGAGCAGCCCATCAACGCCCACAAGGCCGGCGTCATCACCGGCCTGTCGGCCGAGAAGGGCGCCACCGTCGCGAACGGCGCGGTGCTCTGCGAGATCAAGGACGGCGCCGAGGGCTGAGCCCGCAGCCCCGTGGCCGGTCCGGCGATCCGGGGCCGGTGAGAGTGCACAACACGCCGTGTGCCAGGTCGGCACACGGCGTGTTGTGCACTCTCGACTCAGCCGGTCGGGTCCTTCGGGTCCGGGGTGGTCTGGCCGCCGCCGGCCTCGTCGGGCACCGGCGCCGGCTCGGCCGGGACGTCGTGGTCCAGGTCCGCCGGCGGGTTCTGTGAGACGTCGGCCGGGATACCGAACTCCTCCTCGAGGTACTCCCCGCCCTTGTCGATGACGTCGCGGAAGCGTCCACCGGTCACCTCGTCGAGCTTGTCCTCGAGCGCGTCGATCGCGCCCTTGGCCTGCTCAGGGTGCTCCTGGGCGTACTCCTTGGCCTGGTCGAGGGCCTCGCCGCCGGTGAGGTCCTGGTGCTGGTCGGACATGCGGTCTCCTGACGTCGCTGAGGTGGGAACACCCACGCTAGGCAGGCCACCGCCCCGGGCGGGGGTTTGGATCGCTCCCGAGGAAGCCGACGCCCCCAGCAGTTCAGGCGCTGAGGAGGGCCGACAGGGCGCGCAGCGCCTCGGGCTGGATGCGGTAGTAGACGTAGGTCCCGCGGCGCTCGCAGTCGACCAGCCCCGCTTCGCGCAGGGTCTTGAGGTGGTGGGAGATGGTGCCGCTGGAGAGGTCGAAGGCCGGCGTGATCTCGCAGACGCAGACCTCCGGTGCGGAGGCGATCATCGAGGCCATCCGCAGCCGCACCGGGTCGCCGAGCGCCTTGAACATGCCCGCTAGGCGAGTCGCGTCGTCCTCGGTCACCGGGGTCGTCGCCAGGCCGCAGCAGGTGGCGGCATCGGCGGCGGTCGGGGTCTCCAGGACGGTCATCGGTCTATCTTGACAGATCTCGAATCAATGCGCGAGAGTGGGACTTGATTCGATGACCATCGAGACAGGACTAGACATGGACCACCTCACCGACGACCAGGTGCGCGCCGCCGTCAAGGAGCGGTATGCCGCGTCGGCGCGGCTCGCGCTCGAGGAGCGCTCGACCTCCTGCTGCTCCCCCGCCCCGGCGGCGACCTCGTGCTGCAGCGACTCCGCGCCGACCGACGCGGAGTCGTCGAGCTGCTGCGGCGAGGGCAGCAAGCTCAAGGGAATCGACCCCATCACCTCCAACCTCTACGACGAGACCGACACCCCATTCGACGCCGCGCTCGCAGCCTCCCTCGGCTGCGGCAACCCCACCGCCCTCGCCGAGCTGGCCCCGGGTGAGGACGTCCTCGACCTCGGCTCCGGTGGCGGCCTCGACGTCCTCCTCTCGGCCCGCCGGGTGGGCCCGGACGGCATGGCCTACGGCCTCGACATGACCGAGGAGATGCTCGCCCTCGCCGAGAAGCACCGCGCCGAGGCCGGCATCGAGAACGCCCGGTTCATGCTCGGCACGATCGAGGACGTGCCGATGCCCGGTGCCTCCGTCGACGTCGTCATCTCCAACTGCGTCATCAACCTGAGCGCCGACAAGGACGCCGTCCTGCGCGAGGCCTTCCGGGTGCTCCGCCCGGGGGGGCGCTTCGCCGTCTCCGACATCGTCCTCACCCGGGAGATCCCGGCCGGGCTGCGGGGCGTCGTCGCCCTGTGGACCGGCTGCATCTCTGGTTCGCTCCTCGACCTCGACTACCTCGCCAAGCTCGAGGCGGCCGGCTTCGTCGACGCCGGCATCGAGGTCACCCGTGAGTACGACCGCGATGCCCTCGAGGCGATGGGCGACATGCTCGACCCGGCCCAGCTGCCCGCCAGCATGTCGATGGACGACGCCGTCGAGGCCCTCGAGGGCGCCTTCGCCAGCGCCTTCATCCGCGCCACCAAACCGAGGGGCTGACCGGATCCATGAGCGCACCAGCGACCGCCCCAGCGACGCACCACGAGAGCGTCGCCGCCAAGCTGTCCACGCTCGACCGCTGGCTCCCGGCCTGGATCATCCTCGCCATGGCAGCCGGCCTGCTGCTCGGCCGGCTCGTCCCCGGACTGGGCGATGCCCTGTCCGCGGTCGAGGTCGACGGCATCTCACTCCCCATCGCCCTGGGGCTGCTCGTCATGATGTACCCGGTCCTGGCCAAGGTCCGCTACGACCGCCTCGACACGGTGACGCGCGACCGCCGGATGCTGCTCTCCAGCCTGGTCCTCAACTGGGTCCTCGGCCCGGCGCTCATGTTCGCGCTCGCCTGGCTCCTGCTCCCCGACCTGCCCGAGTACCGCACTGGCCTCATCATCGTCGGCCTCGCCCGCTGCATCGCCATGGTCATCATCTGGAACGACCTCGCCTGTGGTGACCGCGAGGCGGCCGCCGTCCTCGTCGCCCTCAACTCGGTCTTCCAGGTCATCGCCTTCGCGGCGCTCGGCTGGTTCTACCTCTCGGTGCTGCCGGGCTGGCTCGGCCTGCCCCAGTCGGCCCTCGACGTGTCCGCCTGGCAGATCGCCAAGAGTGTCCTGATCTTCCTCGGCCTTCCGCTGCTCGCTGGCTACCTCTCCCGACGGATCGGTGAGAAGCGTTGGGGCAGAGCGTCATACGAGCGCTCTTTCCTCCCACACATCGGCCCGTGGGCGCTCTACGGGCTGCTCTTCACGATCGTGGTCCTCTTCGCCCTCCAGGGTGAACAGATCACCAACCGTCCGATCGACGTCGCCCGCATCGCGCTGCCCCTGCTGGCCTACTTCGCCATCATGTGGGGCGGGGGCTATGCCCTGGGAAAGGCGCTCGGCCTGTCCTACGAGCGGACGACGACGCTCGCCTTCACCGCCGCAGGCAACAATTTCGAGCTCGCGATCGCCGTCGCGATCGCGACCTTCGGCGTCACCTCGGGGCAGGCCCTCGCGGGTGTCGTCGGGCCCCTCATCGAGGTCCCCGTCCTCGTCGCCCTCGTCTACGTCAGCCTCGCCCTCCGGAACCGCTTCCCCCACCAGCCCACCTCGTATGCCGTGGAGTCACCATGACCAGCACCG
>Ga0209368_1001071_pt1 | contig 13765 bp, 12 predicted proteins | sample EBPBio242008_DNA_FD_185862 | JGI IMG/M metagenome (GOLD analysis project Ga0209368, IMG submission 185862) | Wastewater treatment Type I Accumulibacter community from EBPR Bioreactor in Madison, WI, USA - Reactor 1_4/24/2008_ DNA (SPAdes)... | ecosystem: Engineered > Bioreactor > EBPR >...
CCAAGCGGATGCTGCGCGAGACGCTGGCGCTTCAGCAGATCCTGATCGAGATCAAGATGAACCTGGAGGCCGAGGTCAACGGGGAGACCGGCTAGCCCCGCGCGGGCGACCGCCGCCGGGTTTGCCACCAGCGGGCTTGCCCCCGCCGGGCGCGCGCTGCGGCGCGGCCTGGCCGCCTTGCGGTTTCGGCGCGGCGGCGGGGCGGGGCTTGGCGGCAGGTTTGGCGCCCTGGGGCGCCGCAGGCTTCGCGCCCTGCGGGGCGGAGCCGCCGGGCTTGCCCGGCCGGGCGGGACGCGGCGGGCCCTTGCGCTGTGCGGGCTTGGGCGGCGGGGCGCCGACATTGGCCCAGGGGGCACCACCGATGACCGGGATCGGCTTTTTCAGCACCTTCTCGATGGCGGCGAGATCGGCCATTTCTGCCGGGGCGCAGAAGGCGACTGCCGTGCCTTCGGCCCCCGCACGCGCGGTGCGGCCGATGCGGTGGACATAGTTTTCCGGCACGTTGGGCAGGTCGTAATTGTAGACATGGCGCACGGTCGGGATGTCGAGCCCGCGCGCTGCCACATCGGTGGCCACCAGCACCATCACCTCGCCGGCGCGGAAGGCCGACAGCATCGCCTCGCGCTGGTTCTGGCTGCGGTTGCCGTGGATGGCGCCGACCTTGAAGCCCCAGCTGGCCAGCAGTTTCGCCAGCTTGTCGGCGCCGTGCTTGGTGCGGCCGAAGACCAGCGCCTGCTCGTCGGGGTGCTTTTGCAGGTAGCTTTCCAGAAGCTTCGCCTTGTCGCCGTTCGGGATGAAGTGGATCCCCTGGTTGATGCGTTCCACCGGCTTGCCGGGCGGCGCCACCTGCACGCGGACCGGGTCGCGCAGGTAGGTTTCCGAGACCTCCTCGATGTCGTTCGGCATGGTGGCCGAGAACATCAGGGTCTGGCGCTTGAGCGGAATGAACTTCGCGATCTTCCGGAGCGAATGGATGAAGCCCATGTCCAGCATGTGGTCGGCTTCGTCGAGCACCAGATAGGCGCATTTCTCCAGGTTCACGTCGCCGCGTTCGATCAGGTCGATCAGGCGGCCGGGCGTGGCGACCAGAACATCGGTGCCGCGGGCGAGCCGTTCGGCCTGCTTGTTGATCGAGGCGCCGCCGACCACGGTGGTGACCTTGACTGCCTTGCCCTTGGTGAAGGTGGTCAGCGTGTCGGAGATCTGCAGCACAAGCTCGCGCGTGGGGGCGAGGATCAGGGCGCGCACATGGCGCGGCCCCGGCGGGTGGCCGAGATCGAGGATGCGGTGCAGGAGCGGCAGGCCGAAGGCCAGCGTCTTGCCGGTGCCGGTCTGGGCCAGGCCCATGAGGTCGCGCCCCGCCATGACATGCGGGATCGACTGGGCCTGGATCGGCGTGGGCCGGTCGAGGCCGGCCGTCTCCAGCGCCTTCAGGAGGCGGGGAGAAAGGCCAAGGTCGGCGAAAGCGGTCATGGGGTGTCCTGGATCTGGCGTGCGGTGGCCGCCGCGGGGGCGGCACGAAAAGGCGGAAGTGCGCGCTGGCGATGCCCGAGTCAAGGGAAACCGCTGCGTCAGGGGGCGGATGGGCCGGATGGCGCAGGTCATGGGCCTGTCATGTCGGGGGGATAATTCCTTACTAGAAGAATCGGCTTTACAAGTCCGACTGTTTCGCTCAACTATGCCCTCACCCTAGCCAGCCCTGCCGGGCAGCCCGGAGACCGCGATGAAACCCCACGGACCGGACCACGCATGTGCCCGACCCAGAGCAACCAGATACCGGCAGGGAGAGCCCGATGAATGCCTTGACCGAAGCCTCGACGCTGAACGTCGCCCATGCCGTTCCCGTGCATGACGCGACCCATCTGACCGCGGGTGGCCAGACCGCTCATATCCACCTGAACGGCCAGTTGTACTGCCTGCGCATCACGCGCGCCGGCAAGCTGATCCTCACCAAGTAACACCGGACCCTGCCCATGACCCGCCTTCTTGCCAGCACCGCGCTTGTCGCCCTTCTGTGCCAGCCCGCCCTTGCCGCCGAGCCTTCGGATGTGGTGGCCACCTATGCCGAGATCGGCGCTGCGGTTTACGGCGACAGCCTGACCACCGCGCAGGCGCTGCAGGTGGCGGTGGATGCCTTCCTGGCCGCTCCCTCGGACGAGACACTGGCGGCGGCCAAGACGGCCTGGCTCTCGGCGCGGGTGCCGTACCAGCAGTCGGAAGCGTTCCGCTTTGGCAACCCGATCGTGGATGACTGGGAGGGCCGGGTGAACAGCTGGCCGCTGGACGAGGGGCTGATCGACTATGTCGATGCGGCCTATGGCGGTGAGACGGAGGAAAACCCGCTGGCGGCGGCGAACATCATCGGCGCGAAGGTGCTGAAGATCGGCGGCAAGGACGTGGACGTGACGGTGATCACGCCCGAGCTGATCGGGGGCACGCTGCATGGCGCGGATGGGATCGATGCAAATGTGGCCGCGGGCTACCATGCGATCGAGTTCCTGCTGTGGGGTCAGGATCTGAACGGCACGGGGCCGGGGGCGGGGAACCGGCCTTACACGGATTATGTTCAGGGCGAGGGCTGCACCGGTGGCAACTGCGACCGGCGGGCGGCTTACCTGAAGGCGGCGACGGATCTGCTGGTGGCGGATCTGGCCGAGATGGCGGCGAACTGGGCGCCGGGCGGAGCGGCGCGGGCGGCGGTGACGGCCGATCCGCAGGCGGGCGTGAAGGCGATGATCACCGGTATGGGGAGCCTGTCCTATGGCGAACTGGCGGGCGAACGGATCAAGCTGGGGCTTCTGCTGAACGACCCGGAGGAGGAGCACGACTGCTTCTCGGACAACACCTACAACAGCCATTACTACGACGGCGTGGGCATCCGGAACGTGTATCTGGGCAGCTATACCCGCCCCGACGGATCGGTGGTTGCGGGCCCCTCGCTTTCGGAACTGGTGGCGGCGGCGGATCCGGCGGTGGATGCGGCGGTGAGGGAGAAGCTGGACGCGACCGTGGCGGCGATGACGGCGCTGAAGGCCAGGGCCGAGGCGGGCATGGCCTATGACGAGATGCTGGCGCCCGGCAACGCAGAGGGCGACGCGCTGATCATGGCGGTGGTGGACGGGCTGGTGGCGCAGACACGCGAGATCGAGCGGGCGGCGAAGGTGCTGGATCTGGGCGAGCTGGCGGTCGAGGGCTCGGACAGCCTGGACAATCCGAACGCCGTCTTCCAGTGACCGGGAGGGGGCAGTGATCGTCTGTCATTGCATGGGAATTTCCGACCGCGACATCCGGGCCGCCGTGGACTGGATGCGCGCGTCGGACCCTGACACGGTGATCACGCCGGGCAAGATTTACCACGCCCTGGGCAAGCGGGCCGATTGCGGGGGCTGCATGCCCCTGTTTCTGGAAACCATGCGGTCGAACGAGAACTTCCGTGTGCCCGGTGCCGCGGAGGTGCCGCAGCTTCCGCGCCGGCGCCGGGCCAAAGACAGAGAATTTCTGTAAACTTATGGAAACACGGGGAAATCCCGGCGCCCGCTGGACAGCCCCGGTCATGGAGACTACCTTGCCTGTCAGGCATAGCCACGGCCCGGTGCCGAAGCCGCCGTCCATCCAGCCAAAAGCAAGGGGAACCCCATGAAGGGCGACACCAAGGTCATCGAATATCTCAACGCAGCCCTGCGGTCCGAGCTGACTGCGGTCAGCCAGTACTGGCTGCATTTCCGTCTTCAGGAGGATTGGGGCTTTGGCCGGCTGGCCGACAAGTCCCGCGCCGAATCCATCGAGGAGATGCACCACGCGGACAAGCTGATTGCGCGGATCATCTTTCTGGAAGGGCATCCGAACCTGCAGAAGCTGGACCCGCTGCGCATCGGCCAGTCGATCCGCGAAACGCTGGAATGCGACCTTGCGGCCGAGCACGAGGCGCGGACCCTGTACATCGAGGCGCGGCGGCATTGCGACAGCGTGGGCGACTATGTAACCCGTGCCCTGTTCGACGAGTTGATCGCCGACGAGGAAGGCCACATCGACTTTCTGGAAACCCAGCTTGGCCTGTTCGACCGCCTGGGCGAAGAGAAATATGGTCTCTTGAACGCGAAGCCTGCAGACCAGGCAGAATGACAGCAGCGCGCCGGCCCCGGACCTGGGGGCCGGCGCAGCACGGAAGAACCGGAGGCGGCCGATGTGGCGCCCCATCCTGATGGGATCCCTTCTGTTGGCGTTTCCGGCCCTGGCACAGGATCATGTGCCAGGTCTTGCCGACCTTCACCCTGACGCGATCCCGCGCAGCGCGGCGGAGGTGGCGCGCGTCGCGGAGGTGACGGCATGGACCGGGGGTTTCCTGACGCCCGAGCCCTTCGAGGCGCTGCCGGGTGGAGCCGCCACCGGCCCATCGGCGCAGGATGTAAACGCCTTTTCGCACCCCTCGGCCAATCTGACCGGTCCGGGCGAGATGGATTTTCACCTGGGAAATGCGCTGTTCCGCAAGCTGTGGGTGGCCTCGCCTGCCTCGACACTGGGATCGGACGGGCTGGGGCCGCTGTACAACGCGCGCAGCTGCGAGAATTGCCACCTGCGCGACGGACGCGGACATCCACCCGAGGGGCCGGAGGACAGCCGGGTGTCAATGGTGATGCGCCTGTCGGTGCCGGGGGTCGATGGTTCGGGACCGCAAGCGATTGCCGATTGGCTGGCCACGCTGGACGAGCCTGCCTATGGCGGGCAGCTGCAGGATTTCGCCGCGCCGGGGCAGGCGGCCGAGGGGCGGTGGTCGGTGAGCTATAGCGATGTTCCGGTGACGCTGGCCGATGGCACGGTGGTGACGCTGCGGGCGCCGGTGTATGCCTTGTCCGACCTGGCCTTCGGACCGCTGGCCGAGGGCGCGATGCTGTCGCCGCGCGTGGCGCCGCCGATGATCGGGCTTGGCCTCTTGGAGGCGATTCCGGCGGCGGATATCCTGGCCCATGCCGATCCGGAGGACCGCGACGGCGACGGCATTTCCGGCCGGCCCGCCGTGGTTATCTCGCCGGAGACCGGGGCGCCCATGCTGGGGCGGTTCGGCTGGAAGGGCGGGGCGGCGAGCCTGCGCGACCAGTCGGCGGCGGCCTTCGCGATGGACATGGGGCTTTCGACCGACCTGCATCCGGTGCCCTGGGGGGATTGCACCGAAGCGCAGGCGGCCTGCCGCGCCGCGCCAGACGGGCAGGAGCCGGGCATCCGCGACGGGCTGGAGGTGGACCGGGAGAGCCTAGACCTTGTGACCTTCTATGCGCGCAATCTTGCGGTGCCGGGCCGGGCGGATGCGGGCGAGGCCGAAGTTCTGCGCGGCAAGGCGGCCTTCTATGGCGCTGGCTGCCCCGCTTGCCATGTGCCCAAGTTCGTGACCGCCCGGCTGGAGGGCGAGCCGGAGCGGAGCTTTCAACTGATCTGGCCCTACAGTGACCTTCTCTTGCACGATATGGGGCCGGGACTGGCCGACAACCGGCCCGAAGGCCGCGCCACGGGCCAGGAATGGCGTACGCCGCCCCTGTGGGGGCTGGGATCGACGGCAGCGGTCGGGGGCGGAAAGGCCACTTATCTGCACGATGGCCGGGCCCGTGATCTTTCTGAAGCAATCCTGTGGCATGGCGGCGAGGCCAGCGCGGCGCGCGATGCCTTTGCGGCGATGCCTGCTCCGGATAGGCAGGCCCTGATCACCTTTCTGGAGTCGCTTTGACATGCGCCACCTTGTCCTTTGTCTTCTGGCCCTGATGCCGCTGCCCGCCACGGCGGGCGTGCGCGAAGCGGTCGAGGCGCAGATCCTGCCGGGCTATGCCGGCTTTGCCGAGGCGGCCGACCGGCTGGCGGTGGCAGCGGCGGCCGATTGTTCGCCCGAGGCGCTGCGCCCGGAGTGGAACGCGGCCTTCGACGCCTGGCTGCGGGTGGGTTTCCTGCACCTTGGGCCGGGCGAGGACTCGGGCCGGACGCTGGCCATTGCCTTCTGGCCGGACCCAAAGGGGATTGGCGCGAAGCAGCAGGCGGGGCTGATCCGCACCGGCGACGTCGCGGTGCTGGAGCCTTCGGCCTTTGCCATGCAGTCGGTGGCGGTGCGGGGGCTGTTCGCCCTGGAACGGCTGCTTTACCCCGCGCCGGATGACCCGGCGGCGGCGGGGGGCGATTATGTCTGCGCGCTGACGCGGGCCACGGCGGCGGATCTGGCGCGCATGGCGAACGGCATCCTGTCGGACTGGACGGACGGCTATGCCGAGGTGCTGCTGACGGCGGGCGAGCCGGGCAACGAGACCTATCTGACCGAGGCCGAGGCGGCGCAGGCGCTGTACACCCAGCTGATCGTTGGGCTGGAATTCGTGAAGGACCAGCGGCTTGGCCGGCCGCTTGGCACGTTCGACGCGCCAAAGCCGGAACGGGCCGAGGCGCGCGCCTCGGGCCGGTCGTTGCGCAATGTGGAGCTGTCGCTGGAGGCGATGCGCGACTTCTCGCTGGCGCTGGCGCCGAAGACCCCGGAGACCGAGGCGGCCTTCGCCTCGGCGCTGGCGGTGGCCGGGGCGATGGAGGATCCGGTGCTGGCCGGGGTGGGCGAGCCTGACGGACGGCTGAAGGTGGAAATCCTGCAGCAGCATGTCACGACCATCGTGGATGCGGCGGTCTCCGAGGTGGGGCCGGCGCTTGGCGTGGATGTGGGCTTCAACGCGGCGGACGGGGATTGAGTTGGCGACGCGGCGCGGATTTCTGGCGGGGCTGGCTGCGGCGGCTCTGCCGCGGCTGAGCTGGGCCGATGCGGGCAGCCCGGCCTTTCTGGCGGCGGCGAAGCTGGATGAGGGCTATGTGCTGTGCGGGCTGGACACGGCGGGGGGGGAGCGGTTCCGCCTGCCGCTGCCGGCGCGGGGCCATGCGGCGGCGGCGCATCCGGTGCGGCCCGAGGCGGTGGCCTTTGCGCGGCGGCCGGGGACCTATGCGCTGGTGATCGACTGCGCGCGGGGCGAGGTCGTGGCGCGGCTGACCCCGCCCGAGGGGCGGCAGTTCAACGGCCACGGGGTGTTTTCCGCCGACGGCGCGGTGCTTTACACCTCGGAAGTGGTGGCCGAGGGATCGGCGGGGCGGCTTGGCCTGTGGGAGACGGCGGGCTGGCGGCGCATCGGCGAGGTTCAGACGGGCGGCATCGGGCCGCATGACGTGAAGCGGCGGGCCGATGGAGGGCTGGTGGTGGCCAATGGCGGGATCGAGACCGATCCTGGCGACCGGACCAAGCTGAACATCGAGACCATGGCGCCGAACCTGGCCTATCTGTCGGCGGACGGCGCCTTGCAGGAGGTGGTGGCGCTGGATGCGGCGCTGCACCAGGCCTCGATCCGCCATCTGGCGCTGGCGCCGGATGGCACGGTGGCCTTTGCGATGCAGTGGGAGGGCGATCCGGCCGAGGCGGTGCCGCTTCTGGGCCTGCACCGGCGGGGGAGCGCGCCCGTGCTGTCGCCGGATTACGAGACGGCATTCTACCGCATGAAGGGCTATGCCGGCTCGATCGCGCTGGAGGCGGGGACGGGCCGGGTCGCCCTGACCTCGGCGCCGGGCGGGGTGGTGCAGTTGTTCGGGCCGGACGCTGCGCCGCTTGCCACGCTGGCGCGGGCCGATGCCAGCGGCGTGGCGGTGGCGGAGGGGGGCTTCGTGCTGACCGACGGCAATGGCGGGATCAGCCGGATCGCCGGGAATGAGCTGTGGCCCCTGGCCAAGGACGACCTTGCCTGGGACAACCATCTGGTGGCGGTCTAGGGGGAAAGTGGCAGCCCGTAGGGGAGTCGAACCCCTCTTCCCAGGTTGAAAACCTGGTGTCCTAACCGATAGACGAACGGGCCGCGCTTCGGTCGTGGCGGGCTCAATAAGGGCAGGCCGCGGCGGGTGCAAGCGGATTCTTTGGATCGCGTTTCAGGCTTCGGCGGCATCCTCCAGACGCAGCTGGACCTTGGTGCGGCCGCCCCAGGTGTTCAGCTCCAGCCGGCCGGCGAGGTGAAAGCGGCGGTGGCCGGGCTGGTTCAGCGCGGGGCCGAGCGGACCTTCGAAGGCGCCCCAGGCGACCGCCTCGATCTGACCGCCCTGGCCGTCCGAGGCGACAAGGCGCAAGTGAGTCTCGCCAATCCGCCGGGGGCTGATCGCCATGTCGGCAAAGGCAAAGCGGGGGGCGGGGGCCGAGGCGCCGAAGGGGCCGGCCTGCTCGATCTGCTCCAGCAGGGCGGGGGTGGCCGCGCCGGGCATCAGCAGGCTTTCGAGCTTCAGATCGCCCGCGCCACCCTGGCCCGCGCCCTGTTTCGCCAGCAGGTCGGCCAGGCGTTCCATGGCGGCATCCAGCTGGGGCCGGTCAACGGTCAGACCAGCCGCCATGCGGTGGCCGCCGCCCTTGACCAGCAGCCCCTCGGCCGCGACGCGGTGGACGGCGGCGCCGAGGTCCACGCCGGTGACGGAGCGGCCCGAGCCCTTGCCCATGGTGCCGTCAAATCCGATGACCACGGCGGGGCGGTTCGTGGCCTCCTTCAGGCGCGAGGCGACGATGCCGACCACGCCGGGGTGCCAGCCTTCGGCCGCGGCCCAGACCAGCGGGCCGTCGAGGCCGCGCGCTTCGGCCTGGGCCAGGGCCTCGTCGCGGACCCTGAGTTCAATCTCGCGGCGTTCGGAGTTCAATTGGTCCAGCCGTTGGGCCAGGGCCGCGGCTTCGCGCGGGTCGGCGGTGGCGAGCAGGCGGGCGCCAAGGTCGGCCTGGCCGATGCGACCGCCGGCATTGATGCGGGGGCCAAGGAGGAATCCCAGGGCATAGGGCGTAGGGGCCTCGTTCATGCGGGCGATGTCGGCCAGGGCGGCAAGGCCGGGGCGGTCGCGCCGCGCCATGACCTTGAGCCCCTGCCGGACCAGGGCGCGGTTCACGCCGGTCAGGGGGGCCACGTCGGCCACGGTGGCGAGCGCCACGAGGTCCAGAAGGGCCATGAGGTCGGGGCCCTGCGCGCCTTCGGCCCGCAGCTGGCGGTTGGCCTCGACCAGCATGAGGAAGACCACCGAGGCGGCGCAGAGGTGGGCGAGGGTGCCGTCCTCGTCCTGGCGGTTGGGGTTCACCACGGCCAGGGCGGGGGGCAGTGTCTCGGCCCCGAGGTGGTGGTCGAGGACGACCACGTCAGCGCTCTTGGCGGCGGCGATGGGGCCGTGCGAGAGGGTGCCGCAGTCCACGCAGAGGATGAGGGAGTGGCGGGCGGCGAGTTCGGCCATGGCGGGCTCGTTCGGGCCGTAGCCTTCGTCGATGCGGTCCGGGATGTAGAGGGTGGCGGCGTGGCCCATGGCGCGCAGCCAGGTGAGGAGGAGGGCGGCGGAGGCGCCGCCGTCCACGTCGTAGTCGGCGAAGACGGCGATCCTTTCGCGGCGGCGGAGGGCCTGGAGGAAGCGGGCGGCGGCGGGTCCCATGTCCTTCAGCGTCAGGGGGTCGGGGAGGAGGTCGCGGAGCGATGGAGCCAGGAAGGCAGCGGCCTCGTCGGGCGTCACGCCCCGGCGCACGAGGGTCTGGCAGAGGGCGAGGGGGAGGCGGGTGGTCTGGGCCATGGCCTCGGCCAGGCGCAGCTCGGGCTCGGTCGGGCCGGTCCAGCGCCGGCCGGTCAGCGAGCTTTCGACGTTGAGGAAGGCGCCCATGGGGTGCTTGTGGCAAGGGTGCGGGGGCTTGGCAAGGGGCCTGGGGGCGTCCGAGCTCGGACGCTTGATGCTCCTGTGTAATATCAATGGGTTATGCGCGCAGATTAACTTGGACTTAACACTTGTCCCAGGGTGGGGGGCGGGTGCCCCTGCGTTCGGCCATGCTGCGGCGCCCCCTCCCCATCCCTCCCCACAAGGGGGAGGGTGCGCGTGGGCGGGTGGCGTGGGCTTTGGCGGCGGGCCTTGTGGGGGGCGGCGCCCTGCGTTCGGCCATGCTGCGACGCCCCCTCCCCATCCCTCCCCACAAAGGGGGGAGGGGGCAGATCGTTCTGCCGCCTGCGAGGGTTCAGCGGACCGGGGTGCGGTATTCGATGCGGCGCACCGAGCCGGTCTTGGAGCGCATGAGGATGGTCTCCATCGTCACCCAGCCGGGTTCGCGGCGGATGCCCTTGACCAGCGAGCCGTTGGTGACGCCAGTGGCGGCGAAGATCACGTCGCCGCGCACCAGGTCGTCGCGGGTATAGACACGGTCGAAATTGGTGATGCCGGCCTTGCGGGCGCGGGCCTTCTCGTCTTCGTTGCGGAACAGGAGCTTGCCGAAGAACTGGCCGCCCATGCATTTCAGCGCGGCGGCGGCCAGCACGCCCTCGGGTGCGCCGCCGGAGCCCATGTACATGTCGATGCCGGTCAGATGCGGTTCGGCGCAGTGCATGACGCCGGCCACGTCGCCATCGGTGATGAGCCGGATCGCGGCGCCGGTGGAGCGGATTTCCTTGATGAGATCCTCGTGGCGGGGACGTTCCAGCACGCAGACGGTGATGTCTTCGGTCGAGACGCCCTTGGCGGCGGCCAGCGCCGAGACTCGTTCGGACGGGGTCATGGTCATGGTGACGGTGCCGGGCTTGAAGCCGGGGCCGATGGCCAGCTTGTCCATGTAGACATCGGGCGCATGCAGGAGCGTGCCGCGCGGCGCCATGGCGATGACGGTCATCGCGTTCGGCATGTCCTTGGCGGTGAGGGTCGTGCCTTCCAGCGGATCGAGCGCGATATCCACCGCGGGGCCGTTGCCGGTGCCGACCTGTTCGCCGATGTAGAGCATTGGCGCTTCGTCGCGCTCGCCCTCGCCGATCACCACCACGCCGGCGATGTCGAGCAGGTTCAGCTGGTCGCGCATGGCGTTGACGGCGGCCTGGTCGGCGGCCTTTTCGTCGCCGTGGCCGATCAGGCTGGCGGAAGCCAGCGCCGCGGCTTCGGAGACCCGGGCGAGGCCCAGCGAGAGCATGCGGTCATGGAATTCGGCGACGTCGGCCATGGGGGCGGTTCCTTCGGAGGTGATGCTTCCGCCGCCTTAACGCGGGGTCATGTCACCGGCAAGAATGGTCGCGCTAACGGTTGGATTCTTGGGCAAGTCCGGGTGAAGAAGCGAAGTGCGGCTGGGGCAGCGCGTCCGGACTTGGGCGCTCTGCCCCGGCTTGCCTCGCCCGAGGCCATTGCCTCGGGCGCCGTGACCGGCTTCCGCCAGACCGCCCGTGCGCCCGGCGCACGGGCCGCGCCTGCCTGCCCCTTGGCAGGCGCGAAGACGCGCCCGCCCAGGCAGGCGCGCCCCGTGCTTCAACCGTCCGGGGATATGTGAACGCACCTTGGCGATTTGCTGGCAAATCGCCAACGCGCCGGGTCCGGGTCCACTGGACCCGGCCCTGATCGGCGCGAAAGAATCCGTCGCCTAGACCTCTTCGATCCTGAGTGCGACCGGCGCGCCGACCAGTACGCCGGTCGCGGCGAAGCGGGAGATGGCGTGGTCGAGGTCGTCCCGCGTGGCCTTGTGGGTGACGATCAGAACCGGGGCATGCACGCCCTGGTGGCCATACTGGCGCATCTGGTCGATGGAGACGCCGGCCTCGCCCAGGCAGGTGGCGATCTTTGCCAGCGCGCCGGGCTTGTCCACCAGCGTCATGCGCAGATACCAGGGCGCGGGCGCCGAGGTGGCGGCGGCGACGGGGGTGGCGAGCGTGGCCGCAGGTTGGCCGAAGCAGGGCAGGCGGAAGCCGCGGGCGAGGTCGATCACATCGCCCATCACGGCGCTGGCGGTCGGGCCTTCGCCGGCGCCGGGGCCGCGCAGCACGATCTGGCCGACCGAGTCGCCTTCCAGCACCACCATGTTGGTGCCGCCCTGCAACTGGCCGAGCGGGCTGTCGGCGGGCACGAGGCAGGGGGTCATGCGTTGTTCCAGCCCCCGGCCCGTCATCTGCGCCACACCCAGAAGCTTGATGCGGTAGCCCATGTCCGCGGCCAGATTGATGTCGTCGATCGACACCGACCCGATGCCTTCCAGTTCCACCGCGTCGAAAGAGACTTTGGTGCCGAAGGCGATGGCGGCGAGGAGCGAGAGTTTGTGGCCGGCGTCGATGCCGCCCACGTCGAGGTTGGGGTCGGCCTCCAGATAGCCGAGCTGGCGGGCTTCCTCGAACACCGTCTCGTAGGGCAGGCCCGCGTTCTGCATCCGGGTGAGGATGTAGTTGCAGGTGCCGTTCATCACGCCCATCACGCGCTTCATCGCGTTGCCGGCGAGGCCTTCGGTCAGGGCCTTGATGACGGGGATGCCGCCGGCGACGGCGGCTTCGAAGCGGATGGTGCGGCCGGCCTTTTCGGCGGCGAGCGCCAGGGCCTGGCCGTGGTGGGCGAGCAGCGCCTTGTTGGCGGTGACGATATCCTTGCCGGCGGCCAGGGCGGCTTCGGTCGCGTCTTTCGCGGCGCCTTCGTGGCCGCCCATCACCTCGACGAAGACATCGACATCGGGGCGGGTGGCCAGCGCGACGGGATCGTCTTCCCAGGCATAGGCCGAGAGATCGGCGCCGCGGTTCTTGCCCCGCGAGCGGGCCGAGACGGCGGTGATGGCGACGGGCCGGCCCGCGCGGGTGGCGATCAGGTCGGCATGGGTCTGCACGATCTTGACCACGCCGGTGCCGACGGTGCCGAGACCCGCAAGGCCAAGTCGCAGGGGGGCGGCAGACATGGGAGCACCTCGTGGTTCACTGGTCGCGCCCTGTTAGCGCGGGCCGGGCGCTGGTGCAATGTGGGCGGGGCTACTGGCTGCGGATCACGTCGGCGCGGGCCTGGAGCGCCTGGGCGCGGGCGGTCAGTTCCTCGCCGGTGTCGGGCGGGGCCTCGGGCGCGGGCGGGATCTCCTCCAGCGGGACCAGCACGGGCGGCGGGCGGTCATCGGGCGGGGGCGGGGGAAGGTCCTTCCAGTCGCCGCAGGCGGCGAGGGCGAGGCAGAGGGGAAGGACGCGGCGCAACGGGGACCTCCTGCGGGGTGGGCGCAGGATGGACGAAAGCCGGGGGCAAGGCAAATGGGGCAGGGCAGGCCCTGCCCCCGGTCGTGGCGGTCAGTGCGCGGGGCGGATGAAGGTGCCGTTGCGCAGTTCGGTCAGGGCCTGGCGGATTTCGGCTTGCGTGTTCATCACGATGGGGCCGTGCCAGGCGACCGGCTCTTGCAACGGCGCGCCCGAGATCAGCAGGAACCGGATGCCGTCGGGGCCGGCCTGGACCGTGACCTCGTCGCCCGTGCCGAAGCGGACGAGCGTGCGGTTGCCCGAGAGGTCGCGGATGTTGACCTCCTGGCCGCGGACTTCCTTTTCCAGGAGCACGCCTTCGGGGCGGCTGGCGTCGCGGAAGGTGCCGTTGCCATCGAAGATGTAGGCGAAGGCGCGGCGGTAGGTGTCGACCTTGAAGGTCTTGCGGCGGCCGGGCGGGACGTAGATGTCAAGATACTGCGGCTCGGCGGCGATGCCGTCGACCGGGCCGGTCTTGCCCCAGAACGACCCCACGATGACCTTGACGGTGGTGCCGTCGTCATCGGTGATCTCGGGGATATCCTTGCCCTTCACGTCCTGGTAGCGCGGCGCGGTCATCTTCAGCGACGAGGGCAGGTTGGCCCAGAGCTGGAAGCCGTGCATTTGGCCGCGGGCGTTGCCGAGGGGCATTTCCTGGTGGAGGATGCCGGAGCCGGCGGTCATCCACTGGACATCGCCGCCCTTCAGCGTGCCGCGGTTGCCAAGGCTGTCGCCGTGTTCCACGGAGCCGGCCAGCACATAGGTGATGGTCT
>Ga0209368_1001073_pt1 | contig 13754 bp, 13 predicted proteins | sample EBPBio242008_DNA_FD_185862 | JGI IMG/M metagenome (GOLD analysis project Ga0209368, IMG submission 185862) | Wastewater treatment Type I Accumulibacter community from EBPR Bioreactor in Madison, WI, USA - Reactor 1_4/24/2008_ DNA (SPAdes)... | ecosystem: Engineered > Bioreactor > EBPR >...
CGACCATCACGACCATGCCGAGGCCGACGATGGCGGCGGTCAGCACGACCCAGTCCACGGTCACGGCGCCCGACTCGTCGGACTTGAACGACTTGAAGATGTTCAGCAGTTTCATGGTGTTGTCCCTCAGGATCAGTGTTGCTCGGTTCGAAGATCGTCTCCGGGGGGTCTTCGATCCGGCCTCTGTTCCGGTCGTCCCGTTCGATCTGAATGCAGATAACCCTTGGAAAATGGCTCGATTGCGGCGCGTCCGGGGAAAGTTCGGGGTCTTTGCCGGGAAAAGCTGGGGCGCGCGCCGGGGCTTGCCAATGCGGCCGGCAAGGATCAGGGGCACCGCGAAGCGCAAAAAGGCGAAGGCCGCGTCCTTGTGGGACGCGGCCTTGCCCGTGATCTGCGATGTGCGGATCAGTTCGAGGTCTGGTTCTCGTAGCCCGAAGCGCGCTCGCCCAGGTCGTCGACGATGGAGTTGCCCAGGCCCTGGATGCCGCCGCCGACGGCGACCATCACGACCATGCCGAGGCCGACGATGGCGGCGGTCAGCACGACCCAGTCCACGGTCACGGCGCCCGACTCGTCGGACTTGAACGACTTGAAGATGTTCAGCAGTTTCATGGTGTTGTCCCTTCCTACAGGAGTTGGTCCGTTTCAACCGGTCCGGCCATCCGCGCTGGCTGTCATCTTGCCGCTGCCGTTCGGTATGGGCTCATATGGCTCTGCAATCGTGGCGAGACTTGGGAGCCACTCGGGCATTTTCGGTCAACCTGAGGTTTAAGCGCCGAAATCGTCCAACCATCTGAAATCAAGGAAAAGAAAGTTGGCCAAACTCCGCAGCGCGCCGCGGCAGAGGCCAGTTTGGCGTGGCATTTGGGTCGTTTTCGGCAGGAATTGGGAGATCGTCACAGCTTTGCCTCGCCAAGAAAGCGGTTCTTCGGCCATACTGGCGTGAAGAAGAACCAAAAAGACAACGAGCAGTTCAGCGATGCGGCGCCTGGCAGGCATGACGGCCCTGGCGTTTCTGATGGTCCTCCCCGGGCATGTCTCGGGCGAGGGTTTGTCTCCTGCGAACAGCTTCACCTTCAAGCGCCTCAAGCCGCCTGACGCCACCACGGCAAAGAGGATCACCGTCCAGATCGATCCGGAAGAGCAGGCTCGCCTGATGGCGCTGCCCGAGAAGAAGCCGGAAGAACCGGAGCCGGAGGCAAAGCCAGAGGATACCGCCGCGCCCAGTGTCGGCCCCGCCGACAGTCCTCCGGCTGTCTCCTCCGACTATGCCTGGTTCTGGGAAACCGTGCCCACCGCGCTTGGCGCTGTCTCGGGCCGGTTCCCGCTGGCGCTGGCCACGCTGTCGCAAGGGCCGGGCGGTGCCGCAGTTCGCTCGCCCCGGATGCAGACCATGCAGCAGATGGCGGACAACTGGGGAACCGAGATCCTCAAGGCGACGATCGGAACCGAGGTCTCTCCGGCACTGGTGCTGGCGGTCATGGCGGTAGAAAGCGGAGGGCGGGCCGATGCCGTATCCAGCGCCGGGGCCACCGGGCTGATGCAGCTTATCCCCGCCACCGCTTCGCGCTTCGGCGTGTCGGATTCCAAGGACCCGGTTCAGAACATCAAGGGCGGCGTCGCCTATCTGGACTGGCTGATGAAGACCTTCGACCGTGACCCGCTGATGGTTCTTGCGGCCTACAACTCGGGCGAGGGCGCGGTTCAGGCCAACCAGGGCGTCCCGCCCTATGCCGAGACACGCGACTATGTGCCAAAGGTGTTGGCGGCCTGGCAGATCGCCTCGGGCCTGTGCATCACGCCGCCCGAGGTCGTGACCGACCCTTGCGTGTTCAAGATCATCTCGGCCAGCAACTAGACTGAGAATACATCCGCCCATTCCGGGTGACGTTTGCGCATCGCGTTCACGAAGGGGCAAAGCGGCATCACCTTGAAACCGTTTTCCCGCGCATCCTGAACCAGGTGCGTCACGAGGGCGAGACCCGCCCCCGTGCCGCGAAAGCTGTCCGGCACGCCGGTATGGTCGGCGATGACCAGCGTCGGCGTGGTGATCGAAAAGGTCAGCTCGGCCTCTTCGCCATCCGTGCGGATGACATAGCGGCCCTTCGAGCCGCTGATTTCCTTCTCGATCACGAAATCAGCCAACGATCGTCGCCTCCGTTGCCGCGCGCAGCTCTGCCTCGGTCACGCCATCGGCGCATTCCACGATCTTCAAACCGCCCGGCACCACGTCCAGCACGCCGAGGTTGGTGATGATGCGGTTGACCACGCCCTTGCCGGTCAGAGGCAGGGAGCACTTGTGCAGCACCTTCGATTCGCCATGCTTCGAGGTGTGGTCCATCACCACCACCACACGGCCGACGCCCGCCACCAGGTCCATCGCCCCGCCCATGCCCTTCACGAGCTTGCCGGGGATCATCCAGTTCGCCAGGTCGCCCTCTTCCGAAACCTCCATGCCGCCCAGGATCGCCATGGCGATCTTGCCGCCGCGGATCATCGCGAAGCTTTGCGCCGAGTCGAAATAGGCGGTTTGCGGCAGTTCCGTGATGGTTTGCTTGCCCGCGTTGATCAGGTCCGGGTCTTCTTCGCCCTCAAAGGGGAAGGGGCCCATGCCCAGCATCCCGTTTTCCGACTGCAGCGTGACCGAGACGCCTTCGGGGATGTAGTTCGCCACCAGCGTCGGGATGCCGATGCCAAGGTTCACATACCAGCCGTCCCGCAGCTCCTGCGCGGCCCGCGCCGCCATCTGGTTCCGATCCCAAGGCATCACACGGCCTCCTTCTTGCGGACGGTGCGCTGTTCGATGCGCTTCTCGTGAGGGCCCTGGATGATGCGGTGCACATAGATGCCCGGCAGGTGGATCGTGTCGGGGTCCAGGCTGCCAAGCGGCACGATTTCCTCGACCTCGACCACGCAGACCTTGCCGCAGGTCGCCGCCGGCACGTTGAAGTTGCGCGCGGTCTTGCGGAACACCAGGTTGCCCGACGGGTCGGCCTTCCAGGCCTTGACGATGGACAGGTCGGCCACGATGCCGCGTTCCAGGATATAGGTCCGCCCGTCGAAAACGTGGTGCTCCTTGCCCTCGGCAATCACCGTGCCCACGCCTGTGGCGGTGTAGAAGCCGGGAATGCCGGCGCCGCCGGCCCGCATCCGCTCGGCCAGCGTACCTTGCGGGTTGAACTCCAGCTCCAGCTCGCCCGACAGGTACTGACGCATGAATTCGGCATTCTCGCCCACATAGGACGAGATCATCTTCTTCACCTGCCGTGTCGCCAGCAGAACACCCAGCCCGAACCCGTCGACGCCCGCATTGTTGGACGCGATGGTCAGATCCTTCGTGCCGGCCTCCTTGATGGCCGCAATCAGCAGCTCCGGAATCCCGCACAGACCAAAGCCGCCCGCGGCAATGAACATGCCGTCGAACAGCAGGCCATCCAGCGCCTCGGCGGCGCTGCCGTAAACCTTCTTCATCAGGGAAACCCCCTTGCAAACTCCCGGCACCATAAGAGACCGGGCCGCGGTCGCCGTCAATCGCCGCAGCGCGGCAAGGGCTCAGGGCGCTGGAACCGCCGTCACCACCGCGCGGTCTTGTGCCATCAGCACCAGCGCGCCCGTGTCCTGGTCGAAGTCGAAACTTGTCACCGCCGCCAGCGCATCCATGAAGCCGCGTTCCACTGCCATCAGCGGGTCGGGGCAGGCCATCATCGTCATCGGTCCGGTCTGGATGGTCAGGCTCTCGCCCGTCAGGGTGAAGCCGGCGTTGTACCGGTTGCAGGCGGACTTGCCCGACAGGCTGCCTGCGGCAAAGCTCATCGTGACCTCTGCATCCGGGGGCAGGGGGCCGCCGTCGATCGCCCGCACCACCCAATTGCCCTTCAGAAGGTCGGCCGGATCACCGCCGCATCCGGTCAGGTCGCTCTCGCCGGCCGTGACCGAAACGGTCAGCGGATAGACCATGCCCGCCATCGTGTCGCGGCAGAGCTTCGGGCTGACCGTCACGGTCATCTGGTCAGCGGCAAAGACGGTGCCATCCTCGGTCTGGTTCGCGGGCGGCAGGGCGGTGCGGACCTCGGTGCCATCCTGCGTGGAAAGCACCATCCCCTCGGCCGAGACGTTCAGCACCCAGCCGGGCTCGTTGCCGCGGGCGATGAAGGGCAGGGCCGCCGGCGCCGCCGTGGCCACGCAGTCGGGAAGCTCCTTGCCCTCAATCGTCACCATCGCGGTGTCGCCTTTTGTCCAGATCATCGTCTCGGGCGTCTTGCCGTCGCTGTAGCGTGCGCCCGAGCCCGAGATGGCCTGGGGAAGCTCATAGACCACGCCGCCCACGCGCAGCCGCGCTTCGTCGCCGACGAAGCCCACGTCCACCACCGTGTCGCCGCAGCGCATCTGGCTGGAGAATCCCATCGGGATGAAGGCGTTCAACTGGATCAGTCCCAGGTTCACATCCGACTCGCCCGCATCCACCGGCACCATGTCCGAGACCCATTCGGGAGAGCCGCCCACAAGGATGGCGGCGCGCAGGAACAGGGGGCCCGAGTCGTCGGTCGAGATCGAGAAGGGCAGGGGCACCTGCTTGCCGTCCGTCGCCGCGCGGTATTCGCCGACCATCCCGCCCGGGCCGGTCAATTCGACAACGACCGTCGCGCCCGGGTCCAGCGCGATGCGCTGCAGATAGCCGACTTCGCCCGAGACGTCGCGGGCCAGCGCGGGAAAGGCAGCAGACAACAGCAGGCCGGCAAGGGCGATGCGGGACATGGGAACACCTCGTTCGGATCTCTGCCCGACCTTGCCCCAGCGGGGGCCGCGCCGCAACCGGCGATGGTGCCGCGCCGCCCCCTTCCGCTCGCCGCCCATGCCGCTATGCTGGCGACGCCGGCCCGGAGACGGGCCATGCGGACGTGGCGGAACTGGTAGACGCAGCAGACTTCAATTGGAGTGCCCGGGGGGAAATCCCCGGTGCAGAACCGCTCAAAGTCGGGGAACGCTTCGGGGGACACACCCCATGCCAATCCCGAGCCAAGCCCCGGTTGCCGAAAGGCGGCGGGGAAGGTGTAGAGACTGGACGGGCGGCGCCTAAAGCCCATCGGGAAACCGGTCGGGCCATGGCGAAGGGACAGTCCAGACCACGAACGCCCCCCGCCAGGGTGGCGGCGGCGAAAGCCGAAGTGGCAGGAAAATCTGCATCCCGAAAGGGAGTACGGGTTCGACCCCCGTCGTCCGCACCACCTGCAATGCAAAGGGCCGGGGCATCGCGCCCCGGCCCTCGCGCGGTTGGCCGGTGTCAGTCAGAGGCCTTCTTCATTGCCTCTTCCAGTTTCGCCTTGTCGGCATCGCTGAGCACCGGGCGGTCGATCACCAGCTTCAGGCTGTCGATCGTTCCGGTAAAGGCGAAGGGTACCTGATACACCTTGTCATTCACCGGCGTGCCGGTGTCCGATCCGATGTCCATGTTCTCGTCCCAGGCGAGGATGAGCGGGATGGTGTGATCCATCTTCTGGGTCGCAACCTCCTTGCCGTCGATCGACAGCGTGCCGGTGCCGGGCTGGCCGATTCCTGACAGGTTGTTGAAGGCCAGCGTGGCAATGCCCAGACCGTCGTACTTGAAGTCGAAGACGATCGTGTGCTTGCCGGGGGGCAGAGCCTCGGGGGCCTGCCAGGTCAACTGCTTCAGGCCGACAAGGTTCCAGTCGAAGGTCGGCTTGCCTTTGTCCAGGTAGAAGCCATAGCCCCCGAACCGGCCGCCTTGGGTGATGATCACCCCTTCTCCGCCGCCCTCGGGCACCGTCACCTCGGCGGTGAATGTGTAGGAGGCGTTCAGGATCGACGGCGCGACCCCGTTCGAGATGCCCGTCATCGCCGGCGGGAAGTCGAACTCGCTGCGGCCCGCCGTCACGCTCGGTCGCGGCGCAACGAGGCGCGTGGCGACCGAGGCGTCCAGGGGCAGCACCTGGTACTTCTCGGCTTCCTTCCACCAGATCGCCTCAAGCTCCTTCACCTTGTCGGGCATCTTGGCCGCCAGGTCGGTGTTCTGCGTCCAGTCCTTCGACAGGTCGTAGAGTTCCCACTCCGGCTTGGCCGGATCGGCGATCGCCGGGCCCATGGTCACCCAGGACGGCCGCTGGACCTTGTCCACCAGCGACCAGCCCTCGTGATAAAGGGCATAGTTGCCCATCATCTCGAAGTACTGGGTGCGGTGGTGCGAGGGTTCGTCCGCATTTGCCTTGTCGAAGGTATAGGCAAAGCTAATGCCTTCGATCGGGCTTTGCGCGATGCCGTCCACCACCGAAGGCTCGCGGACACCGGACACTTCCAGAATGGTCGGCACCACGTCGATCACATGCGCGAACTGGGTGCGGATGCCGCCCTTGTCGGTGATGTGGCCAGGCCAGGCCACCGCCATGCCCTGCTTGGTGCCCCCGAAATAGGACGATATCTGCTTGGTCCACTTGAAGGGCGTGTCGAAGGCCCAGGACCATGGAACCGCCATGTGGTTGTAAGTGTACTCGGTCCCCCAGATATCGTAGAAGTCCTTCAGCTGAACATCCACCGGCACTTCCACGCCGTTGAACATCGCGACCTCGTTCGGGGTGCCGATCAGCGTGCCTTCGGCCGAAGACCCGTTGTCGCCAGAGATGTAGATGATCAGCGTGTTGTCCAGGTCGCCATTCGCCTCGACCGCATCCAGCACCCGCCCGATCTCGTGGTCGGTATAGGCGAGGTAGGCGGCATAGACGTTGGCCTGGCGGATGAACATCTTCTTCTCATCCGCGGTCAGCTTGTCCCAGTCCTTCAGCAGGTCCGAGGGCCAGGGCGTCAACTCTGCCGTCTCGGGGATCACGCCCAGCTTCTTCTGGTTGGCGAAGATCGTGTCGCGCAGCTTGTTCCAGCCCTCGTCGAAGAGATGCATCTCCTCGACCTTCTTCACCCATTCGGGCGTGGGGTGGTGCGGCGCATGGGTGCCGCCCGGCGCGTAATAGACGAACCAAGGCGTCTGCGGCGACAGTGTGTCCAGCTGTGCCATGTAGCTGATCGCCTCGTCGGCCATCTCGGTGATCAGGTTGAAACCCTTCTCGGTTTCATAGGGGTAGATCTGCGTGGTGTTGCGGAACAGGTTCCCCGGCGTCCACTGCGAGGTATCGCCTCCCATGAACCCGTAGAAGTAGTCGAACCCCATGCCGGTCGGCCACTGGTCGAAGGGGCCCATCATGCTGATCTGGAAGCCCGGCGTGTTGTGGTTCTTGCCGAACCACGAGGTGTTGTAGCCGTTGTCCTTCAGGATGCGCCCGATCGTGGCCTTGTCCTTGGTGATGACCGAGTCATAGCCCGGATAGCCCGTCGCCTGTTCCGCGATCACGCCAAAGCCCACCGAGTGGTGGTTGCGCCCGGTCAGCAGCGCCGCCCGCGTGGGCGAGCAGAGCGAGGTCGAGTGCATGTTCGTGTAGCGCAGGCCCATCTCGGCGATCCGGTCCAGCGCCGGCGTGGGGATCACGCCGCCAAAGGTCGAAGGAGCGCCAAAACCCACGTCATCGGTCAGGATCAGAAGCACGTTCGGCGCGCCTTCCGGCGGCGCGATGCGAGGCTGCCAGAACGGTGTCGATTCCAGCGCGTTCGGCTTGATCACCCCCGCGAAGGGCACATCCGGCGCCGGCAGTTGCAGCCCGTCGATTGCCCGTGTCGCCGCGGGCGAGCCAAGCGGGGCATCCGATTGCTGCGCTTCGGCCGGCTCAGTAAGGGCAATCGCCAGGCCGGCCGCCGCAAGGGCAGTCAAGAGCCGAAAGAGCCCCCTCCCTCGTGGGTCCAGTTTCATCTGTTCTGTGCTCCTGTTTTGTGACCCGGCAAAGGCACCGGCGTCATCATGCTCTTGTCTCGTGGTCGGGGCCGTATCTGCGGTGATACGGACTTCCGACACCGACGCTTCCGATAGAACTGCTCCATCCTCGCGTCTGAGGATGCTCGCGTGGCCGTGCGCGCCGCCGTCTCCACGGTCTGACAGTTGCGCCACTGTCGGTGGTGCGCTTATCTTTTCGTGCCACAAGGCAGCCTGGCACACCGTGTCGGTGAAGGCCTGGCACCAAGCTTCACTCAGGCATTCTACACCGCCATGTGTATTCCCCGCGATCGGCTCGTCGCTTCCATTGAACGCCCCAAGCGTGTAGGGAAGCGATCAATGACGTGAGCTACGGCGCCACGGGGCGGTTCGAGGTTTTCTTGGGCAAATCTATACCACTTATCCGCGCCGCAGCCATCCACCCGTTTGTGAAGTGGGCGGCCGAAAACCGGCGCCGCATTGAACCCATGCTGAGCGATGTCGGCCTATCCCATGTGTGGATGGAAGATCCCAATCTGCTTATTCCGCATTACGCAATGGTGGACCTGCTTGACCGCCTTCAGCGCGAAGAGGGACCGGATATCGGCTGCCGTGTTGTCAAGGAAACCAGCCTTCTTGAAATCGGCCTCATCGGACGGGCGGCCATGACGGGCCGGTCGCTGCGCGATGCCATCAATCGGGTCGCAGCGGCGCAGCCCCATAATACCAGCAACGCCTTCTACTCTGTCTTGCCGACGCCTGGCGGTCTTATTCTCCAGCACGGCTTCAATATCCCGATGCCGGCCCAGGTCGCCCATGTCGCGGAAAGCTTTACGGCCGCAATGATCGGTTCGCTGCGCGGCTTTCTGAAGCTGCGCGGGCACATTTTCGAGCGGATCGACATCCTGCCCCATCCCGATCATGGAATCGCCCATCTCGCCAAGTGGTTCGATTGCGAGATCTGCGCCGCAACAAAACCGCCGCTTTCTGTGCAATTCACGGACGCTGCGCTTGACAGCCCACTTGTTCGCGCAAATGCGCCACCGCCTTCCAGCCCTGCTCAGGACGGCCCGCGCCTGCACGACATCGGCATGGTCGAGAGCACGCGCATCCTGGTGCGCTCCATGCTGCGCTCCGGCGCGCCCACCGTCGAACGGATGGCGCATTTCGCCGGCATGTCCGTGCGCAGCTACCAGCGTCGCCTGTCCGAAGAGGGCCAGACCTACTCGGCCCTGGTCGAGGAGGAACGCCAGCGCCTTCTGCAACGCTCGCTTGGCAACAGCGACATCCTTTTCGGCGAGGTTGCTGCCCATCTTGGCTATGCCCGCCAGTCCAGCCTGACGCGCGCCGTGCGCCGCTGGACGGGAAAGGCCCCGAAAAAGCTGCGCGATCAGGAACGGAACGACCGTCCCGCGTGATCTCCGGCCGCACGACTTGGCACTATCGGCCAAACTTGCGCAGTGAGATGATCTAATGAGGGCTCAGACTCATAAGGAGTGCCTCTCATGACCCGTGGTCTCACCGCAGCCGCCGTCGCGCTCACCGCCGGACTTGCCGCGGGCAGCGCCCAGGCTCAGGATTGGGCGTACAAGGCCACCATCTACGCCTGGCTTCCCAGCCTTGATGCAACTGTCGGCACCGAGTTCGGCGACATTCACGCAAGCCAAGGCTCCAGTGACGTCATCTCGAGCCTCGACATGGCTTTCATGGGCACCTTCGCGGCCCAGAACGACCGCCTCGGCTTCGTGCTCGACTATGTCTACGCCGACCTCACGGCCTCGGAACCGACGCCGTTCGGCAAGCTCTTCACCAAGGCCAAGGTCAATCCCAAGGTGGGCGCCCTGTCGGGCTACATGCTCTATCGGCTCACGACCGACTCGCCCGTCAAGTTCGATGCCGGCATCGGCTTCCGGAACTTCAACATCGACGTGACATCGACGCTCACCCCCGGTCTGCTGGCGGGCCGCAGCTTCTCCACGTCCAGCAACTTCACCGATGCCCTGCTGGCCGCGCGGGTCGAGGCGCCGATCAGCGACCGCTGGTTCTTCAACGGCTTCGCCGACATCGGCGCTGGCACGGACAACAGCTCGACCTGGCAGGTCTATGCCGGGCTCGGCTATCAGATCGACGACAACTGGTCCGCCCAGTTCGGCTGGCGCTACATGAACGTGTCCGGCGACACGGCGGGCGCCACGGATCTCGAACTCGATCTCAGCGGCGCCCTCGTGGGCATCTCTTACTCATTCTGATCCCTCCTGAAGGAAACGAGCATGGTCTCCACCACCTCCCTGCGCGCAACCTGCGCGGCCTTGGCTGTCGGCCTGGCCTGCACCGGCCTGCCGGCCCTCGCCGGCGAGACCGAGGCAAAGGACATCATCACCGCGATGTCCGAATACCTCGGCTCGCAGAAAACCCTGTCCTTCGACTTTGAATCCACTGTTGAAGTCATCACCACCGACGCACAGAAGCTGTCGGTCACCTCGTCGGGCAGCCTGTCGATGGAGCGTCCCGACAAGCTGCACGTCACCCGCACCGGCGGCTTCGCCCAGGTGGCCGGCGTCTTTGACGGCAAGGCCTTCACGGTCGAAAACCTGACCACCAAGAACTACGCCGTCTTCGATGCGCCCGGCTCGGTCGAACAACTGGTCGAGAAGCTGCGGACCGATCTCGGCCTCGTCCTGCCCGCCGCCGATCTGCTGGATGCCGACGTCGCCAGCCAGATCTTGGCGCAGGCGAAAGACATCAAAGACCTGGGCAGCGGCGTGATCGCCGGCACCGAATGCGATCACATCGCCTTCCGCTCCGACGATGTCGACTGGCAGCTCTGGGTCGCCCAGGGCGTCGATCCCTATCCCTGCCGCTACCAGGTCACCAGCCGCAAGGTGGACGGGATGCCCGATTACACGCTCACCGTGTCGAATTGGGGCAAGGGCTCGGCCAAGGCCGATTTTGCCTTCAAGCCCTCCGAAGGCGCCACCAAGGTGGAGATCAAGGAACTGGCCGGGGTCGATGAAATCGCCGGCATCTATGTCGTGAAGGGGAACTGAGATGATGCGCCGCCTCTCCATCCTGACTGTCGCGCTCTTCGCCACCAGCCTCGTGCTGGAAATGGGCGAAGGCATCTGGCTCACCGGCGCGCCTCGCCTCGCCACCCCGGCCGAGGCCATCGTCGGTCGGCCGCTGACCCCGGTGTCGGTCGCAGGTGTCGCGCGCCGCACCACGCGCCGCTGCGCCGTGGGCGTGTACTACTGCTGATCTGCAGATCGTGCCGCGTGAAGGGCGGGCCTGCGGCCCGCCCTTCGTCACATCGGCACGCACCTGTCATGCCGCTGTCATACTGTCGTGGTCAGTGGCGCTGACCCCCGGAGGCAGACCATGACCCAAGACGATCTTGCTGGCCGCGACTGGCTGGAAGCCGAACTCCTCGATTCCTTCGACGAAGAGATGGAACTGGAGCTTGAAGACGCAGCCCTCTCGCAGCAGATCGCTCGCATCTACAAGGACAAGCACCCCGACCAGATCGACCGCCGGGTCTATTTCCAGTCGCTCCTGCGGCTCCAGTCCGAACTCATCAAGCTCCAGGACTGGGTGCAGTATCACAAGCAGAAGGTCGTCGTCCTGTTCGAGGGGCGCGACAGCGCCGGCAAGGGCGGCGTCATCAAGCGCATCACGCAGCGCCTGAACCCCCGCGTCGTGCGCACCGTGGCGCTTCCCGCGCCGTCCGACCGCGAAAAGACCCAGTGGTACTTCCAGCGCTACGTTCCCCACCTGCCGGCCGGTGGCGAGATCGTGCTCTTCGATCGCAGCTGGTACAACCGCGCCGGGGTCGAACGCGTGATGGGCTTTGCCACCGAAGACCAGGTCGAGGAGTTCTTCCGCGACGTGCCTGAATTCGAACGGATGCTGGTCCGCTCGGGTATCCGCGTGGTGAAATACTGGTTCTCCATCACCGACGAAGAGCAGCAGTTCCGCTTCCTCATGCGCATCCACGACCCGATGAAGCAGTGGAAACTCTCGCCGATGGACCTGCAGTCCCGCGTGCGGTGGGAACAGTACACCAAGGCCAAGGAAGAGATGTTCGCCCGCACCAACATCCCCGAAGCGCCCTGGTACATCGTGGAAGGCACGGACAAGAAGCGTGCGCGCCTGAACTGCATCGACCACCTGCTCGGGCTTATCCCCTATGAAGCCGTCCCGCACGACGACATCACGTTGCCCGACCGTGTGTTCAATCCTGATTACGAACGTGCGGTCCTGCCGCCCGAACTCTATGTTCCAAAGAAGTACTGACAAAGCATCGCGGCGCATGATGCGCTGCGACGTGCCATCATAGAACGGGGGGGAGAGCAAGATGTTCGTGAAGTCGGTTCGGGATGTGGTGGCCACGCGGGAAATGCCCGCCGTGCAGGCCGATGTTGGCGTGCGCGATGCCTGCGAGCTTATGGACGCCTTCGACATCGGCGCGCTCCTGGTGCTCGAGGGGCCATCCCTGGTTGGCATCCTGTCCGAGCGTGACGTGGTGCGTCGCTGCGTGCTGGCCGGCTATGATCCGGTGGAAACTCCGGTCAGCGCCATCATGACCGGCGATCCGGCCACGGTGCAGGCCGACCAGGGCCTGGCCGATGCCATCGCCGCGCTGGAACAGGGCGGATTCCGTCATCTGCCGGTGATGGACGGCGAAACCCCGATCGGCCTTCTGTCCATCCGCGACGTCCCTGTCGAATATCTGATGCTCTGGGAACGCTTCCACCAGATGAAGGGCAGCTAATTCATCGGCGCGCCGCCCTCGGCCTTTCGCCGCGCGACATAGGCCGACAGCGCCTCGTCCACGCCCGGATCCAGCGCAGGATCCTCCGCCTCAGCCAGCAGGCTGCGCCATATCTCTTCGGCCCGCGCCTCGGCGGCCACGCCGCCCTTTTCCAGCCAGTTGGGATAGTTGTCCCAGTTCGCCACCATCGGCCGGTGGAAGGCCGTCTCGTACCGCCCCATCGTCTGCGTGGCACCAAAGAAGTGCCCGCCGGGGCCGACCTCGGCAATCGCCTCCACCGCCAGCGCCTCGGGCGTCACCTCCATCGGCTCGGCCCAGGCGTCCATCATCTGCAGCATCTCGGCATCGAGGACCAGCTTCTCGAAACTGGCGGTCAGCCCGCCATGCATCCAGCCCGCCGCGTGCTCGATCAGATGCGCGCCGCCGGTCACAGCGCCCCACAGCGCCATCTGGCTTTCCCAGGCCGCCTGCGCATCCACCGCATTCGCTGCCGTCACGTTGGAACTGCGGAACGGCACGCCGATATGCCGGGCCAGTTGCCCCGTGGCCTGCGCCGCCTTGGCATATTCCGGCGTGCCAAAGGCGGGAGAGCCCGACCGCATGTCCACGTTGGAGGTGAAGCCGCCATACATCACCGGCACGCCCGGCCGCACGATCTGCGTCAGGACGATCCCCGCCATCGCCTCGGCATGCTGCAAGACCAGCGCGCCGGCCAGCGTCACCGGCGCCATGGCCCCCGCCAGGGTGAAGGGCGTGATCACATTCACCTGGCCATGTTCGGCCATGCAGATCAGCCCCTCGGCCATCGGCACGTCCAGCTGCAGGGGCGAGTTGGTGTTGATGATCCCCAGAAGCACGGGCCTGTCCCGCAGCCCCGCTGCCGTGGTCCCCAGCATGATCGACGCCATCTCGATCCCATCCATCGTGCGGGCCAGCCCCAGGGTCTGCGTCTGCCAGGACTTGTCCAGATGCCGGATCTGCGCGTGATAGATGTCCAGGTGCCGGGTGTTGGCGGGCAGGTCCAGCGGCTCGAAGGGGCAGCCGCCCTCTTGGTGGATCACGTTCAGCGCCTGCACCAGCCGCAGGAAATCCACCATCTCGGCATAGGTGCCGTCCCGCCGACCCTTGGCCCGGTCCATCACATAGGCTGGCCCGCCGACCGAGGCATAGATGCAATGA
>Ga0209368_1001074_pt1 | contig 13747 bp, 15 predicted proteins | sample EBPBio242008_DNA_FD_185862 | JGI IMG/M metagenome (GOLD analysis project Ga0209368, IMG submission 185862) | Wastewater treatment Type I Accumulibacter community from EBPR Bioreactor in Madison, WI, USA - Reactor 1_4/24/2008_ DNA (SPAdes)... | ecosystem: Engineered > Bioreactor > EBPR >...
CGCAGATCTCCATACCGGCCTGCAGCCAACAACACGGCTACAACAGAAGGCCTGACACAAGACCGCACTCGATCTGATCCGTTTAGGCTGAAAACTCCTTGCATCACGGGCGGCAACCACACAAGCGGATCGATTTCTGGACGGCGGTGGGGACCGGGGTCATTATCGCCTCGGGGGTCTATATCGTTCTGCGGGAGCGGACGCCCCGGGTTTCGGGGCATACGCCGGTGCTGGAGACCCGGTCGCGGTTCGAGACGCCGACCTTTCCCCGGATCAGCCTGATGGGACGGCTGCTGGAGCGGCGGCGGCAGGCCGAGTGAGGACCCCCTTGCAAAGCCCCGCCGGGCCGTGTAACCCCCGCGCCACGGTCGGAGCGTAGCGCAGTCTGGTAGCGCACCTGCTTCGGGAGCAGGGGGTCGGAGGTTCGAATCCTCTCGCTCCGACCAATTTCCCGATATCCCCCTGATGAGACCGTCCGAGCTCGGACGCTTCGTTCTACCCATTGGAATCAATGGGTTACGCGGGCGAATTAACTTGGACTTAAGATTTGTCCGAGGCTTCCCCGCTCACCAGCCGGGAGATACCTGATTCCGGCAGGCTTTCGCGGAGGCGACCGGGATCGCCGGGGCCGAGCTGATGGTGGTGCCGGGGGTGGGGCACGAGCTTGTGCCGCCGCACCTGGCTGAGATCGCGGCACGGGTGGCGGAGTTTCTGGAGCGGCGGTTGGATTTCCGGCGATCACCAGTTTCCTGACCGAGCCTCGGCCCGTTCTGCCAGCGAGGCGCCCGGCGCGCGAGAGAGGCATGCCTCGAGGTCCGCCGGCGTGAGGCCGATGTCGCGCAGGAGGCGCCCGCGCGGGTGGTCTGCAAGTCGGCGCAACCGGGCGCGGGATGCCCATCGGGCGTAAAGGCCCTGCACCGCCTGCGACAGGGCGGAGCGGGACAAGGCGCGGGCCGGACGAAGCAACGGGAAAGACAGCGGCATGGCAGGTCACCTCCGGGGCTCGACAGGCCTTCATCCTCGCGCCCCGACGGGGCCGGCGGCCAGTTCGGAAGCTGGAGGGAGGCGCTACAGTATCAGAACTGGAAGGACTCAGCCCCGGGGTCTAGGATAGAACGGCGGGAGGCGTGGAGGCATGGCCACCAAGACCTATGGCAAGATCTGTGCCCTGTCCAAGGCCTGCGAGATGCTTGAGCCGCGCTGGACGCTTCTGATCCTGAACGAGATGTGGAACGGCTATTCCCGGTTCAACGACATCCGCCGCGCGGTCGGGAACATCTCGCCGGCCATACTGTCCCGAAGGCTCGCCGACCTTGAGAAGGCCGGCCTTGTGGAGCGGGTCGAGGATGTCGCGAAGGGGTCGGTCGAGTATGTGCGCACGCAGAAGGCCATCGACCTTGAGGCGGCGATGAACGCGCTGGCGGTCTGGGCGCAGCGCAACATCGACGCCGATGTCGCCCTGGCGCACAAGGACTTGTCGCAGTTCATGTGGGCGATCCGGCCGAAGCTGAGCCGCGAGCACTTTCCGTCGCGCCGCGTGGTGATCCGTTTCCACTTCACCGACGAGGAGGGGCGGTATCCGACCTACTGGTATGTGGCCGAGCCGGGGATGGAGGCCGAGATGTGTATCTCGGTGCCGGATTTCGATGTCGATCTTTATGTCGAGGCGAAGAAGGTGTCGCTGGCCGCCGTCTTTTTCGGCCGGTCCACGCTGGAACGGGAGCTTGACGAAGGCCGGCTGTACCTGTCGGGCGACTTGCGCATTCGGCAGTCGATGGAGAAGTGGTTTCCGAGGTCAAGCTATGCCGAGGTAGGGGGCATCCGGCAGCTGTGAGGCAGAGGCGGTCGCGGGCGCCCGGCCGGAAAGGGCCCCTGCTTTCCCGTGTTGGCTGGCTGTGCTTATCTGCCTCCGGCTTGCCGGTGGGAGTGGTCGGGATGGAAGTTGTCGAGGCGTCGATTGCCGAGTTGCGCGCCGCGCTGGAGGCGGGGCGGGTCACGAGCCTGGAGCTGGTGGAACGCTATCTTGCGCGGATCGCGGCCTATGATCACAGCGGCATCCGGTTGAACTCTGTCACCGTGATGAACCCGGAGGTGCGGGCGGAGGCTGCGGCCTCGGACAAGCGGCGGGCCGAGGGGCGGGTGCTGGGGCCCTTGGACGGCATCCCCTATACCGCCAAGGAAAGCTATGCGGTGCGGGGGCTGTCGCTGCCTGCTGGGTCGCCTGCCTTTGCCGGGCTGGTGGCCGGGCAGGATGCCTTTGCCATCAGCCGGTTGCGGGCGGGCGGCGCGGTGCTGATCGGGCTGACCAACATGCCGCCGATGGCGAACGGGGGGATGCAGCGCGGGCTGCACGGGCGGGCAGAAAGCCCTTACAGCGCGGATTGGCTGACGGCGGCCTTTGCCTCTGGCTCGTCGAACGGGTCGGGAACTGCCGTGGCCGCGAGTTTCTGCGCCTTCGGGCTGGGCGAGGAAACCTGGTCCTCGGGCCGGGCGCCGGCGGCGAACAACGGGCTGTGCGCCTATACGCCAAGCCGGGGCGTGATCTCGGTGCGCGGCAACTGGCCCCTGGTGCCCACAATGGACGTGGTGGTGCCCCATGCGCGCACGATGGCGGACCTGCTGGAGATCCTTGAGGTGATCGTGGCGGAGGATGCCGAGACGCGGGGAGATTTCTGGCGGCGGCAACCTTTCGTGGCGCTGCCGAAGGTGGGGGAGGTGCGGCCTGCGTCCTATGCCGCGCTGGCGGGCGGGTCGCTGAAGGGACGGCGGATCGGGGTGCCGGCGATGTACATCAACGCGGACCCGGAGGCGGGGACCAGCCCCGCGGGCGGGATCGGCGGGCCGACCGGGCGGCGGATCGAGACACGGGACTCGGTTCTGGCGCTGTGGGAGGAGGCGCGGCGGGAGATGGAGGCGGCGGGGGCCGAGGTGGTGGTGGTCGATTTCCCGGTGGTGTCGAACTACGAGGGCGACCGGCCGGGTTGCCCCACGATCCGCACCCGCGGGCTGGTGGGAGCGGAGTTCCTGGACCGCGAGGTCTTGGACCTGTCGGTCTGGGCATGGGACGATTTCCTGCGGCAGAACGGCGATCCGGCGTTGAACCGGCTGGAGCAGGTGGACGGGGCGCTGATCTTTCCGCAGCCTCCGGGGGCCTTGCCCGACCGCTATGACGGGTTCGGCGGGGACATTTCCACCTATCCGGTGTTGGCGCGCGAAATGGCGGGGTGGCTGGAAAGCCCCGGTTTTCTGGCGGTGCCGGGGCTGGAGGCGGCGCTGCGCGGGCTGGAAGAAACGCGGCGGCTGGACCTGGAGGAGTGGATGGACCGGCTGGGGCTGGATGCGGTGGTGTTTCCGGCGGTGGCGGATGTCGGCCCGGCGGATGCCGATGTGAACCCTGTCTCGGCGGACCTGGCCTGGCGGAACGGGACCTGGGTGGCGAACGGGAACCTGGCGATCCGGCATCTGGGGATTCCCACGGTGACGGTGCCGATGGGGGTGATGGCGGATACGGGGATGCCCGCCGGGCTGACCTTTGCCGGGCGGGCCTGGGACGACAGCCGGTTGCTGGCGCTGGCGGCGGCCTTCGAAGCGACGGGGGCGCGGCGGGTGGCCCCGCCGCGCGTGCCGGTGCTGTGAGGAAGGTGACCCCGCCCCGGGCTTGACCCGGGGCTTCCCGGTCGGTGGCGGTACGGGTTGCAGCAGTGGCCCCGGGTCAGGCCCGGGGCGGGCGATCACAGGCTTTCGGCGTGGGTCTTGAAGGTGTTCAGGATCGCCTGCCAGCCGTCGCGCTGCATGTCCACCGGGTGGGTGCCTTCAGCGTCGAAGACGGTGGTGACGCGGATGCCGCCCTTTTCCGGCGTGAAGCTGGTGTCGGCGCGGCGGCCGTCGCCCAGGGTGAGGCCGATCTCGCGACCGGGATCGACCTTGTGGAAGGTGCCCTCGAAGTCGAAGCCGAAGCTGCCGTCCCTGGCCTCCATCCGCGCGGTGTAGGTGCCGCCTTCGCGCAGGTCGGAGCTGGCGGAGGGGCAGCACCAGTCGGGGCTGGCGAAGTTCCATTGCGTGATGTGGGCTGGTTCGGTCCAGGCGGCCCAGACCGTTTCGGCCGGGGCGCGGACGAGGGCCGAGATGGTGACCTTGGCGGGCTCTGACGTGCCGCCGAGGGTGTCCAGGAGGTCGTCGAGGCGGTCGAGGGTGGAGGTGAGGCCCTCTTCCATGCCCATGGCCATGACCTTTTCCAGGTCTTCGGCCGAGGGGTAGACGACCAGGGTGCGCACGCGGGTCAAGCGGCCGGCTTCGGTGAAGCTGACGGTCCAGCGGGCCTGCGGCAGGGCGGGCGAGATGGCGCCGGTTTCGTCCGAGAAGGCGTCGAGCGCGGTGTAGCCGTCGATGGGATGGATTTCGATGTAGTCCTGCCGGCTCCAGAACTCCTGGCCGTCGGGCATGACCATGGCGAAATGCCAGTGCCCGCCCTCGCGGAAATCGTGCGAGGCGGTGCGGGCGGTGAGGGGTTTTGGCGCGAACCAGCGGTCGAGGAGCGCGGCCTGGGTGTGGCAATCCCAGACCAGGCGGCGGGGGGCGGCGAAGTCGCGGGTGACGGTGAGCGTGGCGTTTGCCTTGTCCACGGCGAAGTCGAAGAAGCGGTCAGTGGTCATGGCCGTGGCCTCCCAGGGTGGTGAGCAGGGTGTCGAGGTTGTCGTAGCGGCTGGCCCATTGGGCGCGCTGGTCGTCGAACCAGCTGCCGGCCTGGGCGAGGCGGGCCTGCCGGAGCGTGCAGGTGCGGGTGCGGCCCGCCTTCTGGGTGTCGATGAGGCCCGCGGATTCCAGCACGCCGAGGTGTTTCAGGAAGGCGGGCAGGCCGATGGGGAAGGGTTTGGCCAGGTCGGAGACCGTGGCCGGGCCCTGGCCAAGGCGCTGCACCACGGCGCGGCGCGTCGGGTCGGCGAGGGCGTGGAAGACGGAGTCGAGGGGGGATGAATAGTTTTCCATATGGTGAAGTATTGGGGCTAAATCGGGCTGGAAGCAAGGGCAAATCGGATCGGCCGTCCGGAATTGCGGGGAACCGCTTGGGGCAGGGCGCGCGGCGTGGCACTGTGGCGGGAGGGGAGGGAGGCCCCGCGCAATGGCCCGATTGATCTTTGCCATGAACCTGTCGCTGGACGGCTATGTCGATCACGACCGATTTGCGCCGGATGCCCTGCTGTACCGGCACTGGATCGAGCAGGTCCGCGCGGCCAGCGCGGCACTGTATGGCCGCGGGCTTTATGACCTGATGCGCTATTGGGATGCCGAGGATCCCGGCTGGGGGGAGGAAGAACGGGCCTTTGCCGAGGCCTGGCGGGCGGTGCCGAAATGGGTGGTGTCGCGGGGCAGGGTCGAGGTCGGGCCGAATGCGCGGCAGCTCACGGGCGATCTGGCGACGGCGGTCCGCGAGCTGAAGGACAGCCTTTCGGGCACGATCGATCTTGGCGGGCCGGTGCTGGCCCAGGCGCTTGGTGAGGCGGGGTTGGTGGATGAGTACCGCCTCTACTATCATCCGGTGGTGCTGGGGCATGGACGCCCCTTCTTCACCGAGCCGCTGCCGCGCCTGCGGCTGGCAGGCAACGACAGCTTCGGCGAGGTCATCCGGCTGACCTATGCGCCCGCCTAGCCTGCTGATCGAACGATGTAATCCGCCGTCATCAGGTCCAGATGCGCGCCGCCGCCATTCTTGGCGATGGTGATCTCGTCATCGGAGCGGCGCGTGAAGGCGCCGGATTTCAGGTCGTAGAAATCGGCGATCACGTCGGCCTCGGTGATGGCGCCGGATTTCAGCGGCTCGATCAGTTCGCCGATGTGGTGGAGCGTGGTGGCGCGGGAATCGACGAAGAGGCGGGCGCGGGACATTGCCGCGTCATCGGCCTCGCGCATGCCGGCGTGATAGGCGCCGATCAGGTCGAGGTGCTGGCCCGGCTGCAGCCAGTCGCCCCGGATCAGGGGCTGGGAGGCCATGGTGCAGGTGCAGATCACGTCGGCGGCACGGACGGCGGCTTCCAGGTCATCGGCGACGGAATGGCCCATGGCCTCGGCAGAGGCGCGGGTGCGCGACCAGACGGTGAAGCGGGCGTCGGGCCAGACGGCGCGGTAGGCCTGGACCATCGAGCGGGCGACGGTGCCGGCGCCGACCAGAAGGAAGTTCTTCGCATCCTTGCGGGCGAGCCGGGAGGCCGAGAGAAGCGAGTCGGCGGCCGTCTTCCACTTGGTCACCAGGTGGAAATCGACCAGCGCCGTCAGCTCGCCCGTGCGGTCATCATAGAGGGTGACGGCGCCGTTGATCGTGGGCTTTCCCAGGGCGGCATTGCCCGGGACAACGGTGGCGACCTTGACCAGCGCGCCGATGCCGTCGATCCAGGCGGCGCGGTCCAGAAGCACGTCGGGGCCGCGGTGGCAGAACAGGTCCTTAATGTCGGGCCGGGGCCGTTCGTGGCCGGCAACGAAGGCCGCCATCAGCCCGTGCCAGTCCAGCCTGGCCTCGGCGTCTTTTCCGACGATCTTCATAGTCCGGCCTCTTCCATGGTCAGCAACTCCTCGGCCACCAGGCGGCGGGCCCAGCCTTGCCAGCTTTCGAACTGGTGGGTGCGCCAGCCGCGGCGGGCGGCGGCGGTGATGTTGTCGGCGCGGTCGTCGGCGAAGATCAGGCGGTCTGGCGGGATGCCGCTGTCGGCCTCGACGATCTCGTAGATGCGGGGATCGGGCTTGGCGACGCCCAGGACGCCAGAGACATAGAAGCGGTCGAAATCGGCGAGGAAGTCCATGCCGGTGATGGATTCGTCGTGGTAGTGGGTGCCGAAGTTCGACAGCACGAAGACCGGCACGCCTTTGGCCCGCAAGGCACGTTGCAGGCGGATCGAGCCTTCGATGCGGGGGCTGGCGAGGTGCTGCCAGTCGGTGAACCACATGCGGATGCCCTGCGCGTGGCCGGGATGGGCCTCTGCCCAGGCTTCCACCGTGTCGCGGAAGGGGGCGCCACGGTCGATGAGGTCGTTCATGGCGTGCAGGTCCACCTCGGTGAAGAGGCGTTCGCGTGCGGCGCGGCCGAGCACGCGGTCGTAATGGGCCTCTGGCACCCAGCTTGTCAGCACATTGCCTACGTCGAAGATCACTGCTTCGGGTTTCACTGCCGGGACCTCGCCACCGTTTCGCGCCAGAGCGTATAGAGACCGGCGCCGCAGATGAGTGCAATCCCCACCCAGGCGGTGGCGTCGGGCCAGGTGCCGAACATCACTGCGCCCCAGAAGATGGCCATGGGCATGCCCACATATTCGAAGGGCGCGACAAGCGCGGCTTCGGACAGGCGGTAGGCCTGGGACATCATCAGCCCGCCGATGCCGACGGCAAGGCCGGTGGCGATAAAGGCGGGCCAGTCGTGCATGGGCGGCCAGACCCAGGGGCGGAACAGGAAGGCGAGCGAGGCGTCCGGGGAACCGGCAAGGTGGCCGTCGCCGACGGTGAGGCCCATGGCGAGGCTTACGAGGACGAAGCCGCACTGGACGTAGAAGTTCAGCGTGAAGGCGCTTTCGGTGTCGCGCATCCGCCGGGTCATCATGTGGGATGAGGCGTAGCAGAAGGCCGAGATCAGGACGAGAATGGCGGCGGGCTCCACCACGCCCGATCCGGGCCGCAGCATGACGAGGACGCCCAGCATCCCCACGCCCACGGCGGCCCATCGCCGGGGGCCGACCTTCTCGCCCAGGACGAGGATCGAGAGGAGCGTGACGAGGAGCGGGCTGACGAAGGCCACCGCCACGGCATCGGCCAGGGGCAGGGCGGCCAGGCCGAGGAAGTAGGTGACGTTCGACACCATGACGATGGAGACGCGGATCAGGTGATCCTTCGGCCGCCTGGTGAGAAGCTGGCCGAAGCCGATGCCCGAGACGCGCAGGAGCGCGAAGAGGAAAACGAGCCCGACCAGCGCGCGGATCAGGATGATCTGGTGCAGCGGGTAGGCGCCGGACAGGAACTTGATCGCGACGTCATTGACCGAGAGCACGAGCCCTCCGCCGATGGCAAAGAACATGCCCCGGTAGGGGACGGCGGGCGCGGGAAGGGTAACCATGGTCTGCCCAGATCACTCCCGCGGCGGGGCGGCGTCTGTTCCGCCCGCGACATCGGGCTTCGCGGCTGGTGTCTGGAGAGGGGTTTCGCCCCGGCGAAGGGCGGGGCCATTGCGGTGCGGCCCGTCCTGCCCTGCGCGCTGGTGTTGAGCGGCGGCCCCGTCCCAAGGGGGAGGGAGGCGCGCGGAGGTCGGGCGCGGGTCAGCCTGCGGCGTCGGCGCGGGCCTGGCGGACCATGCGGTCGAGCGCGTCGAGGAAGCGGGAGCGGTCGGATTTCGAGAAGGCGCGGCCGCCGCCCTGGCGGAAGGGATCGGCGCTGCGCAGGTCGGACATCAGGTCGCGCGTGGCCAGCGCCATGCCGATGTTGGCGGGGGTGAAGGGCTCGCCGTCGTGGCGGATGACCCTGGCGCCGGCGGCGACGCAGCGCGCGGCCAGCGGCACGTCGGCGGTGACGACCACGTCACCGGGGCGGGCCTGGGACGCGATCCACTTGTCGGCCTCGTCGGGGCCCTCGGCGACGAAGACCGATTGCACCAGCGGGTTTGGCGAGGGCCGGATGCCGCCGTTCGACACCACCAGCATGGGGATGCCGTGGCGGGTGGCGACCTTTTCGGCTTCGGCCTTCACCGGGCAGGCGTCGGCGTCGATGAGGAGCCGCGGCTCAGCCATTCAGCGCGTCGGCGTGGAAGGCGAGGTGGTCCTCGATGAAGGAGGAGACGAAGAAATAGCTGTGGTCATAGCCGCGCTGCATCCGGAGCGTGCCGCCCTGGCGGCGGGCGGCCATGGCTTCGGCCAGGGCCTCGGGCTTCAGCAGGTCGAGGAACTGGTCGGAGGTGCCCTGGTCTATCAGCACCGGGCCGTCGAAGCCGAAGCGGCGCATCAGGAGCGTGGAGTCGTGGCCGGCCCAGGTGGATTCGTCGGAGCCGAGATAGGCCGCGAACTGCTTGCGGCCCCAGTCCGAGGCGGTGGGGTGGGCGATGGGGGCGAAGGCCGACACAGAGGCGTAGCGGCCGGGGAAGGACATGGCGAGCGTCAGCGCGCCGTGACCGCCCATGGAATGGCCGGTGATGGACTGCACTTCCTCGGCGATGGGGAAGGTGTTGAACACCAGCCGCGGCAGTTCGTCGGCGATATAGTCCCACATGCGGAAATGCGGCGCCCAGGGCTTTTCGGTGGCGTTGACGTAGAAGCCCGCGCCCTGGCCGAGATCGTAGGCGTCGTCGTTGGCGACGCCGGGGCCGCGGGGCGAGGTGTCGGGGAAGATCAGGGCGATGCCGGCCTGGGCGGCCCACCTTTGCGCGCCGGCCTTCACCATGGCGTTTTCATGGGTGCAGGTGAGGCCAGAGAGGAACCACAGGACGGGTACGGATTCATGCTCGGCCTCGGCCGGGAGGAACAGGCCGAAGGTCATGTCGCACTGGCAGGCTTGCGAGGGGTGGGCATAGACCCCCTGAACACCGCCGAAGCACCGGGATTCCGAGATCGTCTTCATATTGGCCTCATCACAGGAGCGGGGCGATCCAGGCGATCACCGCCGAGACCGTCACCACGCTGCATATGGTGGAAATCAGGATCGAGGTCGAGACACGCTGTGGCGCGATGCCGAAATGCTGGGCCAGGATGAACACGTTTCCGGCCACGGGCAGGGCGGCGGCGGCGATCATCACGCCGGCCTTGGCGGGATCGACCTTGAACAGGACCAGCGCGGCGAAGGCCACGGCGGCGGGGTGCAGCACCAGCTTGGCGAAGGACAGCCAGGCGGCCACGGCCACACGCTCGGCCCGGCGGCCGACGAGGCTGGCGCCGATGGCAAAGAGCGCTCCGGGCGTGGCGGCGGCGCCGAGAAGGACGAGGAATTCGTCCAGCGGTTTCGGCAGGGGCGTGCCGGTGGCGCCCCAGATCAGGCCAAGGCCCATTGATACGATCATCGGGTTCTTCAACAGGCCCATGAGCATGGAGCCGGCATCCGACAGCGAGAGCCGCCCGCTGCGGTGGATCACAACGAGGACAGTGAGCAGGGAGGAGAAGACCACGAGGTCGATGGAGAGAACCAGAAGCACGGGCCCGGCGGCCTGGGGGCCGAGCAGCATGACAAGCATGGGCACGCCGAGGAAGCCCGTGTTGCCGATGACGGCGCATTGCGCCTCTACCGCGGCTTCGCCGAGGCCGCGCCGGCGCAGGAAGGCCACCGCCATGGCCAGTGCATAGACGGCGAGCGAGGCGAGCAGGTAGGCGGCGGCGAAGCGCAGGTCGAAGATTTCGGGCAGGGAAAGCGTCGCTGCGAAGCGGAACAGCATCGCCGACAGGGCGAAGTAGAAGACGAACTTCGTCAGGACGGCCGCGGCCTCGGGCAGCATGAAGCGGGTCCGGCCTGCGAGCCAGCCGAGGCCGATGACAGCGAAGAAGGGCAGGGTCTTGAGAAGGATCGCGAGCATGCTGCCCTGCAGCGTTTCATGGGGGGAAGGGGGATGCAAGGGCAGGGTTTGCCCACAGACCGCCCAAGGCATGCCGCATTCGCAGGACAGATTGATCGTGCAACCCCAGAGCCTCCGCATGACAGAACTTGCCCCGTCTTTCCCCGCCCCGTCCTACCCCGCCTCGGCGGTTCGGCCCCGCGTCGCGCTTTTCGTGGATGGCGAGAACCTGTCTTCGGCTCATGCCGGGAAGGTGGCGATGCTGGCGGCGACGAAGGGGGATGTGACGCTGCGGCGGGTTTACGGGAATGCGGCCCAGCTGAACGGCTGGCAGGCGGCGCCGGGGTTCCGGTTCGTTCACGCGGGACTGGGCAAGAACGCCGCCGACCTGCTTCTGTGCATCGAGGTCATGCATGTCGCCCTGACGCGGCAGGCGGAGGTGATCTTCATCGCCGCGTCGGACCGGGACTACACGCACCTGGCGAGCTATCTGCGCGAGGCGTCGATCACCGTTCACGGGATCGGCGAGGAGGCCAAGGCGCCCGAGGCGCTGCGCAAGGCCTTCTGCAAGTTCCATGGTATCGGAACGGCGGAACGGATCGCCGCTCCGGCGGCGGCTGTCGGGGAGGCTGCACCGAAAGAGTCGATGCTGGACGCCGTGCTGGGCCTTGTCGGCGCGGCGGGCGAGGCGGGAATGCCGATCCACGAACTTGACCCGCTGATGCAGCGGGCCGGATTCAGCATATCGCAGCAGCCGGAGAAGTCCTGGCGCAAGTGGCTGGAGGCGCGGAGCACCTTGTTCGACTGCGACCCGAAGGGGCCGGGTGCGCGGGTGCGCTGGCGTCAGCCGGCCTGAGCCTTGGCTCCGTAGCGCGCCATGAACATCTGCACCGCGCCCTGCACGATGCGGGCGGCGGCTTCGGGCGCGGGGCGGTCGTCCAGGCCGAAGATCAGCCGGTCGTGCAGGACCGCCTTGCAGAGTTGAACGAACTGGTCGGCGGCGAGTTCGAGATCGTCGATGGCCAGTTCGCCACGGGTCACGGCGGATTCGAGGAAGGCCACCAGCCTTTCGCGCGCAAGGCGGGGACCGGAATCGTAGAACTCGCGACCGAGGCCGGGGAAGCGGTCGGCTTCGGCCAGGCAGATGCGGAAGATGCGCTGGCCGAATTCGGACAGGGTGAAGGCGGTGATACGTTCGGCGGCAAGGGTCAGGACCTCGGCCACTGGCGCGTCGGTATCCAGAAGCTCCAGCGTGGCCTCGGCCTGGCGGCGGCATTCGACCTTTGCCACTTCCATGAAGAGAAGGCGCTTGTCGGGGAAATAGGCATAGAGCGTGGCCTTGGACACCCCGGCGGCGCGGGCGATCTCGTCCACCGAGGCGGCTTCGAAGCCGTCGCGCAGGAAAATGTCGCGGGCGCCGTCCAGCACCTGCGTGAACTTGCGTCCCCTGCGGATCAGCGGCTCGACGGTTCCCATGGCCGCGACCTTAGACCGCCGGGACAGTGGCAGGCAAGCGAGCGGAACGGGTTGCAGTGGCGGGTGGGGCGGGGAGGTCAGAAGATGAAGTCGCTTACGTCGATATCGCTCAGGGTCAGGCCCTGGAAGGTTATCTGCCCCAGAGCCGCACCCAGACCGCCAAGGTCGAGGACGATACCCCCCGACACGGCAGAGAAGAACGGCAAGACTGCGGTGGCGAAGTTGGCGGGGTCGATGCCGAAAGCGTGGATGTCGATCTTGTCGATGCCATTCTCGAAATCCATGACGACATCGTTGCCATTCTGGATGTCGAAGACGAACGTGTCGCCACCCGCAGAGCCGGACAGGGTGTCGTTGTCGGCGCCGCCGACGAGGCGGTCGTTCCCGTCGCCGCCGATCAGGACGTCCTTTCCCGTCCTGCCGATCAGGAGGTCGCTTTCGCCGCCCCCGGACAGGGTGTCATTCCCGCCGCCCCCGTCCATGGCATCTTCGAAGGCGCCGCCCGTGATCGAGTCTCTGCCGGCGCCGCCCAGGATTGTGCCCTGAACACGGCCGGTTGCAGTGGCGGTATAAATGTCGTCGCCACCCTCAAGCCGGACATTGCCGATCATCGTGCCAGAGTTGGTGACGCTGTCGGCGCCCATCTTCGCCGCGACGAAAGAGCCGAGCCTGCCGGAGATCGTGCCCGAGTTTACCAGTGTGACATTGCCGAAGCCATCGGTCGTGGTGCCCTCGTAGGTTGAGGAAATCCCCCAGTCACCCCCGACAATCTGCCCGCTGTTGGTGATCGTGGTGCGCGTGGTTGTCGCGGAGAAGGTATCTGTCGCCAGAATGCCGATCTTCTCGCCCTCGATCAGGCCGCTGTTCGATATGATCGCGGCATTGTGCAAGGAGGTGTAGATGCCGAAGTGCCCGAAAACCTCGCCTCGGTTCGTGACCGCGCAGCGCAGGCTGTAGGCCCCGACACCAATGTAGCCGCCGGCGACGGTTCCGGCGTTGACGATGCGGGTGTCTGTTGCGGCGAAATCGGTGTCGATGCCGACATAGCCGGTAATCTGCGCGGTGGCGGTGATGCTGATCAGATTGTGCGACCCTGAGACAAACATCCCTTCGCCGCCGTAAACGAGCCCGCCCGCAATATCCCCTTTGACTGTGACCCTGTTCTCGCCGACCAGGGTGAGGATCGGGTCTTTGCTGGTGTAGTCGTACCAAAGTTCGTTGCCCGCAATCACTACTGACTGTCCGGTGTTCAGAACGATATGCGTTCTCAGCTTCACCATGACGACTACCCCCTATTGCACTGAAACTAACTGTCGGCGTCCACCGGCGCTTGAAAGCAACGCGCAGGCTTGCGGCTGCCTCGAGAGCTTTGGCCTTTCGGACTGGCTGGTGCGGCGGTTGCCATAAGCCCGAGTTTATGTCGCCCGGATGGGGGCAGGCAAGCGAGCGGAACGGGTTGCAGTGGCGGGTGGGGCCGCTAGATTGGAATCATTCCAGAAAGTGGGTGCCATGCTCTCTGCCCTGACCCAACGCCGCCGCTTTTCCGACCTGTCCGAGCAGGAGGTTCTGGCCTTAGCCATATCCTCGGAAGAGGACGATGCGCGCATCTACCGCAGTTTCGCGCAGCGGCTGAGCGCGGAGTATCCGGCTTCGGCCGCGATCTTCGACCAGATGGCGGCAGAAGAGGACGTGCACCGCCAGCGGCTGATCGAACTGCACCGGGCGCGGTTCGGCGAGGTGATTCCGCTGATCCGTCGGGAACACGTG
>Ga0209368_1001075_pt1 | contig 13735 bp, 14 predicted proteins | sample EBPBio242008_DNA_FD_185862 | JGI IMG/M metagenome (GOLD analysis project Ga0209368, IMG submission 185862) | Wastewater treatment Type I Accumulibacter community from EBPR Bioreactor in Madison, WI, USA - Reactor 1_4/24/2008_ DNA (SPAdes)... | ecosystem: Engineered > Bioreactor > EBPR >...
GGCAGGTGAGGTCGGTCAATGCCTGAGCAGCACGATCCGGTAGCGGCGGTCGTCGCCGCCTTGGCTGCGGCGCCGACCCCGGCGACAGGGTCCGGCACCCGTTGGGTGGGGGTCGACGGTCTGGGCGGCTCCGGCAAGTCGACGCTGGCGGCTCGGATCGCCGCCGCCCTGCCAGGTGCGGTGGTCATCCACAACGACGACTTCGCTCGACCCGGTCTGTCTGGCTGGGATCGGGACCGTTTCGTGCGCCAGGTCGTCGAGCCGCTGCTGGCCGGCCGGCCGGGCTACTACCAACGCTGGGACTTCGACGCCGATGTCGGTGTGGAGTGGCGCTCGGTCCCGGTCGGTGTCCCGGTGATCGTCGAAGGGGTGTCAGCCACCGACGTCCGCCTGCCGGTGCCCTGGGACTTCACCATCTGGATCGAGGTGCCCGCCAGTGTGCGGCAGTCGCGCATCGCCGAGCGCGACGGACCTGAGCTGCAGAAACGCTGGCTGACCGACTGGATCCCGAGCGAGAACGCCTACGTCGCCGATCAGCAGCCTCGAGACCGAGCCGATCTGGTCTGGGCTCCCGGCTGACTGGCTCGATCCATCGGCAAGCTGTGCGGTAGTGCCGCGAACACCCGGCAAGATCGCACACTGTGTTTGCTGGTTGGGGACTCCGGGCGAGTTGACCGGTGTGAGTCGGGTCCATGGCGACCTGGGATCCGGGATGGACCGCTTCGAGAAGGCAGGGCAGACTGAGGCGAGGTCAAGGTGGGTGGCCAAGCCAGGCTTGGCTTTGATATCTTGACATCAAGAGAAGTTGGTCGCTCCGGCCCACAGGCCTGGTTCGTACCGAGTCCACATTTAGGCCAAGGAGTTGCCGCATGGTCCAGCCGTCCGCCCGGATCGTCTACACCCGAACCGACGAGGCGCCGCTGCTGGCGACGTACTCCCTGCTGCCGATCATCGCCGCGTACGCCGCCAAGGCGGGTGTCGACATCGAGAGCCGCGACATCTCGCTGGCCGCGCGGATCCTCGCTCAGTTCCCGGAACGGCTCGGCGCGGACCAGCAGGTCCCCGACGCCCTCGCCGAGCTCGGCGCGTTGGCGAAGGCTCCTGAGGCCAACATCATCAAGCTGCCCAACATCTCCGCCTCCATCCCGCAGTTGAAGGCCGCGATCCGCGAGCTGCAGGAGAAGGGCTTCGACCTGCCGGACTATCCCGACGACCCCAAGAGCGACGAGGACCGCTCGATCCGTGCGCGGTATGACAAGGTCAAGGGCTCCGCGGTCAACCCGGTGCTGCGCGAGGGCAACTCCGATCGGCGGGCGCCGCTGTCGGTGAAGAACTACGCGCGCAAGCACCCGCACCGGATGGGTGCCTGGAGCAGCGACTCCAAGACCAACGTCGCCCACATGGTCGCCGACGACTTCCGGTCCAATGAGAAGTCGGTCGTGATCCCAGCCGATACGAGCCTGCGGATCGCTCTGGTCGAAGAGGCCGGCGCGGAGACGGTGCTGCGGGAGTCGGTGCCGGTGCTGGCCGGCGAGGTCGTCGACGCCACCGTGCTGCGGGTCGCGGCGCTGCGTGAGTTCCTGACCGCACAGATCGCTCGGGCCAAGGCCGAAGGCGTGCTGCTGTCGGTCCACCTCAAGGCGACCATGATGAAGGTGTCGGATCCGATCATCTTCGGGCACGCGGTACGCGCCTTCTTCCCGGAGGTGTTCGAGACGTACGGGGAGACGCTGGCCGCGGCCGGTCTGTCACCGAACGACGGACTCGGCGCCATCCTGGCCGGACTGGATGGGCTGCCGGAGGGTGCGGAGATCAAGGCAGCCATCGACCGTGGGTTCGCGGAGGGTCCCGAGCTGGCCATGGTCGACTCCGACCGCGGCATCACCAACCTGCACGTGCCGTCGGACGTGATCGTGGATGCGTCCATGCCGGCGATGATCAGGACCTCGGGCCACATGTGGGGTCCGGACGGCGCGGAGGCCGACACCCTGGCGGTGCTGCCCGATTCGTCGTACGCGCCGATCTATCAGGTCGTGATCGACGACTGCCGGGCAAACGGCGCGTTCGATCCCGCCACCATGGGCTCGGTCCCGAACGTCGGGCTGATGGCCCAGGCGGCGGAGGAATACGGCTCGCACGACAAGACCTTCGAGATCCCTGTCGACGGCGTGGTCAAGGTCACCGACTCGGCCGGCGTTGTGGTGCTGGAGCATGCGGTGTCGCGGGGCGACATCTGGCGGATGTGCCAGGCCAAGGACGTGCCGATCCGCGACTGGATCAAGCTCGCAGTCGGCCGCGCTCGCGCCACCGGTTCGCCGGCCGTCTTCTGGCTGGACGAGACGCGGGCGCACGATGCCAACCTGATTGCCAAGATCAACGAGACGCTGCCGGAATATGACACCGACGGGCTGGAGATCAAGATCTTGTCCCCGGCCGACGCGATGGCGTACTCGCTGGAGCGGATCCGGCGCGGCGAGGACACGATTTCGGTGACCGGCAATGTGCTGCGTGACTACCTGACCGACCTGTTCCCGATCATGGAGTTGGGGACCTCGGCCAAGATGCTGTCGGTGGTGCCGCTGATCAACGGCGGTGGGCTGTTCGAGACCGGTGCCGGCGGTTCGGCGCCCAAACACGTGCAGCAGCTGCTCAAAGAGGACTACCTGCGCTGGGACAGCCTGGGTGAGTTCCTGGCGCTGGCGGTGTCCTTGGAGCACCTGGCCCAGAGCACCGGCAACAAGCGCGCGCAGGTGCTGGCCGACACCCTGGATCGCGCCACCGGGACCTTCCTGGATGAGAACAAGTCGCCGGCCCGCCGCGTCGGCTCGATCGACAACCGTGGCTCGCACTTCTACCTCGCGCTCTACTGGGCCGAGGAGTTGGCCGCACAGACCGACGATGCCGAACTGGCCGCCGAGTTCGCCACGCTGGCGGCAGCGCTGCGGGAGCAGGAGCAGACCATCTCCGACGAGTTGATCGCGGTGCAGGGCGCCCCGGTCGACATCGGTGGCTACTACCGCCCCGACGATGACCTGACCAGCGCCGTGATGCGTCCGTCCGCAACCTTCAACGCGGCGATCGCCGCGCTGTGAGTTGGTGAGAGCGCAGCCGAACCGGCTGCTCCCGATGTTGGTGGTCGGGCTCGTGTTGGAGACATCGGCGAGGAACGCGCTCGCCAGGTCTTCGCCGACGCCACGGACGAGTTCGATTTGAAGCAGTCAGAGGATCCGGCCGATGAAGGCGGACTCTATGGTCTTGGACGGTGGCGCGGGTTCAAGATCGAGAGCTACCTGATCCAGTCAGAGGGAGAAGAAACCTACACCCTCGGGTTCTCCTTCGAACCGCGCCTGTGTTTGTCTGCGTAGGCGAGTTCAACTGATCCGACTACGCGCGGAGCGTTCGTGCCTGGCTCGATCAATCTGGATCCGACCTATCCCTGGCTTGGCGATGGTCAGGCCGGTCGCGCTATGCGTCGAAGGGAAGCAGGCGGAAGCTGTCTCCGCCCCAAAGTGGTTGGATGGCTCGGAAATGACGCTGGTCCACGGTGAACAGTTCCAGCGTTCGGTAATCCTGCGCGTGTATGACGAGAGTCGCGTCGGTCAAGCCGAGTGGGAAGCCCGTGTAGATCCCAGCCACGCTCGCCGCACGGACGGCGGCGCTGTGGTCGAAGGGGATGACGGCCGTGGTGTCCAAGACGTCGGCGACCACCGTGGCGCGCGCCTGCTCGCCAAGGCGTGCGTCGACCAGATGATCCAACTCGGCCAGCACTAGAGCAGGCACCCACAGTTTCTCATCGAGTTTGCTGAGGAACGCAGTTGTGGCCGTGTGGTGTTGGTCGGCGCGGTCGTAGCAGGCGTAGATCGCGCCCGTGTCGGCGATGATGGTCACGCGTCTCCGAACCCGGTTGCAGTAAGGATGTCGTCGACGTCGGTCGATGTGGTAGCGGTTCCGCTGTCGTAAAGCCCGAATCGCATTTGGCTGGCCGTCTTGCCGGAGCCGCGCAGCTTCTCGGCCAAGGCTTCGCGAATGATGTCGGACTCGGTGCGACCGTCGGCCTGGGCCCGCGCTTCGAGCGCGGCCTTCAGGTCATCGGGGAGGTAGATCGTTGTTCGTACCATGTGTCCATGGTACGACATACACGTATGGCGTTGGGTGGGCGGCGGTCTTGAGGAGGCTTCGTCCATGCGGGGAAAGATCGCGTATGGCGCCACCGCGGAACTTCGTCCCTGGTGGACCGCTGGGGCGGCGGCCGGTGTCGGTGGGTGTGGCTCGAGACCGGCTACATGCTTGAGGCCTAATCGCGGCGGGCGAAGAGTCTGGTGACGAGGGCTCTCAGCCAGCGGTTGCCGGGTTCGTCGTGGAAGCGGGCATGCCAGTGTTGGGCGACGACGAAGCCTTCGATCGGGATCGGGCAGGGAAACAGACCCAGTCCGTTCGTGCGGGCCAAAGTTGTGCCGATGTGGCGGGGGAGAGTGGCCAGTAGGTCAGTGCTCTGAATGATGGCGCCGAGCCCGAGAATCCCGGGTAGCTCGAGCACCACGCGGCGCTCCACTCGGTGCTGAGCGAGGCCGCGATCGAGCAGCTGGGTGCCGGTTCCGGCGGTGATGATCACATGGTCTTCAGCCCGATATCGGTGCGCGTCCAGCCTGTCGCGTACCCGTGGGTGTTGGGGATTGGCCAGACACACCCAGTCCTGGTCATATAGCTTCTCTTGCCGGATCCCGCCCGCGAGCCCGGGCAGATAGCCGATCGCCAGATCGGACTCGCCCGATTCCAGTGCTCGTTCGGTGTTGCCGTCGATGCCGACCGCGTCCAGCCGGGCCCGCGGCGCCTTGGCTCGAAGCTCCGCCAGAAGCCGTGGGAGCAGGGTGACGTGACTTGCGTCGGTCATGGAGATCCGGAACCGTCGCTGCGCGGTCGCAGGGTCGAAGGTCGCTTCCCAAGCGGTGAGCCGACGGAGTGATTCCAGCACCTCGCGACAGGGCCCGATCAGTGTCGTGGCCCGTGGGGTCGGCACCATGCCGCCGGGAGTGCGCACGAACAGCGGATCGCGGAGTTCCCGACGCAGTTGCCCCAACCAGATGCTCGCCGTCGGCTGGCTCAGGCGGAGCTGGTCGGCCGCCTTGGTCACACTCCGGGTGTCGTACAGCACGTCGAAGAGCTGCAGCAGCTTGAAGTCCACTAGCTCGGTCACTCGATCATTGTGAAGCACAATGAAGACATTGCTGACATTGCCTCTAGCGAAGATAGACCGCTATCGTCCGGCAGATGGAGCTGCACGGATGAGGGTCGCGATCGTGGGAGCGGGTGCGCTGGGTTGCGCGATCGGCGCGACCTTGACCGAGGGCGGTCTGGAGACGTGGCTGGTACGCCGGTCGACCGAGCAGGTGGCGCAGCTGCAGCAGCACGGTTTGCGGGTCGATGACGCGGCGGGCTCGCGGATCGTCGACGTCCATGCCACCACTCAACCGGCCGACGTGGGCCCCGTCGATCTGGTCATCGTCGTGGTGAAGTCCTTCCATACTGAGGCGGCCGTCCGCAGCAGCGAGCCACTGATCGGTCCGGAGACAGTCGTCGTCTCGATGCAGAACGGGCTCGGTCAAGAGGACGTGATCGCCGGCATCGTCGGCCGGGAGCGGGTGCTCGCCGGGCGGACGTACGTCGGCGGTGTCCTGGTCGGCCCAGGCCACATCCGGTCCGGAGTGGCTGGTCGGCTCAGCCACCTCGGCGAACTCGCCGAGCCAGTGACCCCGCGCGTACGCGCCCTCGCGGAGACCTTGACCGCAGCGGGACTCACCACGATCGCCTGCGACGACATGATCGCCACCTGCTGGGACAAGCTCTTGGTGAACGTGGCCACCGGCGCGCTCGCCGGCATCACCGGACTCACCTACGGCCAGTTCTACGACGAGCCGCGAATGGTCGCCACGGCGTCGGCCGCGGTGGCCGAGGCGATCGCGGTGGCGCAGGCGACGGGCGTACGGCTGTCGATGACCGACCCGGCCGCCGTGCTGCGACTGGCCGCCGAAGGATTGGGCCCGGACTTCAAGACCTCGATGCTGCAGAGCCTGGAACGCGGCACGAGGACCGAGATCGACGCCGTCAATGGCGCCGTCGTCAGGGCGGGCCGAGCGGCGAATATCCCGACGCCCGTCAACGACACCCTGGTGGCCTGCGTCACGGGCATCGAACGCGCCATGATCGACCGGCAGATGGCAGCTCGGCACCTGGCGGACCGTTCGGAGGTGGTGCTATGAGTCGCGCCGTGCAGACTCCCCGGGCCTATCTCGAACATGTCGCGATTCGAGTCGCCGACATCCATTGGTACGTCAGCTTCTTCGCCGAGGCCTTCGGAATGACGATGCGGGAGGTCGACGGCCCGCTCGATGATCCCCGGCAGTACTGGACGATCGGCGGCGTGCAACTCATCCAGGACCCGTCGGTCGTGCCGGGCGAGGGGCAGCTGGCCCACCTCGGTCTGATGTGTGAGGACCTGGATGCGGCCATCTCGGCGGCTCGTGTCCGGGGCGCCACGTCGTCGCCGCGAGGTCACAACTGGCTGCTGTTGCCCGACGGTCTCTGCCTGGAGCTGATGCAGGCGAGCCCGGTCGCGGCGGTCGGCCAGGCCTTGGCGATCGACCCTCGTACGGAAGAAGGATCATGACCGTGACCGAGCGCTACTGGGACGACGCGAGCGTCGGAGACGAGGGGACCGGGCCGACGTACACGGTCACCAAGGAAGCCATCCTCGCCTTCGCCGATCTGAGCGGTGATCACACGCCGGTGCACGTCGATGAGGAGTACGCGACTGCCAGCCACTTCGGCGGTCTGGTCGCGCACGGTCTGTTCGGGCTGGCGATCGCCGACGGCCTCAAGACGCAGAGCGACTACCGGTTCCTGCCGGGCATGTCGCTGGGCTGGACCTGGGATTTCGTCGGTCCGATCATGGTCGGCGACGAGTTGCGGGTCCGGTTCCGGGTCGCGAGCATGCGGGCGAGCAACAGCCGCCCGGACTGGGGCATCGTGGTGCTCGCCACGGAGCTGATCAAGACCGATGGGACCGTGGTGCAACGAGGCGAGCACCGGCTGATGGTGCCGCGGCGACCGGAGGTGCGCTGATGCAGGACCGTCCGCTGACCGGCCTGCGAGTCGTCGACTACAGCCATTTCCTCGCCGGGCCGTATGTCGGCCGTTGCCTCGCCGCCCTCGGCGCCGAGGTGATCAAGGTCGAGCGGCCCGGCACCGGCGATCCCGGCCGCCAGCACGCGACCGTGCTCGACGACCAGTCGAGCGGCTATTTCCTGCAGCTCAACATGGGCAAGCGCGGCGTCAGCGTGAACCTGAAAGACCCGCGCGGACGGGCGTTCATGGAGCGGCTGTGCGACTCGGCCGATGTCTTCGTCGAGAACTATCGACCCGGCGTGCTGGACCGGCTCGGCCTGGGCTATGCCGACCTGTCGGCTCGCAATCCGGGCTTGGTCTACTGCTCGATCTCCGCGTACGGGCACACCGGTCCCGACGCCCACCGGGCCGGGTTCGGGCTGATCGCCGAGGCGAAGAGCGGCATCATGGCGATGGTCGGCACGCCGGGCGAGCCGCCGCCGCTGCTTCGGATCGCGCTGGGCGACATGTACACCGCCTCGCATGCCGTCTCGGGCATCCTCGCCGCCCTCCTCGGCCGGGTGACCAGCGGCCGGGGCCAGCACCTCGACCTGGCCCTCTACGACACGCTGGTCTCCATGCACGAGTATGCGGTGCAGTGCTACACGCTCGCCGGCGAGCTGCCCGCGCAGACCGGCCACGATGTACCCACCTCGACCCTCTACGGCGTCTTCCGCGCCGCCGATGCTGACGTGGTGATCGCCGCCCAGATCGATCCGGCCTGGCGGCGGTTCGCGACCTTGATCGAGCAGACCGGTGGGCCGGCCGGCTTCGCCGAGGACGAGCGCTTCCACAACACCGACGGCCGGAACCGGCATCGCGGCGAGATCCTCGCCGTTGTCCGTCCGTGGGTAGCGGCCCGGCCGGTCGCCGACATCCTGGCTCAGTTGGATGCCATCAACATTCCCAGCGCGAAGGTGCAGCGGATCGACGACGTGCTCGCGGATCCGCAACTCCAAGCCCGCGGCATGTTCGTGGAGCAGAAACATCCCCGGTACGGCACGCTGCGGCTGCCGAATCTGCCGTTCCGATTCTCCGACTGTGAGACGGACATCGACCTGGCGGCGCCCGGCCTGGGCCAGCACAACGTGGAGGTCGCTCGCGAACTGGGATTCGGCGCGGACGAGATCGCGGCCATGCAGGCCGATGGGGTGCTCTATGCCGTACCCGAGGAGGCAGAAAGTGTTGTCGGCGGTGGCCATGACTGACGGGATCGATCGCTACGCCGTGATCGGGCGTCCGATCCGGCACACGGTGTCACCGCTCGTCCACGGCCTGTTCGCCGAGCAGACCGGACAGGCGATGACGTATGAGGTCATCGAGGGGCCGAGCTCGTCGAGTGAGTTCGCCGCCGTCGTCCGCGCGTTCATCGTCGACGGTGGCAAAGGCATGAACGTCACCGCGCCGTTCAAGGCCGACGCCTTCTCCCTGGCCGACGAGGTCAGCGAGCGCGCGTGGCTGTCCGGGGCCGCGAACACGCTGACCTTCACCGCTGACGGTCGTATCCACGCGGACACCTATGACGGCCTCGCGCTGTGCCGCGATATCGAGGTCAACCTGGGGCAGTCTCTGGCCGGTCGACGACTGCTTCTCCTCGGGGCGGGTGGTGCTGCACGGGCTGCCATCGCCCCGTTCGTCGCCGCCGGACCCGCGGAGTTCGTGGTCGCGAACCGTACGCTGTCGAAGGCAGCCGAGCTCGCCGAACTGGGTGGTCGGCTCGGCGGGACCGTGCGAGCTTGTGGCTACGACTCATTCGATGGGCTTGGATCGTTCGATGTGGTGGTGAATGCCACCTCCGCCAGTCTCACCGGTGAGCTGCCGCCGGTCCCGATGAGGAGCTTTGATCCCGCTGGGCTGGCCTACGACCTGGCGTACGGGCGGGGGCTGACGCCCTTCTTGCACCACGCCCAGGCCGCCGGTGTCGCGCACCTCGCGGATGGCGCGGGAATGCTGGTCGAACAAGCTGCCGATGCCTTCGCACGCTGGCGCGGGTTGCGACCGCGTACCGAGACCGTCATCGCGGAGCTGGCCGCCCACAGCAACTGAAGTCCCGCCGGGAAGCGCGCCCGTGCGTCGCCGCCATCAAACCCTATTAAACCGATCGGAGAACCATGACGCAGATCCTGATGCTGCATGGCATCAACCACAACATGTTCGGCAAGCGCGATCCCGCGCAGTACGGCACCCTCACACTGGCCGACATCGACGCTCGGCTCCAGAATCTGGCAGCCGAGCTGGACGTCACCGTCGAGGCGTTCCAGACCAACAGCGAACGGGAGATGTGCGAGCGCATCCACCAGGCCGTCCTCGACAACACCGACGCGGTGCTCATCAACGCCGGCGCCTGGACGCACTACAGCTATGGCATCCGGGATGCGCTCGCCATCCTCAGCTGCCCGGTCGTCGAACTCCACATGTCGAACATCCATGCCCGTGAGACCTTCCGGCATCACTCGGTCTTCGCCGAGATCGTGACCGGTCAGATCTGCGGCTTCGGGGTCGACAGCTACCTGCTGGGCCTCCGCGCCGCTGTCTCCCAGCTCGCCGGTTAGCCTGTTCCGGTCGCGGGTCCCGACCGTATGTGGCCCCTGGGCACAAGACGTACACGGGTCGCGCTCGGTTCTCGGTCGTCTGTGGCCCGGCGACGCAAGACGTACGTGGCGCCGGTCGAGCGCTGGCTCACAAGGTCGAGGCACGGCCGATCTGGACGACCTTCCAGCCGGCGTCACGCCAGGACGGGGCATGCAGCTTCAGCCGGCCGTCGATGATGATCTTGTTCTTGGCCAGCTCGCCGAGGGCGTGCGGATCGAGGTAGCGGAACTCGGGCCATTCGGTCAGGTGCAGGACGATCTCGGCGCCGGCGACGGCCTCCTCGACGCTACCGACCTGGACGAAGTTGTCCCGCGGCGGCAGCTTGGCCTGTGGATCATAGATCAGCACCTCGGCACCGGCGGCGTGCAACCGTTCGGCCACGGTCAGTGCCGGGGAGTTGCGGGTGTCGTCGGTGCCTGGCTTGAACGCGGCACCGAGCACGGCGATCCGTACGCCGGTGACCTCGCCGCCGAGCTGCTCGATGGCGAGTTCGGCGAGCTCATTGCGCTGGCCGTCGTTGATCGCCTCCACCGCCTCGACCAGCTGGCTGAGTACGCCGACCTCCAACTCGTCGGCGCGGACGGCCAGGGCTCGGATGTCCTTGGGCAGGCAGCCGCCGCCGAAACCCAGGCCGGCGTTGAGGAAGTCCCGCCCGATCCGTTTGTCATAGCCCAGCGCATCGGCCAGCAGCACGACGTCGCCGCCTGCTGCCTGACACATCTGGGCCATTGCGTTGATGAAGCTGATCTTGGTCGCCAGAAACGCGTTCGCGGCGGTCTTGATCAACTCGGCGGTGGCCAGGTCGCAGCGGACCACCGGAGTCGCCTCAGTGAGCGGGATGGCGTACACCTGCTCCAAGATCTCCAGCGCCCGCGCACTCTGGGTGCCGAACACCAGCCGGTCGGGGCGCAGCGTGTCCTCCACCGCAAAGCCCTCGCGCAGGAACTCCGGGTTCCACGCCACCTCGACGCCGTCACCGATGGGGGCCTGGACTCGCAGCCGCTCCTGCAATGCCAGGGCGGTGCCGACTGGCACGGTCGACTTCCCGACCACCAGGGTCGGCCGGGTCAGCAGCGGCGCCAGCGCGTCGACCGCCGAGTGCAGCTGACTCAGATCCGCGGAACCGTCCGGAGCTGACGGCGTGCCGAGGCCGAGGAAATGCACATCGGCCCAATCGGCGATCTCGGCATAGTCGGTGGTGAACCGGAGTCGGCCGGATCGAGTGTGCCGAGCCAGCAGCGGCTCCAGTCCGACCTCATAGATGTGGGACCGGCCGGCGGCCAAGGTGGCCACTCGGGCCGGATCGATGTCAACGCCGACCACTTGGTGCCCGAACTCGGCCATCCCGGCTGCGTGAGTGGCACCCAGATAGTTGGTGCCGATGACACTGATCCGCAAAGTCACGCGGACGAGTGTGTCACGGTCGCCGCCAGGTCAGCTTTCTTCGGCGGCTGCGGCGGCCAGATCGCTCGCTAGCTCGACGAGTTCGGGGTGAACGCCGGGCGCCGCGGCGAGGGTCCCGGCGGAGGCGAGGGTGAGCGGGCTGCCGTCGTAGTCGGTGCAGATCGCACCGGCTGCCCGTGCGATGGCGTGACCGGCGACGACGTCGTACGGGTTGTTGTGGGCCAAGAACATGCCCTGGAGCTGTCCGGAGACGAGCCAGGTCCACAGCACCGAGGCCGCCCCGACGCAGCGGAAACGGAAGGCCTGCTTGTGGACGGTCGCGGTCAGGTTGACGTAGGCGTCCAGCCGCGGGCCGCCGCGGTGGAAGGCGTCACCCATCCCGACGATTCCCTCGGCGAGGGACCCGACGTCGGCCACCGAGCCGGAGTCGACCCGCACGCCGAGGAAGGGCAGGTCGATCACGCCCAGCGTGGGTACGCCGTCCTCCAGCAGACCGAGCATCACCCCGCACAACGGAGAGCCAGTGGCGTAGTTGATGGTGCCGTCCAGCGGATCAGCCACCCAGACCCGCCCGGTGTGCAGGTCGGCGCCGCCGCTCTCCTCGCCGTAGAAGCCGATGTCCGGGGTGGAGACGGCCAGCGCCTCGCGAATGGCGGTCTCGCTGGCGATATCGACCTCGGTGAGATAGTCCTTCGTCGCCTTGTCGATCCGCTGATGGGGCCGCGAACGGTTGGCTCTCAGGATGGCGACGGCTTCATCCACCGCGGCATGCGCTGCCGCCAGCTCAACGGCTAGGTCATCGGTCACCGCTGCATCGTATGGGAGTAGCTGACCAGATCGTCCAGCGTGCCGTCCCCGAGTGGTTCACAGGCCTCCTGGACTCCGCACTGCAGATAACCGGCGGCTTCGGCCACCCTGCGCGACGCGGTGTTCTCCGCCGCGCAGCGGATGATCACCGAGTCGGCCAGTCGCTGCTGCTCGACGTGCTCGGTCACCAGCCGGACCGCTTCGGCGACGAAACCGTGGCCACGAGCGTCAGGATGCGCCCAATAGCCGATCTCCAGCCGGCGGGCATAGCCGCCGAACCCTTCCAAACCGAGCGATCCGAGGCACCGATCGGTGTCGTCGGCGATGCACCAGGTCCAGCCCGAGCGCGTGGCCGCCTGCTCGCGCGTGGACTCGACATAGGCGGCGGCGTCCGCCGAACTGTATGAGGTTGACAGCGCAACGAGCCAGCGGCAGGTGGTCGCGTCCGAGCAGGCTTCGACGATCCGGTCCAGGTCACGATCACCGAACGGCCGCAGCCGTACGCGGGTGCCGACCAACTCCGGCGAATGCGGCCAGCTCAGATCCTCTCGAGAGTCATCGGCGGTGATGGTCGCCAGCCAGCCGTCCAGCAGTTCGCCACGATGGTTGAGCAACAGCCGGACAGTGCCGTCGAACCTGAACCCGGCCGCGGTCGCAGTGCGGCGCGAGGCCCAGTTCCCGACCGCCGCCCGCCAGCGGATGACGCGCAGACCCAGCACGTCGAACCCGTAGTCACGAACCAGTCGCAGCGCAGCCGTCATCGCCCGGCGTCCCCGAGCGGCGGGATGCAACCCGAAGCCAACCTCGGCGACCCCAGCCTCCTCGGGTCGCAGGTCGATGCTGCCGGCAAAGGGCACACCGGCCAGCTCGATCGCCCAGCCATACCCGCCGGACTCTTCCCAGCCCTGCCGGACCAAGGCCAGAAAGGCGCGAGCGTCAGCGTCGCTGTAGCCACCCTCCGGCGTGGGAACCGTCGTCCACCGAATCATCTCCGGGTCACGGCACTGTTCGACGATGGCGTCGATGTCGGTCTCGGCAGGGGCACGCAGCGTGACGCCGGCTGCCGGGTCGATCAGCGTCGGTACGCAGTCGGGGAACATGCGGGCTGCTGTCACGGTGGGTTCCGGCACGAGTCCATCCAACCGGACCGGGGCGGAGAGTTCACTAGGATTACGTGGTGACCGCCACCCGATGGACTTGCCGATGACCTCCGAAGTCGTCATCAGCATTGTCGTCGTCTTCGTGCTGATCTGCCTGGGTGGTGTGTTCGCCGCCGCCGAGATGGCGCTGGTGTCGTTGCGTGACAGCCAGGTCAGACAGCTCGCCCACACCAGCCCGCGGGGCCGGACCGTCGCCCGGCTGAACGAGAACCCCAACCGCTTCCTGTCGGCGGTGCAGATCGGCGTCACCCTGGCCGGGTTCCTGTCCGCCGCGGTCGGTGGTCGCACCCTGAGCGATCCGCTCAGCGAGGGTCTGCGAGCGCTGGCGCCGAGCCTGCCGGAATCGGTGGCCGACAACATCGCGCTGGTCGTGGTGACCGCGCTCATCTCCTATGTCTCCATCGTGCTCGGCGAGCTCACGGCCAAGCGGCTGGCACTGCAGCGCTCGGAGGCGTTCGCGCTCGCGCTTGCGCCGTTGGTCGATTTCATCGCCAAGCTGGCCCGGCCGGTGATCTGGCTCCTCGGTGTCTCCACCGATGCCGTCGTCCGGGTGCTGGGCGGCGATCCGAAGGCCGGCCGCGAAGAGGTCACAGACGAGGAGATCCGGGCCA
>Ga0209368_1001077_pt1 | contig 13679 bp, 10 predicted proteins | sample EBPBio242008_DNA_FD_185862 | JGI IMG/M metagenome (GOLD analysis project Ga0209368, IMG submission 185862) | Wastewater treatment Type I Accumulibacter community from EBPR Bioreactor in Madison, WI, USA - Reactor 1_4/24/2008_ DNA (SPAdes)... | ecosystem: Engineered > Bioreactor > EBPR >...
CCACTATCTCGCGCTGGTCCACGGCCAGCCCAACGCCGCCGACCCCCGCCTGCGCGGCATCAAGGGTGTCAGCTTCGAAGCCGGCGGCATCGTCAAGATCGCCACCGGACTTGCCCGCCACAAGACCGACCGCCAGCGCCAGGCCGTCACCTGGGACGGCGGCCGCCATGCCATCACCCGCGCCCATGTGGTGGAAAGCTTCGGCGGCGATGCGGTCAGCCTGGTGGACTGCTGGCTGGAAACCGGCCGAACCCATCAGATCCGCGTCCATATGGCCCATGCCGGTCATGGGCTGATCGGCGACCAGACCTATGGCGGCCGCCGCAAGGTGCCCGCGCGCCAGCTTGGCCCCGCGGCCGAGATGGCCAACGCCTTCCCCCGCCAGGCGCTGCATGCCGCCACCCTGGGCTTTACCCATCCGGTGACGGGCGAAGAGCTGGAATTCGCCTCGCCCCTGCCGCCCGACATGGCCGCGCTGGTCCAGGCGCTGCGCACCGCTCGCCCGGCCTGAGCCCGCTCAGCCCCGCGGGCGCAGGCGCTCCAGCCCGTCCAGCAGCAGGTCCAGCCCGAAGGCCAGGTCCTGCACCCCGTCATGGCCGCCGCTGGCCACAAGCGCGGCCAGGCGGTGCATGTGGGGATATGTCTCGGGCGGGAGCATCGGCAGGAACTCCGCCGCCGCCCCGGCATAGGCTTCCGGTTCCAGCGGAAAATGCAGCCGCTGCAGGGTGAAGCCGTGGATGCAGGCATCCATCGCGTTCCAGGCATGGTCGGCGGTGGGCAGGTCGAAGCCCGCGCCCAACAGGCACCCCAGTGTCCGGTCGATATAGCGCAGCATGTTCGGCCCGACATTCATGCCCGACACGATCAGAAGCGGCGCCCAGCCGTGCCGCATCAGCACGCGGTGCGCGGCAAAGGCCCGCGCCCGCATCGAGGCGCGCCAGTCGGCCGGATCGTCGGTCCAGTCGATCTCGCCGATCACCCGGTCGGTCAGACCGGACAGAAGGTCCTCCTTGCCGCCGACATGGTGGTAAAGCGACATCGCCTCCACCCCCAGCCGGTCCGCCAGCCGGCGCATCGACAGCCGGGCAAGCCCCTCTGCATCGGCAAGCGCCATCGCCGCCTCCAGCACCCGGTCGCGGGTCAGGGGTTTGCGGGGGGCAGGGGTGTCTTCGGCCATGGTCGGCTTTCCGGTTGACAGGCATACAGTGTAAGGGATATCTCGGCCCGTGCAACTTACACCGTAAGTCGAAGGAGCCGCCGCGATGCCGCACACCATGCAGGTCTGGGAATGCCGGGGCTATGGCGGGCCGGACCGGCTGGTCCTGGCCGAACGCCCGGTGCCCGTTCCGCGGCCGGGCGAGGTCCTGGTCAGGATCGCCGCCACCACCGTCTCGTCCGGCGACGCACGGATTCGCGCCCTGCGCCTGCCGCCCGGCTTCGGCCTGATCGGCCGCCCCATGCTGGGCTTCTTCGGCCCGCGCCAGAAGATCCTCGGCACCGAATTCGCGGGCCACATCGCCGCCCTTGGCCCCGGCGTCACCGGCTGGCGCGAGGGCGATGCGGTGGTGGGCTTTCCCGGCGCCGCGCAGGGCTGCCATGCCGAGTACCGCACGATGCCCGTCACGCGCCCGCTGATTGCCTGGCCGGCCGGCGTCAGCCTGGAACAGGCCGCCGCCCTGGCCTTCGGCGGCACGACCGCCCGGCATTTCCTGCGCCGGGCACAGGTCGGGCCGGGCACGCGGCTTCTGGTGATCGGCGCCTCCGGCGCCGTCGGTTCCGCGATGGTGCAACTGGCACGCGCGATGGGGGCAGAGGTCACCGGCGTGACCAGCGCGCGCAACCTCGACCTCGTCCGAAGCCTGGGCGCCGACACCATCGACTACGGCCAGCAGGATTTCCGCACCCTCGGGCGGCACTGGGACGTGATCGCCGATACCGTCGCGGCCGCCTCGTTCGGCGCGGTCCTGCCCTGCCTTGCCCCGGCTGGCCGCTATCTGCCCATCGCCGGCGGGCTGGCCGACCTTCTGGCGCGCCCCCGCCAGGGGCGCACCAGCATCGGGGGGCCGGCGGCAGAACGTCCCGAAGACCTGGTGGCGCTTGGCCAACTGGCCGAAGCCGGGGCCTTCCGCCCCGTGGTCGGCGCCGTGATGGACTGGCAGCAGATGCCGCAGGCCCACGCGCTTGTGGACAGCGGCCACAAGCGCGGGTCGGTCGTCGTCCGCGTCGGTCCCGCCGCCTGAAACGCCAGGCCTAGATCGCCACCCGCTCGCCCAGTTCCACGATCCGGTCGCGCGGAATGTGGTAGTAGTCCGAAGGATCGGCCGCCAGCCGCGACAAGAGCGCATAAAGCCGGTCCAGCGCCCGCCCAATTCCGGGTTGCCCCGCCGCCACCGCGCGCCGGCGGCCCAGGAAGAAGGTCGAGGTCATCACGTCGAACTTCAGCCCCGCCCGCCGCGCCGCGCCCATCGCCCGGCTGACATTCGGCGTCTCCATGAAGCCAAAGCGCAAGATCACCTGGCCGAACCGGTCCGACAGCTTTTCATAGCTCGCGCGCTCCTCGGGCTCGGCATAGGGCACGCGCAGCGTTTCCACCGTCAGGAACACCACCTGCTCGTGCAGCACCCGGTTGTGCTTCAGGTTGTGCAACAGCGCGGTCGGCACCACCTCGGGGTCGGGCGACAGGAAGAAGGCCGTGCCCGGCACCACCTGCGCCGATGTCCGCGCCATCGACCGCACAAAGCTTGCCAGCGGCACGCTCTGCTTGTGGGCGCGCGCCAGCAACACCTGCGTGCCGCGCCACCAGGCCCACATGACCACCGCCATCACCGCGCCGATGGCCAGCGGCACATAGCCGCCATCCGCCACCTTCACCAGGTTCGAGGCCAGGAAAGCCAGCTCCAGCACCGCGATCGGCAGGGCCACCAGGATGGCGCCAATCAGCGGCAGCCGGCCCGACTGCCAGACGTAAAGGATCACGAGGATCGTGGTGATCACCATGGTCCCGGTCACGGCAATGCCATAGGCCGAGGCCAGCGCCGAAGAGGACCCGAAGGCGATGACCAGCCACATCACCCCGAACAGAAGCCACCAGTTGATCGCGGGGATGTAGATCTGCCCGCTCTGGTCCTGCGCGGTGTGCCGGATCGTCATGCGCGGCAGAAGGCCAAGCTGCATGGCCCCCCGCGCCATCGAGAAGGCGCCGGAAATCACCGCCTGCGCCGCGATCACCGTGGCCGCCGTCGCCATGGCCACAAGGAAGGGCAGGGCGGACTTCGGCGCCATCTCGAAGAAGGGGTCGGCCACCGTTGCCGGATCGGCCAGAACCAGCGCGCCCTGGCCCAGGTAGTTCAGCACCAGCGCCGGAAAGACCAGCGCCATCCAGGCCACGATGATCGGCGGCCGGCCGAAATGCCCCAGATCGGCATACAGGGCCTCTGCCCCCGTCACCGCCAGGAAGACGGCGCCCAGCACGGTGAAGGCCACGATCTCGTGGCTGACCAGAAACCGCAGGCCGTACAGCGGGTTGAACGCCAGAAGCACCTCGGGGTTCTCGCCGATGTGCCACAGCCCCAGACCGGCCAGCACCAGGAACCAGACCAGAGTGATCGGGCCGAACAACACGGCAATCCGCGCCGTGCCGCCGCGCTGCACCAGGAACAGCGCCAGAAGGATGACCAGCGTCGCCGGCACGACAAAGCGCTCCAGCGAAGGCATCACCAGTTCCACGCCCTCGACCGCCGACAGGACGGAAATCGCCGGCGTCAGGATCGCGTCGCCGAAGAACAGCGCCGATCCCATCAGTGCCAGCGCCAGCACCGGGATCGACCGGCGCCCGATGGCCAGCCGCACCAGCGTGTACAGGGCCAGCACGCCGCCTTCGCCGCGGTTGTCGGCCCGCAGAAGGAAGATCACATACTTCACCGTCACGATCAGGATCAGCGTCCAGATCAGCAGGGAAAGCAGCCCCAGCACTTCGGCGCGGTTCACGCCATCGGCATCCGTGACCGGCCGCAGCGCCTCGCGGAAGGCATAGATCGGGCTTGTGCCGATGTCGCCATAGACAACGCCGATGGCACCCAGCGTCAGGGCGGCAAAGCCTTGCCGGGGGCCATGCGCAGGCGGCGGTTCGGCCTCCTGGCGCAGGTAATCGGCGATGTCCAGCTCGTCTTCGTCAAAGAGACTTAGCTGTTTCGGGTCGGGGGAGGACCCCGAAGTCGTGATTTGATCTGTCATGGTGATGAGGGGGGGCAGGTGGGGCATGGCCCGTCCTGCGGTCAGAAGGCGACCCCTGGCAGAGGGCCCCGGATGCTCCAACGCACGCCATCATTGCAGCGCACAATCATGTTACTCCGTTCATGCTGCACCTGCAAGATACCGCGCTGCGGCCCCGCGAACGGCCCAAAGATCCTGCCCCACCCTGCGCTCGCGCAGGGTGACGTCTGCGTGAATGCCGGGACTTTCCGCTTTCGTTGCGACGGAACGGGCTACATGCTTCGTTCAGCAAGACATGGGATGCCAGGGGCGGCCAGCAGGCCGTGCGGGCCTTGAAACCCGCCAAGGGGGATCCTACGTCAGGGGGCTTCCGGGGGCCGCAGCCGGACCCGGATCAACAGGGGGCAATGAATGAGCACCTACGCAAACCTTCCCGCACCCAGCCCGGAACAGGGGCTGAACCGGTACATGCAGGAAATCCGCAAGTTCCCGCTTCTGGAACCGGAAGAAGAATACATGCTGGCCAAGCGTTGGGCCGACCATCAGGACGCGCAGGCCGCGCACAAGCTGGTCACCTCGCACCTGCGCCTCGCGGCCAAGATCGCGATGGGCTATCGCGGCTATGGCCTGCCGCAGGCCGAGGTCATCTCCGAGGCCAACGTGGGCCTGATGCAGGCGGTCAAGCGCTTCGATCCCGAAAAGGGCTTCCGTCTGGCTACCTATGCCATGTGGTGGATCCGCGCCTCGATCCAGGAATACATCCTTCGGTCGTGGAGCCTGGTGAAACTTGGCACCACCTCGGCGCAGAAGAAGCTGTTCTTCAACCTGCGCAAGGCCAAGGCCAAGGTCGGCGCCCTGGAAGAGGGCGACCTGCGCCCGGAAAACGTTGCGCAGATCGCCAAGGACCTTTCGGTCTCGGAAGACGAAGTCATCGACATGAACCGCCGCCTCGCGGGCTCGGATGCCTCGCTGAATGCGACGGTGGGCTCCGATGGCGACGGCTCGACCCAGTGGCAGGACTGGCTGGAGGATGAAGACAGCAACCAGGCCGAAGCCTATGCCGAACGCGACGAACTGGATGCCCGGCGCGAGTTGCTGGCTCAGGCCATGTCGGTCCTGAACGACCGCGAGCGCGACATCCTCGTGCAGCGCCGCCTGTCGGAAGATCCGGTCACGCTGGAAGACCTGTCGGAAAGCTACGGCGTCAGCCGCGAGCGTATCCGCCAGATCGAGGTCCGCGCCTTCGAGAAGCTGCAACAGAAGATGCGCGAACTGGCCCGCGGCAAGGGCATGGTGGTGCCGGCCTGAGGCCGGCCCGGACGGCTTCTCCCGGAGCCTTCGAAGGCTCCGGGCAAGTTCCCTCGAAGAAGATGCCTGGTCCCGGCCTTGGGCAAATCTTAAGTCCAAGTTAAAGCGGCTTCTCAACCCATTGATATTGCTTGATCCGATTGAGCGTCCGAGCTCGGACGCCGCGGAGTCGTTGCCCCGGCCCGCCCAAAAGGGTAGGTAGGCAGGACACCACGGAGACCCCCATGCCCCGATCCGATACCCCCGGCGTTTCGATGCTCGGCACCTTCCTCAAGCCCATGCACCCCGAGGGCCGCAAGTTCGTCGGCCTGGCCGCCGCCCTGACCCTGATCCTGTTCCTGATCTGGGAACCCCTGGGCTGGCTCGGCACCGGCCTCACGGTCTGGGTCTACTACTTCTTCCGCGACCCCCGCCGCTCGGTCCCCGCCGGCGAGGGCCTGATCGTCTCGCCCGCCGACGGCGTGGTCTCCCTCATCGAGCCCGCCGTGCCCCCGGCCGAGCTTGGCCTCGGCCCACAACCCCTCACCCGGGTCTCGGTCTTCATGTCGGTCTTCAACTGCCACGTGAACCGCGCCCCCATCGCCGGCACCGTGTCGAAGGTCGCCTACCGCCCCGGCAAGTTCCTGAACGCCTCGCTCGACAAGGCCAGCGAGGACAACGAAAGGAACGGCCTCGTCCTCGATCTCCCCGACGGCCGCAAGCTCGCCGTCGTCCAGATCGCCGGCCTCGTCGCCCGCCGCATCCTCTGCTTCGTCTCGGAAGGTCAGGGCCTGCGCACCGGCGAACGCTTCGGCCTGATCCGCTTTGGCTCCCGCCTCGACGTCTACCTGCCCGAAGGCGTGGAACCGCAGGTCGCCCTCGGCCAGACCATGATCGCCGGCGAGACGGTGATCGCTGTCCTCGGAACCACCCTGCCGCGCCGCTTCGCCCGGGTGGAGTGATCCATGGACGACCCCGCCCCCAGGCGCCCGCGCGAGCTTCTCCTCCTGAAGCTCCTGCCCAACATGGTCTCGATCCTCGGTCTCTGTGCCGGGCTGACCGCGGTTCGCTTCGCCCTGATCGGCTGGTTCGAACTGGCCATCCTGCTGATCGGCACCGCGGCGGTCTTCGACGGGCTGGACGGCCGCCTGGCGCGGATGCTGAAATCCGAAAGCGCCATGGGGGCCGAGATCGACTCCCTGGGCGACTTCGTGAACTTCGGGGTCGTGCCGGGGCTGGTGCTCTACCTCTGGGGCCTGCGGACGGAAACAAGCCTCGGCTGGATCGCCGTGCTGGTCTATATCGTCTGCTGCATGCTGCGCCTGGCCCGGTTCAACGTGGGCATCAAGCGCGCGGACGAGGCGGCGGAGAAGACGACCTTCGTGGGCGTTCCCTCGCCCGCGGGCGCCATGCTGGTGCTGTCGCCCATGTACCTGACCTTCATGCTTGACCGCCAGGTCACCCTGCCGCCGGCCGCCATCGCGCTCTGGATGGTTGCGGTCGGGGCGCTGATGATCAGCAAGATCCGGACGCCGTCGCTGAAGCGGGTGAAGGTCGATGCCGACTATGCCCGCTTTGTCCTGGTGGGGGGCGTGGCTCTGGTGGCCGCGATGCTGACCTATCCCTGGGTCACGCTTCTTTCGCTGGCGATGATTTACGTAGGTGGCATCCTCTGGCTCTGGTGGCGCGGCGCGCTCAAAAGATAAGCGGGTTCCTTGAACTCGGGCAAAAGCGCGCCTAGCGTGGCCCGGTCCTTTGGGGAGAGGAAACAAACATGATGCCTGTTCGTTGGGGCGTTCTTGGCGCCGCGAATTTCGCCAAGAACCACATGGCTCCTGCCATCCACATGGCGGAAGGCGCCGAGCTTGCGGCTCTGGCGACTTCGGATCCGGCGAAGGCCGAGGGATTCCTGGCGTTCTGCCCCACGTTGCGGGTTCATTCGAGCTATGATGCGCTTCTGGCCGATCCCGAGATCGACGCGGTCTATATTCCGCTGCCCAATACCCTGCATGTCGAGTGGACGCTGAAGGCGCTGGAGGCCGGAAAGCATGTGCTGACCGAGAAGCCCATCGCGATGCGGGCCGAGGAGATCGACCAGATCATCGCGGCTCGGGACAGGACGGGGCTGCTGGCGGCCGAGGCCTACATGATCGTCCACCATCCGCAGTGGCTGCGGGCGAAGGAATGGCTGCAGGCGGGCGAGATCGGGACGCTGCGGCACGTGGATGCGGCCTTCAGCTTCAACCTGGAGGACCTTTCCAACATTCGCAACCGGCCGGATGTGGGGGGCGGGTCGCTGCGGGACATCGGGGTCTATACCTTTGGGTCGGCGCGGTTCGTGACCGGGGCGGAGCCGGTGGACATCTCGGCCCGCATTCACCGGGAGAACGGGGTGGATGTCTTTGCCCAGGTGGCGGCGGTGATGGAGGGACCGACGGGTCGGTTCACCTATGGCTCCATGACCTCGATGCGGATGTATCCGCGGCAGGTGGTGACCTTCCAGGGCGACAAGGGGATGATCCGGGTCGAGGGCGGGCCGTTCAATGCCAATGTGAACGACCTGGCGGAGGTGGAGCTGCACCACCATTTCTTCCGGACCGTGACGGACCGCTTCCCGGCGGCCAACCATTACAAGCTTCAGGTGGAGGCCTTCTGCCGGTCGGTCCGCGATGGGGCGCCCTGGCCTTGCCCCCTGGAGTTTGTCCGGGGGACCCAGGCGATGATGGACCGGGTCTATGACGTGGCGGTCGAGATTTGAGGCTGCGGGGCGTCCGAGCTCGGACGCCTTGTCAGATCAAATGATTTCAACGGGTTGCGAGCGCGCATTAACTTGGCGTTAGGAAGTGTCCGCGGCGGGGTCGCGCGTGGCGCGGAAGGGCCGCCCCGCCGGGGCGGCTTCGTGGTGGCATGGGGCGCGAAGTTCGCGCGCTGATGCCGATTTGCAGGCGGGTTCGGCGAGGCTACACTCCGCGCCGCAGAAACCACAGGAGCACATCTTGCCGCATAGCACTCAGCAAAAGAGCCGCCGGCCATCGTTCAGCGCCCTTGCCATCGCGGGCCTTGTGCTTGCCTCTGCGGGCGGCGCCCGCGCCGAGGTTTCGCAGGAGGTGCTCGACTCTCTTGGCGCGCCGGCCAGCATTGCCACGGGCTTCGGGCAACTGGATTTCACCGATGGCGTGCCCACGGTCGAGACGGCGCAGAAGACCTATGACATGCTGGACTTCACCCAGGCGCTGTCTGCCTATAACAACAGCTTCCGCGGCGCCTCGGCCCTGGCCATCGTGAAGGGCTTTGAAGGGATCGGTGCCGCGCCGGGCGACGTGGTGATCTTTGAAAAGTTCATGGATTCCAATTCGCTGTTCCTGACGGCGAATGCGGATACCGTGTACTACCTGACCGGCCTTGACCTGAGCAAAGGCCCGATTGTCGTGGAACAGCCGCCGGGGGCGGTGGGCACGATCAACGACATGTGGTTTTCCTGGGTGATCGATATCGGCGGGCCGGGGCCCGACCGTGGCCTGGGCGGGAAATACCTGATCGTTGGCCCGGACTATGATGGTCCACTGCCCGAGGGCGGCTATTTCATCGCTCATGCCAAGACGAATTTCGCGCTCTATGCGGCGCGGGCCTATCTGGTGGACGGCAAGCCGGAGCCGGCGGTCGAGACCATCAAGAAGACGATGAAGGTCTATCCCTATGTGCCGGGGTCCTATGGCACGTCGATCGCGCAGGCGCTGGAAGGCACGGTGAAGATCGCGGGCGAGCCGAAAATCCCCGAGACCAAGTTCATCGACGGCTCGGGCATGAAGTTCAATACCATCCCGCCGAGCGACTTCGGCTTCTGGGAGATGATCAACGAGAACGTCCAGATGCAGCCGGCCACCAGCTATGACGTGGAACTGGCGGGCGAACTGGCGGCGGTGGGGATCGTGCACGGCAAGCCGTTCAATCCCGACGAACGGATGAAGAAGATCCTGACCGAGGCGGCGGCCTTCGGCAATGCCACGGGGCGCGCGCTGAACTGGCGCTATGCGATGAAGCACCCGGACTGGGCCTATTACGACGGGTCGCAGTGGGGCACGATGCTGTGGGAAGGGGGCGCGAATTTCGAGACGCCGCCGCCCCTGTTCGAGGATGGCATGTTCAAGCCGCTGCCGCCGACCGGAGCGCGCACGCTGGATAGCCGGACGGCCTTCTACTACGGCTACACGCTGGATTCGCCCGGCATGATCATGCGCATTCCGGGCGTGGGCTCGCAGTATCTGATGAGCTTTGCCGACAGCACCGGGAACATGTTTGACGGGTCCAAGACCTACAAGGTGGTGCTGCCGCCCAAGGTTCCGGCCGAGGCCTTCTGGTCTCTGACGCTGTATGACAACCAGACCCGGTCGATGTTGCAGACGTCGCAAGGCTATCCGCGCGCGGGCAGCCAGGCCTATCCCTCGCCCGCAGCCGAGGCTGCCGAGGATGGCACGACGACCATCTGGTTCTCTCCCGAGCAGCCGAAGGATGTGGCGCGGGGCAACTGGATCCAGACCGACCCGAAGAAGGGCTGGTTCACCATCCTGCGGCTTTACAGCCCGCTGCCCACGTTCTTCGACAAGAGCTGGCGCATCGGCGAGATTGAAGAGGTGAAGTAAGAGCGGGCCGGGGCCTGCGCCCCGGCACCTGCGCCCGACTTGTGATGCCGCCCGTGCGCCAAATGCGCGCGGGCGGTTCGCGTTTGGGACGAGGCCCCGGCTTTCGCCGGGGCGGGGTGGACGGTGCGCAATGAATGCGCACCCTACGGGGACGGCTTACGCCTCCATCGCCTCCAGCTCGTCGATGAAGGCGGCGATCATGTTCAGGCCGCGGTCCCAGAAGGCGGGGTCGGCGAGATCGAGGCCGAAGGGGGCGAGCAGCTCTTTGTGGTGCTTTGATCCGCCGGCTTTCAGCATGTCGAAATACATGTCTTCGAAGCCCGGCATTCCGGCGGCGTAGGCCGCGTAGAGCGCGTTCACCAGCCCGTCGCCGAAGGCATAGGCATAGACGTAGAAGGGCGAGTGGACGAAGTGGGGGATGTAGGCCCAGAAGGTTTCGTACCCGTCCATGAAGTCGAAGGCGTCGCCCAGGCTTTGCGCCTGCACCGACATCCACAGCGCGTTGATGTCGTCGGGGGTGAGTTCCCCTTCGGCCCGTGCGGCGTGCAGCTTGCATTCGAAATCGTAGAAGGCGATCTGGCGCACGACCGTGTTGATCATGTCCTCGACCTTGCCGGCGAGGAGGGTCTTCTTTTCGGCCGGGGTCTTCGCCTCGTCCAGCAGTTTGCGGAAGGTCAGCATCTCGCCGAAGACAGATGCCGTTTCGGCCAGCGTCAGGGGGGTGGAGGACAGAAGCTCGCCCTGGTCGGCGGCGAGGACCTGGTGGACGCCGTGGCCGAGTTCATGCGCCAGTGTCATCACGTCGCGCGGTTTGCCCAGGTAGTTCAGCATGACGTAGGGGTGGACGGTGGTGACGGTGGGGTGGGCAAAGGCGCCGGGGGCCTTGCCGGGCTTGACGCCCGCGTCGATCCAGCCCTTGCGGAAGAAGGGCGTGGCGATTTCGGCCATGCGGGGGTCGAAGGCGGCATAGGCCTGCATCACCGTCTGTTCGGCCTGATCCCAGTTGACAAGGCGCGGGGTTTCGATCGGCAGGGGCGCGTTGCGGTCCCAGACCTGCAGCTTGTCGAGGCCCATCCATTTGGCTTTCAGCCGGTAGTAGCGGTGGCTGAGTTTGGGATAAGCGGCGACGACGGCGTTGCGCAGCGCCTCGACCACCTCGGGTTCGACATGGTTCGACAGGTGCCGGGCATACTGCGGCGAGGGCATCTTGCGCCAGCGGTCGTCGATTTCCTTTTCCTTGGCCAGCGTGTTGTGGACGCGGGCGAAGAGCTTGATGTTGCGGTCGAAGACCTCGGCCAGGGCGCGGGCGGCGGCCTCGCGTTTCGCGCGGTCGGGGTCGGTCAAGAGGTTGAGCGTGGATTCAAGGTTGAGCTCGTCCTCCTCGCCCGCGACCTTGAACATCAGGCCCGCGATGGTTTCGTCGAAGAGCTTGTTCCAGGCAGAGGCCCCCACGACCGAGGCGTCGTGCAGGTAGGTTTCCATCTCGTCCGAGAGCTGGTGCGGGCGCAGGGCGCGCATCCGGTCGAAGACCGGCTTGTAGCGGGCGAGATCGGCGTTTTCGGCCAGGAGCCGGGCAAGGTGGTCGTCGTCCAGCCGGTTGAATTCCAGGCTGAAGAACACCATCGGCGTGGTGGCGGTGGTGATGCGGTCCTGGGCATCGGCCATGAACTTGGCGCGCTCGCTGTCCATGGTGTTCTGGTAATAGCGCAGGCCCGCGTAGGACATGAGGCGGCCGGCGGTGGTTTCGATGTGTTCGTAGGTGCGGATGCAGGTCAGGAGGCCGACCGCATCCAGGTCTGCAAGCTTGCCCTTGTAGGTCAGCTCGAAGCTGGCGCCGGAGGCTTCGACATCCGCCATGTCGCGCGCGAAGGCGTCGCAGTCGGGGCTTTCGTAGAGGTCGGTCAGATCCCATTCCGGCAGGTTGCCGAGGGAATTGCCGCCGATGCGGGAATCGAAGGCGGGGCGGGGGAAGTTGGGGGCCATGCGTGTCTCCGGGGCGTTTGGTCTGATGTAGGACAGCCACGGGGGAAAGGGAACCGCGGGCGGGGCGGCTCACGCAGGCGTCAGTTGCAGCCGAGCTGACTTTCGAGGCGCGACAGGCGATCGACTTCGGCCGCGTCTTCGGGGGCGAGCGTGATGGCGGCGCGGTCGAGGCCCTGCTGGCAGCCTTCGTTGCCGAAGGCGCGGATGGCGCGGTCGGTGGTGAAGCAGTAGCCGTAGTCCTTCCAGATCAGGTTGCGGGCGGTCCAGAGCTGGTCGCAGGTGGCGCCTTCGTCCAGCACCTGAAGGATGGCGGGGTCGGGCGGCGGCGCGGCGACAGGTTCTGCCACGGTGACGCAGCAGAAGATCCAGTTGGAATGGGCCCAGCCTTCACGCCCGTCCTGAAGGCGGACGTTGAGCCAGTCGCCGCTTTGGCCCAGGACGGTGAGCAGCGTGCCCTCGGTCATCTTGGCGAGCCGGGTGGCTGAGGAGGTGGTGCCCGAGCGCAGCGCGAGGAAGCCGTCGCCGTTGGGATCGAGGCCGCCGACATAGTGGTAGTCCACGCTGCGCGTCGGCGCGGGTCGGCTGATCTGGGCGGTGGAGACGGGTCCCGGCGGGGGTGCAGCGCTGGCGAGGAAGACCTCGGAGACGAGGGAGGAGTTTTCCCAGGGCACCTGGCTTTGATTGGTCTGGGTCACCACATCGGCGCGGACGGCGCGCATGACGGCGTGGATGTCGAGGCCGGGCTCTCCGATATGGGCGAGCAGTGCGGTGGTGAACGGACTGTTCTTGCCGGACCCGTCCAGAGCCACGTTGCCGGGCTGGGTGGAGAAGGCGATGAAGCTGCCCACCCCGGCCTCGACCTTGGCGAGGCCGCGGGCGACACCGCCAGAGACATCGCGGGAGGCGAGCTTTTCCACGAAGGGGTTGTTGCGGCAGGCGTCGAGGATGACGATGCGTTGGTCGGAGCGCAGTTCCATGGTGCGCAGGATGGTTTGCAGTTTCACCGAAGCGTCGATCAGGCTGACCTCGTCGGTGGGCGCGGCGTCGATGGGGATGACATAGTTCTCGGCCCCCACCTGCGCGCCGTGTCCGGCGTAGAAGAACAGTGCAAGATCCTCGGGCTGGAGCGCCTGGGAGAATTCGGCCACCAGTGACAGGGTTTCGGCGCGCGTCAGGTCGATGCCGGAATAGACGGAAAAGCCGATGCCGGTGAGCCGGGCGGCCATGTCGCGCGCATCCTGCGCGGCATTGGGCAGCGGATTGGCGTGAAGATAGCCGGAATTGCCGATGACGAGCGCCACCCTTTCGGCCCGCGCGGCAAGCGGCACGAGCAGGAGCATCAGGGCAAGGGCAAAGGTGCGCAGCATGGGCGCAAGGCTACACCGGGCCGCCCGGTCCGCGCAGGTGATTCGTCTGGGCCATCAGGGCGCGCAGGCTGTCGAGCGTGTCGATCTCGGCCGCCGGCTTGTCGCGGCGCCAGCGCAGCATCCGGGGAAAGCGCAGCGCGAGGCCGGCCTTGTGGCGGGGGCTGGGCTGGATGCCTTCGAAGGCGACCGC
>Ga0209368_1001078_pt1 | contig 13675 bp, 15 predicted proteins | sample EBPBio242008_DNA_FD_185862 | JGI IMG/M metagenome (GOLD analysis project Ga0209368, IMG submission 185862) | Wastewater treatment Type I Accumulibacter community from EBPR Bioreactor in Madison, WI, USA - Reactor 1_4/24/2008_ DNA (SPAdes)... | ecosystem: Engineered > Bioreactor > EBPR >...
TCACGACCCAGTCGTCGTTGGTGGCCTCGCCGCCGGTGGGGGTGCTGGCGATCTTCACGACCCAGTCGTCGTTGGTGGCCTCGCCGCCGGTGGGGGTGCTGGCGCGCCGAGTGTGAGTTCGCCGGCTGGGACAGCGACGACGGCCCGGACGTCTGACCTGGATTCGGCCAGCGCCCCGCACACATGCAGGTTATGACGACGATCAGTGCGCAGGCGGCAACGGAACGTGAGCAGGCCCGCCAGTCAGACGGCAAGTTCGGTGCGAAGGTCCACGGCGAGCAGAACGCTCTCGAGCTGGGTGTTCGGTGCTGCGCGAGCTGCGGCGGCGAGGTCGTCGTCGAGCAGAACGGGGTCACCCACCACCTGACCCCGGACGGCGACATCGACTACGACGCGGACGCCGATCACGTGGCGTTGGACGACTCCCAGTACGCGGACGTTGTCGCCGCGCTGCGAGAGCCGATGTACAAGGGCGACCTGCGACGCGAGCTGATCGCCGCCGGCCACGACAAGGGCGTCGTCGACGCGGCCCTGGCACAGGTCCGATCCGACAAGGGCATCATCGACGCCGGCCAGATCGCCGAGGTCGAGCGGATGGTCGAGAACTTCCAGGACGCATCCGGTGATGACGACGACGACGAGGACTCGTGCTACCAGTGCGGAGCCAGCCTCGACGACGGGGAGGGATCGGACGGCCTGTGCGGGAACTGCGCCGACCAGGCCGAGGCGACCCGCTGCCCGGCGTGCGGAGATCTGGGCGACGACTGCCGCGGGCACGCGGAAGGGACCCGTGGCAGCCGGATCCTGAGCCAACACGCGGGCGGCAACCACGACGACTGCCACGCGGACATGGTCACATGCGACGACGTTCCCGCGACGGCTGCGGCCCGGTCCGATGTCACCACGGACGGTGGACGGCAGGCCCGGATCGTCGCCGACGGCGACCAGTTCGAGGCGCAGCTGCTCGACCAGCACGGCGGCGGCTGGCAGACGATCGGCCGGTTCGGGACCGAAGGGCAGGCCCGGTCCGGGATCGTCCGTGCCGACCAGGCGCTGGACGGCGCGCTCGTGTACGGCGAGGTCGGCCCGATCAAGCGGACCCCGTGGGGCGAGCCGCAGATCATCCAGCAGACCGCGCCCGGTGTGGTGCAGGTCAGCACCGAAGGTCACGGCGGGATCAAGCTGTCGAAGGAACGCAACGCGGTCATCCCGCCGGCACTGCGGAACAGATCCGGATGGTACGAGGAAGACGCCGAATCCCACATCGTCGCGATGTACCACCCGGAAGCGTTCGTCTACAACGACCGCGGTGACATCGACGATGTCCGCGCCAGCGCGATCGCGGGTGTGAAGAATTGGTACCCGGACCAGTACGAGCAGGCGACCGGCGAGAAGCTGACCGCGGCGGATAGCTACGTCCGCGCACGGGAGGTGGAGCAGGCCGACAAGGCGGCGTTCCGGGCAGCGAACGCCGACACCTACCTCGGCACCGGCCACACCAGCGGGACCGCTCAGGCGAACTGGCTGCCGAAGGGCTGGACGGCGGTGACCGCGAAGCAGGACGCCACCGGCGACGAACGAACCTTCCTGGTCCCCGAATCCGAGTCGGTCAGGAACGGCCGGTACGTCGACAACGTCGTCATCGACCCGAAGCGGCACATCGACATCACCGGGATCAAGGACCTGGGTGCCTACCAGGAGCCGGTGAAGGCCCTCACCCATGACGTGCCGGCGAACTACGACAAGCTGACCGAGAGCCAGCGTGACCGTGCTGAGCGTGAGCTGGAGAAGCGGTACCGCTGGCCGGACGGGAGCGTCCGGACGTTGCGGGGGCACTTCGAGCACAAGGGTGTCGAAGGGAAGCGCGCGGTCTGGTTCGGTGGCGACTCGGCCACCAGCTACATCGTCGAGATGGAGGGCAACCGGTTCCAGAAGGTGTCGAAGGCGGCGTGGGACGCCCTCGAGATCCCGGACACGACGGACGAGCGGGACCGCGCCAGCATCGACATCTCCAGCGCTGAGCGCCGGTACGAGAGGGCCCGCAGCGATTTCAACCGGGCCGCCATGCAGAAGGCGCAGGCCGACCTGGACGCCGCGAGGCAGCGTTACCGCGCGGTCAGCGCCGCGCACCGGGCGACGTGGCCGTCGGAGGACGAGCAGTTCGCGATGCGGTCCGCCGCGCTGCGGGAGCGCCTGGCCGAGCGCGGGATCGACGTCGACGACCTGTCGGCGTGACGACGCCCAGCCACCGGCGTCATCGGTGACGGTCACGGTCGACCATCCTTGGCGCCGGTTCTATGACGCCGAAGGCAATCTGCACCGGCCCGACGGTCCCGCGATCGAGTGCGCCGACGGGCACCGGGAGTGGTGGGTTCTCGGGAAACTGCACCGCGAGGACGGTCTGGCCGTCATCGAAGCCGCCGGACGGTGCCAATGCCGCCGCCGCGCATATCGTCTACGTGAGCCAATTCAACGAGTCCGAGCACCCGCGCGGTGCGGGCGGGAAGTTCGCGGTCAAGCAACAGGCCGAGCAACTGACCACGCTGGTCGCCGTCCCATCCTCTGCCGCCGACCTGGCCGGCCAATGGGACCAGCCGCTGGAGCAGAGGTACGTCGACGCGGTCCGGGAACGGTTCCCGAACGTCAGCGCCGCGGACGCCGACCTGGTGGGCCGGCTGACCCGCCGCAGTGAACAGGTCGCCCAATTCTTCGAGACCAATGGCGACGCCGGCGTCGCGGACGCGAAGGAGAACGCTCCCGAGCTGGTCTTCGACGGCGTCGACGACCCGGCCCTGCTGGCGCAGAGCTGGCGCCGGAAAGCTGACAGGGATCTGCACCCGTGGGGCGGGGCGTACCGGCGCGACCCGTGGGGTGACGTTCCGGTGAGCCCGGCCATCCCGGACGCCGACACCCCGAACTCGGCCGCCATCGCGGCACGGTCGGCGGCTGCCGACGCATGGGATGACCTGGACGAGAAGGACCCGGAGGGCGACCCGAACGGCCCGTGGGGGCCGCCGAGCGGGACGAGGTTCGCCGTCGACGTGACATCGGACGACATCGTGTCCGCCTACAACGCGCCCGTGCCGGTGAAGTTGCGCACGCTGATCCAGATCGCTCGCCCTGATGCCAATCCGGGCGAGGTCGACGGGATTGGCCGGCAGATGCGGCACTGGACCCGTATCGCTCGGTGGTTCGACGAGGGCGGCGTCGACGCGATGACGGACGCCGAAGCGAACAAGCCGGAATGGGTTCTCGCGCCACAGAACACCGAGGACTGGTGGGAGTGGTCGCAAGCGAATGCCCGCGAATGGGAGCAGCGTCTCGAGTCACTGCCGGGGCGCCCGCCGCAGACCTGGTTCGACGAGCAGCACACCACGACGACGGAGCAGGCCGCATCATGACGACGTTCACCGAGGCCGAGCACCCGCGCGGTGCGGGCGGGAAGTTCGCAGTCAAGCAACAGTCGGAGCAGGATGGCGAGCTGTCTGCTGCCGGCCCGTCCAGGGACAACATCGCGCAAGCGGACCGGGACGCGGACGCCGTTCTCGCGGATGGCATTTTCGCCATGTCGGAGGCGATGAGGAAGGCCGCTGGAACGGTGCGGGAGCGGCAGTTCGCGCAGCAGGTGCGAGCGATGCGCCCTGATGCGGTCGGGATGACGACCGATATCTACGACGACTACCTCGAGATCACCGGCTTCGAGAACGCCGACGGGACCGTCGACACGGACCGCAAGTCCTTCGAACTCGAGGTGGAAGAAATCCAGCAGGACTTGAACGAGATGCGCTGGGACGGGATGACCCGCGACAGTTACGTCGAAGCGCGAAACGGCACCGGCCGTTACACGCTCGACCTCACGCCGGCGACCGGCTCCAACAGCCCGAAGTCCATGATCCGGAAGGCCCAGGACGAATCCAACGCCGAGATGATCCGGGCCGAAGGGAAGGCAATGGCGACCCAGGTCCGGGGCCGGCACCCGGACGCCGAAGCAGTGATCGTGTACGCGAGCGACGCCGCCGACGACGAGGTCGAGGTGGACGCGCTGCGCATGTCGAACGGCGACCTGGTGCAAGTCCAAGACCTCGACGACGACACCCGGATGATCCTCTGGCGGGCCTTCAGCGAGAACGAGGTGGGCCGCGGATGGGCGCCGTGGGCCGGCGAGAACGGCATCGCCGACGACAACCAGCCAACGATCGTCAGCCTGAAGCACCTTCTTGGAGAGGACAAATGACGACGTTCACCGAGGCCGAGCACCCCCGCGGGCCGGGCGGGAAGTTCGCAGTCAAGCAACAGTCGGAGCAGGACGGCGGCCTGGATGACCGGTCGCTGGCCGGCAAACCGTTCATGGCGACGGTCGTGCATCAGACCTGGATTCGCGACGAAGCGGTTGACACCGAGGAGGAAACCGAGATCGACATCACGCGTGTGCTGTACGGGATGTCACAGGAGGACCGGGACGACCTGGCCGCCGCCGACTTCGATCTAGTCAGATGGCGCGGCGACTACGGAGAAGGGCTGTATGAGGACGCCTACGCGGACGACCCAGATGCGTACAGGGCCGGCCCGTACTACGTGATGGTCGATGAGATGAAGCTCGAGGAATGGCTGGAAGCCAACCCGGCCTGGGAACAGGACGGGTCGACCCCGCACCCGTCCGGCGGGTACGTGACCGTTACGGCGTACGAGGACGGCTTCAAGTACACCGACGCCGACGGCGAGCTGCACCGCGACGACGGCCCAGCCGTCGACACCCAGGACACGATCGAGTGGCGGCAACACGGACAGCTGCACCGCGAACACGGCCCGGCGTTTGTCCTCCGCCACAACGGGACCACTTTGCAGGAATGGTGGGCGGGCGGAGAGATGATCGGCACCCTCGCCATCCGGGGCGGCTGGACGATCAGCCCGGACGGGAAGTTGACCGGGCCGGCGTAACGACCTCAAGGTGCCGCATTCATAGGTGTCATGAACGACGTGAGAACCGCGTGGGCCACGCTGGACCGGCTGTCCGAGGCCATCTTCACCCCTGGCGCCAACCTGTCCGATCACGACCTGCAGGTCGTGCACGACAGTGCCTGGCAGATGGGCGTGACGCTGCGGATCGTCACCGTGATCGAGACGGCCTTCCTGTTCGCATCCTCGGCGCTGTGGACGGCGTGGCTGCTCGCGGGGAGCCTGCTGATCCTGCTGGCCTTCGCTGGGGTCGTGCTCGCGCTCAGCACCCTGACGACGGTCCGGCGGCTGAGGAAGACGATCGACATGGCCGTCGAAATCGCACACCAGCGGGGGTTGCCGTGCATCGACAAGGTCGTGCCGTGACCACCGCGCCGACGCGTGTGGATGCGTGGGAGTCGGTCGCGTCCACCGAGGATCTGGCCCGCGTCACGGTCCGGTACCTCGCCGGCGCGCTGCCGTCCTCGCCGCTGCGGGACCGCCCGGTCAGCGAGTCCACTCGGGCTGTGACCTTCGCCGGTAGGTGGCGGCCTGCGGCAGCCGATTCCTGGCGGGCTCACTCGACCCCGATGACGAGGGTGCTCGCGGCGGCTTCGACGACGTCGTTGGTGATGGTCTGCAGCTCGTTGATTCTCAGTACGCGTTCGATCTGGGGGAAGAGTCGTTCCAGGAGGCGGAAGTTGCCGCGGGTGATGCGGCTGATCGCGGCGATGGCCTGGGCGTCGGTGAAGTCGTCGGGGTTGAGAGTCTTGCTGAGGGTGCGCCAGTGGCGTTGCAGGACGAAGAGGAGCTCGTCGTTGCTCAGGGGGCGGTACTGGTGGGCGAACCCGACGCGGCTGTAGAACTGGGGGTAGTGGCTGAACTGCTTCTCCAGGCCCGGCATGCCGATGAGGATCAGGGCGATCTGGTCGCGGTCGTAGCGGTCCCGTAGGAGCTCGAGCGCGGTGGGGCTGAGACGTTCGGACTCGTCGACGATGACGAGCTGGACGTAGTTGGTGGTGCGCCGGGCGCCGCCCCGGTCCACAGGGGCGCGGCCCGGGGCTTCAAGGTGCTGCTGGATGCAGATGCTGGTGCGCGTGATGATCCGGTCCAGGTCCTCGCGTAGCAGCCGCGGGGTGGTCAGGACCCCGGGGGTGTAGAGGGCGGTGCGGTTCTTGGCCAGGGCGGCGTAGACCTTGGCGTCGTCGTCGCTGCGTGGGCCCCAGGCGGTGACCAACTCGTGGGCTTGGTCCCAGTGGGCGTAGCGGCGGGCGGAGACCGTCTTGCCGACCCCGGCCGGTCCGAAGCACAGCCCGATGGTGCGCCCTCGCCGGACGGAGTCGGCGAACTCGGTGAAGCGGCGGTGCTCCTTGGTCACGATGAAGCGTTCGCTCACCGTAGGTCCTCCTTGTAGACCTTGAGCTTCACCGGGCCCGAGGCTGGGGTCCGTGGCGGCAGTGGCCTGGCACGGGGGTCGGTTGTGTGGGCGCCGACCATGGCGATCCGCTCGTTGATGCCTCGGCGCAGCGCGCGGCGGCGGGCGTTGCGGGCGGCCTGGACTTCCTTGAGGCTGATCTGGCGCCCGTGGTGGTCCTGGTCGACGGCGGCGCACAGGAACTGGTCGTGGTCGAAGACGCGGATCTCGGTGATGTCTCTGGGGTCGTAGCGGATGACCACGGGGCGCCCGACGAAGCCGGCGAGGGTCGGGGAGACGTAGCGCAGGCCCTGGAAGTGGACGCCGTCGCGGCGCACCGTTCTGGATCGGGCCACGCTGAGCAGCAGCCCGTCCAGAGCCTGGAGGCTGTCGGGGGTGCGTGGCAGCCACCCGTCGGCGATCCACGCCGCCCGCGGCGAGATGCCGAGCTCGCTGTGGGTGCGGTCGTTGTAGTCCAGGACGAACGCCCCGACCACGCCGTCCAGGTCGGCCAAGGACAGGGCCGGCGCCGGCCAGCGCCCGGCACCGTGGTGGAGGTGTCCGGGCAGGGTGGTGAGCAACTCGGTGTTGACGGTTCCAAAGAACCGCTCGACCTTGCCCCGCCCCTGTGGTCGGGCGACGGCGGAGTGGATTAGGCGGATGTGCAGGTCGACGGTGGTGCGGGCCAGGTGGTCGCTGGTGAAGTCCGACCCATGGTCGACGTAGAGCACCTCGGGGATCCCGCACATCGGCCACCGTGGGTCGCTCTTGTGCCAGATCGCCTGCCGTAACGCCAAGGCGGTGTTCATCGTGGCCGGCGCGCCGAAGAAGACCATGTACCCGCAGATCGCGCGCGAGCAGTCGTCCATGACGACGGTCAGCCACGGCCGGGCCGGCTTGCCATCCGTGCCGACGAGCACGATGTCCAGCAGGGTGTGGTCGGCCTGCCACATCGCGTTGGGCCGGTCCGCCGCCCGGCGCACCGCGAGCTCGTACTTGTCCCGGTAGGAGCCTGGTCCCTCAAGGGCGAGGGTGACCATGCCGGGGTCCAGGGCGGTGATGATCGAGCGGACGACGCCGTAGGACGGGACCGGCCAGTCGGCGCCGGCGCAGACCTTCACCACCGTCCGGTGGATCGCGGCGATTGGTGGGCGGGGCCGGGTCAGGCCCAGCCCTTCGATCAGCGTGACGAGTTCCGCCGGCAGACGGTGCCCGCCGACGTCCGCCCGCGGTGTCCGGTCCAGGGCGGCCAGGCCGCCTGCGCGGTAGCGGGCGTGCCAGCGTTCCAGCGTGCGCACACCCAGGCCGTGATGCCGGGCCAGCGCGGCGAGCGGGACCTGGTCCTCGACATGCAGCCGCAGGATCTGCCACCGCCCGCCCGCATCCACGTTGCTACACGGCGCTCGTGGCTCGTCGCGGCGAGGCCGGCGCAGCGGGTGGGCGGTTCAGGGCCCGGTAGATCGTGGTGCGGGAAACCCCGAGCACCTCACCGATCTGGGCGACCGTCATGTCCTTCTGCTCATACATCCGCCGGGCCGCCCGGACCTGGTCGCCGGACAGCGCCGAGGGGCGCCCACCGGTGCGGCCCCGTGCGCGGGCGGCCTCCAGGCCGGCGTTGGTCCGCTCCCGGATCAGGTCGCGCTCGAACTCGGCCAGGGCGGCGAAGACGTGGAAGACCAACCGTCCTCCTGGGGAGGTCGTGTCGATCGTCTCCTGCAGGGACCGGAACCCCACGCCGCGGTCGGATAGGACCTGCAGCTGGTCGATCAGGTGCCGGATCGACCGGCCCAGCCGATCCAGGCGCCACACCACCAGGGTGTCCCCTGGACGCAGCTGGTCGAGCAGCTTGTCCAGCTCGGGGCGCTGCTGCAGCGATCCGGAGATCGTGTCGACGAACACCCGGTAGCACCCCGCCCGATTCAGGGCGTCGATCTGCAACGCCGCGTCCTGATCAGCGGTGGACACGCGCGCGTACCCCAGCAGATGCCCCACCGGTCAAGCGTAGCGAAACTCATCCCCACCGGGAAGTTCCGAACCGTAGATTTCGGCACTGAGTTCCGCTACACGATCCGGGTCGATGTCAGACCTCACCGGAATCTCGACTCCGGTGTAGCGGAAACGTTCGTTTCCGGCGATGGCGTGAGACGGTCGGCGGCAGCGCCTGGTTCGGCTCAGCGCGGAACGGCGGGCGGCCCAGAGCGCCCAGCCGCCGCCAGGTGTAGAACCGGGCGTGTGGCTGAGCTCGGCGGCATGGGGCCGAAGCTGGCCACAGCATCCGGGTCGCGAGCGACAGTGCCGGGTTTGGTGCGGTCAGCACATAGCGCGGCCGGAATGACAGCGGGGGCGTCGAGGGCGCTGGACCGGTCAGGCGCAGCAGGACGTCGGCAAATGGTTGCGGAACAGCCCTGCGGCGATCCGCAGGCTCTCGGCCATGGTCAGGTAGGGCGCCCAGGTGTCTGCGAGGTCGTCGACCGTCATGCCGGTTCTGATGGCGTAGGTCGCGGCGAGCATGATCTCGCCGGCACCGTCGGCGAGGGCGTGCACCCCCAGGACCTTGCCTGTTGTGGCGTCGGCGACGATCTTCACGGCCCCTCGGGTGTCGCGGTTGACCAGGGCGCGCGGGACCTCTGAGAGGTTCAGTACTCGGGACCTGCAGTCGTGGCCGCGCTCGAGGGTCTCCTTCTCGCTCAGCCCGGCCGAGGCGAGCTGGGGGTTGGTGAAGACCACGGTGGGCAGGCCGGTGTAGTCGACCCGCGCCCCAGGACCGTCCGGGCCGGTCAGTGCGTTGGTGGCGGCGGCGCGGCCTGCGGCGGCGGCGACGTAGACGTACTGCGGGGCACCGGACACGTCGCCTGCGGCGTAGACGCGCGGGTTGGTCGTGCGCTGGAACTCATCCGTGACGACGAAACCCCGCTCGTCGACGTCGACGCCGGCTGCGGCGAGCCCCAGCCCGTCGGTGCGGGCCGTGCGACCGGTGGCGATCAGCAGCCGTTCTGCGCGGACGGCAGCACCCGAGGCGGCCCGTACGACGACCTCGCCTCCGTCGACCGAGACGGCGACGGCGTGCTCCTCGAGGACACCGATGCCGTCCTCGGCAAAGACCGCACGCAGGCGTTCGGCCAGCTCCGGCTCGGCCCGGGGGGCCACGCGCCCGACCAGGGACACCCTCGCACCGAGACGGGCCAAGAGCTGCGCCTGCTCGAGCCCGACGTAGCCGCCACCGATCACCACCAGGGACCTCGGCACCTGCTCGAGTTCCATGGCCGTCGTCGACGTCAACCAGTCCACGCTGTCCAGACCCGCCAGCTCGGGCACCGCCGGCGCGGCCCCGGTGGCCACCACGTACGCCTGGGCGCGCAGCGGCTCGCCGTCGACCGCGAGCGTGTCGCGATCGAGGAACCTGGCGTGCCCAGGCACGACCTCGAACGCATAGGCGGCGGCGACGTGGGCGTACTTCGTACTGCGCATGCGCTCGACGAGCTCGTCCTTCTGGTGAACCAGCGCTCGTAGGTCTACGCCACCTGCGGACGTGGGAGCGCCGTCGAAGGGATTGGTCAGGGCGGAGTGTCGGGCGCCGGCGGCCGCCAGGAGCGTCTTGGACGGCACGCAGCCGATGTTCACGCAGGTCCCACCGAGAACGCCGCGCTCGATCAGGACCACGGTGTGCCCAGCCTGCCGAGCGGTGATCGCAGCCGCCATCGCCGCACCACCGGAGCCGACCACCGCCAGGTCCACGTCATAGCCCGCGCTCATGCCAGATCCCTTCGTCGTCGGTCCTGCTCCAGGCGCCAGCCTGGACCTTCTAGCGCACTGGAAGGTCAAGGCCGGTAGGCTCGGCAGCTGGAGGCGATGTGCGTATCGGAGAGCTGGCCCAGGCGAGCGGCACCACGACCAAGACGCTGCGCTACTACGAACAGGCAGGGCTCCTCCCGGCGCCCGAGCGCACCACCACCGGCTACCGCGACTACGAGCCCGCGACCCTCCAGCGACTGAACTTCATCCGCCGTGGTCAGGCCGCCGGCCTGACCCTGGCGCAGATCCGAGAGGTGCTGCACGTACGAGACGCCGGTGCGGCGCCCTGCCACCACGTCCGCCAGCTGCTCGACAGCCGCGTCCACCAGCTCGACCGCCAGATCGCGGACCTTCAGGCGCTGCGCGAGAACGTCACCGAGCTGCGAGACGCCGCCGCCGCACCTGACCCCGGGGCCTGCGACCCGACCGACGTCTGTCGGTACCTCTGAGCCGCGACCGCCGTCCGCGCATCGGCAGCAGGCCAGGGGGCGGCCGAGAACCGTGACCGGCAATCGCCCGCCGACGATGACCTTCTCCGCCGCCACCGGGAACGGCCAACGGCTCTACAGCCCGAAGGCGCCGCCCTCGAGGAGGATGACGATGCCCAGTCCGATCAGGACGAGGGGGAACAGGACGTGTTCCCAGCGTTCGAGGACTTCGGCGATGGGTCGTCGGGTGGCGACGTACCTGGCGGCCAGGACGAGCACGGCGACCAGGGCGAGGAACACGACGGCGTTCGCGGCGGTCGCGGCGGGGCCGACGGTGAGGAAGACCGGGACGTAGACGCCGATGTTGTCGCCGCCGTTGGCGAAGGTGACCGCTGCGACGGTCCAGACGGCGACGGCCTTGCCCGGGTCGTCACCGTCGTCGTCGCGGCCACGCCAGGCCCGCCAGGCGGCGTAGAGGCCCAGGAGCAGGGGTATGAGTCCGAAGTAGGCGATGGCGTCTTCAGGCAGGAAGGCGTTGGCGCCGAGTGCGACCAGGACGGAGGCGATGAGGATGGCGCCGAAGCCGAGGTACTGCCCGGCGATGATCTCGGCGGTGGTGCCTGGGGCGCCGGTGCCGCGGGCGAATAACAGTGAGAGCACGATGATGTCGTCGATGTTGGTCACGAGGAACAGACCGACGGCCTGCAGGACGGCTACGGCCAAGTCCATCGAGGGGCCTTTCGGTTGGTTGCGGTGCGAGGCCCGCGCGCTACTCGCGGCTGTGGCCGGGGCGGCCGATAGATCGGACACAGCAGCCTCCAGAGCCCGACCGGGTCGAACCCACACCCGATAGGCGCTAGCATCGACCCATGCCGATGATCACCGCAAGTCCTGATGTAAGTGGCCGGGCCGAGCTCGCGCCCGCAGGGGCGTTGTTCCGAGGCCTGGGCGACCCGACGCGCCTGGCGCTGGTGCGCCGCCTGGCGAGGGGCGAGGCGCGGGTCGTGGACCTGTGCACCGAGCTGGGCCTGAGCCAGTCCACCGTGTCCTCACACCTGGCCTGCCTGCGGGACTGCGGGTTGGTCGACTACCGCGCGCAGGGACGCGCGTCGGTCTACCACCTGACCCGCCCGGAGCTGATGGACCTTCTCGCTGTGGCCGAGGGCCTGCTGGCCGCGACCGGCAACGCTGTGGCCTTGTGCCCCACCTACGCAAGTCCCACCACCTCTGACCCGATCGCCAAGGAGAGTGCACGATGAGCGACGCCTGCGGCTGCAGCGACGACGAGACCACCCCCGGCGGCGAGGAAGCCGAGGAGCACGAGGCCGAGCGGCTGCGGTCGGTGTGGTCGCCTGGCGGACCGGCGCCGCTCTTTCGCGCGGGCGGTTGCCTGCCCTCGCCCTGGTCCTGGGTGGGGCGATCGCGAACGTCGTGGACCGGGCTGGGGACGGGGTGGTCACCGACTACCTGCACAGCGGGTGGTTCCCGACCTTCAACATCGCCGACACCGCGATCGTCACCGGCGTCGCTTTGCTGGTGCTGGTCACCCTGCGCCACCCGACACCCGCAACACCGAGCGGGGACGGCACGAGCGGGATCGGGTGAGTGGCACTCGCGCGGGCCTCGCGGCGGTAGTGGCCACCAGCACGATCGGCGGCCGGTGCTCACATCAACGCTCGCTACCATGACCGCATGACGGCCGAGGCGTGCGACCTGCTGTGCCTGGACGTGGCGCGCGCCGAGTCGGTCCGCGCAGCCCTGCCGAAGGCGCACCGCTCCCAGGCGATGGCGGTTACTGCCAAGGCACTGGCGGACCCGGTGCGCCTTCGCACGGCAACGGCCCTGGCCCTCGGGGCCGAGCTGTGCGTCTGCGATCTGGCGTGGGTCGTCGGCGCCGCGCCGAATCTGGTTTCGCACCACCTGCGCGTTCTGCGCCGCGCCGGCCTGGTGACCTCCCGCCGGCACGGCAAGCTGGTCATGTGCCGGCTGACCTCCCAGGGCGCGGCGCTACTGGACGCCCTGGGCGTCGCCGCATCGGGTGAGAGTCTGTGGGCGGAGCCGTCCGAGCTGATCACCGCTCGTGGATGAGCCGACCGCGGCCGGCGGACCTCCGGTCCAGGGATCGCCCGCACGGGCACGGCCGCGCCGGCCACTGACCGGCCCGCGGGTGATCCTCCTGGTCCTGGTCCTGGTCCTCGTCACTGGAGGCGTGGTGGCGGTCCAGCTCACCGGCTTCCTGTCGGCGGGCCAAGGCGCGGCGCTCGGGGGGTCCTCAGTGACTGCGGGCAGCAGGACGGTGACGGAGTACGCACCTGAGGACCGGGCTGGACCGGTGGCACTGTCGGGAACCGGGCTGACTGGTGAGGCGATCGACATCGCCGCATGGCGCGGCGACGTCGTGGTGATCAACGTGTGGGGTTCGTGGTGTGCGCCGTGCCGGGAGGAGGCGCCGATCCTTGCCGCCACTTCGGCTGCGTACGCGGACCAGGGGGTGCGGTTCGTCGGGGTCAACGTGCGCGACAATCCGGCCGCGGCGATCGCGTTCGAGGAGAGCTACGGGATCATCTACCCGAGCATCGACGACAGGAATGGCAAGGCCCTGCTGAGCCTGGCCGATCACCTCCCCGGAGCCGGGGTCCCGGTGACCCTGCTCCTGGACCGTGACGGGAGGCCGGCGGCGCGCGTCCTCGGCGCGGTGCAGGAGTCGACCCTGACCGCGCTGCTGGACACGGTCCTGGCCGAGCCCGCCACGTCGTCGTGAGCGTGCTCCAAGACCTGGTCGCGACCGGCCCGATGCTGGCGGCCGTGGCCGTCGCAGCCGTGGCGGGGCTGATCTCCTTCGTGTCCCCGTGCGTGCTGCCCGTGGTGCCCGGGTACGTGTCCTACGTCGCTGGCGGCCCCTTGCTCGATGAGGGTGTCGCGACGCGGCGACGTCCGGTGGTGGTGGGTACTGCCTTGTTCATCCTGGGGTTCGCCTCGGTCTTCGTCGCCTACGGCGCCCTCTTCGGCGGTCTTGGTGCGACGCTGCAGTCCTCGCAAGCGGTGCTCACCCGTGTCCTGGGCGTCGTGGTCGTGGTCATGGGTCTGGTCTTCGCCGGCTGGCTGC
>Ga0209368_1001079_pt1 | contig 13665 bp, 15 predicted proteins | sample EBPBio242008_DNA_FD_185862 | JGI IMG/M metagenome (GOLD analysis project Ga0209368, IMG submission 185862) | Wastewater treatment Type I Accumulibacter community from EBPR Bioreactor in Madison, WI, USA - Reactor 1_4/24/2008_ DNA (SPAdes)... | ecosystem: Engineered > Bioreactor > EBPR >...
CCACCTGCTGGCCTTCCCGGGCGGGACGAACGAGGGGGCGATGGAGCGGGGCGAAGCCCGGCCGCGCGATGTCCGCTTTTGATGTATCTGCTCGACACCAACGTGCTGTCGGCGGTGCACCGGCCGGACCGCGCCCCGCAGGTCGCGGCCTGGCTGCGCCGGCAGGCAGAGCAGGACCTGGTCCTGAGCGTCATCACCCTGGGCGAGATCGAGCGCGGGATTTGGCAGCAACAGAGCCGAAATCCGGCCTTCGCGGCCGATCTGCGCAACTGGCTTGACCGCACGCTGACGCTCTTTGCCGACCGGGTTCTGCCCTTCGGCGCGGAAGAGGCGCGGATCTGGGGCCGCCTGACGGTCGAGATCGGCCATGCCGGCGCCGACCTGATGATCGCGGCCACGGCCTTGGCGCAGGGGGCGGTGATCGTCACCGGCAATGTCGAGGATTTCCGTCCGACGGGTGTGGCAATCGAAAACCCGTTCTGACACGTTCGCCCCCTTTTGCCTGCATTCTGGCCGGTATCCTGCTGCTCGGCGCCGCGAAGATCAACAGTCACGATAAGCCATCCTTATCGTGACTTATATCGCTCCGACGAAAATGCTTCAGTCTTGCACAAAAATGCCAAATAATGCATAGCATGGGCCGTCCCCCTCTTGATACCTTGATGCATCCCGACGATGCGCTTCCGCCGCTGCCCGAGTTCGCGGCGGAGGAGGGCGAGGATTCGTGGTTTCTGCCGGTGGCAGAGGATGAGCCCGTCGATCCCCTCGCCTCGCCGGTGCCGCGGGCCGATCGGCGGGCGCTGTTCGACCCGGCCGAGTGGCGGTCGGCGCAAGGGCTGCTGGCGGCAGAGCTGGCGCAGGTGGCCTTGCGGCTTGGCAGGCTGGATGAACGGCTGGCGGGGATGGGGCAGGGGGCAAGGGCCCGGCTGGCGATCCGCGAGGTCGCCGATCTGGGCTGGTGGACGGGCGAGCGGATCGGGGCCGACCGGCTGGCGCTGTGGCTGGCGCTCCGCGCCGGGATGGCGGGCGAGGATGCGCCGGCCCTCGCGCGGGCGGGCTGGGCGGTGCGGCGGCTGAGCGGTGGGCCACCGCCGGGGCAGGGCGGCTGGCGCGCGGGGATCGCCGCGTTTCTCGGGCGTCCGCCGGAGGGCGCGGTCGAGGAGGTGGCCGAGGCGATGGAGGCCCTTGCGGGTCTGCATCCGGTGGTCGAGGCGGCCGTGCTGTTCCATGCCTGGCAGATTGCCGCGGCGGGGCCGGGTGCGGGCATCGAGGCGGCGGCGCTGGCGGCGCGACACGCGGCCCAGGGGGCGCAGGCGGGCAGTGGCCGGATCGGGGCGCTGTTCCTGCCGCTGGCGATGGCCGGGGTCACCGGGTTGGCGGCCTCTGGTTCAGCCGAGCGGCGGCTGTCGGCCTGGCTCACCGGGGCGGAACTGGCGACACTCTCGGCCCTCGCCCAACTCGATCGCCTGCGCGCCTGGGAGGACAGGGCGCGGGCGGCGACGGCCGACCTATCCGGGCGTACGCCCGCGGCGCTGATCGCGGTCCTTGGTCAATGGCCGGTCGTCACCGCCCCGCTTGCCGAGACCGAGACCGGCGCCAGCCGCGCCGCCGTCCAGCGCAACCTCGACCTCTTCGCCACCCGCGACCTGATCCGCGAGATCACGGGACAGGGGCGGTACCGGGTCTGGGTCGCAAAGACCTGACGTGTAGCGGCCAACTAGGACCGCCGCCACCTACCGCGCCACCATCCGGGATAACAAGATCAGTCCGGTCGGATGCCATGATCTCCTCCCCGAAAATCGCACGGGGACGCAAGCTACGATGTGAAGTCTGCTGATCTCCCAGGACGAGGAGATCAGGACATGTTGAAACGCAGGAACCACGGTGCGGCGTTCAAGGCGCGGGTGGCGCTGGAGGCCGTGAAGGGAGAGCACACTGTGTCGGAACTGGCCGCCGAATATGGCGTGCATCCGACGACGATCCATCAAGGGAAACGGTCGCTGCTAGAGGGTGCGGCAAGCATCTTCGAACGCGGCGGCAAGGCTGCGGTTGCGGCCGAGGTTGCAGAAGAAACGGTCCGTGACCTGCGCGCCAAGATCGGAGAACTGGCAGTCGCCAACGATCCTCGGTGAGGATTTCGCGGCCCCACCGGGGCCACGATCCTCACCTCGATGTCACGAAAGCTCACGCCCTGGATCGGCAAGTGAGACCGGGCATGATCGAGAATAACCACCCACGCCTGTCGGTCGGGGCGCACTGCCGCCTGCTGTCGATCTCGCGGTCATCGTTCTACTACGCGCCGCATGGCGAGACAGCGATGAACCTCGACCTGATGCTGTTGTTCGACAGGCAGTTTCTGGACACTCCGTTCTACGGCGTCCGCCAAATGACCTGACATCTGCAGAACGAGGGGCTTGTCGTGAACCGGAAACGCATCCGGCGGCTGATGCGGCTCATGCGATTGATGCCGATCTACGAGAAGCCCGATACCAGCCGACCCGCGAAGGGGCACCAGACCTACCCCTATCTGCTCAGCGGGCTGCGGGTGGAACGGCCCAACTGGGCTTGGTGCGCCGACATCACCTACCTGCCCATGCGTCGCGGCTTCCTCTATCTCGTCGCCATCATGGACTGGTTTGCCCGGAAGGTTCTGGCCTGTCGCATCTCGAACACGCTGGAATGAGACCTTGTTCGCCATCGGTCCAAGAACAAGGTCGAATGACTTCTGCGTCGAGGCGCTGAACGAGGCGATCCACAAGTTCGGCCTCCCCGAGATCATGAACACGGATTAGGGCAGCCAGTTCACGTCCTTCGCCTGGACAGACAGGCTGAAACGGGTCGGCACCCGGATCTCGATGGACGGCAAGGGGCTCTGCCTGGACAATATCTTCATCGAACGCCTCTGGCGGTCCCTGAAGTATAAATACGTCAATCTGCACGCTTGGGAAAACGGATCGCAGGCAAGGACAGGCATCGGGACCTGGATCACCTTCTACAACCACCAGCAGCCCCACGCCGCCCGTGGCGGTTAACCACCCGCCGCGGTCTACTTCAACACCATCGAAACTGATCAGCAGGCGCCGGCATCAGCTTAAGTCAGCCGGAAATCTGTCCAAGGATCGGGGAGTGGCTCCAAGCTCGCTGTGAAATTTGTTTCTGTGGCCTTGCGTCGAAACCCGGCAAAATGCTCAGTTGTCAAGTCTAGGGCGCGTCTTGGGCCGCAAAGCAGAAGGCTAGGGAAACTAGAATGACCGTAAGAAGGTCGACGTTCGTAAAGCGTGCGGTCACCATCAAGGATGTGGCTGCCGAAGCGAAGGTATCGCGAGCAACTGCTGCCCGGGCATTAAATGGCTATGGCTATGTTGGAGGCGCTGCGACAGAGCGAGTGCTCAAGGCGGCAAGCCGTCTGGGTTACCGCGGTAACCGCGTTGCGCAAGCTCTGCGCCAGGGCCAAATGCCCATTATTGGCTTCGTCCCGGGTGATATCCAGAACCCATTTTTCGCCCGCATCGCTCATGATGCCGATTTCGAGCTTCGCAAGAGCGGCCACAATCTGCTGATTGCGGCAAGTGACGAGGATGTAGAGCAGGAGCGCGAACTGATTGACAATCTTCGCGCGCTCAACGTTCGCGGACTAATCGTTGCGCCTGCGTCAGATCGAGACAACCAGCATCTGGCACAGCTGGCCCGCGAAGGCGTGCCGCTGGTGCTCGTCGACCGCGAGTTGCCCGATGTCAGCTGCGACAGCATCATGGTCGACAATGAAAGCGGGGCGCGGGCGGCGGTCGAATATCTGATTGCAAGCGGACATAGACGGATCGCCGTGATCCATGACGACTCCCGAATCGTGACCACACGGGAACGTCTGGATGGATACGTTCAGGCGATGGAATCTGCCGGGCTACCGATCGAAAGGCGGATGATGTCCGTTTCGCAATCGACGGTGGAATATGCAATCGACGCGACGATCCGCCTGTTCAGCCAGACGGATCGCCCGACTGCGCTGTTCACCGTGGACAGCCTGCTGACCAAGGGAGCGCTTCTTGCGCTGCGTTCAATGGGGTTGTCGATCCCACATGACGTATCGCTCGTGGGCTTTGACGACTTCGATCTCGCGACATTTACCGATCCTCAGATTACAGTTGTTTCCCAGCCGGTTAACCAGATCGGGTCACTCGCCGTAAGTATGGTTCTCGACCGCATCGGCGGCAATGCCGAGCCTCCGCGCCATGTCCGGTTTCCGACCCGACTGATCGTTCGGGGATCGGTCTCGCGCCCAGGGGTGAGCCGCAGCCGCTGAGCAGCGTCTTGCGCCGCGCCACCTTGGTCCCCGAAAAAACTTCTTGCCATACCGAGAAGCCCGCGTCTAACTCTCGTGTGAGATCGGTCTCTCACCATGCAAAGGGTGGGTCGGCCGATTTTTTTGAGTTCGGTGTGGGATCGATCTCACATTGGTAGAAACGCGACTATGGTCTACTCGGGGTCGTAGACGAACATCCGAAAACCGAGTGCATGCAGAGGGAAGACAATGCTAAATTTTGACAAGGACCGCTTCATCCGGATCCAGGGCGGGGCTGTCGCAATCGCCGATTTTGCCCGACCTCTCATCAGGGAATTGCTGGGGCGGGGAATCGAGCGGCTCTACTTCATGGGGACCGGGGGGGTTCAGCTTCTGACGCTGCCCGCGGTCGACCTGATCCAGCGCCATTCGACCTTTCCGGTTGCTGCCTGTTTCCCCGCTCAAGTGGTGCTCGATCCGCCGGCCGGCCTGAACGAGAGAGCGCTGGTGGTGATCCCTTCTCTGTCAGGCACCACGCGGGAAAGCGTGGAGCTCTTGTCTTTCCTCAAGGCGCGCAACGTCACAACGCTCAGTCTTACCGGGCACGCAGACACTCCGCTGGCACAAGGGGCTAGCCACACCTGGACCAATTTCGCAGAGGACGACACGTCGTCCGAGTCCTTCTATCTTCAGACGTTGATCATCGCCCTGGCGGTTCTGGCCGAGACAGGCGCCATCACCGATTTCGACGCCATCATAGCCGAACTCAAGACACTTCCGGCGCTGCTTGTCGGAGCGAAGGAGGCGTTCGAGTCCGAGGCGGCGAAGCTGGCCGAGGCGATCAAGGACGAACCCTATCACATCTTCACGGGCGCCGGTTCGGTCTGGCCCGAGGCCCATTACTACGGCATGTGTATCCTTGAAGAGATGCAGTGGATCCGGACCCGGCCGGTCCATGCCGCCGATTTTTTCCACGGGACGCTGGAACTGGTCGAACCGGGCGTCAGCGTCTTCCTGTTCAAGGGCGAGGACGCGCTGCGGCCGCTGGCCGAGCGGGTCGATCGCTTCGTCCACCGCTATACCGACAAAGTCTGGATTCTCGACACCGCCGCCGTGGCGCTTCCGGGCGTCTCGCCCCGGGTTCGCGCCCTGATCTCACCCGTCATTTTGGCCACGCTGCTCGAGCGCCTGAGCGCCCATCTTGAAGTGCTGCGCGACCACCCGCTGACGACCCGCCGCTACTACAAGCGCGTCGAATACTGATGCGTACCATCAACAGGAAGGAGTTAAGGATGAGACTGCACATGCCTGGCCTTACGGCCGTCGTCGCCCTTGCCGCGTCCCTTGGCTGGACGGGCGGCGCAATCGCGCAGACGACCGTCGCCGATCCCGCGGCGCCGGTCGAATACTCCGGCAACCTGAAGGTGCTGACCAAATTCGGAACACAGCGACTTCAGCCCTATTTCGTCGAGATCGCCAAGGCATACGAGGCAGCGCATCCCGGCGTGACCGTCGAACTGATCCAGGAGGACGATGACAGCGTCAAGGGCAAGACCAAGACCCTGGTCGCCTCGAACGCCATTCCGGACGTGTTCTTTTCCTGGACCGGCACCTGGGGCGGCAACTTCGTCCGCGGCAAGCGCGCCGTCGATCTGACGCCTGTCATCGGTCCGGATACTGAGTGGGGTAAGACCTTGGCTCCTGCAGCGGTGGGTGCCTTTGTCTATGACGGCAAGTACTACGGGATCCCGTTGTATCTGGACGCAAAGTTCATGGGCTACAACAAGGCGATCTTCGCCGAAGTTGGAATTGAAGTGCCAAAAGATCTGGATGGCCTGCTTGCCGCCTGCGACAAGCTCAAAGCAGCCGGATATACCCCGATCGCCATCGGCAACAAGGAACCGTGGGTTGCCGTTCACTACCTCGGACAGCTTCTCGCCTACAACGTTCCCAAGGACGTTCTGGAGGCGGATTTCGATCCGGCGACAGCAACCTACAGCGATCCGGGCTACGTCGCAGCGCTCGATCAGTTCCGCCAGATTGCCGACCGCTGCACTGTCGGCGCCGACATGAACGGGATCTCCTATCAGGCGGCGCTGCAAGAGCTGAGCGACGGCAAGGCCGCGATGTACTATCAGGAGATCATCGAGTTCGACAATTCGGCGAACCCTTCGACCAAGCTGAAGCCCGAAGAGTTCGGCTTCTTCCGCCTGCCAGCTCCTGCCGGCGCCAAGGGGGATCCCAACGCGCTGGAAGGCGCGCCCGAGGGATACATGATCAGCGCGGCTTCTCCGAACGTGCCGCTGGCACTCGACTTCATGAAGTTCGTGACCACGCCCGAGAACGGCAAGGTGCTGTCGGCGCCACCCTATGGCCAGCCCAGTGCGGTGATCGGTGGGGCGGACCCGGCCACAATGAACCCGGCCGTGGTCGGTGGGCTCGAGGATCTGGCGAAAGCATCTTACCTGATCCAGTGGCTCGACACGGTGAACCACCCCAAGGTCGCTGCGGCCTGGCTCTCAAATCTTCAGGCCTTTGCTGGCGGCTCCATGTCGGCGGAAGACGTCGTGGCCCAGGTCCAAGCCGCCGCTGAAGCCGCCAAGTAACAGACGATGGCAACGAACCAGCCTCAGACCAGAACGGGTGCCGCCATGCGCGGCGCCCGTTCCAGCCGCCTCCAAAATGCATTGCCTGGAATCTGGGCCTTGCGATGGATCGCGATCGCAATCGGTATAGTCGGCTGGTTCGTCTACTATCCGATCGTCAATAACTTCCTGGTCAGCACCACCAACCAGGACATCTTCACCGGTGAAGTCACAAATGTCGGGCTAGACAATTATCGCAGGCTGGCCTCCGACCCGGTGATCGGAACGGCGCTGTTTAACAACAGCATGTACGCCGTACTTTCGGTCGTTTTCCAGGTCTTTGCCGCCTTCTGGCTTGCTGCAATTATCGAGGGCCTGAAATCCGAGCGTTGGCGCAGTATCTGGCGGGCGGTCTATTTCATCCCTTCGGCCATCTCGACCACCGTGACGGGCCTTCTGTTCTATTTCATCTACCAGCCGAACGTTGGCATCCTTGACGGGCTGCTGACCCATTTTAGGCTGGAGCATCTATCCCGGGTCTGGTTGGGCGATCCTCAGACCGCGATCTATGCCATCGTCGCGATGAGCCAATGGCAAGGCTTCGGCTACTCGACTCTACTGTTCTCGGTCGCGATCCAGAAAATCCCGCAGGAACTGTATGACGCGGCGCGCATGGATGGCGCGGGCCCGCTCCGCCAGTTGATCTCAATCACGCTGCCGCTGACGCGCGAGATGACCGGCATGATGATCATCGTCACTGTGACTGGCGCGTTTCAGGTTTTCAACGAGGTCATGGTGATGACTGCAGGCGGTCCGAACAACTCGACGCAGGTTCTCGGGACTTGGCTTTATGAACAAGGGTTCAACCAGAACGACATGGGCTATGCCGCAGCTATCGGTTCGTTGATCTTCGCCATCACCATGCTCTGCGGTGTGGCGCAGCTTTGGTACACTCGGCGTCGAAGGGTGCTGGCATGACCGAAGGGCATCCGACGCAAGCCTTCTGGCCGGGCATGGTCCGCGCCTTCCTGTGGGCGTTTCTGTTCGCAATCGGAGTGCTGGTGGTCTATCCACTGCTCTGGATGGCGCTTGGCGGGTTCAAGTCCAATAGCGAGATCTTCGACAGCCCCTTCTCGCTTCCCGGCAGTTGGTCGCTGACCAATTACGTCGCGGCCTGGCACGCGACGCAGGGCTACCTGTTTTCCAGCTTGCTGGTCACTGTCGTCTCGACTGTGACCACGGTCCTGATCAGTGCCTGGGCGGCGTTCGGTTTGACGCGGACCGAAGTGCCGGGCAAGCCGCTGCTGGTCGGATTCATTCTGGGCGGCATGATGCTCAGCCCGACGGTGGCACTGGTACCCCTGGTTCGCATGCTGCAATCGCTTGGCATCTACGACACCCACGCGGCACTGATCCTGCTTTACACGGCCTTCCGAGTGCCCTTCACCACTTTCCTCATCCGCGCCTACATGCTGGACCTGCCGCGCGATCTGGACGAGGCGGCGATGATGGACGGTGCGACGCCGGGGCAGATCTTCCGCAAGATCATCCTGCCGCTGTGCCAGCCGATCCTGATTTCCTGCGTCGTGCTGCATATCCTGTTTGCCTGGAACGAATACCTGTTCGCGATGATCTTCACCAACAGCGCGAGCGTGCAGACCCTCCCGGTCGGGCTGACCTCGATGATGTCCAAGCAAGGCACGAATTATGCGGCGCTGTTCGCGGCGATGACGATCTCGGCTCTGCCCATCGTCATCATCTTCTTCCTGACGCAACGATACTTCATTCGTGGCCTGACCGAGGGGATCGGCAAATGACAGCAGCCTGCCTGTCGGTCCGGCAACTGCTCGGTTCGACCTTCAGCTTCCAGCATTTGCCGCTGGCGCAGGCCGCGGCCATCCTTGCCCGTCACGGATTCGGCGAGATAGAGCTGTGGGGCATAGCCCCTCATCTCGACCTGTTCCATGCCCACGATCGCAAGGTCGCCGCAGTCCGCGCGATGCTTGCGGATCACGGCCTGAGCGTGCGCATCTTTACTCCCGAACAGGTTGTGTATCCGGTCAACATCGCCTCCGGGGATGCCGACTATCGCAGGGAAAGCGTCCAGCGGTTCCGGCGCGCGGCCGATATCGCCGCCGCCCTTGGCGCCCGCCACTTGTTCCTGACCGCCGGTCGAGGATACGAGACCGAGCCGCAGGAGTCAGCATGGAACCGCGCCGCCGACTCCCTATGGGAAATAGCGAGCTATGCGGCCGATCTTAGCATCCGCTGCCTTCTTGAACCGCTGCAACGGCGCGAGAGTAACATCCTGCATAATGCAGCCGACCTGCGTCGGATGATGGACAGGATCGGACTGCCGAATGTGGATGCCGTTCTCGACCTGGTCGCTATGGCCTGCGCCGGCGATGGCGTGGGCGACTATCTGGCAGTGTTCGGCCCGCATCTCGGCCATGTCCACATTGTGGACGGAACGCCGACGGGTCATCTGGTCTGGGGGGACGGCACTCTGCCGCTTGGCGACTGGATTACGGCCCTGGCCGCCGCCGGCTATGGCGGGACGATGTCCTTCGAGCCCTTCGGCGATGGCAGCTATGCGCTGGACCCAGAGGCGGCGCTGGTTCGAAACCTCGCGGCGGTCCGCGACCATTTGCAAGCGGAGAAGACCCAGGCATGAGCGGTCCAAAACTCATCGCGGCAGGGGACAACTGCCTTGATGTCTATCTGACCAAGAACCGGATGGCAGTCGGCGGCAACGCTCTGAACGTCGCCGTGCAATGGGCGCGGCGCGGTCTGGATGCGCGATATGTCGGGGTGGTAGGCCGCGATGAAGAGGGCGATCACATCCTTGGCGCAATTGGACAGGCGGGTCTCGATCCGGCAATTGTCGAGCGGCGCGATGGCCATACCGCTGTGACGCTGCTGCTTGAACAGAACGGCGACCGCCGATTCCTGCTGGAGGACCTGGGCGTGGGCTTGCACTACATGCCCGACGCCCCGCGCATGCAGGCCCTTCGGGGCGCCGACTGGGTTCACCTGGGCACCAATTCCGGCGAGGAACTGGTCAAGGCGGCCCTGGCGTCGAACTTGCCATTCAGCGTCGACATATCCACCGCCCATGATGACCTGCCTCTGGCGGGCATTCCACTTGTCTTCGCCTCTGGGCCCGAGGATCCTTCAGAACGTGTGTACGACCTCTTGGCCCGGTTCCGCGCCAAGGGGGCGGCCCGAGTCGTCGTTACATGTGGCAAACGGGGTGCCTTCTACGATGACGGCGTAACCGTTCACGAAGTCCGGGCGCAAGAGGTTGATGTGGTCGACACCTGCGGCGCCGGGGACAGCTTCATTGCAAGTTTCATCCTGGATCATATGGTCATGGGCCTTTCCGTGTCGGATGCGCTTGCGAGGGCAACCGCCGAAGCGGCCCGCACCTGCACGTATGAAGGCGGTTTTCCGCAAGAACTTTCCCCGATCCCCGACTGGCTTCCCCGAAAGTATTCCGAGGTCATTGCCTCGGCAGGACAATGACATGACCAGCTACACCTTCCGCCCGGTCTCCATCGCAGCCGACCGTGACAGATCCTTCTGGCTGCAGGACATCGGCGCGCGGCCAGCGACGCAACCGTTGTCCGGCGAAGCTGACTGCGACGTGGCCATTGTCGGCGGTGGCTATTGCGGGCTCTGGACGGCACTCAGGCTGAAGGAGCAGGCGCCTGACCTTCGTGTCACGGTCCTTGAGGCCGACATCTGCGGTGGCGGCGCTTCGGGGCGCAACGGCGGGCAGGTGCACAGTTGGTTCGCCGAGATCGACCTGCTGGAGCAGGTCGCTGGCGCGGAGCAGGCGCTGATGCTGGCGCAGGCCACCACGGACGCAATCGAGGAGCTGGCGGCCCTTCAGGCCTCGGGCACCATCGACATGGACCTTAGGCTGGATGGCTGGATGTGGACGGCGAGCTCGCGCGCCCAGGAAGGGGCGTGGTCCAATGCCGTGGCCGGCTGTGCTGCACGGGGGCTGACCCCGCTGGTCCCAATCGATGCTGCCGACATCCGGCGGCGAACCGGCTCGGGCGCGTCGTATACAGGCGTTGTCGAAGACCGCGCGGGAACGGTCCATCCGGCAAAGCTTGCCCTGGGACTGCGGTCCCTTGCACTGTCGCGCGGTATCGTTATCCACGAAAAGACCCCCGTTTCCCGGATCGATACGGGTGAGCGCCCTGCGCTCGTCACACCATCGGGGCGATTGAGGGCGGGCAGGGTTGTGATAGCCACCAATGCCTGGGCCAGCTCGCTATCCGAGCTGCGCCGTTACCTCTACATCGTCGACAGCCAGATCATTGCGACCGCGCCGGTGGCGGAATTGCTCGACCGGATCGGCTGGACCGGCGGAGAGTCGATCTGCGATGCGCAGGCGCATGTGCTCTACTATCAGCGCACGCCGGCTGGCCGCGTGATCTTCGGCCGTGGCAGCGGCCATATCGCCTTTGGCGGCGTGCTCGGCGACGCCTTCAACCGGGTGCCGGGGCGAACGCAGGATAACGTCCGCGAGCTTCACCGCGTCTATCCGCAATTGAAGGACACGGCTGTCGAGTGCGACTGGACTGGACCGATTGACTGTATGGCCGAACATCTTCCAGCCTTCGGGCGTCTGCGTGGCCAGCCTAACATCTTTTTCGGTGTGGGATTCAACGGGACCGGCATCGCGCAGACGCCAGTTGGCGGGCGAATCCTCGCCAGCCTGGTACTTGGAAAATCGGACAAATGGAGCACTTGCGGTCTTGTCGGACTGGAACGGCGCACACCGCTTCCCCCTGAACCAATCCGCTATCTTGGTGCTCGGATTGTCCGCCACGCCATCCGCATTCGCAACGATGCCGAGATCGAAAACCGGCGCCCGAACGCGCTTGTCCGCTATCTGTCCAGCCTGACGCCTGGCCGGTGAACCGAACGAACCCGAAAGAGACATATCATGGCCGAACTGACCCTGCGGGGCGTGCGAAAGACCTTTGGGAACATGGAAGTGCTGCACGGCGTCGATCTTGACATTCTGTCCGGCGAATTCGTGGCCTTCGTCGGCCCCTCCGGCTGCGGGAAATCCACCCTCTTGCGGTGCATCGCGGGGCTCGAGGACATCTCAGAGGGCGAGTTCGCCATCGACGGTCAGGTGATGAACGATGTCGCACCGGCCCGGCGCGGCATTGCGATGGTGTTCCAGTCCTACGCGCTCTACCCGCACATGACCGTATTCCAGAACATGGCCTTCGGCATGCAGATCAGCGGCATGAAGAAGGACGAAATCAACTGTCGCGTCCAGAAGGCCGCGGAGTCGCTGCAACTGACCCCTTACCTTGATCGTTACCCCAAGGCCTTGTCGGGAGGGCAGCGCCAACGGGTTGCGATCGGTCGCGCCATTGTGCGCGATCCCTCGGTCTTCCTGTTTGACGAACCGCTTTCCAACCTCGACGCTGCCCTGCGCGCGGCCACGCGGGTCGAGATTGCAAAGCTCAAGAAATCGATGCCGCAGGCGACGATGATCTATGTCACCCATGATCAGGTCGAGGCGATGACCCTCGCTGACCGGATCGTGGTGCTTCGTGGTGGCCGCATCGAACAGGTCGGACGACCGATTGACCTCTACCGCCGCCCCGCCAATCTTTTCGTCGCGCGGTTCATCGGCTCGCCCGCGATGAACGTCCTGACAGGTCTGGTCGAGGCAGACGGACCTGTCACGAGGGTCCGCCTTGCAGGCGGGGAGACGCTGGAACTTCCGCTTCCGAATCTGGCGGCTCTTGCCGGTCGGACCGTGCATGTGGGCATTCGTCCCGAGGACCTGAGGCTTGTACCCGAGGCTGAGGCGATGTTGCGCGGCAGGGTCGCTCTGGTGGAACAACTGGGCGAAATCCAGTTGGTCCATGTCGATCTGGGCGTGGCCTCGGCTGCCACCTTTATTGCGAAGCTTCCCGGTGGCATGGAGATTGCCGAAGGGATGCAGGTCAATCTGTCGGCAAGGCCGGGCGCGCTTTATCCGTTCGATGAAGCCGAACGGGCAATCGCCTGACGCGCGCTGCGAGGCAGACTCGTCAGCCTCGGAACCGGCCCGCCTGGCCGTCAAGGGGCGGGGCAGGGACAGGCCGGGTTATGCGGTAGATTTCATCCACCGGTTTTGCGAGGCTCAGGTCGATCTCCATCGGGCCGGCATGACCGAAACCGCCTTGCCAGGAACAGGTGTGTGCCGCTTCGGTCGCGGCCGCGGCCAGTAGATCGGCGGGTGTTTCACCCCTGAGCAATCCCACCAGAACGCGCGCGATGAAAGTATCGCCCGCCCCAAGCGTATCGACGGGTGTAATCGCTGCCGCACGCGTCTCGACAATCTGGCCTGCGGAAAGCAGGAATGCCCCCTTCTCCCCGCGGGTAACCAGCACATGCCGCGCGCCGCCCTGGGCGGCGGCCTCTCCAAGCCTTAGCGCCTGTTCGCCGCCGATCCCGCCCGCCGAGAAGCTGGCGAGATAGCAATGCGGCGCAACGGATGCGATGCGCCCCAAATCATGAACTGTCGCGAAGTCGTAGGACAGTCTTGTCCGCGCCGCAAAATGCGGCAGCCAAGCATCGACATGGCTCGACCGGCCAGTATGAACGGCATCGACCTGCGCCATACGATCCAGATCCGCAGGACCGGGCCCGATTATCGACACTCCAAGATCCGCGCCCTGGAAAACCCTTTCTCCGTCTTCGGTCCCAATGACGCAGAATGCTGTATTCCCCGGCAATACACGCAGGAGGCTCGCATCTACGCCCTCTGCCGCAAGA
>Ga0209368_1001104_pt1 | contig 13338 bp, 15 predicted proteins | sample EBPBio242008_DNA_FD_185862 | JGI IMG/M metagenome (GOLD analysis project Ga0209368, IMG submission 185862) | Wastewater treatment Type I Accumulibacter community from EBPR Bioreactor in Madison, WI, USA - Reactor 1_4/24/2008_ DNA (SPAdes)... | ecosystem: Engineered > Bioreactor > EBPR >...
TCGTGTCCATGTTCTCTGCGGTGGATTCTCTTGGGTGGGGTTCTCTGCGGAGCGGTACATCAGCCTTCGGCCAGGAAACGGCCGACGTAACGGGCCACGGCTCTGACCGAGGCGATGGTCGAGGGGTAGTCCATGCGGGTCGGCCCGACGATGCCGAGCGTCGCCCAACTGTCTGCGGCGGTGCCATACCCGCTGGCGACCAGCGAAGTGGACCGCAGCTCGGCGTACGGGTTCTCACGGCCGATCCGGACCGTCACGACATCGGTCGAGGTCGCTTCACCGAGTAGCTTGAGCAGCACCACCTGCTCCTCGAGCGCCTCCAGCACCGGCCGTACCGTGGTCTCGAACTCGTCGCCGAAGCGGGTCAGATTGGGCATCCCGCCGACCACGACCCGACTGGACGCATCGTTACCGAGCATGTCGAGGAGCGTGGCGATGCAACTGCGGCCGAGCGGCGAGAGCGCCTCCGGCAGCTCGGTCAGCAGGCCGCCGAGCCGAGCGGCCGCCTGGGCAGAACTGTGTCCCACCGCTGCCGCGTTCAGCAGCGACCGAAGCCTGGTCAGCTCGTCGTCGGTGTGCTCGTTCTCCACGACCCGCTGCTCGATCCGGCCGGTCGAGGTGATCAAGATGACCAGCAGCCGCTGACTGGACAGCGAGACCAGCTCGACGTGACGGACCTCGGAGTGACTCAGCGTCGGATACTGCACGATGGCAACCTGCTGGGTCACCTGGGCGAGCAGTCGTACGGTCCGGTGCAGGATGTCGTCGAGATCCACGGCACCGGACAAGAAGGTGTGGATGGCCCGTTGCTCGGCCAGGGAGAGCGGCTTGACCGAGCCGAGCCGGTCGACGAACAGCCGGTAGCCCTTGTCGGTGGGGATCCGCCCCGCGCTGGTGTGCGGCTGGGTGATGTAGCCCTCTTCTTCCAGCGCCGCCATGTCGTTGCGAACCGTCGCCGGGGAGACGCCGAGGTTGTGCCGCTCGACCAACGCCTTGGAGCCAACCGGTTCCTGGCTGGAGACGTAGTCGGTGACGATCGCGCGCAGCACCTGCAGCTTGCGTTCGTCCACGCTCACCCTCGCCCTCCCCTCCAGGTCCCGGCTTCGTCAACTTACGGGGCCGCCTTTGGCACTCAGGCAGACCGAGTGCCAGTCTAGTCCCATGACGGTATTGCCCGATCCATCCGGCGCCGGACCTTTCCGCCCGGTGGCTGACCACACGTACGTCGCCACCGCGGGCTTCAGCCTCGACGGCGAGACCGGCGAGATCAATGTGGGACTCGTGGTCGGCAGTGAGGCGGCCCTGCTGGTCGATGCCGGCGGGACGGCCGAGCAGGGGCGACTGCTGCAGCAGGCAGCCGCGGAGATCACCGAGCTGCCGCTGACCACCGTGGTGTTGACGCATGCGCATGCCGACCATGCTCACGGCCTGGCCGGCATCGAGACAGCAACCTCGATCGCGCACGAGTCGACTCGGGATCGGCTGGCGCTCGATCCGGCGACGCCGACGCTCCCCAGCCGCGCTGTATCGGTAGCGGCGGCCATCGATCTCGGCGGCGGCGTACGGGTGGAGGCGGTGCATCTGGGCCGGGGGCACACCGACGGGGATCTGATCGTCGTGGTGCCGGATGTCCAAGTGGTGTTCGCCGGCGATCTGGTCGAGTCCGCGGGGCCGCCGCAGTACGGCCCGGACTCCTACCCCCACGAGTGGCCGGCGACCTTGGACGGCCTGGTCGGGATCACCCTCGATCACAGTGTCATCGTCCCCGGTCACGGGCCGGTGATGACCCGCGATGATGTGTTCGAGCAGCGCAGCCGGGTCGCTGCCGTGTCGGGCGAGATCACCCGCTTGGGCAGCCTCGGAGTGAGCGTCGAGGATGCCGAGGACCGCACCGAGTGGGCGTTGCCGTTTGCCGCCGTGCGCGAGGGATATGCCGTCGGGGTCAAACAGGCAAGGGCAGCTGCCCCGGTCCGGCAGCTGCCCCTGGTCTAGGAGGGGTGGGGGTCGTTCCAGAGCTGCTCGGGCTGCAGGGGGCTATGCCGTAGCGCCGTAGGGTGGGCCTCTGCTCGGCGGGAGCACTCGGTATCGTCCCAGCCGGGAGACTGGGCAGGGGCGAGCGGAGGCGCGATGGGCAGGGTGACGGTCAAGACGATCGCCCAGGCGGTCGGCGTCTCGCCGTCGACGGTGTCCAATGCCTACAACCGACCCGACCAGCTGTCGGCCGAGCTGCGAACCAGGATCCTGACCGTCGCCGCGAACCTCGGCTATGCCGGTCCGGACGCTGCCGCGCGAATGCTGCGCAGCGGCCGAGCCGAAGCGGTCGGCGTGCTGCTCACCGAGCGATTGTCCTATGCGTTCTCCGACCCGTACGCCATCGGCTTCCTCACCGCCCTGACTGCGGTGCTCGAGCGCTATCAGACGAGCCTGGTGCTGATGCCCATCGGCTATGAGGCGCCGCACGGCGGTGGTCTCCGCACCCCTGATGTCACGGCCGTTCGACAGGCCCACGTCGACGCGATCGCCACCCTCTGCCTCGAAGCGGCACATCCGGCGATCGAGCTCGCCAAGGCGCGCGGCATCCGGATCATCGGCACCGATATCGACCCAGATCCGAACTCGAGCTGGGTCGCCATCGATGACGTGGAAGCGGGCGCGCTGGTCGGCAGGCATCTGACTGAGCTGGGCCACCTGCGGGTCGGGGTGATCGCCGACACCGGCTATCCGTCGGGCACCGTGTCCACCGGGCTGAGCATCGACGACATCAGCTGCACAGTCTGCAATGCCCGGCTGCGCGGTCTGGCCGGCACCGTGGATGAGCTGGTGATCGTGTCAGGGGGGCACAACACGCGCGAGTCGGGGGCCGCTGCCGGTGGGGCGTTGCTCGATGATCCGAAGCAACCGACCGCGATCGTGGGTCTGAGCGATGTGGTTGCCATCGGGGTGCTGCAGGCCGTCGAAGCCCGTGGGCTGCAGGTTCCCGACGACGTGTCCGTCTCGGGGTTCGACGATGTCCCGGCGGCCGCCGAAATGGGGCTGACGACGGTACGCCAGCCGATCTGGGAGAAGGGTCGTCGGGTCGGCGAGCTTCTGCTGGACAAGGACTTGGAGCCGCGCCAGGTCCTGTTGCCGATCGAACTGGTGATCCGGGGCAGCACGGCCGCGCCTCAGCGCCCGAGGTAGGCCAGCACGCAACTACCTGCGCGCCAATCCGCGGCAACACCGCGGCAAACGCCTACTCTGCGACGGTGCCGCCTCAGGATCGATCCCGTACGCAGAACCGTCCCCAGCAGCCCGTGAACCGCTATGACGGCGATGTGCTGGCAGCCGGCTGGCAACAGAAGTCGAAGAAGGTCGTGCCCGAGATCGCGCTGGAACGGGGCATGGTGCTGGAGGACGCGACGACCGGCTTCTGTGGCGCCGTGACCCGTTGGGAGAACGGTCTGGTCGTGCTGGAGGGGCGTGGCGACAAGCGGCGCAGCTTCCCGATCGGCTACGGATTCCTGCTGGAAGGCAAGCCGGTGGCGGTGAAGGCACCGCCCCGGGCTGCTGGTCGTGCTGGTGCGGTCACAGGGCGCACTGCATCCGGTTCGGTCGCCGGGCCGGCCGAGAAGGCGAAGGTCGCCCTGCCCAGCCGGATCTATGTCGAGGGCCGGCACGATGCGGAGCTGGTCGAGAAGATCTGGGGCGACGACCTGCGCCACGTCGGTGTGGTGGTCGAGTTCATGGACGGCATCGACGACCTGCACGACATCGTCTCCGACTTCCGTCCGGAGAAGGGACGGCGGCTGGGCGTGCTCGCCGACCACCTGGTGCCGGGCAGCAAGGAGTCCCGAATCGCCGCCGGTGTCGCGAAAGGGCCGTACGGTTCGTTCGTGCTGGTGGCCGGGCATCCGTTCATCGACATCTGGCAAGCGGTGAAACCGGCCAAAGTCGGGTTGCAGTCCTGGCCGCACGTGCCCCGCGGCACCGACATCAAACACGGCACCTGTGCCGCGCTCGGCTGGCCGCACCGCGACCAGGCCGATATCGCCCGTGCCTGGCAACGGATCCTCGCCACCGTGACCAGTTGGAACGATCTGGAACGCGGGCTGCTGACCCCGGTCGAGCAGCTGATCGACTTCGTCACCCAGGATCACATCCACTGACAACGTCAGACGTCGACGATCTCCGACTCCGCGGGAACCCAAGCCTCGCCGCCTGACGACCGACGGAAGACGATCGGCAGGCCGACGGCGGCATCCCACCGGACCGAGTCGGTGGCCTGCACATGCACATGCGGCTCGGTGCTGTTGCCGGAGTTGCCACACTCCCCGATCTGCTGACCGACGGTCACCACATCCCCGAGCCCGACGCGGACCGTGCCGGCGCGCAGGTGAGCAAGCAACACGTACGGACCATCGGGCCCGACCCGCAGCACTACGTGGTTGCCGGCGATGGCCCCGACACCCGCCCGGACCCGTGCTGCCTGACCGAGCGCGTACGGCACCAGGGCGAGCTGCGAGCGTCGCGCCTCATGATCGACTTCACCGTCATGGGCGAGGACGACCGTGCCCGCGACCGGTGCCAGGATCGCAGCGCCGAAGCCACGGAAGATCTCCGGTGGTTCGGCCGACAGCAGCGTCCGCCAGCTGCGGACAGCAGACCGCCCACGATCGTCGACGGCGACGAAGTCGATCGCGTAGGTCACGCCGAATCGATGCGTGCCATGGCTCGGCACCCGCCGTGCCGGACTGTTGCGTGCCTGCCAGCGTCCACGGAAAGGGAACTCGATCGGCACAGGGGCCGACGGGCTCGCCGCACTCCTGGTCACCGGTTCACGATGACCGGCTCGCACATCGCGAGCGCCTCGGTGAGCAGCGGTGCCGTGATGATCACACCGAGCCCCAGCAGCGCGCAATAGGCGGCGTCGATCCGCAGGCTCAGACGCCCCAGGCGTTCTTCGGTCAGCGCGCTCATGCCGGTTCCTGATAGATGCCGAGCACGTTGCCGAACGGATCACCGAACAGCGCGATGGTCTCAGTGCTGTGCCCCAGCGGCGCCACGATCACGCCACCGGCATCGACGATCCGGGTCACGGTCGCAACCGCATCGTCGACCATGATGTAGATCCTGATTCCGTCCTCATCCTGCGGCGAGCGGCCGGTGACGAAGGCGCCGCTCACCTCGCCGCCGTCATCGAAGGCGACCGCGCCATCTCCTCGCTCACGAATGCGCCAGTCGAACACGGTGGCATAGAAGTCGGCCGAGACCCTCGAGTCTTCGGCCGGTATCTGCAGGTAGCAGACGCGTGGGGTCGGCATAGGCACCTCCGTGCTTCCAGAGCCTCGTGTGTCGGTGGCAACGACACTACGCGTCGGCAGATCTCAGCCGCCGACCGCGACCAGCCCGGTCTGGTACGCGATCACCACCAACTGGGCCCGGTCACGGGCACCGAGCTTGGACAGCATGCGACTGACGTAGGTGCGCGCGGTGGCCGGGCTGATGTGGATCTCGGCGGCGATCTCCGCGTTCGACAGACCACGGCCGACGCCGGCGAGCACCTCGCGTTCCCGACTGGTCAACTCGGCGATCCGGTGGTCGTCGACCGGGCCACAGGTCCCGGCGACAATGCCGATCATCACCTTCCGGGTCACCGACGCCGACAGCAACGCATCGCCGGCGGCGACGGCGCGGATCCCGTCGCGCAGCTCACCGGGCTCTGCGTCCTTCAGCAGATAGCCGGCCGCGCCGGCCCGGATGGCAGCAAAGATCTCGTCATCGCCGTCGAAGGTGGTGAGCATGACGATCGCCACCCGGGCCAGTTCCGGGGTCCGGGCGATCCGGCGGGTCGCAGCGATCCCGTCCAGTCGTGGCATCCGGATGTCCATCAGCACGACGTCCGGCTTCGTGCGGGCAACGACCGCCAAGGCGTCCCGACCGTCCACCGCCTCGCCGACCACCTGGATATCGTCACTATTGGCCAGCAGCGCGCGCAGCCCGCTGCGGACCAGTCCCTGATCGTCGACCAGCACGACGGTGATCATCACGGCCGCCCTTGATCAGCCTGCCGGCTCGGCAGCACGGCACACACGGTGACACCGCCTTCCGGCCCGGAGCCGGCGATGCTGAGTTGACCATCGCAGCTCTCGGCTCGCTCACGCATCCCCCGAATTCCGTTGCCGGCAACCAGCTCAGCGGCCGAGGCGACCCCGCGGCCGTCGTCGGCGATCGTCACGATCAGTCGATCGCCCCGCGATCGGAGCTCGATGCCGACCGCGGTCGCATCGGCATGCCGGATCACGTTCGTGAGCGCCTCTTGCACGATCCGATAGACGGTCAGACCCACCTCATCCGACACCTCGATCTCATCCCCACGCAGCGTCGCCTGCAGGCCGCTGCCGCGGGCCAGCTCGACCAGCGTCGGGAGCCCGTCCAGACCGACCGCCGTTCGGTCGGTCGAGTCGAGTGACCGGAGCCGGGTGACCGTGTCCCGCAGCTCGGCCATCGCCTGCCGGCTGACCGAGCGGATCTCGCCCACCGCCTGTTGCGCGGCGGGGATCCGCTCGGGCAACGACTCGGTTGCGACCGCCGATTGCAGGGACACCACGGCCAACGCGTGTCCGAGGGTGTCGTGCAGGTCCCGCGCGAGCACCAACCGCTCCTCCGCTCGAAGCTGTTCGGCCCGGTGCTGCTGCTCCAGCCGAGTCTGTCGCTCGCGTTCTCGTTGCGAGGCCTGCAGCAACCGGCGGGATCGGGTTCCGTCGCCGAGCGCCAACGACGCTCCCATCAGCGCGACCACCGGTGGCACCTCATAACCGAGCAGTTCCCCGGCGGCACGCCCCTCGGCGACCTGGAAGTAGACCGCCAGCCCGACCAGGACCAGCGAGACGACGACGCCGATCCGGACCCGTCCGGCCTCGGCGACCGAGAACAACGCCGCCGCCATCGGCAGCGCCAGCCCGATCGGCGGATAGTCCAGCGTGTAGTAGACGCAGATGCCCAGGAAGGTGGCCAACAGCACCGGTACGGGATGGCGCCGACGCCACAGCAGCACGACACCGAAGCCGAGCGCAAACACGTACGCCGGCCGGCTCGCGCTCCCGACCGCCAACGGGCTGGTGAGAACGGCCGCAGACACTGCCATCGCCACCAGATAGCCGAGCAGCGTGTCGACGAGCATCGGCGACAGCCGGATCCACCGACGCCGGGTCGGCTCTGCAGCAGCGGCCATTCGCTCACTGTAGGTGGGCCGATCCGGCTGCGCTGACAGGTGATCCCCGACCCCGACCCTGACCTCGGTACGTCCGGAAGCGACATCGGCCGTCGCCTCCGGGGAGTGGGCGTCGCGGCAGCCGATTTCTAGCGTTTCTGCTGCTGAATCTCCACCCACGAAGGATCTGTTCCCGTGTCTGCTCGCCTGTCCCGTCGTACCCTGCTCGCCGGTCTCGCGGCCCTTCCGGCGACCGCGTTGCTCGGTTGCTCCCAGGACCGGACGACCGCGGCACCAATCAGCACCGTCGACACTCTCGACTTCGCCAATCAGTTGCGCATCCCGCCGCTCGCCACGTCGGTGGTCCGCGACGGGATTCGGCTGTTCGAGCTGAACGTCACGGGCTCCTCGGCCGAGTTCCTCCCAGGTCTTTCGACACCGACACTGGCGTACGACGACGGTCGATCCGCGGCGCGCTATCTCGGACCGACGCTGCGGGCTCGGCGCGGGGAGCGGGTCCGGGTTCGCATCAACAACCGACTGCCGGAGACGACCACCGTCCATTGGCACGGCATGCATCTGCCGGCGACGCAGGATGGCGGCCCGCACCAGGCGATTCCTGCAGGTGGCGAATGGGCGCCGGAGTGGCTGATCGACCAGCCGGCTGCGACCTTGTGGTACCACCCTCATCCGCACGGTCAGACGGAGCGGCAGGTCAACCAGGGCCTGGCCGGGCTGTTCTACGTCACGGATGAGGCGAGCCCCGAGCTGCCGTCACGCTACGGGATCGATGACATCCCGGTGATCTTGCAGGATCGACGCTTCGAGGTGACCGGCCGGTTCGATCTCGGCGGCCGGTCGGTGACCGGCTACGTCGGCGACACCATCCTGGTCAACGGCACCCACAATCCGCACCTCCCGGTGTCCACCGAGCGGGTCCGGCTCCGCATCCTGAACGGGTCGAGCGCCAGGATCTATCACCTGGCACTGTCCGATGATCACGAGTTCACCGTGGTGGCCACCGATGGCGGGTTCCTTCCGCGGCCCGCCCGAATGCGGAGGCTGCTGCTCTCCCCCGGCGAACGAGCCGAGATCGTCGTCGAGCTGCGGCCCGGCGAGCGACGAGTCCTGCGATCACTGCCGTGGGATCTCGGGATGATCGCTCAGCTCACCGACGGCTCCGGCGGCAATGATCGGCTCGACCTGTTGCAGTTGCGGGCCGATCCACAGCTCACGACCAACGCGACGGTGCCTCACAGACTGACGACGGTGTCCCCGCTGAGCATCGCGGAGGTCGCCGAGCGTCGCGAGATCGTTCTCGAGGGCCGCACCATCAACGGCCGGCCGATGGAGTTGGGCCGGATCGATGCGGTGATCGCCGCCGGCAGCACGGAGTTGTGGACCGTACGGAACGCCCACAACCAGCCGCACAACTTCCACGTCCACGGGGTGTCGTTCCAGATCGTGCCCGGTGAGGCGAGCGGGCCCGATCCGGCGCTCGGCTGGAAGGACACCGTGCTCCTCGGTGCCGAGCAGACGGTCACCTTGGCGATCCGGTTCCCGTCGTTCAGCGACCCGCTGACTCCGTACATGTACCACTGCCATCTGCTCTGGCACGAGGACGAGGGAATGATGGCGCAGTTCACCGTCGTCGATGCCGACCAGGTCGCGAGCGCGCCGCGAAGTCTTCCGCGCGCCCATGACCACGACTGACCCTGACCAACCCACATCGAATCGACAGGAGAACCATGTCCGACAGTTCCCCGCCGCCGGCCCCGGCGCGCGGACCGCGTACCGGCATCGCCATGATCCCGCTCGGCGCCATCGCGGGCTCGGTCGTCGCCCTGCTGCTCGAGATCGTCGTCGGTCTGATCGCCGGAGCCGTGTTCAGTGCCGAGCGCCCGTCGCCCTTCTCCTGGCGGTTCCTGGCTGCGCTGCCGAGCACCGGCGCACTGGTCGGCGCCGTGCTGCTGCCGATCCTGTACGTCCGCAGCCGCCGACCGTGATCAACAGGCCGAGTACGCCGTCGCGGTTCGGTTGGCAACCAGCATCTCGGAACAGTGCTAGCTGCAGAGTTGGATCGACCCTCAACTGCCACTGGCACGGATCCCGTGGAGCTGATGGTGGAGACCTTGCATCCTCGCGTCCAAAGCAGCGGCGATGTCCGCGGCTTCCTTGAGCTCGGCAAGCAACTGAGCGGGCACCGAGCCGTCGTACTTGTAGTAGATCTTGTGCTCCAGGCTGGCCCAGAAGTCCATCGCGATGGTGCGGAACTGGATCTCGACCGGGACATTGATCTTTCCGGTCGAGAGGAACACCGGTACGCAGACGATCGCATGCAGACTCTGGTAACCGTTGGGCTTCGGCTCGGCGACGTAGTCCTTCACCGTTTGCAGGACGATGTCCTCCTGCTGGGTGAGCAGATCGAAGAGCCGGTAGACGTCATCGGTGAAGCTGCAGGTGACTCGCAGGCCGGCGATATCGGTGATCTGCGCCCGGATCGCGGCCAGATCACGTGGGATCCCCCGTCGATCGACCTTGGCCATGATGCTGTCGGCGGACTTGACCCGGCTGGAGACGTGCTCGATCGGGTTGTAGTCGTGCATCGTCTCGAACTCGTCCCGCAGGATCTCGATCTTGGTGTCGATCTCGCGGAGCGCGAACTCGTACTCGAGGATGAAACGCTGCAGTTGACTCTGCATACCGCGCAACTGATCAGGCGTGATCGTGCGCAGTGCCTCGGGGATCTGGTCGGCCGGCTGCCCAGTGGTCATCGACATCCTTCACGCTAACTCATCGCCGGGCTGCCTGGCCGGATGCGTCAGTCAGCGTACGAGCGGATCTTGTCGGCCTCGGTGGTGAGCGTGTCGGTGGCCACGAGGTCTGAGGCACCAGTGGTCAGCAGCCGGGACCAGTCATCGACCGTCTCGGTCAGCGTGCCGTCGTCGATCAGTTTGGCCTGGAGGTCCGTCGTCGCCTGCTCATAGAGCGTCTTCCACTCGGCGTTGGCCAGGAAGGCGGTCGACAACGGATTCTCCTTGGTCATCGGCCCACGTCCCTCCGGCATCCCGCTGGGCCGCTGTCCTGCCGGCATACCGCCGCCCCGACCACCGTCGGCTCGGCCACCCCCGCCGCCGGGTGAGGAACCGAAGGCCAGGTTGTGGTCCCAGGCGACCACCGCGAACTTCTTGGTGGCCGAGTCCCAGAACAGGTACGAGTTGTTGCCGGGTCCGTCGATGTCGTCGAAGTTGTCGATCAGGTCCTCGAACGCGAGGTAGCTGGCGAAGGAGTCGACGTCCAGCAGGGTCGGGAGCTTCTTGGCGATCTCGGCGGCCGTACCGTTGTTCACCAGGTCGAGCAACTCGATCAGCGGTGCGTAGGTCTCCTTGCCGGCCTCGACCTCGAACGAACTGGTGTAGTCACCGTCCTCGCCACGCCAGGACCAGTCGCCGTCGGCTTCGGATTTGTAGAGCACGCTGTCAGCGCCGGCCTCGGGGAAGTTCTGCTCGACCCAGGTGTCGTCGAGATTCTGGACGGTGAGACGAAGCTTCTCGTCGCTGCCGTTGACCGAGAACCGCGTGCTGATCGCCTCCTCCGACGCCAGGCCGGCGTCGCTCAGCAGATCCAGCGCGACGGCCTCGTTGATCGCCGTCTCGCTGGAGTTCGACCGAACGGTGAAGTCGCTGTAGCCGTCGGCATTCTGACCGTCGACGTACTTGTCCAGGCGGATCCGCAACGGCAGCTCCTGAGCCGGGGTGTCGACCGTGATGTTGCGCAGCGACGAGTTCCCCTTCAACTTGATCCCGACATCGTCGAAGGTCTCACCGTCGATGGTGACGGTGGCCTTGATCCACTCCTTGTCGCCCTGGTCGAGATAGGTCTGGATCATCTCCCTCAGCGTGGCCTCGTCGACCTCGACACTGATCGTGTGCAGCTTGCTCTCGTCGAGGACGTTGTGGGTCACGCCGGCCGTCACCGAGTTGCTGGATGCGGCAATGTCGGCCAGCGAGCATCCGCTCAGGAACAGGGCGAGGGTAAGGCTGGCGGCAGCGATTCCGGCGCGAAGTCGAGGCATGGAACGATGGTGACGAAGTGCCATAGCGATCCGATGATGGTTACCTGTGAGAAGCCTGTACATGTCGCTACCTGTCGGTGCTCGACCTACCGCCAGGCTTAACCAGGGGCGGCGTCCCACCACTCGAGCACCCGCGTGCCGTAGAAGGTGAGCCACTTGGAGGGCTCGCCGGACGGCACGTCCACCTCGAACCACACCCGCCCGGGGTGGCGTCGTTCCTGCAGCCAGGTGCCATCGGGTCGGCGGGCTCTCCGGATCGCCTCGACCGACTCCGCCAGCCGAGGATCCGGTGCTCGATTCTCGTGCAGTGCCGCGTCCCGGAAGTAGTCCACCGCCTTCAAAACGCTGTAGAACCAGCGGAACGGATAGGCGAACCCGGTCACCCACGGGCCGACGAGCTCTCCGTCAGACAGCCGGCGCATCAGCCGACGCTCCAGCAGATACGCCTCACCGGTCCGCCGAACCTCGCACACCGTGTCATCGCCGATCGCCGTCTCGTAGTAGAGCAGGCCTTTCAGCGAGTTGAGGGTGGAATGGAACGACGACCGGGTCGAGCCCTCGACCCACTCGCAGTTCCATCCCCCGTCGGCGAGTTGGTGATCGCGGAACCACTGCGCGATACCGGAGACATCGGCGCCCAGCCACGCGCCGTTCGCCAGCGTGTAGCCGTTGATGCAGCAATCCACCTCACCGCCCCAGTAGGGCAGGCCGTTGTACTCCCAACGGCTGTTCGCTGCCAACTGCTCCGCGGTCCCGGCAAGCACCCGCGCGTCGAGACCCCAGTCGCGCAGGGTGTTCAGCGACCAGGTGGTGGCGGTCCACGGCTGCCCTGCGCCTTCACCCGACTCCGGTCCCCCGAAATCGAAGTCCGCCGGGAAGAACGCACCTCCCGCCCATTGGGCGTCTGGATCCTGGTGCGCCAGCAGTCGCCCACCGAAGCCCTCCGTGGCGATCCGAGCGCGAGTCGCCTCCCACACCTCGCGCGGCGCACCGGCCAGATCACGCTCGACCTGCCAGCGCAGAGTCGCGTCTGAATCCAGCAACCAGTCGAGAAGACCCTCTGGAGCCGTCATCCGAGCAGGCTATCGACTTATCGACGGGTCGGCATCCGCTTGCGGATGGGTTCTGGGCGGCCTATAGTCCACGTGGACTAATCAATACGGATCATTTGGTCCGGACCATGGGTGGGACTGCCGATGAAGGATGCCGTCGACCGGCTGACTCCGCTGGGAGTCATGGTGCTCGCACTGTTGCGCGAGGGCGACATGCACCCGTACGAGATGCTGCGACTGATGCGCCAGCGGCACCACGATCGCCTGGTCGCCATCACCAACGGCACGATGTATCACACCGTGGGGCGGCTGGAGAAGGCCGGACTGCTCGGCGAGGTCGGTGTCGACCGCGATGGCAACCGACCCGAGCGCACCACGTACACCCTCACCGAGGCCGGCCGCGCGATCGTCAGTGAGTGGGTACGTCGCGAACTCGTCCGCATCGACCGCCCAGCCGAGTTCCGGGTGGCGCTGGCCGAGGCCCACAACCTTGACCGGCTCGAGGTCGCGGAGCTCTCGCGCCGTCGCCGCGACGCGCTCGCCAAGGCCCACCAGCTGTATCGCACCGGTCGCGACAAGTCTCGCGCCCTCGGGACACCCGAGCAGTTCCTGATCGAGGTGGAGCGCTCGGAGTTGCTGCTGGAGGCCGAGCTGCACTGGATCGACACCCTGATCGACCGCCTCGAGCGGCACACCCTGCCGTGGGGCGTCGCCGAGATCCCCGACTCACATCGCCACCACCGAGAACGAGAGGCCATCCGGCCATGACCGACCCCACCACCACAACCCCGACCACCGCAACCACACACAAGAACCCCTGGCCGGCGCTGTGGGCGCTGGTCATCGGCTTCTTCATGATCTTGGTCGACACGACGATCGTCTCGGTGGCGAATCCGGCCATCAAGGCCGCGCTCGACCCGAACACTAACAATCTCGACAACGTGGTCTGGGTCACCAGCGCATATCTGCTCAGCTATGCCGTGCCATTGTTGATCACCGGCCGGCTCGGCGACCGGTTCGGA
>Ga0209368_1001105_pt1 | contig 13334 bp, 14 predicted proteins | sample EBPBio242008_DNA_FD_185862 | JGI IMG/M metagenome (GOLD analysis project Ga0209368, IMG submission 185862) | Wastewater treatment Type I Accumulibacter community from EBPR Bioreactor in Madison, WI, USA - Reactor 1_4/24/2008_ DNA (SPAdes)... | ecosystem: Engineered > Bioreactor > EBPR >...
ATCCTGGACTCTGGGTTTGAATACCATCCGCTGGCGGTGAGCGGTGTCGATGGCCAGCACCTTGAGACTCGGCGGTTCCAGGTCGAGGAAATCTGCCGGGCGTTCGACGTGTTTCCGATCATGATCGGCCATGCTGACAAGACGGCGACATTCGCCAGTTCCGAGGCGTTCTTCGCCGCGCACCTGATCCACACGCTGGGGCCGTGGCATGAGCTGTGGCGCGAGCGGCTGGACGAGTTTGCGCTCGACGGAGATGGTCCGCTTTATGCGGACTTCGATACACGCCGGATGCGCGGCGGTTCGATGCGCGACCGCGCCCAATGGGCGCGCACCATGGCCGAGATGGGCATCTATACGCGCAACGAGCTGCGAGACGAGGAAGGGCGGGATCCGCTGCCGGGGCTCGATGAGCCGCTGACCCCGCTGAACATGGCCGGCCAGACCCCGGGCGACAATGGAGGCACCAATGACCAGACCGTTTGAGCGCAAGGACGCGCCGCGCCAGTCCACGATCTCGGTTGCGTTCGAGGTCCGCGCCGTATCGGAAAGCGGGGCGATCGAGGGCTACGGCAGCGTGTTTGGCGTCAAGGACGCCTATGACGACATCGTGGCGCCGGGTGCCTTTGTCGCCTCGCTGGCAGAGCATCGCGCTGCGGGTACCATGCCGGCGATGCTGTGGCAGCACGATCCGTCGGAGCCGATCGGTGTCTGGACCGAGATGGTCGAAGACGGCAAGGGCCTGCGGGTGAAGGGCCAGCTGGTGCTTGAGACCGAGCGCGGTAAAGCGGCCCATGTGCTGTTGATGAAGGGGGCGCTGCGGGGGCTGTCGATCGGGTTCCGGTCGCGGCAGTGGACCTATGACGCGGACAGCGACATCCGGACCCTGACCGATATCGACCTGTGGGAAGTGTCCCTTGTGACCTTCCCTGCCAATTCCAAGGCGACCGTCGAAAGCGTGAAGCGCGTGATCGACCAGATTGTCGCCCCGAAGGATGCCGAGAAGGCCTTGCGAGAGGCAGGGTTTTCGAAAGCCGATGCGACGGCCCTGGTGTCGCGCATCATGCGGATGGGTGAGGAGCGGCGCGAGGCCGCACAATCGACCGCCGAAGCGACCAAGGCAGCCGAGCGGCTGCTGTCAACTCTCACCTTGAGGACGTGAACATGAAGCATGTGACCAACATCACGGGCCGTCCGGCCTTGATGGCGATGGCGGGGGTGCATTTTGCAGCCTTCCGCGCCCGCCTCGCCGCCAATGGCGCCTATGAAATCCGCGAAGCGCCGTCCGATATGAGCAAGCTCGCCGAAACTATCGGCAAGATCGGCACCGCCTTCGAGGAGTACAAGAAGGCAAACGACCAGCGGCTGGAAGAGATCGCCAAGAAGGGCGCCGCCGATCCCACAACCACGGCCAAGCTGGAAAAGCTGGACAAGGAACTGGATGGCCTCGGCGATCTGAAGCGCCGGCTGGAAACCGTCGAGACCCGTTCGTCCCGCCCTGGTGCCGGCGGCGGCGGCGCTGGCGAGATGACCATCAAGGAAGCAGAAGACTACAAGAACGACTTCCTGCACTGGATGCGCTCGCCGCGCGACTCGGAACGCCAACAGCGGATGCAGAACTCCCGCGTCGCGCTGGAGACCCGTGCTCAGGCCATCCATCTGGAACGTCGCGCAACGCAGGTCGTGACCTCGACCGGTTCCGCGGGCGGATTCGCCCTGCCTGAACAGATCGAGCAGGCAGTGGCGCGGCTGACGGTGGATCTCTCGCCGATCCGGCAGATTGCCACGGTTCGGCAGGTTTCTACCCCTGACTACAAGGAACTTTTTGACGTGGGTGGCGCAGCGTTCGAGTGGTTGGGGGAAGGCGCGACCCGCAACCAGACGAATACGCCCGACCTTGCCGAGGTCGCGCCGACCTTCGGCGTGGCATCGGCGCGGCCGCGCGCCAGCGAGGAATCGCTGGACGACCTGTTCTTCGATGTGGAGTCCTGGCTGCAGACCTCGGTTGCCGAAACGCTTGCGGCGGGCGAGGGCGCGGCCTTCGTTTCGGGGAACGGCACCAACAAGCCGACCGGATTTCTGGCTGGTCCGACCCCGGTATCGACTGCCGATGCCAGCCGCGCGTTCGGCACGCTGCAGTACATTGCTGGGGGCCAGGCCTCGGCCATGCCGACCTCGGCGGATGTGTTCATCACCATGGTGTACAGCATGCGCGCGCGGTACCGCCAGAACGCCCGCTGGGTCGGCCAGAAGGCCGTGATGGCGGAACTGCGCAAGTACAAGGACACCACGAACCAGTATCTCTGGCAGCCTTCGCTTTCGGCATCCCAGCCCGAGATGTTCATGGGCTATCCGCTCACCGAGGCGGAGGACATGCCTGCCGTTGCCGCCAACGCCTTCCCACTGGCCTTCGGCGACTTCAAGGAGGGCTACCTGGTCGTCGATCGCGTCGGCACTCGCGTCACGCGGGACGAAATCACGCTGCCGGGCTTTGTCCAGTGGTACGTGCGGCGTCGTGTCGGCGGAAAGCTGCGCAACACCCAGGCGATCAAACTTCTGAAGATCGCGACCACCTGATCCGGACCGGATCGGCAAATCCAGAAGGGGCGGGTTTTCCCGCCCCTTTCGATGTGCCGACCCGCCAATAGGAGGAACCCATGGCGAAGCTCACGAAGGACCTGTTCGGGGTGGTCTCGGGCGATGTGTACCCCAAGACCATTCCTGCAGGCGAGGAATGCCCGCCGGAACTGGAGGAGGCGGCCCTTGCCGAAGGGGCGCTTGAGATCGCGGAAGCGGGCCAGACGACGCCTGCCGTGTCGAAGGCCGCGCCGGAAACCAAGGTCGGGACGCCGCCGGAAAACAAGGGGCAGTAGGCACGCATGACCCCGCCCGTTCGGACAGTGCGCGCGGCCGTCACGCCGGTCAGCCTGTCGGAGGCGAAAGCCCATCTGCAGGTCTTTCACAACGCCGATGACGAGTTGATCGCCGAGTACATCCAGGCTGCGACCAGTCACCTGGATGGATGGAACGGCGTGCTGGGCCGGTGTCTGGTAACCCAGACCTGGCAACAGGATCTGGATGCGTTCCCTGTTGGTGAGATCGTCCTGCCGTTTCCTGACGTGTCCGGCGTGACGGTGGAGTACAGGGATACAGCCAACGCCACTCAGACCGTCGCCGAAGCCAGCTTTTACCTGGTGCAGGGGCACGGGACTACGCGCATCGTCCCGGCGGATGGCTTTGCGTGGCCGGAAACAGCCGTGCGGCCTGATGCCGTCAGCGTCACCATGGTCTGCGGCTATGGAGATCCTGAAGATGTGCCTTCTGCGATCCGCGCTGCAATAAAGCTGCACGTTGGCGTGTTGTTCACAGGGCGGGCAGATGGTGCGATTCCGCCGGTTCATGGCGACATGATCGCGCCCCATCGTGTGACGGGGGCGGGATGATCGACCCCGGCCGGATTCGAGAGCCAATCACCATCGAGCGGCGGACGCGCGAGTCCGATCTGGCCGGCGGGTTTACCGAGACCTGGGCTACGCTGGCGACCTGCCGCGCCGGCGTGAAATCGAGGCCTGGTGGCGAACAGTTGGAAGACGGTCGAATGAATGCCCGCGGCATGAACGCCTTTACGATCTACCGGGAGGCCGCTCCGGACGTGGCGGAAAATGACCGGATTCTGTGGAACGGCGAAACCTGGAACATCCGGCAGGTGCATCGGTCCGGTTCGGGTGTGCTGACGGTGCAGCTGGACGCGGAGCGGGGGGTGAACGGTGGCTGAACTGGTCAGCATCGAGGGGATGGACGGTGTGCGCCGTGCTTTGGCGCTGATGGGGGCCTCGGGAAGGAAGCACTCGCGCAAGATGGTGCGCGGTGTTGCCGATGCAATTGTGGAAGAGGCAAAGCCCCTGATCCCGGTACGCGAGGGTGTCCTGGCGAAATCGGTCGTTGCGCGCAGCGAGCGGGATCAGGGTGGCATTTCGTTCGCGGCTGTGAAGGTCAAGGAAGACGCCTATTATTGGCGGTTCCTTGAATACGGCAGTGGGCCGGACGGGATTGAGCACGGGTTCTTCATGCGCGCCCGCGTCAAGGTGCTGGCCGATGTCGATCGCGTGGTGATGGCCTCGTTCATGGCGGCCATCGCTGGCGACATGCGGCGCGCGGCGGGGCGGTAATATGGGTCCCGAAGAGGCGCTGGCATCCGCCCTGTTTGATGCCGTGGGCGGGACCGGGTTGACCTGCTATCAGGTGGTGCCGCAGGCGCGGGATGGTGGGGCCGCGGCCGAGTTTCCGTATGTCCGGATCGGCCGCATGGTGCTGACGGAATGGGACACCAAGACCGAAACCGGGTTTGACTTTGCCGTGCGCTTGCACAGCCGGTGGCGCGGCGGATCGCGAACCTTGGGCCAGCAGATGCAGGCCACGCTTTTTGCGGCGATCCACCTGCAGCCGCTGTCAATCGACAATGGGACGCTCCTGGAGATCAGGCGCGAATCCTCTGAAATCATCGACCTTGCCGATGGCGAGTTCGATGGGGTCTGCGAATACCGCGGCCAATTTGAACTGACCCCCTAACAGAAGGATCACAGCCATGGCTACGAAGGCGGCAGGTCGCAAACTGCTGGTGAAGAAGAATGCCGTTGTCATCGCCGGCGTGCGGGAGACGGAATACGGAGTGGATATCGAGGGAATCGATGTCACCGACAACGATTCCGGCCTGTGGGAGGAATACCTGCCCGGCGAGGAATCCAAGAAGTCCTGGAAGATGTCTGTAAAGGGCGTTGCCAAGGACGAGGCGCTGCGCGCCGCCGGCTTTTCCACCGTCGCCGGCGGTTGCATGTTGACCGACATCACCATCACCGACCCCACGCAGGGTGCATCGGGCGATGTGGTGTCGGGCAATGTGCTGCTGACGTCCTACAAGGCGACGGGGGGCTACAGGGGCGCCATCGAGTTTGAGGCGACCATGATCGGGTCCGGAGCGCCGACCCTGGCATGAGCGACATCATCTTCGAGTTTCGCGGGCAAACATATCGACTGCCCGAGTCGATGGCGTTCGAGGCGTGCGAAGCCATCGAAGAAGTTGCTTTCCTGGGCGAGATGGTCGGCTGGCTTACCCGGCCCAAGTTCGCCAAGCTGGGGCGCTGTACTGCCATCCTGCTGCGCATGGCAGGCGCCGACGTCACCGACAAGGAAGTCAAGGGCGAGCTGATCGCGGCCTATCGCGACATGCGCCACAAAGCCGTGTTCGGGGCTGTCACGGCGCTGCACGCCGTGCTGTTCGACGGTGTGCCCGAGTCCGTGAAGGGCGAAGTGGAGGCGCCGGCCGGCAAGGCCGCCGCGGGAAAACCGAACATGGATTCGCTCGAACCGCCTTCGTGATCGCAGTGCGACGGATGGGGTTAGCCCCGTCCGAGTTTCGCCGTCTGAAACCACGCCAGTTCTGGTGGCTGATGGATGATCTGATGGCGGAACAGCGCGCTTTGCGTGGCGAATCCGCGCCGCTGCTGGCTGAAGAGAAGGACGAACTGATGGACCTGATGCGGGCGCATGGAGCGGATATCTGATGGCCAACGGCGAACAGATCGTCTTCAGGATCGGGTCCGATGTTGTTGGTCTGACCACTGGTGCGCAAAAGGGCCTCGCCTCGCTCGCCTCGATGGAGAAGCAGGCGAAGTCGCTGGAAAAGCAGATCGCGCAGATCGGCGCGGCAGGCGTGGCCTTCCAGCGGCAGGTCAACGAGTGGGTTGGCGTCACCGACAAGCTGGCCGGGTCGGCGCGGAAGAGCGCAAGTGCCTTTGAGGAGTTTGAGCGGGCGGGCGCCGCAGTGGATGATCTGCGCGCATCCCTCGACCCGGCTTATGCGGCAACCCTGCGGATGCAGCAGGCGGCGCTGAAGCTGGATAGCGCGCTGGAGATGGGGGTCATCAGCGCCAAGGATCATGCCAATGTCATGACGCTGCTGAAGAACCGTCTCGGCGACGTGGATGGCGCATCCTCACAGGCGGCGGGCGGTAGCCGAATGCTGATGATGCAGCTGTCGCAGGTGGGACAACAGGCGATGGCGACTGGGAACATCGCCCAGGCACTGGCCATCCAGCTGCCGGATATTGGGCTCGCCTTTGGTGCGGTGGGCGCGGCGGCAGGCCTGGTGGCGGGCATTGCACTACCCATGGCGATGGCGGCATTTGCAGATACCGGACAGGCAGCGGAGGCTGCGGCTGAGGCCGCTCAGAAGTCGATCGGCGACATGCAGGCGGCGGTCAGCGCATACACGGCCGCCACGCGTGAAGCCGGGCAGGGTGCGGTTGAGCTGAGTGCAAAGTACGGTTTAGCCTCCGCTGCCGCAAAGGAAATGCTGGATGCACTTGCCGATGTGGAGCGCGTCAAGGCCATCGGGTCGGTTAACGATGAGGTCGAACGCTTGGTCGGAAGCCTGTTGGAGGTGCAGTACTTCCAAGCGGCAGGGGGGCTTGGCGAAGGGCAGGATTTCGTTCTCGCGGACACCTTCCGCCTTGCGGCGGATGAGGCGCATCGGTTGGAGGTTGCCCTTGTCAACCTAAAGTTCGCCAAGGGCCTGGAAGACCAGGCGCGCGCGGCGGCAGAGGTCAAGGCGGCGTTGGACGCCGCCTATTCTTCGGTCGATGCCATGCCGCCCGCGCTCGCCAGTGCCTACGAATCCATCGCGAACATTGCTCTGGCGGCGGGTGAGGTTGAGACCAACGTGCGTGAGTTGCCGTCTGCACTCAGCGCGGCGACAAACGCGGCCTCGTCGCTGCAGGGCGTGGTGTCTTCCTTGAGCGGCACGCTTTCGAGCGCCGCTGCAAATGCGTGGGACTTGGCGCGGGGGATGTGGGATGCGGCCAGCGCCAAGGCGGCGGCCGGAACGCCACAGCAACAGATCGACCGAGCCAACATGGTCTACGGCCGCGTCGGCTCGCGGAGTGACCCAAGGGCGTTTTCCACACCCGGAGCTGGGGAGTTTGTGCCGCTTGCTGGCGGGCGGGGTGGTGGCAAAGGCGGTGGCGGCGCCGGACTCGCGGCCGATCTCAAGTCGCTGCAGGATGAACTGCGGTCGAAAGAACAGATCGAGATCGACAGTTTTACCCGTCGGCAGGAAACTCTGCGGCTCGCGCTGCAACAGCAGCTGGTCACACAGCAGGAATATGCCGTGCTGATGCAGGCGGCACAAATGAAGCATGCCGAGGCGATGAGCCAGATCGACGTTTACCGTTATGGGACCGGCATGGACAAGGCGGGCCAGTTCTTCGGCGACATGGAAGCCGCCGCGCAGGCGGGTGGAGGACGGATGCTGGCCATCGCGAAATCCTTTGGGGCCGCGCAGGCCCTCGTGGCGGCGTACCAGGCTGCAACCATGGCGCTCGCGACCCCGGGCATCACTCCGCTTGGTCAACTGGCGGCCTATGCCAAGATCCTTGGTGCTGGACTTGGCGCAGTGTCAGCGATCAAGGGGGTTACGGCAGGGGGCGGCACAAGCGGTGGGCGGGGTGGCGGATCTGTATCGACTCTTGGTGGCGGGGCCAGTGTGACGGCGCCGCAGTATAGCGCCAATGTGACGCTGGTGGGCGAGAGCTTCGGCGGGGACCGGGTGGCGCAGGTCTTCCGCGACCTGAACGAAGGCCTGGGCCGTGGCTTCCAGATCAACCTGAGCCGAGCATGATCGTCATCGAATCCGGTATCACCGGTCTGGTCTATCCGCTGTCCAACCCGCGCTTTGCCGGCACGGGCTATGGCGGGTCGGTGGCCGTGTCCAGCCAGGCGACAGGGTATGAGGGCGTCAACGCCCTGTCCTTCGCGACCTATACTGCCTGGCGGCCCACGGCCCTGCCGGCCTGGTGGGCGCTGTTCTTCACGTCGGCGACCGTCAGCTATCTCGGGATTGCAGCGCATGACCTGGGCTCCCAGGGCTGCACGGTGGAGGCTCAGTGGTGGGATGGGTCCGCATGGGTTGCGGTTGCCAGCCACACCCCCACAGACGACAGCCCGATCCTGTTCCTGCTGTCGCGGCGGGTCGGTCAGGCCAGCTTCCGGCTGTACGTCTATGGCGGCTCCGTGCCGACGATCGGCGTGATCTGGGTTGGCGATGTGACCGAGTTTCCGGGCAAAGCCTTGTTTAGGGACAGCCTGCCCTTCAACGAGGCGGCGGAGTCCCAGTTTGCCACCAACATCTCCGATGGCGGGCACATTCTCGGCCGCTATGAGACGCGCCGGCAGTCGTCGATCAGCATGACGGTCGATCATATCCCGGAAACCTGGATGGCGGCAAACTATGCCAACCTCTCAGGGTGGCTGCGCTATGGCCCGGTGTTCCTGGCCGACCGCCCGCAGGATTATCCCAAGTCGCTGGTTTTCGGGGAAACGCAGGCGCCGCTGCGGGCCAATCGCGCCGGCCGTGTGCTGGGCGCCGCGCGGTCACTGACCATCGAGCTCAAGGGGTATGACCCCGTATGACGACCCTGCAACCTATCACGGTGGTCGAGCTGCGCCAGCCGCGCTGCAGCCTGAGGTTCGGGCAGTACCCTTGTGTCGCGGCCATCGCGACCAACACCACCCGCACGAACCTGGCGCTGTATTCCGAGCAGTTCGACAACGCAGCCTGGGTGCCGATAGGGTCTGTCGTGGTGGCCAATGCCGTCGCAGGGCCGGATGGCGCGGTGGTGGCTGACCTGTTCCGCGAAAACAGCAGCACGAGCGGGCACTCCCTGTCGCAGCTGATCGGCACCGTCGCAGGCAACCAGTACACGTTTTCCGTCATGGCGAAGCGCGGGCCGGGAACGCGGCAACTGACGCTGAACGCTACGGCCACAGCGTTCGGCACGGGCCAGCGGGTCCGGTTTGACAACACCGGGGCAATCATCGAACAGATCGGCGGCGCCACGGGCGCAGCCCTCGATCTGGGCGATGGCTGGTTCCTGCTGTCCATGACCACCATCACAGCGACGGGAACCGGCAGCGCGTTCGGGTTCTGGTTGTCCAACGGAGCGGCCTCGACGCCGTCCTACCTGGGTGACGGCGCGTCGGGCTGGTATCTGTTCGGCGCTCAGCTGGAGGCGGGCACGCCCGTATCGACCTACAAGCCGACGACCAGTGCCGCGGTCACGGCCTATTGGGGCAACGCGCGTGGCTATTGCCACAACACGTTTCCGACCTGCCCGAACTCGGTCACCCGCGCGCGCATGAACCTGAACGGGTCGATCCGCTGGCGGTTCATGGAGCCGATTGGCGGGGTCCGCTTCGACGGGGATTTTGCGGATTCGAACTATCCGGCAACCCCTGCCATTCCGGTGGCGAAGCTGTCGGTGCGCACCTCGCCAGCCAGCATGAACCCGGGCGCGCTGACCGAGGGCAAGTCGCCGTTCGGCGTGACGGGCAGTGTGACCGTCAGCATGGCCGATTTCGTGTGGGATGACACCTGGGGCGATTTCTATCCCGCCTTTCGGGGAAGCCTTCCCACGCGGACGTTCTGGACGACGTGGCTCGCGCGCAACCTGCTGCCGCCGCCGAATTTGGAGCTGGTGATCTACGACGGCTATGTGGGCGAGGCCCTGTCGGCCATGCGGCAGCGGGTCTACCTGGTGGACGGGATCGAAGGCCCGTCCGGCGGCATGGTCACAATCAAAGGCAGCGATCCGTTGCGCAAAGCGCGCGGCAAGACGGCGCAGTTTCCGCCGGCGGAAGCGGCGCAGCTGGTGGGCGCGATAAGTTCCAGCGACACCGCCATCACGATTTCGGCCTGGAGCGAGAGCTTCATATCGGCCACGCACGGCCTGACCGGCCGCCGGGGAATCCACATCGGAAGCGAGATCATCGAGTACACGGGCTACAGCGCGCTTGGCGGCGGGCTGTACTCTCTCAGCGGGGTGTCGCGAGCCGTCGGTGGCACCGTGGCTGCGGCGGCGTCCGACGGCGCCAAGGTGACCCGTTGCGGCCATTTCGAGGGGCAGGTGCTGGCCACGATCGCCAAGTACCTGCTGACCGATTACACGCCCATTCCGGACAGCTACATTGACGTGTCGGGATGGGCCAGCGAAACGGCGGCCTGGCTGTCTATTGGCGCGGTGTCGGATGTGTGGATCCCTGAAGCGACCGCGGTCGAAGAGCTTCTGGGCGAGCTGTGCCAGCAGGGCAGCTTCATGATTTTCTGGGACGAATGGGCGAGCCTGGTGCGGTTGAAGGCCGTGGCGCCGCCGACCGCGGCAGTGCTGCACCTGACCGACGACAATGCCATCCTGGCCGACAGTGCCGAGCTGACGCAGGACCCTGATGCCCGGCTGACGCGGGCGGTGGTCTATTACAACCCGGCGTCCTGGATCGACATCACGAAGGCGGGATGCCGGTCTTTCGCGATGACCGTCTATGGCGACATCGAGCAATACAAGGCCGGAAACGAGGTGCGGGCGCGCGAGATCGTCGGGCGGTGGGTGGCCTCCTATGCCCAGGCCGTGAAGATCATCACCCGGACGCTGGCGCGCGCGCTGGTCGCGCCGCGGCAACTGACGCTAACCCTCGATGCCAAGGACCGAACGGTGGCCGTTGTGGGGCAGGTGGTCGACGTCACGACGCGGGCCTTTACCGATGTGGATGGCCGGCCGCTGATGGCGCGGTGGCTGGTGATCAGCTCCAGCCCGCGCAAGTCCGGGCAAAGCTATGACGTGGTGCTGCAGGACTTCGGCATCGGCGCGCCGCGATATCTGAAAATCATGTCGCCTCTGGCGACCCCAACCTATGGCGCCGCAACGGAAACCGAACGCGCCTTTGGCGGCTACATCTCGCAACCCAATGGAACCATGTCGGACGGTTCCGAAGGATACAGGATTTCCTGATGGCCTCTTTCGTTGACATCCCCGATTCCGCGGTTGCAGCGGATGCCTTTGCCTCGTCCGATCTGTTCAGCGCCCTGCGCGACAACACGCTCAAAGCCGTCTGGCACCCTTACAACAAGGCGCGCATCGGCGATTCCGGAACCGGGCTCATCTATGATTTCGGCGTGTCCGGTGCCGTCGCCAATGTGGTCACGGCCGATTTCGAGGACGGGTATGAGTACATGATCGTGTACAACGACCTGTCGCACAATTCGGGGGCTAGCCCTGTGAACCTGCAGGTCGAATTGTATCGCGAGACCTCTGCCGCCTACAGCGTGGCCAAGCAGATTGCGAACACCACGAACAACACGACGCTGATTTCCGGGCATCTGCATTTGCCCTGGGTCCGCAGCGCGCGCACCGTTCAGCCCGGCCTCTCGATGTCGAGCCCCGGCAGTTACACTGCCGATGCCGCCGTGGGCTTCGACATGGTGTCGGCGCAGAAAGCCCTTCGGGCGCGAGTGTCGTTCAGCGCCGGCAACATCGACGCCGGCAAGCTCTACCTCTATCGCCGCGGCTTCTTCGCGGCTGGCTGATCTCAGGAGCATCCATGGTCTCGACGGTCCCGATCACGGGCAGCATCGTGCTGCCCGATGGTTCTGCCTTTGACGGCGGCACGCTCTATTTCACGCTGTCGGGTCCCGACACGGAAGACGATGTGGCCGTAGCCGGCGAATATGTCACGGGGCTGACCGGCACCGATATCCCTGCCGGGTTCGAGGTCTGGCGCAACAGCGCCGGGTCGCGCGGGACCAGCTATCAGATCAAGGTGCTGGCGCGGGTCACGCTGGCCAATGGCCAGATCGTGCGGCGGCCCTATGTGATCGGCTATGGCTTCGTCGGCGATGCTGAGACCTATACCATCGCGGACGTGCTGGCCGGGTATGGCAGCTATACCCCGGCCTCGGGCCGGGATGCCCTGGTGCAGCGGATCGCGGAGGGTTGGGTGCCGCCGGCCAACCAGGTCGTCTTCGGCGGCGAGCTGGCCTATATCGGCGTGACCGGATCGACCTGGATTCCCGATGCGCCGGGGCTGGAGCCGGCGGGTGCGGTGCGGCCCGAACACTGGAAGGACAATACGACGCCCGGCGTGACGCCGATGGTCGTGGATGCGATCAACCCGGCCATGGCCTATGCGGGCGCCAAGGGCATCGGCGAAGTGCTGTGGTATCGTACCTATTTCCTGGAAGATTCGATCGTGTGTTCGGCCGGGACGTTCCTTCGTGGCGACAGCCGCGAAGACGCCAAGGGCATCCGGACCGGTGATTACGGCTCTTCCTTCATCGCAAACGGCGTGATCGGCGGCATTGAAAACATCTGGATCGTGCACGGGATCTACACCGCGCAGCTGAATCCGGCGGTCGTCACCGCGCTGGACAACCGGTTGACCGACGGCACGGCGCATATCGACCTGACGAATTGCAGCCGGTTCACCATCCGCAATTGCCGCCTGCACCGGATGCCTTATTGCATCAAGCTGGACAACTGCCGAAACGTCACCATCGAGGACACCGAGACCGCCGGGACCTGGCACCCGACGATCGGGGACTTGCAGGAAACCGTGGCCGCAGTCTGGGCAGGTAGCGCTGAGACGAACTACAACCAGATCCTGCGCGTCATCAACAACCGCCATGTCGGTTCGGTCGGGCCGCAGGTGGACACCGATTACAGCGACGGGGTCTCGACCAAGACCCGCGCGGCCGAGGAGGGCAACTTCGGGCCGAAGCACCAGTGGCTGATCAACAACATCGAAATGATGACCGCGCACGGTAACTACCTGAACCGGGCATCCTCCAGCCTGGTCAAGGTGGAACTGACGCAGGCATGGCCGTGCTATGCGCTGACCTGGGCGTTCAATATCTTCGATGCCGGCTCGTCGGATGTCGATGATGGCGACAACGCGCAGGTGGCGATTACGGATCGGGTCGAGAACCGGCAGGTCCGGCAGATCAACATCAGCGCCAACCAGTTCATCCTGGGCTCCAAGGCGGTGCACGGCCTGCTGATCACCGGGCGCGACGAAGACGCGACCGAGCCGGTGGCCTATGGCGTGAACGTCACCGGCAACCATTTCCTGGGCGGCATCGGTTGCCCGGTCCGGCTGGAAGGCATCGTGGGCTTCACGGTGACCGGGAACACGATCAACGGTTACAACTGGCTCGACTTCGGCGACGGCGCGCCCTACGGCACCGGGGTCGGCGAATACGAATACAACCCGCTTTACGCCGCCGGCATCTTCATCGGCCAGTATTGCGGCACCGGAGTGATCACCGGAAACACCATCGGCGGCGGCTCGACCAACTTCGCCAATGCCGCGGCCAAGGGCTTCTGGGGCATCTACCTGGAAAACCCGGACGACGAGACGATCGTAATCGGCTCCAACGTCTATGGCTACCTGAACGACTACGGGGTGCATTGCAACACCACCTTCAACCGCATGATATCGACGGCCAACGGCTG
>Ga0209368_1001107_pt1 | contig 13320 bp, 11 predicted proteins | sample EBPBio242008_DNA_FD_185862 | JGI IMG/M metagenome (GOLD analysis project Ga0209368, IMG submission 185862) | Wastewater treatment Type I Accumulibacter community from EBPR Bioreactor in Madison, WI, USA - Reactor 1_4/24/2008_ DNA (SPAdes)... | ecosystem: Engineered > Bioreactor > EBPR >...
TTACCCTCAGCTCCGACCCCGGCACACTGGCCCAGCCCGATTATGCCGAACAACGCGCCGCTGTGCGCCTCTCGGCGGTTTTTGATAATACCGTTGATGTGGACCTCAACCTCAAAACCGGTACGCGCGCAAAAATTTTCCTGGATGTTGTCAAGCGTTTTGAGCTGAATACCGAACCCAAACTTTCGCTGGATCTGAACAGCGGGTTCATGACCATTATTGGCCTTGATGCCCGCCATTATCACCGGCTGGATCGCAGGAGTATACTTGCCCTGCGCGTTGCCGGCGCCGGTTCTTTCGGCTCGGAAAAAATGCTCTACATCCTTGGCGGCGTAGATAACTGGGTTTTGCCGCGCTTTAACGAAGGGATTCCTTTGCCGCAGGACAATGGCTTTGCCTATCAGGCACTTGCCACCAATGTGCGCGGATTTGCACAAAATATCCGAAATGGCAATTCCTATGCCTTATTCAGTTCAGAGTTGCGCGTACCCATTTTTAAGTATTTTTCAAAAAAACCGGTCATGGGTAACTTCTGGCGCAACTTCCAGCTCGTAGGTTTCTTTGATGCCGGTACTGCCTGGGAGGGTAAAAGCCCTTATCGGGGCGATAACCCGATCAATTCTGTGGTACTGACCAATCCGCCAACCGTTAGTATTCGGGTCAATTATTTCCGCGATCCGGTGGTTTTCGGCTATGGCGGAGGCGTGCGCATGCAACTGTTCGGTATTTTCGTCCGGGCCGACTACGCCTGGGGCATCGAAACACGGGTGGTGCAAAAACCAATGTTCCATCTGGCGATGGGTACCGACTTTTGAGTTACTTTTGCGCTTTAATTGAAACTACGATATGCTACGTATAGGAACCCGGGGCAGTAAACTTGCCCTTTGGCAGGCTGAGTACACCCGCACCGAATTGGCCAAAATTGGCGTGGAAAGTGAACTAATCATCATCAAAACCCAGGGCGATCTGATTCAGCACCTGAGTTTTGAAAAAATGGAAGGCAAGGGCTTTTTCACCAAAGAAATTGAAGATGCGCTCTTGCGCGGGGATGTGGATGTGGCGGTGCACTCCATGAAAGACCTCCCTACCAGCCAGCCGGATGGATTGGCCATTACGGCAGTTTCGTATCGGGATAATCCGGCCGACTGGATTTTGGTGCGTCCGGAAGCCGTAGTGGAAGGCGAAATTTTTAAATTTAAGCAAGGTGCTGTTGTCGGCACGTCTGCGGCGCGGCGCAAAGCGCAGTTGGCGCATTTTCGTCCGGATGCAGTGTTAAAAGATATTCGGGGCAATGTGCCTACACGCTTAGAAAAACTGCGCAACGGAGATTTTGATGCCATTTTTCTTGCCGCAGCAGGCGTCAGCCGTTTAGAACTGGATCTGAGCGATTTGTACCTGGTAGAACTCAACCCGAAAGAGTTTGCGCCGGCGCCGGCACAGGGTGTGCTGGCCTGGCAAACCAACCGGGAAGATGTGGCCACCCGGACCATTTTTAAAAAACTGCATCAGCCGGAAATTGCTGCGCGCACCAATGTGGAACGCCGTGTACTGCAACTGATGGACGGTGGCTGCCAGTTGCCGTTGGGCGTTTATTGCGAGCGTGATGCTGCTGGAAACTACCACGTCTTTGCCGCCTGCGATATCGACGGGCAAATGCGCCATTGCCGACTCTCTTCCAGCACCCATGCAGGTTTGGCAGAGCGCGTTGTCAGTGCGCTGAAGGTATAGTTCTTGATTTTGGTTACTTTTGTTGTAAACCTATTTTAGGACAAGTCATTACCTTCATACTCACCACAAAGTATAGCGGGCTTGGGTGTTCTATCGAATGTTTTTTATCGTTTTTCGATTTTGAATAACTTGTCTTCTTGTGACAGTTTTACAACAAAGTATTTTTCATTATCCAATTCTTCTGGAAGTTTGTCTTTTAGTATTGAGGCAACGAATTGAATGTTATTTCTGTTGACAAAATTGGCAATTTTTACCAATTGATTATCGTGCATCAATTCTTTTTTATCATTTAAAAGAAAATGCAAACAGGGGATATTTTCTTCTTCAGCAAATAATATATAAGCCAAATCAAAACAAGATATTTCGCCTTGTTTCTTTCCAGAACTCATATTTGCATTAAATGCGCTGAATTTATACAATCTCTGTCCTTTTTTATTTGTAATTATGTCATATTTTATTGCATACTGCTCCCCATATAACTCACTTGAGATAGAGGCAAAATATTTATTAAACTTATTTAATTGTCTTTTTACCACTTGTTCAAAACTATCGCTGAACAGTTCGGTATCAATTTCGTTAAGCTGTTTATTGTAATCCTTAATATTAGATTCTACTTCATCTAACTGTTGAATTACATTTTCATATTCTCCTTTTTTTCTATATTTTTCGGTTAAATTGCTGATAACTATTTCAAGTTCTTCAAACGAATCACTTTTAGAAATTGATGATGCCAAATTTTTTTCGTCTGTTAGTAGTCGCTTTAGAGCATCATTTTTTTCTAAAATTGACTTCTCAAGAGTGGGTAGTTCTTTTGTAATAAACTTCACTTTCTCATCAATCATAGTATTGTGAAAAGTAACAAGGTCAGAAAAGGATTTTTGAATCGATTCTACTTTACTTGTCGCTTGCTTATAAATTATTTCCAGTTGCCGTAAATCAATGCTTGCCTTGCTTGATTTAAGCTCCTCTTCTGTTTCTTTTATCAGGTCTCTACGGATATTCAATTTACTAATTGTTGCACTCAGTTTGTTTATTTCATATTTGATTCCATTTAGCCTGTCTAAATCCTTCTCAAAGTTCTCATTTAGGTTAAAACTGTTTTTCTTTTTATTTAATTCCTCAATATCATTATTGATTAGTGCTAAAGCAGTTTCATAAGCAGTCTTAGTTTGGTGTTTTTCAAGTCGATTCTTGTAGGTGTCTTCCTGTTTTATCTTTACTAAGATTTCTTGTTTACTATTACCCTTTGTAAATTCGCAGCCAAAAAGAAAGAGATATAGTGTCTCATACTCTGCATCGCTGGTATAAGAGTCAAGAGTTTTGAGTGTGTTATTTACGCTTTCGTCTTTATATCGTATGTTATGTGAAATTATTTGTCTGAAAGTTGGCTTACCTGCAAGATGCTCAGAAAAAATAATATCCGACAATCTTAATTCAAATTCTTCCTCAGTCAAATTTTCGTCATTTACAATCCTAATTATATCTTTTCTTGCTAAAAAATTTCTTTGAATGACAACATCATCTGTTCCTTCATCCAAGTCTTTTGTCAAGACGAGTGTAATCAAAACCTTGTTTTCAATTAGAAAATCTTTTACAAGTTTATATTCTTGCTTTTTGGTTTCTTGGTCAACATATATATTCTTAGGATTCGCACCTAAACAAAAATCAATCAATTTCAAGACGGTGGTTTTACCAACATTATTGCCAGTGATTTGATGTTCACTTTCGTCAACAATCAAATTAAGCCCCTTGTGAAATAAAATTTCACGAATGACTTTTGCGCCACTTGTTATTGTTAATGATTTTAGGAACATAATTCTATTTCACCTTTTGAATTCAGTTTGGCTACATCCAACAAATACAACCAATCTAAGCAGAGTATAAAAATGGAAAATGACATTTGTCTTTTTGTCTTTACCTCTTGATAAAGGTCAAGTAACTTGAAACTCATATCTTTTTTCAAAGATTGAATCAAGAAAGCACCATTGTAATAAATGCTGTTGTCTGGATGAATATTATCAGGAAGTAGCATTTTCGTAATTTTGAGGGTTCTCAAATATTTTGCAACGAATAAACGCATCAACACACACAATGTTTGCACATAATTCTAATTCATCTACTGGAATTTTAATGAAATTAGCACTTTCGTTTACCTTAGCCATAATTTTTTCTATTACTTTAAAGAAAATTGAATCTGGTTCATCTGTAATGCTTTTTGTTTCAATGTACATTTTGTTTATGGATTGAAGAACGGAAATACTTTTATTTGACCCTATAGTGTCAAATTCTTGGTATTTATCGTTAATTTTTGAATAATAAGCAGCATAGTCGGAAATAATTGATTTGGCATAATTTAGTTGGTTATGCAATATTTTACTATCAATATTAAAACTCTTAATAGCATCATCTGAAACCTTATTACTAAGGTCTTCCTTTGCCAAAATATTGATGACATCCGCCAAATTAGAATCCAATTTTATCACATCTACTTCCTCTCCTAATTCAGATTTAACAAATCTATAAATAGTTTTTTGCTCTTCTACCGTTGAAAGCAAGATGTGATTCAGAATGTCTTTTTTATCAATAATATCGTCTTTGGGTGTAAAACTAATATTATGAGGATTTTTAAAACTCTTATCTTTTATATTATCAGCATCATTAGAAATTGAAATAAATTTAAACGTAAATGTGGAATACTTCTTTATAATATCTTTATCTAGCCCGCCTTCAACCTTCTGTTTAGTACTTGTTGATGATACCTGAACAACATATTTATTAACGGTATCAATTAAATCAATCGCTTCAATGTTTTGTTGAAATGAATTTAAATTAACCAAACTCCATCCATATAAATGGTTTAGAAAATGGATATAAAAATTCTCAGCGTGAATATTGTAATTCAAAACATTCAACTTCCCTCTGGCATTTATACTATATGCAAGAGAATTTATTTTTCCTTCTATATAATCAAAATACCTTGAGCGATTCATTTTCGAGCGTGCTTCATTGCAATCAAAAGCAGCCACAAAGGTACAATCATAAAGTCACAATTTCTTCCATAAAAACATTTTTTCAAAAATTAAAACCTGTTTGTAATATCGACTAAATTTACGCCAATAAAAACGTAAAGCATTGGTTTTCAATATTAAAACGATTCACGAATTTAATAGCTACTTCAAAAACAAAGAAACCTGCTACGACTTCTTTGAAAATCAACTCTGGAACAGCACACCCATTTGCCCGTATTGTGCGTCTGGAAAAGCACCTTAAGTTGTGAAGTCTCGTGAAAAGTTCCAAGACATACCTTCCTACCGTTGCAGCGAACGTGGTTACAAACTTTCATTCATGGTTCGCACCGGCAGCATCTCTGAAGAATCAAGGTTGAACTCCGTCAATAGTCCAAGCTGCCACTTTCAAAAAAGATAATATACCTCGGCCGTGAGGTATATTATCTGCGCGTAAATCCGCATAAATCTGCGGGAAATAGATCTGTGGTGCACTTATCGGATTGAATTGCTTCTGCGCAATTCGTCGCGGATGGAAGGTTTCAGGCGATCTGCGGCTTGTGCGAGCAGGTCTTCATCACTTGGAAATGGCATCGGGCGGTTTCCGATACGGCGGCGGCTTTCGTCGCTGAGTGCGCGTTTGTCGCCGGTAAAGGTAGAAGCGTAATTTTCAAAAATCACTTCTGTGCCCACGGGGCGGGTTTCGAGCAGGGTATTGCGGTATCCTTCAAAGATCTGTAAGGTTCCGGCGAGGCGCACGGCTTTGCTCTGATACACTTCCAGTACATTGGCCTGGATGCGCACGTAACGCGGCGTTTTCAGGTCGTTACCCAAAGAGTCTTTCATGACATTGCCGCGGCTGTCGAGTACATAGTCCCAGCCATCTTCAATTTCGCGTTCGTCGGCATAGCTGCGCTCATGGACCCGTTCGGGCGTGTTGTCGAGGTTATTGAGGTTAAACACGACTTTATAATCGTATTGCACGCCGGCTTCGGCATTGAAGTGATAGGATTTCCACTCGCTGTCCAGGTCATTTTTTCCGATGGCGAGGATGCGGTCGGAGAATTGGCGCGGCACCACGCGGTTCGACTGGTTTTTGATTTCAAAAAGCACGTGGGAGGTACCGAGGTTGCGGGCTTCCTGTTTCAGGCGATCTTTTTCGCGGTATTGTGTAAAGTAACGGCGTTCGAGGTCGACTAAGGTTGACCATGCTTCGCGGGCGGCGTCCCGATTACCGTTTTCTGCCTGTTGCAGCAGGGTTTCGGCGCGGGTATACAGGTAGGCGGCGGCCCTTTCGCAGCTTTCGTTTTCGAGTTTGGCGATGTCGACGAAATCGAAACGGGCTTCGTAGCCGTCTTTGGCGCGCAGGGGGGTAAGCGGGGCAATTTTATTCTGGCGCCTGGCTATTTGGCGGTGGATGGCATTTACCCGTTCCCAGTTTTCAGGACGGTTTTGAGCGATCAGGTTTTCGGCATCGGCGAGGTCGCGGGTTTGCGCTTTCCGGAAAGCCAGTTCGAGGCCTTTGACGTATTCCGATTTTTTGTTTTTACGGCCTTCGAGTTTGTCGATACAGAAGTCGATGGCGTCGTCGTAGTTTCCGCTTTCTACAAATTTCTGAGCGGATCGGCAGGCGCTGAATAATACGACAGTGGTTAATAAGAGGGCGGCGAAGGAAGTTCTGGCAAGCATGGCTTTCGATTTTGTTGATTATTTCGATAGCCCAAATATGAGGGCAATGATTTCCAAAAATCTTTTAAAGCTTGTTAGGGTTTTTACAAAATATGTTAAAAACCCTAACAGACTGTAAACGCGTTTAAATTACTTGTTAAAACAATGATTTCCCGGCAAACCCGAAAACGCCCTTGCCAATGTTGCCGGCCAATTTCAGCGCGAAAGCATATTGTTTATACTTCTTTTGGAACTTGGGCGTGAGGTCGATAAAGTCTTTGATCCAGGGTTTTTTGGTGGTGCGCAGGCCCAGGGAGATTTTATCGAGTGTGCTCAGGTTGTTTTGCCAGACGTTGGCTTCTTTCAGGATTTGTTCCATGAGCGCTTCGTTCTGCTCGTGGTAGCGTTTTACATATTTGACGCCTTTAACGGGATCGACAAACTTAAGGTCTTCTTTCATAAACTGGACATAATCATCGGCCAAGGCATCCAATTTGGCCTCGGCGCTGATTTTGCTGTTGGCGATCCGCTTGAGGTTTTCGTGGTGCGCATCGAGCCATCGGTTTTGTTTCCAGGAGGCGCAGGAAGGGAGCGCGAAGGCGGCAAGGGTTAGGAGGAAAAGGAGGTGTTTTAATTTCATTGTGCGGTGAAATGATACAAAAAGATAGATTGATTTTCATCCCCAAAACGGCCTTTATTGAGGTATATTTTTTACGTGTTCGGGTTTTGTATTTTTTTACTGTACCTTTATCGGGCTTAAATGATCTGTTCCAACTTGTAATTTACCGATATGACCGATATCCAAAGTAATTTGTTTCGCTGCATTCAGGAAAAATTGGGTGCTGATGTTGCAATGGTGAAAGTGCTTGAAAAAGTATTAAACCAACGGGCCGCAACAATTTATAAAAAAATAAGGGGCGAAATAAGTTTGTCGTTAGAAGAATGCAAGATACTGCTTTCTCACTTTAATATCCCATCACAGGTTGTGTTTCAGGAAACGCCGGTTTCACTGTCAGGTTTTCGTCATGCCACCTCCGAAGGTAATGACCTGAATGCCCTTACCTTCCTGCAAGGAATTCAGAAGGCATTAACGGTGCTCTCCAAACTTCCTGAAGTTGAGATATGGTATGCCTCCAATGAAATCCCCCTTTTTTACTACTTGCTGTATCCGGAATTGACCGCCTTTAAGCTTTACGTCTGGAATAAGACGAATTGGCAGTATCAGCATCAATACGGAACGGGTCAAATTAGATTTTCACCCGAAGTTATTTATTCATCTTACCCGGAAATAGATAAAATCAGACAACAATTAAGCGCACTTTATTTTTCGTGTCCTGCGACAGAATTCTGGCCTAAGCATTTATTGGAACATACACTTAACCAAATCCAGGTTTCTCATCATACAGGAGAGCTTAGTTTCCAGCTTAAAAATAAAATACTTGAACAAGTTACTGACATGTTGGGCTTCATGCAGGATATGGCCGTTAGTGGCAAACGCAAGGATGGTAAAACCAATTTTGAGCTTTATTTGAATGATATCGCCTACACCAGCAATACCATCCTGATTCGTAGTGAACAACAGGCATGTCAGCTTTTCACTGTTCTTGACAATCCCAATCATATTTCAACAAGCGATGACACTATTGTATTGAAGGTTGAAAAATGGTTAGAACGAATTCGGCTTAACGCAGTAAGGATAAGCATGGAAGGCGAACGATTTCGGAATGGACTTTTTTTGCATTACAGCAACAGAGTCAAAGAATCTTTTTGAACAAAACACTAATAGAGGACAGCGCTTTAAATGATGTTCCAAATGAGAATAGCCCTTATTTCTTCGAACAACCCAACAACAACCTGCTCACTGCTGACTGATAACTGCTCACTGATTATTTCTCCGGCAGCGCAATACACATCAGATAATACTTATCCGCCGTATATAGCTTGCGGTTGATGGTATCAATGGCAATACCTGCAAAGGCAAAGGAAGCATTGGGATGCCGGCTATTTCGGTTGGGCGAATTCTCTTTCCAGATGGTAGCACCAGTTTCAGCATTTACCGCATACAGACGGGCGTAGCCGGTGGAGGTGCAGTAGACCACGCCGTCGAATTGTACAACCTGAAGTACACTGCCGTCTACATCTTGGTTATACCAAAGTATGCTTCCTGTATTTTTATCCACCCCCCACATGCCAATTTGTGTGGATGGTACCATTAGTACATTTTTGTACATTGTTAAATTCCCATGCAGGATCGCTTCCGGAAACTCTTTTTGCCAGATGGTATTACCGGTATTCAGGTCAAAGCAGTGCAGGGTACGCACGCCGTTGATGTACAGCCGATCTCCGTCAACAAGCGGTTTTGCTGTAGTAATGCCGCCTGCCGGGTCTATGTTTTTACGCACCCATTCCAATTGCCTGCTACGCAGGTTATAGGCATAAACACTTGCTCTGTTTTTACCTCCGTTAAAACCGCCGCTTTCCCGAAGTCCACCTTCCTGAAAAACCAGAATGGAATCTCCCTGGGGGTTAATCCAAAGTACAGGGGGATACATATTGATAAAAAAGCCATCATTTTCATAATTAAGGGTCAGCACGGTATCCCATTGATTGCTCTGATAATGCGTTCTGAGCAGGGTGCTACTCGGGTTGTAAGGCGGCCCTCCGGGAGCCACTACTTTGTAAATTTGATCATTGATGACATTACAGGTGACCATGCCATACCCGCTTTCTGGTACTTTATAAGCCCAGTCAACACTACCACTCGCAACATCCCAAACCTGCGTTTCACTCCAATCTGAAATGACAATTTTATTGTTAATATTATAAAAATTATCATTTAAAAAACCTCTGCTTGGAAACTGCTGCTCCCAGATCAGCGCGCCTGTCTCGCCATTGCGCATACCTACGGTTGGTAGCGGGCTTGTCCAGTTGATGCTGTAAATAATATTTCCACCATCAGTAACCACCTGTCCCCATGCAGTATATTGTCCCGTATCTGACTGCAAAGGTGCTTGCCATAGTACCTTTAAGTTTGCCTGGGAGTCTATCGGAGGAGGAGGTGGCGGTGTGACAAGCGGCTCTTTATTGCCACATGCGGCGAGCAGGGACAACAGCCCTGTGAAAAAACCGAAGAATATTAGTTTTTGCATTGCTTTAAGTTTTGAGTCAACAACAACCGGGACTTATGATACGCCCGGTTGTTGTTGGTGCATGAATTTAATCAACTTTGAACCATTCGTCTCCTGCCTGCCCTCTGTAGAGCAAAAGCAGTGCATCCCGAGTTCCAACACTATTTCTTAACTGGAAGTGATTAGTCTCTTCCACGCGATTCGTAATAGATACCCCCGGAAACCCGCTGGCGGATTCAAGGGTTACTACGCCGTCGGAGGGTTTGAAGACGAGCGAGGGGTAGCTTCGGGTTACGAAGTTGCAACTGACCGTTTCGTTGGGGTTACCAGATTGAATATTGGCGCACTGTTCGGGGCTGGAGGCTGCCTCAAAGGTTGTATATGACCACCCTTCCAATACCGTATTGTCCGTCCACGTGCATTCGCAGCCTGTTTCTTCGGTTACTTCTACCTCAAGGGCGCCAATGATAATTTTCCAGCCCATATCGGCTTTGTCTAACCACTCGTAAGCATCGCGGTTGATATTTCGCTCTTCTTCTAATTTGCGAAAATGGCCATCCAAGGCAGTACAGGGGCCAAAGAAAAATACCCAGTCAAAACCTTCACAGGGCAGAAAAGGAAACCAGGATTTCAGCTCGTCAATTTCTTCCTGTTTTTCCAACTGTATGCTGAGGTACTTTTGAGCCAGTCGGTTGGCCACATTCACTAAGCTATCATCTTCATTTCTGGAAAATGCCGGGCCATTGTTTCCTTTATCATCAAATACAAAGGTGGTGAGCATACGCCACATCAACTGCTTGGGGTTGGCGGGTTCGTCGCCGGCGTCCAACTTGTATTCTACACCTGCAAAGGCGGCTTTGTGGAGATCGGGGTGGCCAAAATCATTCAGTATCGCTACTTTCTCTCCGCCAACCGGATAGTCATCAGAGGTGCCCTCAAAAACGCCACCCATAATAAAAGGCAGTATGTCTCCAACATTGTTGCACAACCCTGAAACACCATTAATAATAGGTTTATTACCAATAAGGGCTTGTAAAAAACCCTTGTTGTCAATTAGGTTAATTGCTTCTGTAGTCAGAACCTTTTTGCATGTAGTTTCAACAAATTGAGTCATAACTCCATTATCACGGTTGTTAATGATCTTCGCTCCAAGGTGTGGTCCGCCAAAGGTTACCATACCGTGAAACCGACGCTCCAAATCTTCATTTTCCGGTGTAAGATTATTCAAGTACAAGTCTACTTGTCGGCCAACCAAACTGCCCTGGCTATGTGCAATGATGAAGTTCAGGTGCTTGGAGGTATCTACCCCCGGCATTGCGGCATTGAGAATTTTCTGGTGCAAAGAAGAGGCTGACCCTTCCAAAGAAGTAGTGGCGTATTTAGGCGAAACAAAGCAAAAGGCATTGCGGGCCGGGAATTGCGGGGCGCCGTTCATGGTTGCCGTAGAGGCTTCCGTCCAGCTGTCTTCGTTGCCGCCAAGGCCGTGCACCCAATAGATACCCCGGCGATCGTTTACCGGCGGCGGATTAAACTCTGGATCCTCCGGCGGGGGCGGAATGGCGTTGTTGAGCAGGGTGGGTGTGGGGTTGATGTGGCCTGGCACATTGTCGCCCAGCGGGCAGTCGTTTACCGTAGTAGTACCGCCTACCTGGGCCAGCAGGGCTGCCTGTGCAAACAAGAGGGCGCAAAGCAGCGAGAGGGTGTATTTGAAAATATATTTTTTCATTGTTGTAAAAGTTGAATGGTGAAACACTGGGAGGATATGGTTAACGCTGTACGGCAAAACGCACATTGCGGGCGCCTTCAAGCCCCTGTACCCGCAGGAAATAGGCCCCGGCGGGCAGGCCTGCCAGCGGTATTTCGAGGCGAACGCCGGCCTGAATGTTGTGCTGGGTACGCACCGTAACGCCGAGGGCGTTGATGATTTCCGCGCTGCTGCCGGGCACTACACCGGCATCGGGCGTGAGGTAGAGGTAGTCGCTGGCAGGGTTGGGCCATACCTGAAGAGGGCCGGCATTGGGTGCGGCGGCGGGTTTGGCGTAGCGGCTGTCGGTATCGGTGCTGTAATTGGTGTAGCGGCGCTGCGTCACGCGCTCCATGCAGGCGCCGGAGGGGCGGAACTCCATCACTTCATCCCGTTCGTATACGATGCGCAGGCGCTGGTCGTCGGAGAGGGCGTACTTGCGCACGGAGCTTTCCACGGGCGAGTCGTTGTGGTATTTGGTGCGGGTGATGCGCATTTGCTGGGGCTCGTAGAGGGCTTCGAGGTTGTCTTTGCCCAGTTTGACGGCGCCCTGCGGGAGGTTATTCACCACATAGCCGCTGTTTTGGAGGGCGCTGAGGGTGCCGGCATCCGGCATGGGGAAGCTGGTGGGGGCGTCGGAGCTGTTGTTTTGGCGCAGTTGCGCCAGTTGGAGACGTTCAGCGCTGCGGGCGGAGTCGGAGGGAATGTCCTGATAAAGTTTTCCCTCGGTGTCGTAGATGCGGGTGCCGCTGTTGTCGTACTCGATGCGGCCCATTTTCACCGGCCATTCGGCAAAAGCTTCAGTGGGGTTCAGGATCTGAATGGTGGTAGCGGTGGAGCCGTCGGCAAATTCATGGGTTTCCACCTGTCGCAGCAGCCGTTTGGGCAGCAGGAGTACTTTGTCGAGCGGACTGAGCGCATTGGCGGCAGCGCCCTGCGGCACTTTGTAGGTGGTCAGTTCTTCGAGTGTGTAGCGGGTGGTACGCACCGGAACATCGGACTTTTGTCCGAAGAGGAGGCTGTGGAAACAAGCCAACAATGCAAAAGCAAGGATAAATCGTTGCATTTTCGTTAAAAAATTGAATGTACAAAAAAAGGGTTGATAGCAATTTGTCTAAATAACCTGCGCAGGAACAAATGACAGGACAAAAGTATAGGCAATTTTTCGGAAGTCAAGAAGAACTTTTCTCCAAATAAGAGAATGAAAAACGCAAAAAGGCCCATTTTTCTCTTATTTGGAGAAAAATGGGCCTTCGGAGGGCTTCGGGGGGTAAAATTTTCTCTTATTTGGAGAAAAACAGGTGCGCGGAGGGAGGCATTTTCTACAAATAAGAGAAAAAAAGTTTGGGGGGCACAGGGGGTCAATCCTGATCGGGTGGGAAACGGAGCGCTTTGATGAAGAATCCGTCGTTGGTTCTGACGTCGTACATGTCAATCATACCTTTATCTACGAGGATATTAATCAGCGCATAAGAGGCCGTGACGGTGTAGTGTTTGCCGCGAAGGTGGGTAGTGACAAACCATTTAAGGCCCACGTAGTAGTTATACTTGGCGTTGAGGGCCAGTTCGAGTTCGTCGAGCAGTTCATCTTCGGTGATGTAGCGCTCTTTTTCGGGCAGTGGGATTTTGCCAAGCACTTTCAGCCCCTGCAAACCGCCGCGATAATAGTTTTCGGGGTTGCTTTCAATAGTATTGAGGCCGCGTTCGGCCTGGTCTTCGGCGGCTTCGATGGCGGCATTGCGGATTGCTTCTTTTTCTTCGATGGAGAAGACGAGTTCATCAATATTTTGCTCGGCCTGCGTAATAATTTCGATGAGGGCGGCCGAGAGTTGCAAACCGCGCTCCAGATCGTAGTCGAAAAAGATACCCTGATGGGCTACTTTATTGCGGATGCGGTAGAGCTCGCGCCAGCGCGGCTCGAAGTGTTTGTCCTGAAAAAAATCTTTAAAATATTTGGTGTAGTTGCCTTGCAGTTCGTTTTGAAGGTGGTGCAGTTCTTCGGCGCCTTTGATCGAGAGAATTTTCTGAATTATTTTTTCCGGGTGGT
>Ga0209368_1001109_pt1 | contig 13305 bp, 11 predicted proteins | sample EBPBio242008_DNA_FD_185862 | JGI IMG/M metagenome (GOLD analysis project Ga0209368, IMG submission 185862) | Wastewater treatment Type I Accumulibacter community from EBPR Bioreactor in Madison, WI, USA - Reactor 1_4/24/2008_ DNA (SPAdes)... | ecosystem: Engineered > Bioreactor > EBPR >...
TCCAGTCACGGATCCCGTCGAAGGCGCCGAAGACCACACCAGCCGGGCTGTCGTCCTCGCAACGGAACACGCTGCTCATCGTGCCTGACCCCATGACACCCTGTGGGCCGTGGACCACGGATGGATCGAAGTCACCGAAGCCGAGACGCTGGCCGACCTGTTGGACACCGACGTTGTCGGCACCGACGATCTGTACTCGGCTTTGATGCGGATCCCCGACTCAGAGCTGTGGTGGATGACCCGGACCGAGGTAGTCGGCCGAACAGACGGCACCATGCTCGGTCTGCAGCTGCTCAAGACCCGGATCTTCTTCAATCTGACGGAAGCCCGCAAACTTTGGGGCGACGCCGCCGTGGCGGCAACCGTCTACCTGCTCACCACCAACCTCCCCGTGGCTGGTGCTGTCGCTCTCGTCAAGAAGTTGATCGAGACCCTGAAGGTGCTCGAAGACGACGAAGCCGAGGCTGTCAGAGTGATCATGGGCCTCGCCGGTCGACGGCCCTACGACACTTCCGTGGCGGAGGCTTCGGTCAAAGCTGCCTACCAGGACGCCGCAGTCGACATCGACAAGGTGCTCGACAGTCTCGAAGCCAAGAAGCTGCTCCGTTCGGAGCGCGGAGACACCGTCCGGCTCGTCATCTAGCGACCGATCGGGACCGCCGCTGACCCGCGCTCCGCGCATCGCCTACTCGGGCGGCATATCAGCGGCAGGTGCCGCGCCCCGGGTGGTCTGCGGCTTGTGCTCGGCGCGCTGCGCCGGTACGACCATGTCTCCATGGACTGGTCCCTCAATGACGCGCAGGCAGCCGTCCTGTCCTGGATCTGCACCACCCCCCAGGCCGAACCTCCACCCGGGAACTGGAAGGCGTCCATGTCGGCGTTGGTCTCGCGCGGGCTGGCGACCGTCTCGAAGAGAGGTGGACGCTACACGGCGAACCCAACCGACACTGGACGCTACTTCCACCAACACGGGGAGTACCCCACTGACAGCGCGGGAGGGCGTCATGCTGGCGGCGAAGCAAGCCCGGTCCGCGGCTGCCGAACCGAGCTGGCAGCGCCCTCTCCGCGAACCGTTACCGGAAGTCGAGGAGGAGAAAGCCACAAGGCGGCAGTCACCTCGGGCGGTTACGAATACGCCACCAGAGCTACCCGACGGTGCGCCGCAACGCATCGTGAAGCCACATCCCGCAGTTGAGCGGGAGAGAGCGAGATGATCTTCCACTATGGTCCGCAAGCACTACACCGATGAGTTTCGTCGGCAGGCTGTTGACTTGTACGAGTCCACCCCGGGCGCGACGCTGCGTGGTATCGCCGATGACCTGGGCGTCGTGAGAGGGACCCTGCGAGACTGGTGTGACACGTTCGGGACTGGCAAGAAGACCGCCGCCGACGGCTCTGTGACCCGCAGCCCGCTGAAACAGTCGACGCCCGCGCCGGGCCCGATTGAGGGGGAGACACCGGAGCAGGAGCTGGCCCGGCTCCGGTCCCGGGTGGAGCAGCTGGAATCGGAGACCTCCAAGCTGGTCACCGAACGCGAGATCCTGCGCCGGGCGGCCAAGTATTTCGCCGGGGAGACGGGCTGGTGAACCGCTTCCAGTTCGTCGCCGACCACCAAGACACCTTCGAGGTGAAGCGGTTGTGCGAAGTCGTCGAGATCAACCGTTCCTCGTTCTACGCCTGGCAGGACGCTGCACCGACCCGAGAACAGCGGGCCGCCGCTGATGCCGAGCTGGAGGAACGGATCCGGGCCGTGCACGATGACGACAACACGTGCGGGGCGCCACGGATCACCGCCGAGCTCAACGACGGCGTCGGCGCCGAGGATCGGGTCAACCGCAAGCGCGTCGCCCGGGTGATGCGGGAGCGGGGCATCGCCGGCTATCGGCGCCGTCGCCGGGTCCGCACCACGATCCCCGAGCCCGCTGACCAGAAGGTGCCCGACCTGCTGAGACGCGACTTTACCGCCCCCGCGGCCAACCGCCGCTATGTCGGTGACATCACCTATTTGCCGTTGTCGGACGGGGAGAACCTGTACCTGGCCACCGTGATTGACTGCTACTCCCGCCGGCTGGTCGGCTGGGCCGTCGCCGACCACATGCGCACCGAGCTCGTCGAGGACGCACTCAAGGCCGCCGAGGCGACCCGGGGCAGCCTGGCTGGGGCGATCTTCCACAGCGATTATGCCGAGGTTGGCGTTATGCCGCGGATTCTTTGTTGTGCTTGCGGTTGAGGGGTTGTTGGTCTGATTCCTCGGCTTAACGTCTCGTCGTCTCGTGGTTAGCGTCCGCGGTGTCCACACACCAGTTCGCGGGAGGAGACGACGATGCGGGAGATGGTTCAGCAGATCGGCGAGGTGGTCATCGCCGAGCTTCGGGCGGCTGGCTACATGGAGTCGACGATCGGCCAGTATCAGAAGTCGATCAAGGCGCTGAGCGTGCTCGCTGAGCCCGGGGGCGGTGTCTACACGGTCTCGCTGGGCAAGGTGTTCGCTGCGATGACGACCAGTCCTCGCACGGGTCGGTTCAGCGCACAGCGCCGCTTCGACTTCTGCCGGCTGGTGAGGTTGTTCGACAGCTACATGGCGACCGGGCAGGTGGATCTGGCGACGCAGAAGCGCGGCGGTGGCGGCGCTTGGCCCGGGTCGGAGGAGCTGGCGGCGCTGGCCCGGTCGTGGGCGGCGGAGATGGTTCAGCGGGGTCTGGCAGCGGCGACCCGCGACGCCTACGGTCGCGTCGCCCGGGCATACCTGGTCTTCCTGGAGTCGCGCGGCTTGTCCTGTCTCTCCGAAGCCGATGGTGCCAGTGTGCTTGCATTCCTGGCCTCGCTGCGAGCCCGGTGGGCGGTGTCGTCGTTGCCGTGGCTGATCTCCAACTTCCGCCCCTTCCTGAAGTTCACTGGCCGCACCGATCTGGTCGACGCGCTGGCTCTGGCCGGGGTGAGACGCCACCACACGATCCTTCCTGTCTTGGACGACCAGGACCTGGAGGCGGTTGTCCGAGCTTGCGGGTCACAGCAGGTCCGTGCTCGGGATGCGGCGATCACGCTGCTCGCCGTGACGACCGGCCTGCGGGCCTGCGACCTGGTCAGTCTGCGCCTGGTCGACGTCGACTGGCGGACGCAGACGATCGCGATCGTGCAGCAGAAGACGCACAACCCGTTGACGGTGCCGTTGGCGCCGCTGGTCGCGTCCAGACTCGCCGACTACATCCTCGACGAACGGCCTGCCTCGGCCGATGATCATGTGTTCCTGCGGGTGAAGGCACCACACACCCGTCTTGGTGATCATGCCGCGATCCACCGGGTCACGGCGAACATCTTCGCCAAGGCCGGAGTCGCGGACGTGAAGGCCGGGAGCCGGTTGCTGCGCCACAACGCCGCCTCACGGCTGCTGCGCGCGGGTGTGGCGGTGCCCACCATCTCGGCCGTCTTGGGACATGCCAGCCCGGAGTCGACCAACATCTACCTCAGCGTCGACCACGACCGGCTGCTCGAGTGCGTCCTCCCCGTTCCCGCCGGTGCCCGGTCATGACCGGCCACGCGTTCACCAGCGTGTTCGGACCCCAGATCGAGCAGTACCTGGCATTCAAGGAGAAGCTGGGCTTCCACGGGTTGTCGAGGATCTGGTACCTGACCAAGTTCGACGCCTACTGTGACGCCCACGACCGCCAGGTCTTCGACCGGGCCACCGTCGAGGGCTGGGTGATCGCGCAGTCGGCCCACTCGGGCCGCTACCGATCCTGGATGTCCTACATCCGCGACTTCGGCCGATGGCTGGTCGTCCACGACGATCCCGCCGCCTACGTCCTCTCCGATCAGTGGATAGCAGGTGTGGTCCCGTCTCACCCCTACCTGTTGACCACCGCTGAGATCGACGCATTCTTCACCGCCGCAGCTCAGCTGCACGCGCAGTCGCCGTGGCGATGGCAGGCGGTGGCGTTCTTCACGCTGATGCACTGCTGCGGGATCAGGACCGGTGAGGCTCGTGCGCTGCTGACCGAGCAGGTGGATCTGCGTCGCGGCAACCTCGACATCGTGTGGTCCAAGGCCAACCGCAGTCGCCGGCTCCCGCTGACCGAGCCGATCCTCGCCGTGCTCGCCGCCTGCGACCAGGAGTCGCACCTGCGGTTTCCGCAGCGTCGGACCTTCTTCGTGTCCGCGGCCGGGAACCCGGTCACCGCCGCGACGGTCGGCACCATCTTCCACCGGATCTGGGACCAGGCCCGACTGCCCAGACCCGTCGGTGGCACCCAGCCGAGGCCCTACGACTTCCGTCACCACTTCGCCTACGCCAACCTCGAACGCTGGATGGCCCAGGGCAAGGACGTGACCGCGTTGCTGCCCTACCTGTCCCGTTACATGGGCCACGCCGGCTTGGAGTCCACCTACTACTACGTCCACACCTCGCCGGACTTCCTGAACGCCTACGCCCATCTCACCGCCAACTCCGCGGCAGTGCTGCCCGAGGCCGGGTTCTGATGCGACGCGACCCGAGCACCGACGCCCCGGACTTCTTCAGCCTCGCCCGGGACTACCTGCACGGCTACATGCCGAAGGTCCAACGACTCTCACCGCACACGATCCAGGCCTACCGGATCAGCCTGGAGTGCTTCTTGGACTACCTCCACGAGATCGAACACGTCGAACGATCACACGTCACCTTCGACCAGTTCGAGTACGCCCACCTGAAAGCGTGGCTGGTCTGGATGAGCGAGCAGCGGCACTACGCACCGAGGACGGTCGCGCTGCGCCTCAGCACCGTGAAAGCGTTCCTGGCCTACGCATCACGAGAAGACATCACCTTGATCGCGCTCAGCCAAGCAGCCAAGAACCTGAAGGCACCAGCCAGCCCCCGAGCACCCATCGACTACCTCAACGAAGCCGAGACCCGGGCCATCCTGAACGCCCCGACCGGCCGGACCGCCAAATCACGCCGCAACCGGATGCTGCTGATCCTGCTCTACGACACCGCCGCCCGCGTCAGCGAGATCACCAGCCTGACCCTGCAAGACCTCCAGCTCAACCCGCCGGGCCGCATCTCGCTGACCGGCAAAAGGAACAAGACCCGCACCGTTCCCCTGACCGGCAAAACGATCGAACACCTGCACATCTACCTCGACGAGTTCCACGCCAGCCACCGCACTCTGCCGGCCACCAGGCCGGTGTTCTACAGCCTGCACGCCGGAACACCGACCCAGCTGTCCGTCGACACCGTCTCCGCCGTGCTGAAACAGGCCGCCGACACGGCACGAACCGCCTGCCCCTCGATCCCGGCCAACATCCACTGCCACATGCTGCGCAAGACCAAAGCGATGGACCTCTACCAGCAAGGGATCCCGCTGCCCATCATCATGCGACTCCTCGGCCACGAGAACGCCTCAACCACCGCAGCCTTCTACGCCTTCGCGACCCTCGACATGATGCGCCAAGCCATCAACGCCGCCACCCCAGCGATCACCACCACCAGCGCGCCACTCACCGACGACAGACTGCGCACCCTCTACAGCCTCCGCTGAACACCACCGAGACGTTAAGCCGAGGAATCAGACCAACAACCCCTCAACCGCAAGCACAACAAAGAATCCGCGGCATAACGCCAACCTCGGCATAATCGCAGTTAACCCGATTTCGGGTTAACTCCGACCACGGCTCGGTCTACACCTCCGCCGCCTACGCCCGGCTCTGCGCCGACCTGGGCGTCATCCAGTCGATGGGAGCGGTCGGCACCAGCGCGGACAACAGCCTCGCCGAATCGTTCAACGCCACCCTGAACGCGAGATCCTGCAAGATCACCACAGTTGGCCCGACGAGGCGGTCTGCCGCCGCCAGGTGTTCCGCTGGATCGTGCGCTACAACACCCGCCGCCGACACACCTACTGCGGCCACACGGCCCCGACCACCTACGAGACAACCGCTAGGCTTCCCCTAGCGGCATGAAACCCACCCCGTGTCCAAAGTCCGGGGGTAAGGCCCTCCTGATCACGAAGCCGAACTAACCAGACGAGATGGGCGGCCGCGTGAGTCAGCGGATCGCGGTCAGAAGCCATCCTCGAGCAGCTTGTGCACCTTCGCCCTGGTCCAGGGCCGACCGGGTGGCTAGATCGACCGGCATTGCGAGCACCCGTTGGTGGACGGCTGACTCCGGGTCCCGATCTCCGGCTAACCCTGTGAGCGTAGATCGGTCTACGGGAGGCGTCAGCCCATCCACGCACGCCCACCTAGGGTCCCCCTGTAGGTGCAATTGCCGACTGAGTGCTTCCCGGGCTCGACTAGGCCCAGTCGATCCCCACGCGGACCTGTTTGTCTGGGCTAGTTCCGGGGGCTGAGCGGGCGGGTGGATCCGCGAGCCCTCAGCTCCGGCGTCTGCTGGATATGTCGAGGATCGGTTCTGCCGTCCCGGAGCCGCTCCAGCAGCAACGTGGCGGCGACCCCACCCATGGCGTGGCCGAACTGGTCAACCGTGGTCAAGGAGATCGCCGGATGCCCGGCCAGCTCGACGTCGTCATAGCCGACCACTGCAATCTGCTCAGACTGGCCTGCTTCGCTGACCGCCCGCAAGACCGCAATCGCCAAGGCATCGTGGCCGGCGAAGATCGCCGAGGGCAACGGCCGACCGCGGCTGAGCAGCTGGACCGCCGCATCATAGGCCTCCTCCTCGGACTCGACGAAGGTCACGTCGGGCTCCAGGCCGGCCTGCTTCATCCGGCTGGTATACGTCGCCAGCCGCGCGGCATGCGGCGACTGCGGCGTCGGCGGCCGCATCGTCAGGTGGGAGATGCGCCGATGGCCGAGGTCGAGCAGATGGTCCATCACCAGGGTCGCCCCCGCCTTGTCATCGCCGGTCACGGTGTCGTAGAAGGCTGACTGCTCATGCCGGCCGAGCAGCACCAGGGGAACCCTGGCCGCAAGGCTCTCCAACTGTTCGGCGGGCACCTGGGAGGCGATGGCGATGACGCCGTCCATCTGCCGGTCGAGCAGCGCGTCCAGCACAGCCGTCGCGCTCAAGTAGCCCAGCCCGGGGGCGACCATCAGCTGGTATCGCGACTCGGCCAGCCTCGTGGCTGCTCCGGAGACGACCTGGTTGAAGTAGTCGTTGCCCAGGTGCGGGATCTCGAAGCCGATGGTGAAGCCGGACCCACGCAGCGCCCGCGCCCCGGCCAGCGGCCGGTAGTTCAGCTCAGCGATCACCGCCTCGACCCGTTCCCGCATCGCCGGACTCACACCGTAGGCGTTGCGGATCACCTTCGACACGGCAGCCCGGGAGACGCCGGCAGCGGCCGCGACGTCAGAGATCGACGGTCGCTTGGTCAGCGCTGCTGACTCGGACTGGTTCTGAGCGGTCACCGCAGCCCCCTTTCGCCTCGTTGCCCCAGGACCCGCGGGCCCAGCGTAACAAAAGCTTCGTAGACCGGTTGACACGTTGCGTAGATCAGTCTACGTTTACGCACATCGACGCCGATTGAAACGTCACAATCGGCCCTTATCCGAAGGCCGCCCCGCGTGGCCACGACCAATGGAGTTTTGATGGCAGTTCGCCGCAAGTGGTACCTGGGGGCGCTGACCGCTGCGCTGGCCGCCCCGCTCGCGTTCAGCGCCTGCAGCGCGGGAAGTCTCGGCAGCGCCGAGGGAGGCGGAGCCCAGGGCGCCACCTCGATCACGTTCCTCGTCGACAGCGGCGACCAGACGGTCGCCAGCGCCAACGCGATCATCAAGGCCTTCCAGGCCAAGAATCCTGACATCACTGTGAAGATGGACACCCGACCGGGCGGCTCCGACGGTGACAACATCGTCAAGACCAAGCTGTCGACCGGCGACATGGCCGACGTGTTCGCCTACAACAACGGCTCGCTGCTGCAGGCGCTCAAGCCCGCCCAGAACCTGGTGCCGCTGGATGACCAGTCGTGGGCCGGCCAGCTCGAGCAGACGTTCGTCGACTCGACCAAGGGCTCCGACGGCAAGCTGTACGGCGGCCCCTGGGGCAGCTCGTTCGGCGGCGGCGTGCTCTACAACATCCCGCTGTACAAGAAGCTCAACCTGCAGGTCCCCAAGACCTGGGACGAGTTCATCGCCAACAGCAAGAAGATCAAGGATGACGGCTCCGCGGCCCCGGTCGAGCAGACCTACGGCGACTCCTGGACCGCCCAGATGCTGGTGCTGGCCGACTACCACAACGTCGAGGCCCAGATCCCCGACTTCGCCGAGCAGTACACCGCCGGCAAGATCAAGTTCGCCACCACGCCCGAGGCCCGCGCCGGGTTCGAGCACATCCAGCAGGTCGCCGACGAGGGTCTGCTGAACAAGGACTTCGCGTCGGCGAAGATGACCGACGGGGTCAAGGCCGTCGCTACCGGCACCGCCGCGCAGTACCCGCAGATCGGTGCGGTGGCCCCCAACATCGAGACCGTCGCCCCCGGTAAGTCCGACGACGTCGGCTTCTTCGCCCTCCCCGGCGCCGACGCCTCCTCCAACGGCATGACGGTGTGGCCAGGTAGCGGCATGTACATCCCGAAGACGACCGAGGGCGCCAAACTGGACGCGGCGAAGAAGTTCATCGCCTTCGCCACCACCCAGGAAGGCTGCGACGCCTACTCGCAGGGTTCCCCGCCGCAGGGTCCGTTCATGTCGAAGGCGTGCAAGCTGCCGACCGACGTCTCCCAGGTCGCCAAGGACACCCAGGCCTACTTCGACGCCGGCAAGGCCACCCCTGCCCTGGAGTTCAAGTCCCCGATCAAGGGCCCGTCGCTGGAGCAGATCTGTGTCCAGGTCGGCACCGGCCAGGTCGACGCCCAGAAGGGCGCCGAGCTGTACGACCAGGACGTCAAGAAGCAGGCGCAGCAGCTGGGTCTGCCTGGCTGGTAGCCACCCGCGGACCCACGGGACCGCACAGTCAACGACGACGCGTCCTGCCGCCGGCGCCGACACCATCCGGTGCCGCACCATCCGGGCCGCACCATTCGGTGCCGGCGGCAGGACTACACGAAAGGGCTTCGCCATGGCGAACACACTCAGCACGTCGAAGGCGACTCCGCTGGCGCCAGCCATGCGGGGCCTCCGAAAACCGCCCCGGAAGCGGCAGGGTCCCTACCCGCTGTGGTTCCTGCTGATCCCCGGGATCATCTACTTCATCTTCTTCATCGTGCCCACGCTGGCCTCGTTCTACTACTCCTTCACCCGGTGGGACCTGTTCACCGCCACCTGGATCGGGATCGAGAACTACCAGACCTTCTTCCAAGAGCAGGCGCTGGTCATCGGTCTGCGCAACACCTTGATCTACGCCGTCCTCACCTCCGGACTCAAGGTGGTGCTCGGCTTCCTGCTCGCCCTGTTCCTGACCTCGAAGATCATCGCCCGCGGCTACCTCCGCTCGGTCATCTTCTTCCCCGTCCTGGTCAGTGCAATCGGCGTCGGTATCACGTTCACGATCTTGATGAACCCCGAGACCGGCCTGATCAACGTCGCCCTCGCCAAGATCGGCATCGACGGACCCGGCTGGCTCACCAACCCGAGCCTGGCGATCATCTCCATCGCCCTCGTCGACGTGTGGAAAGGCGTCGGCCTGGCCACCGTGATCTTCATCGCCGGACTCGTCTCCATCCCCGGCGAGTACTACGAGGCCGCCGAGGTCGACGGCGCCGGCAAGCTCGCCGTCATCCGCAACATCATGCTGCCGCTCGCCCGGCCAGCGATCGCCTCCGTCATCACCTTGTCCCTGATCGGCGGACTCCGCTCCTTCGAGCTGATCTGGTCGATGACCAAAGGCGGACCAGGATTCGCCTCCGACGTGATCGCCTCGGTGATCTACAAGCAGTACCAGGCCGGCTTCTACGGCCTGTCCACCGCCGGCAGCGTCGTGCTGTTTCTGCTCGTCACCATCATCATGGTGCCGCTGACTCGCTGGCTCAACCGAGGAGAGGTCTGATGAAAAACCCCCGCGGAGTCGTCGTCGGCCTGGCCGGCATCATCATCACGGCCGTCTTCTTCCTGGTGCCGTTCGCGTTCATCTTCCTCACCGCCTCCAAAGACAAGGCCGAGTCAGCGCTGCTGCAGTTCAGCTGGCCGAAGAACTTCGTCCTGCTGCAGAACATCCAACAGGCCTTCGCCGCCCGCGACTACCTGATGGTGATCGCGTTCATCAACAGCGTCGTCCTCACTGTGGTCAGCGTCGCCGGCATGGTGATCTTCGCCGCGATGGTCGCGTTCATCTGGCAACGACGCGCCGGCCGCGTCGGAGTCGCCATCAACGCACTCGTACTGACCGGACTGATCGTGCCCCCGGCGATCGTGCCGACCATCTACGTGCTGCAACAGATCGGCCTGTTCAAGACCATGCCCGGTCTGATCCTGATCGAGATCGCCTACGGCCTACCTTTCTGCATCTTGTTGTTCCGGGCCTTCCTCGCCGGTGTGCCCCGCGAGCTCGACGAGGCAGCCACCGTCGACGGAGCCAACTCGCTGCAGATCTTCTTCCAGATCATCTTCCCCGTGCTGCGGTCGGTGATGATCACCGTCATCATCTTGCAGTCCGTGTTCGTCTACAGCGACTTCCAGAACCCGCTCTACTTCCTGCCGAGTACCCCGACCATCCAAGTCACCGTGCTGAACTTCAGCAGCCAGTACCTCACCCAATACAACCTGCTGTTCGCCACCATCTTGCTGATCACGATCCCACCCCTGATCATGTTCATCTTCTTCAACCGCAAGATCGTCGAAGGCATGGCCGCCGGCGCCGTCAAGGGCTGACCCACTCGACGTCGACCGCCCCGGGAGGCTTCCCAACCCCGGGGCGGTCGATCCTTGCCCACCACTTCCTGCAACCTTGTCCAGGAGGACGACACCATGTCTCGCACCTGGTCAGCGACGATGATCGCCCCGAGGCAGGACCATCCGGCCCCGTTGCTGCGGACCGAGTTCAGCCTCGACGCCGGTCACGGCGAGGTCGCCGAGGCGCGCTGGCTGGTCAGTGCCTTCGGCGTCTTCGAGGCCTACCTCAACGCCCAGCCGGTCAGCGCTGACGTGCTCAGCCCCGGCTGGTCAGCTTATGAGTGGCGGCTGCGGTACCGCGACTACGACGTCACCGACCAGCTCCGCCGAGCCGACGGGCCGATCGTGCTCGGGGTGGCGCTCGGCAACGGCTGGTACCGCGGAGCCCTCACCTGGTTCGGCATCTCCCACCTGTACGGCGATCGCCTTGCAGCGATCGCCGAGCTCGAGATCAGGTTCGCTGACGGCCACCGCCAACGCATCCTGACCGACCAGACCTGGACCGCCGGTCCCTCCGCGACCCTCGACAACGACCTGTACCGCGGCCAGACGATCGACGCCCGACTGCACTCAACCGACTGGCTACACCCCGGGTTCACCAGCCCTGGATGGTCCGGGGCCGAGACCATCAGCTTCGACACCTCCCGCCTCACGCCCTATCTTGGGCCGCCCGTGGTCCGGCACGAACAGCTTCCGCCGGTGGCGATCTGGACCTCACCGGCCGGGAAGACGCTGGTCGACTTCGGCCAGAACCTGGTCGGCTGGCTGAAACTGCAGGTCCGCGGCCCCGCCGGCCAGACCGTCACCGTCCGGCACGCCGAAGTTCTCGAGGACGGCGAGCTCGGGGTCCGCCCCCTGCGGAGCGCCCAGGCCTCCGACCGGTTCATCTGTTCTGGCGCCGAGGACGTGTTCGAGCCCACCTTCACCTTCCACGGCTTCCGTTACGCCGAGATCAGCGGCTGGCCCGGAACACCGACCGCCGACGACCTGGTCGCCGTCGTCGTCTCCTCCGCCCTCGCCCGGATCGGCGAGTTCGCCTGCTCGGAGCCGATGCTCACCCAGCTGCACCGCAACGTCGTGTGGGGAGTGCGCGGGAACTTCCTGGACGTGCCGACCGACTGCCCGCAACGCGACGAGCGACTCGGATGGACCGGCGACATCGCGGTGTTCGCGCCGACGGCCGCGTTCTTGTTCGACGTCGAAACCTTCCTCCACGACTGGCTGCTCGACTTGTCCACCGAGCAGCAGCACGCCAGCGGGACCGTGCCGTTCGTGGTGCCGGACGCGTTGAAGTACACCGCGGAACAACCAGGGTTTCCTCGCGGAACCACGGCCATCTGGGGCGACGCCGCCGTCTGGGTGCCGTGGGCGCTGTGGCAGGCGTACGGCAATCGGCAGCTGCTCACCGACACCTACCCGGCCATGGTCGCCCACCTGCACCGGATCGAGCAGCTGCTGTCACCCACCGGCCTGTGGGACACCGGATTCCAGTTCGGTGACTGGCTGGACCCTGACGCCCCACCCCACCGTCCCGCCGACGCGAAAGCCGACCCGGGGGTGGTGGCCACCGCCTGCCTGTACCGCAGCAGCATCATCGCCGCCCAGACCGCGAGCATCCTCGGGCATCACCGCGACGCCGGCCACTTCGCCCGCCTCGCTGAACGCACCCGCGCCGCCTTCCAGCAGCACTACGTCGACGACGACGGCCTCATCGTCAGCGACTGCGCCACCGTCTACGCCCTCGCCGTCGCGTTCGGACTGCTGAACGAGCAGCAGCGGGCTCGGGCCGGTGACCGGCTCGCCGACCTGGTCCAGTCCAGCGGCTATACGATCACCACCGGCTTCGCCGGCACCCCCTACATCTGCGACGCACTCACCGCCACCGGACACCTCGCCATCGCCTATCGGCTCCTGCTGCAGACCAGCTGCCCGTCCTGGCTGTACCCGGTGACCATGGGAGCCACCACCATCTGGGAACGCTGGGACTCGATGCTGCCCGACGGCACCATCAACCCCGGCGACATGACCAGCTTCAACCACTACGCCCTGGGCGCCGTCGCCGACTGGATGCACCGCATTATCGCCGGCATCACACCGGCTGAGCCCGGCTACTCACGCGTCCGGATCGCCCCCCAGCCCGGAGGCGACCTCACATGGGCCCGGGCCAGCCTCCACAGCCCGCAGGGGCCCGTCGCCGTCGCCTGGGCCATCCACCGACACAACAATCTCACCGTGACCGTCGACCTGCCGCCCGACCTGCCGGCCGACATCTGCCTCCCAGGCGAGCAGGCCGTGTCCGTCATCGGCGGCCATCACACCTTCAGCGCCCGCCTGCTCGACACGGCCCCAGAACGGTCGATCACAGGCCCATCAACCTCCACCTTCCAGAGAGGCCGCGCCTCATGAGTCAGACACGGTGTCAGGATCCCTCCGCCGGGGTGGAGGACCACATCGCTGACCCTGCTGGCGCAGATGACGCTGTCGGAGAAAATCGCAGATGCTGCAGCTCGATGCCCGGTAGCCGCTCGAGACATCGCTAGCCACCGG
>Ga0209368_1001113_pt1 | contig 13278 bp, 13 predicted proteins | sample EBPBio242008_DNA_FD_185862 | JGI IMG/M metagenome (GOLD analysis project Ga0209368, IMG submission 185862) | Wastewater treatment Type I Accumulibacter community from EBPR Bioreactor in Madison, WI, USA - Reactor 1_4/24/2008_ DNA (SPAdes)... | ecosystem: Engineered > Bioreactor > EBPR >...
CGATTGCCGCGATCGGTGACCGGGTCGAACAGGTGATCAACACCGACTGGGTGCGTCAACTGGGCTTGTCCGATCGTCGGCTGTCCCGTCTGATCGACCGCGAGACCGCCGTGCTGCAGAGCCGGGTCGCGGCGTTCGGTTCGGCGCCACCGGTCGCCGGGCGCGTGGTGATCGTCGTGGACGACGGGCTGGCCACCGGGGCCACCATGCGCGCCGCCGTGGCGGCCGTCCGCCGGGCCGGCGCATCGTTGGTGATCGCAGCTGCGCCGGTCGGCGCGGCAGAAGCCTGCCACGATCTGGAGCAGTTGGCCGACCTGGTGGTCTGCCCGCGCCGCCCTGACCCGTTCCGCGCGGTCGGTGAGCACTATCGAGACTTCACCCAGACAACCGACTCCGAGGTGCTCGAGATCCTCGGCCGCTCCGGTCCCTGACCTCATCGTCGTTCCGAGACGAATCTTGCGGCCGCTCCGGTCGCCCGGATCCGACTCCTCGACCCGGCCCCGATCCCGACTTCGCACCATTTCGGTCTACCCCGCATGGGGTGTACCCGGTGCGCAGTCGCATGAAATGGTGCGAAGTGGGAGACGGACCGCTCCGGTAACCAGAGCGTGGGAGGCGGAATCGCTCAGGCGACGGGAAGCTCCTCGCCGTCGGTCATGGCGACCAGATCGGCGTACGTGAGCGGGAAGACCGCGTGCGGGATGCCACCACCGACCCACAGCTGGTCGTACGCCGCCAGGTCGACGTCGATGATGGTCCGGATGGGGCGCGGGTGACCGAACGGCGCCACACCGCCGATCGGCTGGGACGTGTGTTCGCGGACGAACTCCGCGCTGGCCCGTTTGATGGTGACGCCGATCCGACTACCGAGGTCACGGATGTTCACCCGATGCGCGCCGCTGGTCATCACCATCAAGGGTTCACCGTCACCGGTGGTGAAGACCAACGAGTTCGCAATGGCGCCGACCTCGCAGCCGATCTGGTCAGCAGCTGCCTGCGCTGTCGGAGCGGCGTCCTCGAGGATCCACACCCGGCCCGGGAGACCGTTCTCGGCGAGGATCGCGTTGATCTTCTCCACGCTGGGATGTGCGGCGGCGGTCGACATGGCGAGCATCCTGACATGCCCCAGCACAGAACATGCAGAACGGCCCCCCGCATGTCTGCGGGAGGCCGTTCACTCGTCGTGGTGCCAGGACTAGCCGACTACCTCTTGCAGCGCGCCGGCGAGCTCGGCGGCCTCATCGGCGTTGAGTTCGACAACCAATCGGCCACCCCCTTCGAGCGGGACTCGCATGACGATTCCCCGACCCTCCTTGGTGACCTCCATCGGGCCGTCACCCGTCCGCGGCTTCATGGCAGCCATGTGCGCATCCTCATCTGTCGTCTTCCAGAACTAACGACACCGATTATTCCGTACTCGACCAACTTTCGCCTATGCGGGTCACGAGATCAGACACCAGGCTCCTATAGTCCACACATGCCTGGGGATTCTGTGCTGGTCGAACGTCACGGCGGGGTCGGACTGGTCCGGTTGAATCGCCCGGACGCTCTGAACGCTCTGGACCTGGCGACCAAGCAGTTGTTGCTGACCTCGTTGCAGGATCTCGCCGCGGATCGCGGCATCCGCTGCGTGGTGCTCACTGGGTCGGGGCGAGCGTTCTGTGTCGGCCAGGACCTTCGGGAGCACGCCGTCGACCTCGAGCAGGCCGGCGCCGACGAAGTGTTGAGCACCGTTGCCGAGCACTACAACCCGATCGCGACCCTGCTGCACACGATGGACAAGCCGGTGATCGCCGCGGTCAACGGGATCGCCGCCGGGGCTGGTGCCTCGCTGGCATTCCTGGCCGACTATCGGATCGTGGCAGAGAGTGCCGGCTTCAACCTGGCGTTCGCGCAGATCGGGTTGAGCTGTGACACCGGTTGCTCCTGGACACTCCCCCGCCTGGTCGGTCCCACGGTCGCCTTCCGGCTGCTCTATCTGGGTGGCACGATCTCGGCCGAGGAGTCGCTGCGACTCGGCATTGCCTCGGAGGTCGTGCCCGACACCGAGTTCGACGATCGAGCAACCGAACTCGCCGCACGCCTTGCGGCAGGTCCGACGCAAGCGTACGCAGCGATCCGGCAGGCACTGGCGTACGCGGCGAGCAACACGCTGACGGATGCGCTGGCTCGCGAGGCTGAGCTGATGCAGCGTACCGGGGCTACCCCGGATCATCGCCGCGCAGTGGATGCCTTCTTGGCGAAGCAGCCGCCCACCTTCACCGGTCAGCGCAGCTGAGCCTGCCTAAGGCACGCAAGCTGCTCAGGAAGCCGGCTCGCATCACCGGCGTCAGCAGACCGGCCAGCCGGGTGACCACCCGCCCGCCGACCACGTCGACGATCTCAGTGCACCGCACCTCAGTCCCGTGAGCCGCCGGCACCAGCTCGAAGGCACCAGGTCCGGTGAAGTACGGACCGAGGTGCAGCACCTCCAACAGGCCCGGCTCGGCCGCGGTCGGCGGACGCCAGGCCGTGACGATGAAGCGATCGAGCAGGCCCGCGGGAAACCTGCCGAGCCACCAACCGGAGAGCGCGTCGCAGCGGACACCCAGACCCGAGGTCCGCTCGCCTACCACCCGCACGGTGGTGACCGGGATCCAACGCCGCTGCCCGATCCAGTCGACCAGCACGTCCCAGACCGCCGCCGGAGGTGCCGGAATCCCATGGCTGACGCGCAGCTCGAGACTCACCTGAGGTATTCGACCTTGGGTTCGCCGCCTGGTTCCGTTCCCGGTGGCACCTGGTGCGTCGACCCATCGCCGGCCGGCCCTTCGTCACCGGATGCTTTGTCCGACTGGTACTCGATCCCGTGCTCGACCAGCAGAGCCTCGAGGTCGGCGATCCGCCGGTCCCGTTCGGCGACCTCGCCGCTGAGCCGATCCAGCACGTCGTCCACCTGGCTCATCGCATAACCGCGCACCGCAACCCCGAATCGAAGTCGTCGCAGATCCTCCCCGGTCAAGTCGCGATCAATGGGCAGATCCTGACGGAAGACGTCCCGCGTCGGCTCTGCCGGCATCGATCCCAGCCCTCCTGCCGCCACGATGGCGGCGACCCCGAGCGCAGCCACGACGACCACGGCGATGAACCATTCCACGCCTCGATCCTGCCACGCCAACCCGTACCGTCGTGGCCTGCCGAGCTCGCCGACCTCCCAGCCCGACTTCTGTTCCGTGGTCCCCCCAGGAGGGGGACCACGGAACAAGACCGTGCGGCCGGCGTGGACTCAGCGAGGGTCGCGGGAGGCGCGCATGATGGCGACGGCCTCGTCGACATCGTCGGTGACCTGCATCAGTTGGGCATCGGGCTCGGAGATGCATCCGTAGTCGAGCACCGAGTCGCGGATCCAGTCCACCAGTCCCTGCCAGTAGTGGCTGCCGAACAGCACCACCGGGAACGAGGTCACCTTGCGGGTCTGGACCAGCGTGAGCGCCTCGAAAAGCTCGTCGAAGGTGCCGAAGCCGCCGGGCAGCACCACGAAGCCCTGGGCGTACTTCACGAACATCGTCTTCCTGGCGAAGAAGTAGCGGAAGTTGATGCCGAGGTTGACGTAGTCGTTGAGGCCCTGTTCGAACGGCAGCTCGATGCCGAGCCCGACCGATCGCCCGCCCGCCTCGGCAGCCCCTTTGTTGGCCGCTTCCATGATCCCCGGGCCACCGCCGGTGATCACCGTGAAACCCGCCTGCGCCAACTGCCGCCCCAACTCGACCGCGGCGGCGTAGCTCCAGTGGTCGGGAGCCGTCCGCGCCGAACCGAACACACTGATCGCCGGTCCGAGCTCGGCCAGGGTGCTGAATCCCTCGACGAACTCGGTCTGGATCCGCATCACCCGCCACGGATCGGTGTGCACCCAATCCGTCGGTCCACGGGAGTCGAGCAGCCGCTGGTCGGTCGTGGTCCCTGGCACCTGGTCGTCGGTACGCAGCACTGGTCCCTGGAAGGACCGAACCCGCCGCTTCCCCCGGGTGATGGGGATCTCCTCACTCACCCGGCTGACCCTAGTACCCGCTCACCCCGCACCTCACAGCTGCTCGATCTTGTCGGTTCTGCTCGATCTGCAGGTAGTGCAGATCCAACAAGATCGAGCAGATCCCAGAGTGAGCCGGGCAACTAGCCCAGCCAGGCGAGCAGCGCGTCCCGGCAGCGGTAGACCTCCGCCGCCGGGCAGAACTCGTCGTCGGCGTGGGCCTTGCTCGGGTTTCCCGGACCGAAGTTGACCGCCGGGATGCCCATCTCGGCGAAGCGGGCCACGTCTGTCCAGCCGAACTTCGCGCTGGCCTCGGCCCCGACAGCAGCCAAGAACTCCGCCGCGGCGGGCTGGTCGAGCCCCGGCCGAGCGCCGATCGCGACATCGGTCACCGTCAACTCGAAACCGGGCAGCACATCACGGACGTACGCCTCGGCCTCGGCAGCGGACTTGTCCGGCGCGAACCGATAGTTGATCTCCACCCGGCAGCGATCCGGGATGACGTTGCCCGCGATGCCACCGCTGATCGAGACCGCGTTCAGGCCCTCGCGATACGTGAGGCCGTCGACCTCGACCTGAGCCGGCACGTGGTCAGCGAGCAGGTGTAGCAAGGCACCCGCGTCGTGAATCGCGTTGTGACCCATCCAGGCTCGAGCCGAGTGCGCCGCTCGGCCGGTCAGCTCGCAGGCCAGCCGCATCGTGCCCTGACAGCCACCCTCGATCTGGGCACTGGTCGGCTCGCACAGCACAGCGAAATCGCCGGCCAGCAGCTCAGGGCGCTCCCGGCCGATCCGGCCCAGTCCGTTGAGCTCCGCCTCGACCTCCTCGTTGTCGTAGAAGATCCAGGTGAGGTCGCGTTGCGGTGCAGTCAGGGCAGCCGCACACACCAGTTGAACGGCGACGCCACCCTTCATGTCGCAGGCCCCGCGGCCCCAGATCTCCAAGTCAGCGCCCGCACCCTCTCGCCAGTGCGGCACATTCGACGCGATCGGCACCGTGTCGAGGTGGCCGGCAATCACCACCCGACCGGCCCGACCCAGGTGGGTGCGGGCGATCACCACGTTCCCGTCGCGGATGACCTCCAGATGGCCGTACGCGCGGAGGGCCTGGTCGACCGTGTCCGCGATCCGCCGCTCGGTGCCGCTGACCGACTCGATGTCGATCAAGGTCGCCAGCAGCTCGACCGGATCGGAGGTGAGATCGAGCACCGGGGTTTCCAGCAACGGTTCAGGCATGATCCGCACCTTACCGACGCCGGTATCCTCGGCGCATGAGTGCGCCTGCCCCCACCGTGAACCCGGCCGACTCGACGCCCACCGAAACGCGGTCTGCCGCCGGTTGGGGTGTGGTGACCGTGCACGCCTCCGGCGCATTGGACGCCTGGTTCCCCGAGCCCCGGCTGGGCTCCGATCCAGGTGAGCTGCCGGTCGGCATCGATCAGCTGATCGGGTCTGATCCGCTTCGCGAGGTCCGGACCGAGCTGACCTCGATCACGATCGACCTCGACGCGCCCCCGGCCGACACCGTGGACGCCTACCTGCGGCTGCATCTGCTCAGCCACCGGCTCGTCCAGCCCCGCTCGATCAATCTGGACGGCGTCTTCGGGGCGCTGCCGAACGTGGTCTGGACCTCCGCAGGTCCCTGCGCGGTCGCCGGATTCGAAAGCGTACGACTGGGGCTACGCGCCAAGCACGGTCAGGTCACCGTCTACGGCGTCGACAAATTCCCGCGGATGGTCGACTACGTGCTGCCGAGCGGTGTACGGATCGCCGACGCCGACCGAGTGCGACTGGGCGCTCATCTGGCGGCCGGCACCACCGTGATGCACGAGGGCTTCGTCAACTTCAACGCCGGCACCCTGGGCACCTCGATGGTGGAGGGCCGGATTTCCGCCGGAGTGATCGTGGGTGCGGACTCCGACATCGGCGGCGGCGCCTCGATCATGGGCACCCTGTCCGGTGGCGGCAAGCAGCAGATCTCGGTCGGCGAGCGCTGCCTGCTGGGGGCCAACGCGGGCATCGGCATCTCCCTCGGTGACGACTGCATCGTCGAGGCCGGGCTCTATGTCACAGCCGCGACGAAGGTCAGCCTGCCGGGCGGTCAGGTGGTCAAGGCCGCCGAGTTGTCCGGGCAGAGCGGACTGCTCTACATCCGTAACTCGGTGAGCGGTGCCATCGAGGTACGTCGACGGGCCGGCCAGGCCGTCGAGCTGAACGCCGCGCTGCACGCCAACTGAGGCGGGCAGCCAGTCACCGTGCCTTCTCGCAACGCCCGCTTCGGCGGCTGCGTCATCGTCGGCGTGCTGCTGCTCGCCGCGGTGGTCGCCCTCGCGGTCGGCGGATTCTCCTGGATCGCCGGGAAGTGGCAGCCCGCACCGGTGCCCGGCAAGCAGCGCTGCGTGGCGACCGCCGGGGGCAACTCGACCGCCATCAGCCTGGAGCAGGCGCACTACGCGTCGATCATCGCCGGATTGTCGGTGAAACGCGGACTGCCACCGCGTGCGGCGTCGATCGCGCTCGCCACCGCCTACCAGGAGTCCGGAATCCGCAATCTCGACTACGGTGACCGAGACTCCGTCGGGTTGTTCCAACAGCGCCCGTCGCAAGGCTGGGGCAGCGAGAAGCAGCTGATGGATCCGCACTATGCCGCGGGCAGGTTCTACAACGCCTTGGTGAAGGTCTCGAACTGGCAGACCCGCGATATCACCGAGGTCGCCCAGAAGGTGCAGATCTCCGGCCATCCGGAGGCATACCGCGATCATGAGGCCGATGCCCGGGTGCTGGCCAGCACCCTGACCGGCCAGACTCCGGCCGGGTTCACCTGCCTGGACCGGACCGGGGCCGACGGCGACGCGAAAGGACTCCGCTCGGCGCTGACCGAGACCTTCGGGTCGGCGGCGAAGGCCTCCGCGGATGGGAAGGTCTTGACGATCACCGCCGAGTCGAAGGACGACGCGTGGGCGTACGGCTCCTTCGCGGTCGCGAACTCCGCCCAGTACGGCACCGTGCAGGTGGTGGTCGGCAATAAGCAGTGGAACACCAACGCCAAGAAGCTGCCGGATTGGGTGGCTGCCGAGGATCCCTTGTATCCCAAGCAGGTGAGGATCACCGTCCGCTGAGAAGCCGCGAGCACGAGCAACGAATCAAGATCAACCACCCGACCCAAACCAGAAGGACCACAGTCATGCGCATCCTCCTCGTCGGCGCGTCCGGCGCCCTCGGCACCGCAGTCGCCGACGCGCTCCGCGTCGACGCCGAGCTGATCACCGCCTCCCGCCATGGAGACCATCCGGTTGACATCACGGATCCGGACAGCATCGCCGCTCTGCTCGAGAGCATCGGCACGGTCGATGCCATTGCCTGCAGCGCCGGGGTGACCCCGTTCAAGCCGCTGACCGAGCTCACCCGGGCCGACTATCTGGCCGGGCTGACCGACAAGCTCCTCGGCCAGATCGAGCTCGTCAGCCAAGGCATCGACCATCTCAGCGATGGCGGCAGCTTCACCCTGGTCAGCGGAGTGCTGGCCTACGATCCGATCGTCACCGGAGCGGTCGCCGCCACCGTCAACGGCGCCCTCGACGCGTTCGTCCGAGCAGCTGCCATCGAGCTGCCGCGCGGGTTGCGGATCAACGCGGTGAGCGCGACGGTCTTCGAAGAAGCTTGGGACGCGTACGCCGACTACTTCCCCGGCCACAAGCCCGTTGCCGTCGCTGAAGCCGGCCGAGCGTATGTGAAGTCGGTCCGCGGCCGCCAGACCGGCCAGATCTACCGCGTCGGCTACTGATCCGAACCTTCCCCGGCAGATCGTCCGATCTGGAATACCCTAGGGGGGTATGACGCTCAGGGTGGAGTGCGGCGAACAAGCCATGGCCGCCGAACGTCTCGACTGAGCTTGAGGACCAGATGAGCGACCACCAGCAGCACAGCAACCCCGACCACGTCACGCACGACGAGCACGCCGGCCACCAGCACCACGGTCAACCTGCCGATCAGGCGGGCCATCCCGCCGCCCCGACCGGGCAACCCACCCGTGGTGGGCACTCAGAGCACGGCGGGGACGCCGGTCATGGCGGTCATGGGGATCACGTCGGCCAGTTCCGCCGGTTGTTCTGGATCATGCTGGTGGTGGCGGTCCCGGTGATCGTGTTCTCGGGCATGTTCGCCATGCTGTTGGGCTATCAGCTGCCCGCTCCGTCATGGATCGGCTGGATCTCGCCGGTGCTCGGCACCGTCATGTATGCCTGGGGTGGGAAGCCGTTCCTGACCGGTGCGATAGGCGAAATCCAGGGTCGGCAGCCGGGGATGATGCTGTTGATCGCGCTGGCGATCACGGTCGCCTTCCTCGCCTCCTGGGGCGCCAGCCTCGGCGTGCTGCACCACGAGCTGGACTTCTGGTGGGAGCTGGCGCTGCTGATCGTGATCATGCTGCTCGGTCACTGGATCGAGATGCGATCCCTGGCCCAGACCACCTCCGCGCTCGACTCGCTGGCCGCGCTGTTGCCGGACGAGGCCGAACGGGTGAGCGGCGACGGCACCGAGCTGGTCGCACCCGCCGATCTCCGGCTCGGTGACGTGGTCGTGGTCCGGCCAGGTGGCCGGGTCCCGGCCGACGGCAGCATCCGGTCCGGCTCGGCCAGCATGGACGAGTCGATGATCACCGGCGAGTCGAAGCCGGTCCACCGCGGCGAAGGCGACCCGGTCGTCGCCGGCACTGTCGCGACCGACTCCGGACTACGGGTGGAGATCACCGCCGTCGGCGAGGACACCGCCCTGGCCGGCATCCGACGGCTGGTCAGCGACGCGCAGAGTTCCTCCTCTCGGGCGCAGCGGATCGCCGACCGGGCCGCGGCGTTGCTGTTCTGGTTCGCACTGGGCGCCGGCGCGATCACAGCGATCGTATGGACCCTGGTCGGGCTGCCCGACGAGGGTGTGGTCCGCACCATCACAGTGCTGGTGATCGCCTGCCCGCACGCTCTGGGTCTGGCCATTCCACTGGTGGTCTCGATCGCCACCGAGCGCGCCGCCCGCGGCGGCGTCCTGGTCAAGGACCGGCTCGCGCTGGAATCGATGCGGACCGTCGACACGGTGCTGTTCGACAAGACCGGCACGCTCACCAAGGGCCAACCCACGGTGACCGCGATCGAGCCGATCCCCGGCGGGGAGTGGAGTGCAGGTGAGGTGCTGCGGCTGGCGGCGAGCGCCGAAGCCGACTCCGAGCACCCACTGGCCAAGGCCATCGTGGGCGCCGCCGGGCAGCGCGACCTGGGCCTCAGCCCGGCCAACGACTTCAGCTCCTCCCCTGCTGTGGGTGTCACCGCGACCGTCGACGGCCATCGGGTTCACGTCGGTGGACCGAATCTGCTGCAGGAGCAGGGGGCCGACGAACTGCCGATCGCCGACCAGTGGCGTACCGACGGTGCGATCATCCTGCATGTGCTGGTCGACGACCGGGTGGCCGGTGCACTCCGGCTGGCCGATGAGATCCGCAGCGAGTCCCGGCAGTCCGTCGCAGCGCTGCACGAGCGCAACGTCCAGGTGGTGATGATCACCGGCGACGCCGAGGCCGTCGCCGCATCGGTGGCGGCCGAGCTGGGCATCAACCGCTACTTCGCCGGCGTACGTCCAGAGGACAAGGCGGGCAAGGTCCAGCAGCTGCAGCACGAAGGCCGGCGGGTGGCCATGGTCGGGGACGGCGTCAACGACGCACCTGCACTGGCGCAGGCCGATGTCGGGATTGCGATCGGTGCCGGCACTGACGTGGCGATCGCCTCCGCCGGGGTGATCCTGGCCAGCGACAACCCGCGGTCGGTGCTCTCGGTGATCGAGTTGTCCAAGGCCAGCTACCGCAAGATGAAGCAGAACCTGTGGTGGGCGGCCGGCTACAACCTGATCTCGGTCCCGCTTGCCGCTGGGGTCTTGGCTCCGGTCGGATTCGTGCTGCCCATGTCAGTCGGGGCGATACTCATGTCGCTGTCCACGATCGTCGTCGCTGCCAATGCCCAGCTGCTGCGCAGGCTCGACCTTCGGCCCGACACGATCGTGCCGAACCGGCACTGACCCACAGCCCCACCCCGTCGTACGCGCCCTGAGATCGACGAGGCGTCCCCAGCGATGACCCGCTGCCACCTCTGGGTCGAGCATGACGACCTTGTCGCATACCCCATAGGGGTATAAGGTAGGGATACCCCTGAGGGGTACAAGAGACATTTGTCAGAAGGAGACGATCAGCAATGAGCACGAGCGAGTACCAGGTGACCGGGATGAGCTGCGGGCACTGCGAGATGTCGATCCGGGAAGAGGTTGGTCAGCTGGTCGGCGTGCAGCGGATCGAGGTCAGCGCGGCCACCGGCACCCTGGTGGTGACCAGTTCGGAGCCGTTGTCCGACGCTGCCGTCTACGGGGCGGTCGAGGAGGCCGGATATTCAGCAGTGCGAGTGGCATGAACGCCGCCGGACGCCTCGGTGTCTACGGCGCCACTCTGGTGCTGATCTTCGGCGGCGCGTTCGCCGCCGGCTCGGCGTTCGTTCCGGACGCGACGGTCGCGGCCCGGCAGCAGTCGGCCCCATCCGGTCACGAGTCAACACAGCATGAGTCAACAGAGGCGGATCACGGCGGCGGTGGGGAGCATTCCGCCGGCCAAGCCGAGACCGCAACGCTCCGGGGACTGTCGCTGGCCCAGGACGACCTCGTCCTCGGCCCGGTGACCACGCCGACGAAGGTCGGGAAGGCCGGTGAGCTGTCTTTCACCGTCCTCGGTGCCGACGGCAAGCCGTTCACCGACTTCGCCGTGTCGCACGAGAAGGAATTGCACCTGATCGTGGTTCGCAGCGACGGGCAGCGTTTTGAGCACGTGCACCCCACGATGGATCCGCAGACGGGGACCTGGTCGGCGCCGTGGACCTGGACCGAGGCGGGGACGTACCGAGTGTTCACCGACTTCGTACCCAACGGCGAGAACGCTCCGAATGTCACGCTGACCCGCACCGTCGAGGTGGCCGGCGACGTGACGCCGCGACCAGCGACCGCGGTGCAGCGTGCCGACACCGTCGGCGGCTACCAGGTGAGCCTCAGCGGCGACCTGGCCGCCGGGGAGTCGCGCGAGTTGACTCTCGAGGTCACCCGGAACGGCCGGCCGGTCACCACGCTGCAGCCCTACCTGGGAGCCTTCGGGCACCTGGTCGCGCTGCGTGAGGGCGACCTGGCCTTCCTGCACGTGCATGCCGAAGGCGAGGACCCGGCGCCGGGGGCGACTGCCGGCCCGGCGATCTCCTTCGCCGCCGAGGCTCCGACGGCCGGACGCTATCTGCTCTACCTGGATTTCCAGGTCGACGGCATCGTGCACACCGCGTCATTCGTGCTCGACGCCGGCAACCACAACTGAGCAACCACCAAGCAGGGAGAGGCGAGCATAGATGACCGAGTCGGCGGCTGAAGTCCAGCAGCTGGGGTCGAGCTATGAGCTGGAGATCGGCGGCATGACGTGCGCGTCGTGCGCGAACCGGATCGAACGGAAGCTGAACAAGCTGGACGGTGTGACCGCTTCGGTCAACTACGCCACCGAGAAGGCGAAGGTCGAGGTCCCGGCCGGTTACGATCCGGCGCTGCTCATCACCGAGGTCGAGAAGACCGGCTACACCGCCACCCTGCCAGCCCCCAAGAAGGTCTCGACAACCTCGGCCGGGGAGATCGGCACCGGCGAGGATGAGGTCGATCACGAACTGGTGTCGCTGCGGAACCGGCTGATCGGGTCTGTCGTGCTGGCGGTGCCCGTCATCGTGCTGGCGATGCTTCCGGCACTGCAGTTCACCTACTGGCAGTGGGCCTCACTCGCCCTGGCCGCACCGGTGATCGTCTGGGGCGCCTGGCCGTTCCACAAGGCGGCCTGGACCAACCTGCGCCATGGCGCAGCGACCATGGACACCTTGATCTCGCTGGGAACCACGGCGGCGTTCCTGTGGTCGCTGTACGCGCTGTTTTTCGGCACTGCCGGCGAACCGGACATGACCCACCCCTTCGAGCTGACCGTCGCCCCCAGCGACGGTGCCGCCAACATCTACCTCGAGGTCGCGGCCGGGGTGACCATGTTCATCCTGGCGGGCCGCTATTTCGAGAAGCGGTCCAAGCGGCAGGCGGGCGCCGCCCTGCGGGCCCTGCTGGAACTCGGCGCCAAGGAGGTCGCCGTCCTGCGGGGCGGCGTGGAGACGCTGATCGGAGTCGAGGACCTGAGAGTGGGCGACGAGTTCATCGTCCGGCCCGGCGAGAAGATCGCCACCGACGGAGTGATCGTGACCGGTACGTCGGCGGTCGACGCCTCGATGCTGACCGGGGAGTCGGTGCCGGTCGAGGTCGGTGTCGGCGACACCGTCACCGGTGCGACGGTCAACGCCGGTGGCCGGCTGGTGGTCCGCGCCACTCGGGTCGGCGCCGACACCCAGCTGGCGCAGATGGCGAAGCTGGTCGAGGACGCGCAGTCGGGCAAGGCCGAGGTGCAGCGACTTGCCGACCGGATCTCCGGGGTGTTCGTGCCGATCGTGATCGCGATTGCGGTTGGCACACTCGGCGTGTGGTTGGGTGCCGGGTTCGGCACGACGGCCGCGTTCACGGCCGCGGTGGCAGTGCTGATCATCGCCTGCCCCTGCGCGTTGGGTCTGGCTACGCCGACCGCGCTGCTGGTCGGCACCGGTCGCGGCGCGCAACTCGGCATCTTGATCAAGGGCCCCGAGGTGCTGGAGTCGACCCGAAAGATCGACACCGTCGTACTCGACAAGACCGGCACGGTGACCAGCGGCAAGATGACCCTGGTCGAGGTGCACACCGCCCCTGACACCGATCGAAGCGAGCTGCTACGGCTTGCCGGAGCGTTGGAGAACGCCTCCGAGCACCCGATTGCCAAGGCCATCGTGAAGGGGGCGGTCGAGGAGGTCGGGGCGCTGCCCACACCGGAGGACTTCGCCAACGTCGAAGGCAAGGGTGTGCAGGGCATCGTCGACGGGCACGCCGTGCTGGTCGGCCGGGAGACGTTGCTGGCCGAGTGGTCGCAGCAGCTGCCCGACGACCTGGCCGCGGCCAAGGCCGCCGCCGAGAGCGAGGGCAAGACGGCGATCGCGGTCGGCTGGGACGGTCAGGCTCGCGGGGTGCTGGTGGTCGCGGACGCCGTCAAACCGACCAGTACGCAGGCCGTCGCCCAGCTGAAGGGCCTGGGGCTGACCCCGATCCTGCTGACCGGTGACAACGAGACGGTGGCTCGGCAGATCGCCGCCGAGGTCGGCATCG
>Ga0209368_1001122_pt1 | contig 13190 bp, 9 predicted proteins | sample EBPBio242008_DNA_FD_185862 | JGI IMG/M metagenome (GOLD analysis project Ga0209368, IMG submission 185862) | Wastewater treatment Type I Accumulibacter community from EBPR Bioreactor in Madison, WI, USA - Reactor 1_4/24/2008_ DNA (SPAdes)... | ecosystem: Engineered > Bioreactor > EBPR >...
CGCCGCGGGGTCAAAGCGTGGGTAGTAGACCTGATCCAGCCAGTTCATGAAGCGCGCCCGGTCGGCCGGGTCAAAGGCCAGCGCCGCCGGATCGGCGAACAGCCGGTTCAGCGCCGCCTGATCCCCTGCCGGGCTCACCAGCCCGTCGCGCGCAAAGAAGGCCCGGCCCAGCACCACAACCGGCTTGTCGTGGAAGAAAGCCTGCAACCCCATCGAGGAATTCAGCGTCACCACGCCACGGCTCGCCGCCACTTGGGCAAAGCTGTCCGATCCGTTGTCGATCACCACCCGCCCCGTGGCGACCAGCGGCTCCAGCATCGGGCCAAGCGCCACGCGCGATGACGGATGTTCCTTCAGCCGCAGATGCCAACCCTCGGGCATGTGCGACGCGGCCTCCGTCAGGGCGGCCAGGAACCCCTCCATCCCGCCGCACCATCCGGCAAACAGCGTCACCTGGCTGTCGGTCGGCACCTGCAAGGGGCAGAACAGGAAGGGCGTGTCGGGCAGCGCCGCCGCCGATTGCCCCACATCGGCCCGCCGTGAGGGCCGCGCCACAAGGCCCGCCCCCATCGCGCGCCAGCCTTCGCCCGTCCGGTCGGGGCGGTCCCCGGCCCAGTCACGGAAAAAGCCCGCATCGCGCGGCACCGAACTTTCCGCATTCACCCCCGCCGGATCCAGCGTGATCCGCCCCGGCAAGGGCGCAAGCTCTGCGTGCAACGTGGCCGCCCCGGCATCGCGAGCTCCCATGAGGAAAGCCATGCGCTGCCCGCCCATGCCGTTCCAGGCCACCGCCACTTGGTCGGGATGCGCCGCGAAATGCCCGCGCGCCCAGTTGTAGGCTCCCCGCAGCCACTGCCGTTTCAGCCAGCCCGACAGACCCTTCGGCCGCCGCTTGGCCCGCGACAGCGCCGCCTCGACCCGCGCCGCCGTCTCGGGACGGTCGCGGAAGGACAGGGGCACCAGCACCCCGCGCCCGCCCCCGGCCGCCGCGGCAAGGGCCGCGAAGACGGCCTTCTTGCGGTCGTTGAACTCTCGGATGAAGACGATCATGGCGGCTCAGGTCTCGAACATCAGCGGAAACAGCAGGTCACCTGTCCTTGGTCCGAAAGGCAAGATGGTGATGCACGGCCGCCAACCTTGAATAGCACCGAAACCCGCCTGCCCGCCGGGACACGAACCTCGGACAACTCTGAAGAAATCGTTAATCCGAATCGACAAGTATTTGATTTTAATTGCATCTCCCAAGCGTCCGAGCTCGGACGCCTCAGTCGGTCCGGTCCTGCGACCGGGCATAGACCGCCAGCCCCAGGGCCAGGAACACCGCGCAAAGGCCGAAGATCGCCGCGAAGGGCCGCGTCGGGTCATCCCCCGCGAGCGCCCCATAGACCCGCCCCGTGGCCATCTGCACCAGCCCTGTGGCCGCGATCCCGAAGAGGTTCAGAAGCGTCACCCCCCGCCCGGTCAGAGCTGCGGGCAGGAAGGCCCGGCCATGGGCGATGACCATCGGGAACGAGGCCCCGAAGAACCCCACCCCCGCCAGCAGCGCGGTCGACAGCCAAAGGCTCCGCGCCGGCCAGGCCCACAGCGCCACGAGGCAGGCCAGGACCAGCAGGTTCCCCCCCATCACCAGCCACTTCCGCGACCCCAGCACCCGCTCCATCGGCCCGTAGGCAAAGTTCCCCGCGATCATGGCCAGCCCCATGATCAGCGTCACCTGCCCGATCCCGTCCACATCCGCCCCGAAGACATCGGCCGCATAGGGTCCCGCCCAAAGCCCCCTCAACGCCGCAGCGGGGGCATAGCAGACCACCATCATGATCAGGATCGGCCACAGCGCCGGCATGGCCAGCAGGTCGGTCAGCCGCCCCTTCGCCCCCGGCGGCAGCGCCGGCGGGTCGCGCACAAGCCCCGCGATGGCCAGCGCCACCACCAGCGTCAGCCCGCCCACGCCCCCGACGGTGGCCCGCCAGCCCCAGGCCTCTGCCGCCCAGGCCAGCGGCGCGGAGCCCGCAATGTTGCCCAGTGACCCGAACCCGATCACCGCCCCGGCCAGCGTCCCGAACACCGCGGGCGAAAAGCTCCGGGCAAAGATGTAGTAGCTGGCCATCAGCACCGGCGCGCAGCCCAGCCCGATCAGCGCCATGGCGACCAGGATCGCCCCCGGCCCGCCCGCCGTGGCGAACACCGCCGCGCCCCCGGCCCCGCCAAGCGCCAGCAGGACCGAGGCCGTGCGGCGCGGCCCGATCCGGTCCAGCGCCCATCCCACCGGCAGCTGCGCCAGAGCGAAAGCCAGGAACCACAGCGCCGATGCATCGGCCAGCACCGAAGGCCCGATCCCCAGGTCGGCCTGCAACGCGGGCGACAGGACAGCCAGGAACGCCCGGTAGAACTGGCTGAGCACATAGCCCAGAACCAGCGCGACGATGCCAGCCTTCATGTCAGGCGGCCGCCGGCCGCAGCGTCTGAAGCGGCTTCTCGCGGATCGGCAAGTTCACCAGCGCCGAGAAGGCCCCGACGCCGACGCCGATCCACCAGACCATCGTGTAGTTGCCGGTGATGTCGTACATCTTCCCGCCCAGCCAGACTCCCAGGAACCCGCCGATCTGGTGGCTGAGGAAGACGAAGCCGTAAAGCGTCCCCATGTAGCGCAGCCCGTAGATATGGGCGACCAGGCCCGAGGTCAGCGGCACCGTCGCCAGCCACAAGGACCCCATCACCAGCGAGAACAGAAGCACCGTGCCCGGCGTCATGGGCACAAGGATGAACCAGGCGGCGGCGATGGTCCGGCCGGTATAGACTGCGGACAGGAGGTACTTCTTCGGGAAGCGGTTGCCCAGCCAACCTGCCGCCAGGGTGCCCGCGATATTGGCAAGCCCGATGGTGGCGATGGCAACAGCGCCAAGCGCCGAGGTGGTGGTGATGCCCAACCCCGCCAGCATGGAGCCCGCGGCGATCGGGCCGCAGCTTTCCGCGATGAAGGCCGGAAAATGCGCCGTCATGAAGGCCAGTTGGTAACCGCAGGAAAAGAAGCCCAGGAAGATCAGGATGTAGGACGGATCACGGAAGGCGCGCTTCAGCACGACGCCCATGCTTTCCTCCAGTTCAGCGCGGCTGGCGAGCTTGGGCGCGCGCATGAAGGGCAGCGCGAAGAGCGTGCACAGGATCATCGCGGCAAAGACCATGAACACGCTTTGCCAGGGCATGAAGCCCATCAGGATCTCGGCCAGCGGCGCGCCGATCACCTGGCCCATCGACCCGGCAGCGGTGACGATGCCAAGCGACATAGACCGGTTCTCGGGCGAGGAGGCGCGCCCCACCACGGCCAGCACGACGCCAAAGCCGGTGCCCGCGATGCCGAAGCCCACGAGGATTTCCAGCATCTGCATCTGGCCCGGCGTCATGGCAAAGGCCGAAAGCACGAGGCCAAGCGCATAGACCAGCGCCCCCGCGATCAGCGCCTTGCGGTCGCCGAACTTCTCGGCCACTGCGCCGAACATGGGCTGGCCGATGCCCCAGGCGAGGTTCTGGATGGCGATGGCCAGCGAGAACTCGGCCCGCGGCCAGCCGAATTCTTCGGCGATGGGCAGCTGGAACATGCCAAAGCTCGCCCGGATCGCGAACGAGATCATGATGACCACGCAGCCCGCGACCAGCAGGGGGTGACGAGCGATGCCCTTGCCATGACGACCTCCTGTCCGCGAGGCCGGAACCTGCGCCCGCGCCCTGGCAGGGTCAATCGCTATTTCGTGATGGATACAATCAACTCTGTCACTCGGTCAGGGCAGTGGCGAGGTGGCCCAGCCAAGTCTGAGCGGCCGGCCGTCTGGCAGATTGCGCTCGGCCGGGCCGTGCGTCGCATCCATCCCCAAATGCGCCGTGAAGGTCAGGAAGTCGTCGTGCCACAGCCTGTCGGAAGAAAAACTCTGCACCACCATTGCTGCCATCGCAGTGCCGAAGCGGCGAGCCTCGACCACGGCGGCGGCCGTGCGGTGGAAGAGTTGGTAGCGCAATTGATCAGGCGGCTGCGCGCATCCCAACAGGTCGCAGATCGCAGCCAAGCGGGCGCGCTTGCCGGATGAGGCCTCCTTCAGCCAGTCGCCTATGGTCGGCCCGAAGGGCTCGGCAACCTTGGCCTCGACCGCTACGGCGCAGGACCCGCGCCGCGTGGAAACCAGCGCAAAGACGTCGCACTGGCTGGGGCGGCCACCGCCGGGCAGTGGAACCTTGTGTTCGGGGATTGCCAGCAAAAGCGTCGCCCCCGGCCCGATCACTCCGGCCACCTCGGAGGGCAGGCCGCTCGCCCCTTCCCAGGACTTGGCGGCGGACATCGCGGAATATCCCTTCCGCCACTGGGTTTCGGGGTCAGCAAGAAGCGCCTTCCAGTCGTCGGGGCCATGGGAGGGAACAAGAATCATGATACGCAAACCATTTCATATCAGCCTGACAGAACCGGTCAGGGTTGCCTGACCGAGCTGACCAAATCCTGGCCGTCCAATGCGGCCATGTCATGGCAGGGCACGGCCAAAGCAGTGGCTGTTCCTTCCGGTTGCAGGTCGCTATCCTGCTTCCGAAACGCTTTGGGCGGAGGATTTGATGCAGGATTGGTGGCGCGGCTCGGTGACCTATCAGGTCTATCCCCGGTCGTATCAGGATTCGAACGGGGATGGCGTGGGCGATCTGGCGGGCATCACCCGAAGGCTGGAGCATATCGCCCATCTGGGCGCCGATGCCGTCTGGCTGTCGCCCTTCTTCAAGTCTCCGCAGAAGGATTTCGGTTACGACGTGAGCGACTATTGCGACGTCGATGCGCCCTACGGCACGCTGGCGGATTTCGACGCAATGATCGCCCGGGCGCATGAGCTGGGGCTGAAAGTCATCATCGACCAGGTGCTGAACCATTCCTCGGACCAGCACCCGTTCTTCAAGGAAAGCCGGTCCTCGCGCGACAATCTCAAGGCCGATTGGTATGTCTGGGCCGATCCGCAGCACGACGGCACGCCGCCGAACAACTGGCTATCTGTCTTTGGCGGCAGCGCCTGGACCTGGGACGCGCGACGCAAGCAGTACTATTTCCACAATTTCCTGGCCGAACAGCCGGACATGAACTTTCACAATCGCGATGTGCAGGACTGGCACCTCGCCAACATGCGGTTCTGGCTGGAACGCGGCGTGGACGGGTTCCGCTTCGACACGGTGAACTTCTTCTTCCACGACGCGAAGCTCAGGTCGGACCCTGCCGACTGGCGCAAGAAGGACAAGCCCGACGGCAACCCCTATGAGATGCAGTACCACATCTTCTCGAAGAACCAGCCCGAGAACCTGTTGTGGCTGGAACGGGTGCGCGCACTGCTGGACGAATTCGGCGCGACGAGCGTGGGCGAGATGGGCGAAAGCCACCACGCCATCCGCATGATGGGCGAGTACACCGCGCCTGGCCGCCTGCACCAGTGCTACAGTTTCGAGATGATGGGCTATGGCTTCTCGCCCGCCTTCTTCCGTGACCGGATCGAGGGCTTCTTCACCGGCGCGCCGGACGGCTGGCCCATGTGGGCCTTTTCCAACCACGATGTCGTGCGCCATGTCAGCCGCTGGATGAAGCAGGGCACCGGGCAGGATTCCGTGGCCAAGCTGGCAGCCGCGCTGCTTCTGTCCTTCGAGGGCTCGGTCTGCCTGTGGCAGGGCGAAGAGATCGGCCAGACCGACACGCAGCTTGAGTTCGACGAGTTGGTCGATCCGCAGGGCATCAACTTCTGGCCCGAACCCGTGGGCCGGGACAACACGCGCACGCCGATGGTCTGGGACGGCACGCCCAACGGCGGCTTCACCACCGGCAAGCCCTGGCTTCCGGTCAAGGCGCCGCAGCTTGCCCGCAACGTGGCGAGCCAGGACGGCGTGGCGGGATCGGTGCTGGAGTTCTACCGTGCCATGATCGCCTTCCGCAAAGGCTCGCCCGCGCTGATGCGGGGCCGCACGCGGTTTTTCGATGTCGAGGGTCCGGTGCTGGCCTTCCTGCGCGATGGCGGGGCTGACAGCGTTCTGTGCCTGTTCAACCTGTCACATCACCCTGTCAACGTGACCATCACGGGGGCAAACGGGCTGATCGGCCCGTCGCACGGGTCGGCTGTGCATGGGGATCGGGTGACGATCTCGCCATGCGGATTTGCCTTCCTCGCTGCGAGGCAGGACGCCAGCGTTTCTGCCTGAAGCGGGATGCCTTCTTACTGGCTGCGGCTGGTGGTGGGCGGCGGCAGGGTCGCCGCGTCCGCCGGCACTTCGAACGTGCGCTCGGTGCCTGACGACGTGATGGCCTCGCTGACCAGATTGGCGGGGGCCAGCACGATCTCGGAGGCCTTGCCCGCAGCCCTCAACAGACCGTAAAGCGGGTTCGCTGTGCGGCCTTCGTCCGCGTTCAGCCAGCTGTCGGCATCGGCGAATCCGTTCATGACCTGAATCAGATCGGGCGAGGTCGCCAGCGGGAAGTGGCTTGACCCGTCCTTGAATGCCTGAACATCGATGTAGGTCACCGGCAGGCCATCCAGCACCGAGACATCCTTCAGGTTGCCAAGACGCGCCGGTTCGGCCACCAGAATGGACGACACCCTCAGCGCCTTGTCGCGCGGCGAGCCGAATATGACAAAGGGCTCGGGCACGGGGTCAAGCACCCGGATCTGCGTCTTGAACACGTCGACGTCGATGTCGGGCGAGATCAGGATCACGGCTTCCAGCTTGCGGAAGCCCGGACTGTCGCCGCGCAACGCCATGCTGCGCAGAGTTTCCATGGCCAGGTAGGTGCCCATGGAATGGGCCATCAGCACGATCGACCGGGCGTTCGACTGCCCCAGGGTGTCGATCAGGGATTCAAGGTCATCGCGCGAGAACACCACCGAGTCGCGGTCATGCACATAGCCGAAGACATTGCCGAGCGAGGGCCAGGCAAAATGCACGATGGTCCCCGGCAGGGTCATGTCATGCTTCATCTGGGCGATGCGGTACACGCCTTCGGCGAAGTTGGTGTTGAACCCGTGCACGAACACGATGGCCCGCCGATCGGCCGTGGTCGCCAGATGCCGGTTGAACGCGGTACGGAACGTGTCGCTGTTGGTGTACAGCATCTCGTTCACAGTCAGCATGTCGCGTTTGGGGTTGGGTTCCTTGCCGCGCGGGAAAGGAACGGAGCCGGCCTTGCGATCAGGCGGGATCGAAATGTCGAAGCGCGCGAAAGACATCGTCATGTCGCGATGATTGTTGAACATCTGTGGGCCCGCTTCGCGCCCGCGGCTGGTGGCCACGAAAATCGGCTCCACCAGGCCCACGGCGGCTGCGGCCGGGTACAGCGTGATCGTCCCTCGCGGGGCGCAGGCCACGACAATCGACACAAGGGCAAAGATCGCAAGGCGGCGCAGCATCCAGGGGCCTTTCGGTCTGATCCATGATCGGCCGGACCCTGGAAGGTCAGCAGGCGCGAATCCGGCAGCAGGGCACCGGACGCATCAGGAGTAGGACAGGATGGCCCCTTTTTTCAAGCGGCGGCAAGCGCCTGGCCCATCACAGGACATATCGCGACAGATCTGCCGATTTCGCCAGCGCACCGACATTGGTTTCGACAAAGGCGGCATCCACCGTGACCCCGCTGCCTGAACGGTCGGGGGCGTGGAATGACAGGTCTTCGAACACCCGTTCCATCACCGTGTACAGCCGCCGCGCCCCGATGTTCTCGATGCTGCGGTTCACCTCGGCGGCAATGCGCGCCAGGGCGGCAATGCCGTCGGGGGTGAAGGTCACTGTCACCTCTTCCGTCGCCATCAGCGCCGAATACTGCCGCGTCAGCGCGTTGTCGGTTTCGGTCAGGATGCGGACGAAATCGTCCTCGGTCAGCGGCTGCAACTCGACCCGGATCGGCAGTCGGCCCTGCAGTTCGGGCAAGAGGTCCGAAGGCTTGGCGATGTGGAAGGCGCCCGAGGCGATGAACAGGATGTGGTCGGTCTTCACCGGCCCGTATTTGGTGGAAACCGTGGTGCCCTCGATCAGCGGCAGAAGGTCGCGCTGCACGCCCTCGCGGCTGACATCGGCGCCGCGCGTTTCGGCGCGCGCGCAGATCTTGTCGATCTCGTCCAGGAAGACGATGCCGTTCTCCTGCACCGCCTCCAGCGCCGCGGCCTTCACCGCCTCGTCGTCCAGAAGCTTGTCGGCCTCTTGACCGATCAGGATGTCATAGCTGTCGGCAACCGTCAGGCGCTTGCGCGTGGTGCGGGTGCCGAAGGCCTTGAACAGATCCTGCAGACCTTGCATCTGCGTGTCCATGCCGGGCATCCCGCCCATCATCATCGGGAAGGCCGGCGCCGCGTCGGGTACGTCCAGTTCGATCACGGTCTGGTCCAGTTCGCCCCGCTTCAGCTTGCCCCGGAACATCTCGCGCGTCTGTTCGCGGGCATCCTTGCCGGCCAGCGCCTCGACCACCCGGTCCTCCGCCGCGCGGTGCGCCTTGGCCTTCACATCCTCGCGCATCCGGGCGCGAGTCTCGACCATGGCGGCATCGACCAGATCGCGCACGATCTGCTCCACGTCCCGCCCGACATAGCCCACCTCGGTGAACTTCGTGGCCTCAACCTTCAGGAACGGCGCCCGCGCCAGCTTGGCCAGCCGCCGGCTGATCTCGGTCTTGCCCACGCCGGTCGGGCCGATCATCAGGATGTTCTTGGGGTAGACCTCGTCCCGGATATCGGCGCTCAGTTGCTTGCGCCGCCAGCGGTTGCGCAGCGCCACGGCCACGGCGCGCTTGGCATCGGCCTGGCCGATGATGAAGCGGTCGAGTTCCGAGACGATCTCGCGGGGGGTCAGGCTGGTCATGTATCATCCCTCAGGAAAGAAAGGGTTTTCTGGCAAGAGTCCTTGAGTCGAACTTTCTGCGAAAGATCGGGCGCACCGGCCAGAGGCGTTTTCGCAGAGAACGCGGGCGGCGCGATTCTTCGCAGAAGAACCGTCATCCCCGGATACGCTCCACCGTCAGGTTGCCGTTGGTGAAAACGCAGATTTCCGCGGCAATCGCCATCGCCTTGCGAGCGATCTCTTCGGCGGACAGATCGGTGGACATCAGCCCCCGCGCCGCCGCCAGCGCAAAGTTGCCGCCCGATCCGATTGCGGCCACGTCATGTTCCGGTTCCAGCACGTCGCCCGCACCGGTGATGACGAACAGGTCGCGCCCGTCGGTCACGATCAGCATGGCCTCCAGATTGCGCAGGTACTTGTCCATGCGCCAATCCTTCGCCAGTTCCACACAGGCCCGCGCCAGTTGCCCTGGCGCCGCCTCCAGCTTCTTCTCCAGACGCTCCAGCAGGGTGAAGGCATCCGCGGTGGACCCGGCGAAACCGGCCACCACGTCGCGCCCGCCGGGCGACAGGCGGCGCACCTTGCGGGCGGTGCCCTTGATCACGGTGTTGCCCAGGCTCACCTGACCATCACCGGCCACCACCACCTCGCCCCCGCGCCGCACGCCCAGGATCGTGGTGCCGTGCCAGCCGGGAAACCTGTCTTCCGCCATTGCGCATCTCCTGCCGAACCCGCCCTATATGGCGTGGGGCAAAGGCCCCGGCAACGGGCGAAGGGTGAATGCGGCGCGAAGCCTCTCTCCACGTCAGCGACGACATGCGCGCCGGCATCGTCTCGGGCCGGGTGCGAAGCTTCGTCCGACTGGTTCAGGCGCTGGAGGACGCAGGATGGCGGATCGACTGGCGCGCCCCCGATGCGCCGCCCCTGCCCTTCCACATCACCGACACCGCACCGCCGATGGGACCGCAGGGCCTTGTGCTGCGGCGGGCCTATGCCGAGCCGTACTTCCGGCTGGAACGCGGCGTCCATCGGTGGGATTGGGAAGTGGCCGGCCTGCCCTTTCCCCGGCGCGGCCACGGCCCGCACCTGGGCGAGGGTCTTGCCGCGACGCTCCGGCGCAAGCTCCTTGGGCCGGGGCCGATCACGCGCGAGGGCTTCCTGTTCGTGGCCCTTCAGGGCCGGTTGGGCGAGGCGCGGTCCTTCCAGTCCATGAGCCCGCTGGACATGATCGAAACTCTGCTGGACCGCGACCCGCGCCCGCTTCGCGCCACGCTGCACCCCAGGGAAAGCTACAGCGCCCAGGACCTCGAGGCGCTGGATGCGCTGAGCCGCCGCTTTCCACGCCTCACGCTCGGCGGCGCCTCGCCCGATCTGGTGCGCGCCTGCGATGCGGTGGTCACGCAGAACTCGGCGCTGGCCTTCGCCGGCTACACCGTGGGAAAGCCCGCGCTCCTGTTCGCGCGATGCGACTTTCACCACATCGCCGCTTCGGTGCCGCGCGACGGGCTGGATGCGGCCTTCCACCAGTTCAAGCAGACAGAGATGCCCCCGTTCAACGCCTACCTGCACTGGTTCCTGCGCCGTCATGCCATCGACGCAAGCGCGGAAGATGCGGTGGACCGCTTTGCCGCGCGGCTTTCCGGCCACGGCTGGCCGATGGGCAAATGAAAAGGGGCGCCACAAGGCGCCCCTTGTCCACCCGGCTACAGCGATCAGATCGCCGACTGGATCCAGTTCGCCAGCGCGGCCTTCGGCGCGGCACCGATCTTGTTCGACACCACCTGGCCGTCCTTGAACAGGAACAGCGCCGGGATGCCGCGCACACCCAGCATGGCCGGGCTGTCGGGGTTCTCGTCCACGTTGACCTTGGCGATCTTGATCTTGCCGGCATATTCGGCGGCCAGTTCTTCCAGGGCCGGTCCGATCATGCGGCACGGGCCACACCATTCGGCCCAGAAGTCGACAACGACGGGAATGTCGGACTTGCGCACTTCTTCGTCGAAAGTGGCATCGGTGACGGCGACAGTGTTCGCGCCCATGATTGCTCTCCAGGGGAATCCAAGGCCACCGAAGGTAGGCACCGGCATGGGCAGCGTCAAGGGCCGGACCTCAAGGGATCGTGGCCCGCGACAGCGCGTCCCTCACGATCTCGGGAGGCAGCCGCATCAGTTGTGCCCGCGACGTCCACAGAAGCGCGGTCTCGACCCGGCGGTCGGGGTAAATCTGCGCCAGCGCCTCTGCATAGGCGCCCATCTGGCGCAAGAGCCCCTCGGGCACGTCCTCGGGCCGTGCCGGCACCACGCGGTTCGACTTGTAATCGACCGCCAGCACATGATCCGGCCCAACGACCAGCCGGTCGATGATGCCGTAGAGCGGCTTGCCCTCCAGCCAGGCCGACACCGGCACTTCGGCCAGAGAGCCCGCCCCGAACAACGCGCCATGCGTCAGCACCGCCTCGGCCTCGTTCATCAACAACTGCCGCTCGGCCGGATCGGCCACCAGATCTCGCGCCAGCGCCGGCCAGTCCGAGGGCGGCAACAACGGCATATGCTCCAGAAGAGCGTGCAGCGCCGTGCCGCGCGCCTTGGCCAGTTCTTCCGGCAAGCCGCCCTCGCCCGGCAGCGCCTTCTCGCCACCCAGGTTCGACGGCGACACCGGCTGGACGGGCCCCGCCATCGCCGGCGCGGGGTGCCGCGCCCAATCCGGCAGGTCCGGCCGCACAGCAGCCGCCGCCACGTGTCCCGGCGCATCCGCCGGCCAGTCGCCATGTGCCAGCCTGAGCCGCCCGCCGCGAAGGGGTACAGCGCCCAGGCCAGAAAGCCCCTCTGCGATGATCCGGTGCCAGGCGCCCTCGCCTTCCGCCGCCCCCGCGCCGCACACGATCAGCCAGGACTTCGCCCGCGTCATCGCCACGTACAGAAGCCGCAGGTTCTCGGCCACCGAGGCCGCCCGCCGCGCCGCCTGTGCCGCGGCAATCGCGGGCGGGCTTTCCTCGGCCGGCATCCGCCACACCGACTGCCCGCCCGCCAGCGGCACGATCAGGTCACTGTCCCTTGGCCGCCGGTCGGCGGTATCCGGCAGGATGACGATCGGCGCCTCCAGCCCCTTGGCGCCATGCACCGTCATCACCCGGATGCGGTCGCCCTCGCCCTCCATCCGGCGCTTGACCTCGATCTCGTCCGACCCGAGCCAGGCCAGGAAGCCGGTCAAGCTGGGCACATCGACCTGTTCATAGGCCAGCGCCTGATTGAGCAATTCGTCGATGCCATCCTCGGCCTCCGGTCCCAGCCGTGCGACCAGCTTGCGCCGCCCGTCATGCCGCGTCAGCACCCGGTCGATCAGCTCGAAGGGCCGCAGGAAATCGGCCTGGTCGCGCAGGTCGTGCAGCATCTCCAGCCCCGGCGCCGCCGCCACCCCCCGCAGCGCCTGCCACAAGCGCCCCGGACGCGGCTGCGCCAGCCGGAACAGATCGCCCTCGCTCCACCCGCACAACGGCGAGCGCAGCACCGCGGCCAGAGACAGGTCGTCATCCGGCGTCGCCAGGAAGGCCAATAGCGCCGTCAGGTCCTTCACCGCGATCTCGGCCCCCAGCTTCAGCCGGTCCGCCCCCGCCACCGGCAGGCCCCGCGCCTTGCAGGCCCGGATCACCTCGGCGAAAAGTGTGGACCGCCGCTGCACCAGGATCAGCACATCCCCGGCATGGACCCGCCGCACCCCGCGCCCCGTGTCGATCTGCACCCCCGTCGCGATCATCGCGGCGATCTCGTCCGCGATCATCGCCGCCAGCCGGGCGTCGTGATGCGCGTCCGTCACCAGATCAACCGGATCGGTCCAGTCGCCGTCCTCGGTCTTTTCCGCCTTGCCGATCAGCGGCCACAGATCCACCCGCCCCGGCAGGCCCTCCCACTGCGCCAGGTGCCGAACCTCTCCGCCAAGCGCCGGTTCCGCCAGCGGCCCAAGTGCGGCATCCACCGCCTTCAGGATCGCGGGCGAGGACCGGAACGAATGCAGAAGCTCGCGCGACTGGAACGGCCGCCCCACCGCCTCGATCTTTGCCTTGAACGCCTGCCGCTTCTCCTCGAACGCCGCCACATCCGCGCCCTGGAAGGAGTAGATCGACTGCTTGCGGTCCCCCACCACGAACAGGGTGCGTCCTTCCTCCCGTGCGCCCGCGCCGCTGGTGAACTCAGCCGCCAGAAGCTCGATCACCTGCCATTGCTCGGGGCTCGTGTCCTGCGCCTCGTCCACGAGGATATGGTCGATGCCGCGGTCGAGCTTGTAGGACACCCATGGCCCGACATCCGGCCGCGCCAGCAGGCGCACGGTGCGGGTGATGAGATCGTTGAAATCGAGGAAGCCGCGCG
>Ga0209368_1001123_pt1 | contig 13185 bp, 12 predicted proteins | sample EBPBio242008_DNA_FD_185862 | JGI IMG/M metagenome (GOLD analysis project Ga0209368, IMG submission 185862) | Wastewater treatment Type I Accumulibacter community from EBPR Bioreactor in Madison, WI, USA - Reactor 1_4/24/2008_ DNA (SPAdes)... | ecosystem: Engineered > Bioreactor > EBPR >...
TCCGCTCTGCGCCCGGCTGCGCGAAAGGGGACGCGGCGCGCGGCGGGTGCGACTGCAGGCACTGCGCTCCGACAGCACATCGCAATGGGTCGAGGTCGGCCTGGCCCAGGCCGTGGACCAGCCCGACCGCATCCGCGCGCTGCTGGCCATGAAGATCGAAACCATCGACCCCGGCTTCGGCATCGACGGCCTCAGGATCGAGGCCGTTCAGACCGAACCCGTCCATCCCGTGCAGCACCGCGGTCATTTCGAAGCGACAGCCGACGCCATGACCCGGCAGGGCGGTATGCCCCGGCTTGCCGACCTGATCGAACGGCTCAGCACCCGGCTTGGTTCCGAATCGGTGACACGGGCCCATCCGGTCGACAGCCACATTCCCGAAAAGGCCGCGACCATCCTCTCGGCCGCCTGGTCCGAACCCTGGGCCGAGCCCTGGCCCGCAGCCAACCCGCCCCGGCCACTGGTGCTGATGCGCCCCGAGCCCGTCCAGGCCCCCGAAGAGCCCACGCCCCCCGCCCGCTTCCGCTGGCGCCGGCGCGACCTTGAAACCCGCACCGCGATTGGCCCGGAACGGCTGGCGCCGGAATGGTGGCTGGACGATCCCGCCTGGCGCAGCGGCGTGCGCGATTACTGGCGCGTCGAAACCTCCACGGGCGAACGGCTCTGGCTGTTCTTCGCGCATGGCGGAACCATGTCGGGCGGCTGGTTTGCCCACGGCATCTTCGGCTGAACCGCAGCGCAGAATTGCATTCCGGCAGGGCCGGGACTATCTCGGGGTCCAGCCGCGCCCGAAGCCGCGCTCACAGGGGACCCGCATGAACTGGATCTCGAACTACGTTCGTCCGAAGATCAACTCGCTGTTCTCCCGGCGCGAGGTGCCCGAGAACCTGTGGACCAAGTGCCCCGAATGCGGGACCATGCTGTTCCACCGCGAACTGGCCGCCAACCTGAACGTCTGCACCTCGTGCAACCATCACATGGCGATCAGCCCACGCGACCGCTTCACCGCGCTGTTCGACGGCGGCATCTTCACCGAGGTGAAAGTGCCCGAGCCCAAGGCCGACCCGCTGCATTTCCGCGACCAGAAGAAATACCCCGACCGCCTGAAGGCTGCGCAGAAGGCGACCGGTGAGAAAGAGGCCATGCTGGTGGCCGAGGGCGAGATGGGCCGCACCCCCATCGTCGCCGTGGCGCAGGATTTCGCCTTCATGGCCGGGTCGATGGGCATGTATGTGGGCAACGCCATCATCGCCGCCGCCGAACGCGCTGTCGCGCTGAAGCGGCCGCTGATCCTGTTTTCCGCCGCCGGCGGGGCGCGGATGCAGGAAGGCATCCTCAGCCTCATGCAGATGCCGCGCACCACCGTGGCGGTGCAGATGCTGAAAGAGGCGGGCCTGCCCTATATCTGCGTGCTGACCCATCCGACGACCGGCGGCGTGACCGCCAGCTATGCGATGCTGGGCGACGTGCAGATTGCCGAGCCCAATGCGCTGATCTGCTTCGCAGGCCCCCGCGTCATAGAGCAGACCATCCGCGAAAAGCTGCCCGAAGGCTTCCAGCGCGCCGAATACCTGCTGGATCACGGGATGCTGGACATGGTCGTGCACCGCAAGGAAATGCGGGACGAACTCATCACCGTGACCCGGATGCTGCTGAGCCTGCCGCCTGCCGTGAAGGGCGAACTGCCCGCCCCCGGCGTGCCCGAACCCGCCCGCACCGATCCGGCCACCGTCGTCGAGACCCAGGCGTGACCACCGCCGGCTCGGACGCGCTTCTCCAGCGCATGATGACGCTGCATCCCAAGGTCATCGACCTGACGCTGGCGCGGGTCGAACGCCTGCTGGCCGCGCTCGACCATCCCGAACGACATCTGCCGCCGGTAATCCATATCGCCGGCACCAACGGAAAGGGCTCCACCCAGGCGATGATCCGCGCCGGGCTGGAGGCGGGCAGCGACCGCGTCCACGCCTATACCTCGCCGCACCTGGCGCGGTTCCACGAACGCATCCGGCTGGCCGGCGACCTGATCTCGGAGGACTACCTGACCGAGCTTCTCGACGAATGCCTGGCCGCCAATGGCCCGGACCCGATCACCTTCTTCGAAATCACCACCTGCGCCGCCTTCCTGGCCTTCGCCCGCGTTCCGGCGGACTGGACGCTGCTGGAAGTGGGCCTCGGCGGGCGGCTCGATGCCACCAACGTGGTAGACAAGCCCCGCCTGACCATCATCACCCCGGTCAGCCTCGACCATCAGGCCTTCCTTGGCGATACCGTCGCCGCCATCGCCGGCGAAAAGGCCGGCATCATCAAGCGCGGCGTGCCGGTGATCGTGGGACCCCAGACAGACGAGGGCCTGGCGGTGATCGAGGCGCGGGCCGAGCGCCTGGGCGCCCCGGTCCTCGCCTTCGGCCAGCACTGGCATGTGCACGAGGAAGCCGGTCGCCTGGTGTTTCAGGACGAACGCGGCCTCCTCGACCTGCCGCTGCCCAACCTGCCCGGCCCCCACCAGATTCAGAATGCTGGCGCCGCGCTCATGGCGCTGCGTCACCTTGGCCGGGACGAAGCCGCCTGCGAGGCCGCCGTCACCCGGGCGGAATGGCCCGCCCGGATGCAGCGCCTGCGCCGCGGCCCCCTGGTCGACATGGCGCCCGGCATCGAGCTTTGGCTCGACGGCGGCCACAACCCGGCCGGCGGCGAGGCGGTGGCGGCGACGCTTGCCCGCATGACCCCGCGCCCGACGCATCTGATCTGCGGGATGCTGAACACCAAGGATGTCGCGGGCTACATGCGCCCGCTCGCCCCCCGCGTGACCCGGCTTCACGCCGTGTCGATCCCCGGCGAGGCCAATACCCTGCCCGCGGAAACCACCCGCGACGCCGCACGATCAGCCGGAATGGATGCCGTCACTGCGCCCTCTGTCGCCGATGCCCTGGCCAGCATCGCGGCACAGGACTCCACCGCGCGCGTGCTCATCTGCGGCTCGCTTTACCTCGCCGGCTCGATCCTGCGCGAAAACGGCTGACCCGGCTCACATCCCGTCCGGCCAGTAGTCGATCCAGGACAGCGCCTCTTCCGCCGTCTCGACAAAGCGGAACAGCTCCAGGTCGCGGGCCGATATCACCCCAGCCTCGGCCAGCCGCGGCCAGTTCACCACGCTTTCCCACCACTCCCTCCCGAACAGAAGGAAGGGCACCTTCCGCATCCGCCCGGTCTGGATCAGCGTCAGGCTCTCGAACATCTCGTCCATCGTGCCGAAGCCGCCGGGGAACACGCAAACCGCCGCCGCCCGCATCAGGAAATGCATCTTGCGGATGGCGAAGTAGTGGAAGTTGAAGCTCAACTCCGGCGTCACATGAGGGTTGGGCGCCTGTTCATGCGGCAGCACGATATTCAGCCCGATCGACCGCCCGCCCGCCTCTTCCGCGCCCCGGTTGCCCGCCTCCATCACGCCAGGGCCGCCCCCGGTGCAGATCACATTCCGCCGCCCGCCCGAAGCCAGGCAGCGCTCGGTCATGGCAAAGGCAAAGCGCCGCGCCTCGTCGTAATAGGGCGCCAGCGCCGCCAGCCCTGCCGGCCGGCCCGCCGCCTTGTCAGGAGCCGGGATGCGCGCGCCCCCGAACAGAACGATGGTGGATTCGATGCCCGCCTCGTCCATCGCCATCTGCGGCTTCAACAGTTCCAGCTGCAACCGCACCGGCCGCAACTCGTCCCGCGTCAGGAAATCGGGGTCCGCAAAGGCCAGCCGATAGCTGGGCGACCTTGTCTGCGGGGTATCGGGAATCTGCCGGGCGGTCTCGATGTCCTGGACGCTGTCGCGAAACGGATGGCTGCGGGGATCGGGCGACATGGAGGGCTCGTTGCGGCTTTCGGTTGGCCGCCATAGAGTCACGCCGCAGCAGGAAAGGAAAGCAGGATGGACTGGCGGTCGGGGATCGAGGCGGCAGCGGCCCGCATCGCGGGCCACGTTCGGATAACGCCGGTCACAACGCTCGACCTGCCCGACATCGGAACCGTCGAGGTGAAGCTGGAGAACCTCCAGCACACCGGCAGCTTCAAGGCTCGCGGAGCCTTCAACACCCTTATCGCCGGGCCGGTTCCGCCTGCCGGGGTGGTCGCGGCCTCGGGCGGTAACCACGGCGCCGCCGTGGCCCACGCCGCAGCGCGGCTTGGGGTTCCGGCCACGATCTACGTGCCGGAAATCGCCGGGCCGGCCAAGATCGCGCTAATCCGGTCGCAGGGGGCCGATCTCGTTGTCGTTCCGGGATTCTATCCCGACGCCGCAGCTCGCGCGGCAACACATGCCGCCGAAACCGGCGCGATGCAGGTCCATGCCTATGACGCGGTGCCCACGCTGGAAGGCCAGGGCACCCTTCTTCGGGAATGGGAAGTGCAGGGCCTGCAAGCCGATACGGTCTTGATCGCCGTCGGTGGAGGCGGACTGATCGGCGGCACGCTCGCCTGGAACGCCGGGCGCCGGAAGGTGGTGGCAGTCGAGCCCGAGCTTGCCCCTACCCTCCACCGTGCCCTGGCCGAGGGTGCGGATTCCCAGATCACGGTGGGCGGCATCGCCGCCAATGCGCTTGGCGCGGTCAAGATCGGGCGGCTGGCCTATGGTCTGGCACAGGGCGTCCCCTCGGTCCTGGTGACGGACGCCGCCATCGCAGAGGCGCAGGTGATGCTCTGGCGGACGCTCAGGCAGCTGGTGGAACCTGCCGGAGCAACCGCACTCGCCGCGCTCCTCTCTGGCGCCTATGTGCCCGAGCCTGGCGAGCGCGTCGCGATTCTGGTCTGCGGCGCCAATCCGGCGCCAGATCCCTTTGGCTGAGCCCTTGCACAAGGATGAAGTCCCGGTCACCGCCCGGCAGGTGCGGTCGCTCCTCGCCGCGCAGATGCCGGACCTGGCCTCGCTTGCCCTGCGCCGGGTCGGTGTGGGCGGAACGGACCATGTGCTATACCGCCTCGGACCGCGCCATCTGGCCCGCTTTCCGCGTGTCGCCGCGGCCGCCGGCCAGGGCACTTCAGAGGCGGCCTGGCTTCCCTGTCTCGCGCCCCGCCTGCCGCTGGCCATCCCCGGTCCGCTGCGCCTTGGGGTGCCGGGCGCGGGCTATCCCTTTGCCTGGTCCGTCGGCCCCTGGCTTCCCGGCCGCGATGCCTGGTCGGCCCCGCCCTGGCAGGCGGGCGAGCCCATTGCTGCCTTCGTCGCCGCATTGCGGGCCGCCCCCGTGACACCCGGTGCCCCTGCCCGCACGGGCACCCTCGCCGACCGCGATGCCTTCCTCCGCCAGATGATCGCAGCGATCCGCGACGAGGCCGATCCCGCGACCCTCAAGCAGCTCTGGGACCGCTGCCTTGCCCTGCCCCGGTGGAACGGCCCGCCGGTCTGGGTCCATGCGGACCTGCACCCGCTGAACCTGCTGACCCGCCGCGGCCGGCTGGTCGCGGTGATCGACTGGGGCGCCTGCGGCGTGGGCGACCCGGCCGAGGATCTGCTGCCTGCCTGGGCCGTGCTGGATGCCGCCGGTCGCGCGACGTTTCGCGCCGCGCTTCGGATCGATGACGGAACTTGGGCGCGGGGCTGGGCCTTTGCCTTCTCCAAGGCGGTGATGGCTGTGCCCTATTACCGCGACACCAACCCGCGGCTCAGGGACATGATGCGAAGGATGCTGGGGGAATGCCTGAATGATTGCGCGGCGGGGCGGGTGGCCCTATAGGGCCATGGACCTTGACGCGACAGGAGAGACCGATGTCCCACGCCGCCCTGGAAACCGCCATCGAAGCCGCCTGGGCCGACCGCGAGGCGCTGACGCCCGCCACCCGGGGCGAGCGGCGCGACGCCGTGGAGGCGACGCTGGAGGCGCTGGACAAGGGGCAGCTTCGCGTGGCCGAGAAGCGGGGGCAGGACTGGCATGTGAACCAGTGGGCCAAGAAGGCGGTGCTGTTGTCCTTCCGGCTGAACGACATGGAGGTCATCCCCGGCGGCAGCGGCGGGGCGACCTGGTGGGACAAGGTGCCGTCCAAGTTCCAGGGCTGGGGCGAGAACCAGTGGAAGGCCGCGGGCTTCCGTGCCGTGCCGGGATCGATCGTCCGGCGGTCGGCCTTCATCGGGAAGAACGTGGTCCTGATGCCGTCCTTCGTGAACCTCGGGGCCTATGTGGATGAGGGCAGCATGGTGGACGGCTGGGCCACCGTGGGCTCCTGCGCCCAGATCGGCAAGCACGTGCACCTGTCCGGCGGCGTGGGGATCGGCGGGGTGCTGGAGCCGATGCAGGCGGGGCCGACCATCATCGAGGACAACTGCTTCATCGGGGCGCGGTCCGAGGTGGTGGAGGGCTGCATCGTCCGCGAGGGGTCGGTCTTGGGCATGGGGGTCTATATCGGGAAGTCCACCAAGATCGTGGACCGCGAGACCGGGGAGGTCATGTACGGCGAGGTGCCGGCGGGGTCGGTGGTCGTGGCCGGGTCGATGCCGGGCAAGGGGGGCGTCAGCCTTTACTGCGCGGTGATCGTCAAGAAGGTGGACGCCCAGACCCGGTCCAAGACCTCGATCAACGAGCTGCTGCGGGACTGATCCGGGCCGCAAGGGGCTCCGGGGGCGTCCGAGCTCGGACGCTTGCCCCGGATGAATAAAATCAATGGGTTGCGAAGCCGGATTAACTTGGACTTAAGAATTGTCCGGGGAGGGTCAGGTTTGGGTGAAGCGCCTGCGCTGGTGGCGGGGCGTCTGTGATGGTTTGGCCGGAAGGTCTTTTCCCCCTGGAAAGGGGTGCGCCGCGTGGCGGGCCGGTGCCCCCCTCCCCTGGCCCTCCCCACAAGGGGGAGGGGGTCCTTGCCGGATCGGGGCGAGGGGGTGTCGGTCTAGGCGTCCCCGGTTTCCGTCAGAGCGCGGGGGAGGTCTTTCGGGGTCAGGGCGACGAAGGTGGCGCCGAGGGTGAGGGCCTCGTCGCGTTTTTCGGGGCGTGTGGTGCCGGTCGCCTGGTCTTGCAGGAGCGCCACGCCGAGGCGGGCGCCGGGGGCTGCGGCGGCGAGGCGGCGCAGGTGCATCAGCGAGACACGCGACGGGTTCGGGTCGAGGAAGCACAGCACCACGGCGGTGCGACCGTCGAGGCCCGCCTCTTCGGCCGGAAGGCGGGCGCGGCGGGGGGCGGCAGTGGCCGGGATGCCGGCGGCGGCAAGCGACTGGGCCAGCGTCGCGGCGAAGGCATCGTCCAGCCGGGTGCGTCCGCCGAGGCAGAGCACGGGGACGGCACTTTCGGGTGGACCCGGCACATCCAGCGCGGCGATGACGGCCTGCAGCGTTTCGGCGATGCGGTCCTGCTGCGCGAGGGTCAGGCGGCCGCGGTCGAGATCGCGCTCGGCCAGGGCAAGGGCGGGCCAGAGCACGGCGGTCTGGAAGCTGGCGAGTGAGGTTGTGTCCAGCGCCTCTTCGGCCATCTCGGTGGCCTCGACCTCGTCGGCGGCCAGAAGGCGATGGTAAAGCCGCGTCTCGGGCCGCAGCACCGGACGGTCGCCGAACAGGATGTCGAACAGCTCGAACTGGGGGATGTGGCGGCCAAGCACGACAAGGCAGACGGTCAGCGGTGTGGAGAGGACAAGGCCGGCGGTGCCCCAGATCCAGGTCCAGATCACGGCGGAAAGGATGATGGCCAGCGGCGAGAGGCCGGTGCGCGAGCCGTAGAGCCAGGGTTCGACCACGTTCGACGTGACAAGCTCGACCACCACGAAAAGCGCGATGGTCCAGGCGAGCGGCGCCCAGCCCGGCAGGGCGGCGAAGGCGAGGAAGATCGGGAAGGCGGCCGAGAGGATCGAGCCGATGTAGGGCACGAAGCGCAGCACCAGCGTCAAGAGCGCCCAGAGGCTGGCATTGGGCACGCCGATCAGCCAGAGGCCGAGGCCGATGGGCACGGCGTAGATGATGTTCACCAGAAGCTGAACCAGCAGGTATTGCGAGACGCGGCTGCCGGCTTCCTCGAGCACCTGCGCGGTGCGGTGCAGGTCAGAGGCGCCGACCAGGCGGATGAAGCGGTCGCGCAACTCGTCGCGTTCCAGCAGCATGAAGATGACGAGGACGAAGACCAGACCCACGGCGGCAATGGGGCTGACCAGCATGAGGACGATGTCTTGCAGTAGTTCGGCGGGCTTGCTGGCCTCGACGATCTGGACCTGAACCGGCTCGCCGCCGGGGGCCGTGTCCGGTGTCGCGGTGGCGGCGGTGATTTCCGCGTTGACCGCCGAGAGGGTGCCGGTGATGCGGGCGAGCAGCGCGCTGTCGGAGCCGGTGGCCTGCAACGTTTCGATCTTGGCGATGATGTTGGATTGAAGCGCAGGCAGGGTGCCGGCGAGCTGGTTCAACTGGCTGGCCACGGCCAGGACGAAGACGGCCAGCACCACGGAGGAGACGGTGACGGCGGAAAGCACGGCGGGCAGGTCGGGCAGGCCGGTGCGGCGCAGACGCGTGACCAGAGGCGCGAGCGCGAAGGTGATGAGGATGGCGAGCGCCACGGGCAGGAACAGATCCTGCGCGAGGTGAAGCACGGCGCCGATGCCGGCGATGGCCGCCACCTGCACCAGCGAGAGGCGTCTTGCGGGCCCGGAGACTTCGGTGGCGGGCATGGCGGCCTGTGCGGCTGGTGCGGTTCCCGGTCAGGCTAGCGCGGGGAGGGGGCGGACGTCCATGGGCGACCGCCCGCCGGTTCTAGCGGGCGCGAGCCGGGCTTGCGGCGGGCGCGGGCCGGCCCGGCAGATGCGCCTTCAGCACCGAGTCGAAATCCACGCCGCGAAAATCCGGCAGCAGGCGGGCCATCGGCGCGGGGTCGAGGCTGTGGGGGGTCTCGTAGAGGTAGCGCATTTCCATGAGTTCGCGTCCAAGCTCCCAGAAGGGTGCGGCGAGGCGCAGGGTCCACCAGGGGAACTGGCCGATGCGGATGTCTTGCCCCATCAGGCGCGAGAAGCCGGCGCGCAGGTCTTGCGTGCTGAAGGTCAGCCCGGCGAAGGGGATGTCCGACCAGGCCGGCAGGTCGGCGCGCATGGTGGCGAGCGCCGCGGCGGCGCGGGCCATGTCGGGCAGCCAGGCATAGGCGCGCTGCACGTCCGGCGGGCCCATGGCGGTGATGCGACCGCGGGCGAGGCCCTTGAGCATGACCATGCGCAGGATCGTGGCCGGGCTGTCGGGATCGAGGAAGTCGCCGCCGCGCAGGAGGATGACTTGCTGGCCGTGCTCTGCCGCCTCGCGGTAGGTGGCTTCCATCCGGACGCGGATCGCGCCCTTGCGGCTGACCGGGCGCTGCGGCGTGTCGGGGCCCCAGGGGCCGGCTTCGCGGCCATAGACATAGACATTGCCGGGCACGAGCAGCGTGGCGCCCGATGCGCGGGCGGCGGCAAGGGCGGATGCCGTGATTTCGGGGATCAGCTTGTCCCAGGCGTGGTAGTTCGGCGGGTTGAGGGCGTTGACGATGACCTGCGCGCCCTGGGCGGCAGCGGCCATGTCGGTGCCGCGGGCGTAGCGCCGCACCTCCCAGCCTGCCGCGGCGAAGGCGGCGGCGGCGCGACGGCCGAAATTGCCCGATGAGCCCAGCACCAGAACCGTGTTCGACATGGCCCTCTCCTTTGGCGATGACGTTGGGATTGATATGCCCATGCGGAAACCGAAAGGGTATTCCCGCCGTTCGTATCTCTGATATACGGAAATGCATGGATGCGCTGACCGACTGGACGCTGATCCGATCCTTTCTGGCGGTGGCCGAGACCGGCTCGTTGTCGGCGGCGGCGCGGCGCCTGGGGCTGACCCAGCCGACATTGGGCCGCCACATCGCCGAACTGGAGGCGGCGCTTCAGCTGGAGCTGTTCACGCGGCAGCCGCGCGGGCTGGCGCCGACCGAGACGGCGGCGGCACTGTTGCCCCATGCGCGCGGCATGGCCGAGGCGGCGGCGCGGCTGTCGCTGGCGGCCGCCGGGCGCGAGATGCGGCTGGCGGGACCGGTGCGGATCACGGCAAGCCGGGTGGTGGCGCATCACCTGCTGCCCGAGATCCTGGCGGGGCTGCGTGTCGAGGAGCCGGGGATCGAGATCGAGCTGGTCGCCTCGGACACGGCCGAGAACCTGTTGTTCCGCGAGGCGGACATTGCCCTGCGCATGTACCGGCCGGATCAGCTGGATCTGGTGACGGCGCATGTGGCCGACCTGGCGCTTGGGCTTTACGCGGCGCCGGCCTACCTGGACCGGCGTGGGCGGCCCGCCACGATGGAGGATCTGCTGGCGCATGACATCGTGGGATTCGACCGGTCGGAGCTGATGATCCGGATGATGGCGGGGCTGGGGCTGGTGCGCCGGCGCGGCGACTTTCCGGTGCGCTGCGACGACCAGCTGGTGCACTGGAACCTGGTGCGGGCGGGGCTGGGGATCGGCGGGGCGCAGCGCATCTTTGCCGATGCCGATCCGGCGGTGGAGCGCATCGCGCCCTTCCCGCGATTGCCGCCCCTGCCCCTGTGGATCGCCGCGCCCGAGGCGCTGCGCCACCAGCCACGGGTGGCGCGGGTGTTTGCCTGGCTGGCCGACAGCCTGCGGCGGTTGGCGGCGCGGCAGCCGAAGGACTGAACGGCGGTCAATGCAGGAAGGCGGCGTTCTTGCCCCAGAGCTCTTGCACGCGCTGGTCGCGGCCACAGGACTGGCGGTAGAACTTGTAGGCATTGGACTGGCGCATGGGGCCGGCGCGGGTGATCACGATGTTGCGGCCCTTGGCATAATCCTGGTGATAGTCTTCGGCGGGCCAGAAGCGGGTGGCGTCCAGCACCGGCGTCGCGATGGGCTGGCCCAGTTCCGCCGAAGCCGCGGCGACGGCGGCCTTGGCGGCGGCCTTCTGCGCCGGGCCGTCGACAAAGATCGCGGATCGGTAGGCGGAGCCGCGGTCGCAGAACTGGCCGCCGGCATCCAGCACATCGGTGGAGCGCAGGAACAGCTCGAGGATGCGGTCGTAACTGATGCGGTTCGGGTCGAAGGTGATCTGCACCGCCTCGTAATGGCCTTCGTGGTCGCCATAGGTCGGGTTGGCCAGGCTGCCGCCTGTGTAGCCCGAGACCACGTCCTGCACGCCGGGCACGGATTCGAAGTTCGATTCCACGCACCAGAAGCAGCCGCCAGCCAGAATGGCCGTCTCGGCCCGCGCGGCCCCCGTGAAGGCCAGAAGCGCGGCCAAGAGCGCAAGGATTCGTGTCATGATGCATCTCCCCTTTTCCAACCATACGCGGGGCGCGCGGCGGTGTTTCACGACGCACCGGATTGTGATCGGCCCTTGCCTTCGCCGCGCCACCGCCTAGCGTGGCGCCCGACCAGGAGGCGCCATGACCGACCATGTTTCCACCCACCAGGCCGAGGAGGATGCCCGTAACGAGGCGATCCTGATCTGGGTCAACGGGCGCATCGTGCCCAAGGCCGAGGCGATGGTCTCGGTCTATGATTCCGGCTTCATGCTGGGCGATGGGGTCTGGGAGGGGATCCGGCTGTACAGCGGCACCTGGGCCTTCCTGGACGAACACATCGAGCGGCTGTTCGAGGCGGCCAAGGCGATCGACCTGGACATCGGCCGCAGCAGGGCCGAGGTGGCGCAGGCGCTGAAGGACACCCAGGCGGCGAATGGCATGACGGACGATGCCCATGCCCGGCTGATGGTGACGCGCGGGGTCAAGACGCGGCCGTTCCAGCACCCCAAGCTCAGCCAGCGCGGGCCGACCATGGTGATCATCATGGAGCATTCCCGCCAGAAGCTGCCGCGCCCGATCCGCCTGGCCACCGTGCCCCACCTGCGCGGGCTGCCGATGACGCAGGACCCCAAGCTGAACAGCCATTCCAAGCTGAACTGCATCCTCGCCTGCATCGCCGCCGAAAAGGCCGGCGCGGACGAGGCGCTGATGCTGGACGTGCATGGTTTCGTGAACACGACGAACGCCTGCAACTTCTTCATCGTGAGGAAGGGCGAGGTCTGGACCTCGACCGGCGACTACTGCATGAACGGCATCACGCGGCAGAAGGTGATCGACCTGTGCCGCGCCAATGGCATCCCGGTCTTTGAACGCAACTTCTCGCTGGTGGACACCTATTCCGCCGACGAGGCCTTCCTGACCGGCACCTTCGGCGCGCAGACCCCGGTGGGGGTGATCGACGGGCGCACCATCGGCACCGGCCAGATGGGCCCGATGACCGAACGCCTGCGGGGCCTGTACAAGCAACTGGTCGGCGCCTGACGTCTTTCTCCGGTTCAAAGGGCCTTCTTCTGTTCCCAAATATCCCACGGGGGGCGCGGGGGGTGTGAAACCCCCCGCCTCCGCCGGCAGAGCCAGGAGACACCCATGAAAATCGCGATGTGGTCCGGCCCGCGCAACCTGTCGACGGCGATGATGTATGCCTTTGCCGCGCGGGGCGATGCGGCTGTCTGGGACGAGCCCTTCTATGCCGCCTATCTGGCGGCAACGGGCATCGCGCATCCGATGGCGGCCGAGGTCATTGCCGCGGGTGAGCGCGACCCGGCGAAGGTCGCCGCTGCCTGCACCGGGGCGATCCCCGAGGGCAAGCCGATCTGGTACCAGAAGCACATGACGCTGCACATGATCCCCGCCTTCGACCGGGGGTTCATGGCCGGGCTGACCAATGTGTTCCTGATCCGCCATCCGGCCCGCGTGGTGGCGAGCTATGCGCGCAAGCGCGAGAACCCGACGCTCGATGACATCGGCTTTGTCCAGCAGGCCGAGTTGTTCGACCAGGTGGCCGACCGGCTGGGCCGGGCGCCGGTGGTGGTCGACAGTGCCGATATCCGCGAGGATCCGAAAGGCCGGCTGACGGCGCTTTGCGCGGCGCTTGGCATTCCCTTCACGGCGAAGATGCTGTCCTGGCCGGCCGGGCCGAAGCCCTATGACGGGGCCTGGGCACCGCACTGGTACAACGCGGTTCATGCCTCGACCGGCTTCGACGAGCCCGAGGGCGAGTTGCCGGATCTGAAGGGCGATGCGGCGCGACTGGTGGACCTGGCCGTGCCGCATTACGAGCGGCTGCGCCGCCATGCCATCCTGTGACGCGGGCGGCTGAAGCCGCCCGCGCGCCGGAGGATCAGAACACCAGGAAGTCCGCGTTGGTCAGTGCGAGGTTCGGGGCGAGCGTCGCGAACTGGATCGCCAGGCCCGCATCGCTGCCGTCGGCATC
>Ga0209368_1001124_pt1 | contig 13185 bp, 12 predicted proteins | sample EBPBio242008_DNA_FD_185862 | JGI IMG/M metagenome (GOLD analysis project Ga0209368, IMG submission 185862) | Wastewater treatment Type I Accumulibacter community from EBPR Bioreactor in Madison, WI, USA - Reactor 1_4/24/2008_ DNA (SPAdes)... | ecosystem: Engineered > Bioreactor > EBPR >...
GCCAGCCCCCGCCTGTCTCAACTGGTGGTCATTGCCGAGCGCGCCGACATTGACGAAGCCGCGATCCGGGCGGTGCTGGGGGCCTGATGCACGTCGTCTTCAGGGAAAGCCACGGGCTGGAAGGGACGGAGACGCCCTTCGATCTGGGTCAGGATCCCGCTGACCTGGTGGCCTTGAGCTTTTCCGACAGCGACCTTGGCGCGCTGGCCGCCGGCTGGCACCGGGCGAAGGCCACCGCGCCCCTGCCCTCGCTGCGGCTGGCGAACCTTGTCGCCCTGAAGCACCCCCTGTCGGTCGACACCTGGGCAGACCGCACGCTTCCCGGCGTGAAGGGCGTCATGGTGCGGGTGATCGGAGGCGAGCCCTACTGGGCCTATGGCCTGGCCACGCTGGCCGACCTGGCGCGCAAGCACGGCTTCGCGTTGGCCGTGCTGCCCGCCGACGGCCGTCCGGATGCGCGGCTGGACGAGCTGTCCACCCTGCCCGTTTCCACCCTGCGGCGGCTGTCGGCGCTGATGGAGGCGGGGGGCGCAGTCGCGGCGCAGGCGGCGCTGGCGCAACTGGCGCTGGCGGCGGGGCTTTACGCCGGGCCGGTGATGGGCGCAAAGTCGGTGCCCGATTTCGGCCTTTACGACCCGGCGGCGGGCGTTGTGACCACGGCGCCAGAAGGTCCGCTGGCGCTGGTGACCTTTTACCGCAGCTACCTGACCGCCGCCGACACTGCCCCCGTGGATGCACTGATCGAGGGGCTGCGCCAGCGAGGGCTGAGGGCGATCGGCGTCTTCGCGACCTCGCTGAAGGCCCCCGGCTTCCGCGACTGGCTGGCCACCGCCCTTCCCCAAGCGCCCGCACTGGTGGTGAACGCCACCGCCTTCTCGGCCCGGGGCGACGACGGCACGACCCCCTTCGACGGCTGGGACTGCCCGGTGTTCCAGGTGGCGCTGTCCACCGCCCGCCGCCGGGACTGGGTGGCCTCGGACCGCGGCCTGTCGCCCGCTGACCTCGCCATGCATGTCGTGCTGCCCGAGGTGGATGGCCGCCTGTTCGCCGGGATCGTCAGCCACAAGTCGCCGGGCCGGCGCGACCCCGACTTGCAGTTCAGCCGCTTTGCCCACCGGACCGACCCGCAGGCGCTGGAGGCCGCGCTGGACCGGATTCTTGCGCATCATCGCCTCGCCCGTCTTGCGCCGCAGGACAAGCGGCTGGCGGTGATCCTGTCCTCCTACCCCGGCCGGGCGCATAACCTGGCCCATGCCGTCGGGCTGGACGCGCTGGCCTCGACAGAGGCGCTCATGGCCGATCTGGCTGCAACCGGCCATGACTGCGCGCCGGTTCCCGACCTGGCGGCGCATCTGCATGTTCTGGCCACAGATACCCCGTGGGGGGAAACCCCAAGCTCCCTGAACCGGGTGACAGGGGGGCGCGAAGTCCCCCCTGCACCGCCCGCAATCTGGCCCGTCGCCGCCTATCGCGACGCCCTCTCCACCCTGCCCGCTGCCTTGCGCGACCAGCTTCACGCCGACTGGGGCGACCCCGAGGATGATCCGGCGGTCGCGGAGGGCACCTTCCGCTTTCCCGCAATCCGCTCCGGCAAGGTCATCATCGCGCTGCAACCGGAACGCGGCGAGACCACGGTCCGCGACGCCGAGTATCACGACCTTTCCCGCGTGCCGCGCCATGCCTATGTCGCCTTCTACCTGTGGCTTCGGGCGCAGGGCATCGACGCACTGATCCACATGGGCGCGCATGGCACGCTGGAATGGCTGCCCGGAAAGTCTGTGGCGCTTGGCCCCGACTGCTGGCCCGAGGTGCTGACCGGGGCCACGCCGGTCATCTACCCGTTCATTGTCAACGATCCCGGCGAGGCGGCGCAGGCCAAGCGGCGGATCGGGGCGCTGACCATCGGCCACCTGCCACCGCCCCTGGCGCTGGCAAGCCTGCCCGAGGGGCTGGCGAGCCTGGAGCGGCTGCTGGACGAGTATTCCACCGCCGATGGGCTGGACCCCTCGCGCCGCGACCGGCTGATCGCCGATATCCGCGCCGAGGCGCTGGCCTCCGGCGTCGAGGAGGATCTGGGCCTGCCCAGGGGCGCGAGCATGGCCGAGGCGATCACCCGGATCGACCGCTTCGTCTGCGACCTGAAGGAAAGCCAATATGGCGAGGGGCTGCATGTCTTTGGCCGGGGGCAATGCGGGGCCGAGGAACGCGACGGGCTGATGGCGGCGTTGTCGGGCCGCAAGGTCGCGCCGGGCCCGGCGGGTTCGCCCAACCGGGGGCGCAGCGACGTGCTGCCCACCGGGCGCAACCTTTTTGCCGTCGATCCGCGCGCGGTGCCGACGAAGGGCGCCCATGCGCAGGGCGTGAAGATGGCCGAGGAGCTTTTGCGCCGCCACCTGCAGGATCAGGGCGACTGGCCGAGGGGGCTGATCGTCGACCTCTGGGGCTCTGCCACCATGCGCACCGCTGGCGAGGATTTCGCCATGGCGCTGCATCTGGCCGGGCTTTCGCCGCAATGGGATGCCGGCTCGGGCCGGGTGTCTGGATTTATCGTGATCCCGCCGGCCGAACTGGGACGCCCGCGCATCGACGTGACGTTGCGCGTCTCGGGCCTCTTCCGCGACATCTTCCCGGGCCTTGCGCAACTGTTCGAGGCCGGGGCCGAGGCGCTGGCCGCGCGCGACTGGGAGGGGGCGGAAAACCCCTATGTCGCGCGGGAAGCGCGGGTCTTCGGGCCGAAGCCCGGCGCCTATGGGCTTGGCATGGGCGCGATGCTGGACGACTTCACCGAAGAGGCGCGGGCGGCGGCGGGCGAGGCCTGGCTTGCCGCTTCCTCCTTTGCCATCGGCGCGGACGGCACGTCGCGCCCGGATCGCGCGGGGATCGAAGCGCGGGTGAAGGGCGCGGATGCCTTCGTCCATGCGCAGGATCTGGCCGAAAGCGACGTGCTTCTGGCCGCCGATTATGCCGCGCATGAGGCGGGGGTGGCGGCGGCGGCGCGGGTGCTGACGGGAAGCGCGCCGGCGCTTTATCATCTGGACATCACGAAGGCTGATGCGCCCCGCGCGCGGAGCTTGAGCGAAGAGATCGCCCGCGTGGTGCGCGCCCGCGCGGCCAATCCGGCCTGGGCCGGGGGCATGATGGCCCATGGCTTCCGCGGCGGCGCCGAGATTGCCGCGACGCTGGAGCACATGGCGGCCTTTGCCCATCTGGCCGGCGTGGTGCCCTCGCATCTGTTTGACCTTTACCACGAGGCGACGCTCGGCCGCGACGAGGTGCGGGAGTTTCTGACGCGCGAGAATCCGGGGGCGCTGGCGGCGATGGAGGACATGTTCCGCCGGCTGGACGAGGCGGGCCTTTGGGTCACGCGGCGGAACTCCATCGCCGCGTCGCTTCATGTCGGGGCGCTGGAGTCGAGCCGATGAGCTTCGAGGTGAAAGGCTGGTGCCCCGGCGCGCTGCGACCGATGGAATCGGGCGATGGCTGGGTGGTGCGGGTGCGCGTGCCCGGCGGGCGGATGACGGCGTCCCAGGCGCAGGGCATCGCTGCAGCGGCGGCGCGGCACGGCAACGGGCTGATCGACCTGTCGGCCCGGGCAAACGTGCAGTTGCGCGGCGTGACGATGGACAGCCACCCCGCGCTGATCGGCGCGCTGCGGGGGCTGGGCCTGATCGACAGCGACGAAAGCGCGGAGGCGCGGCGCAATATCGTCGTTCAGCCGTTCTGGGCGGCGGGCGACGGCACGGCAGAGATGGCGGCGGCCTTGGCCGAGGCGCTGGCAGCGACCGATCTGCCCCTGCCGGGCAAGTTCGGATTTGCGCTGGATACCGGCGCCCGGCCCGTGCTGCGCGGTCTGTCGTGCGACATCCGGGTGGAGCGGCGCGGGGAGGGCTTCCTCGTTCTGGCTGATGGGGCCATGACCGGGGCCGTGGTTGCGGGGACGGATGTGCCGCAGGCGGCGCTGGACCTGGCACGGTGGTTTGTCGCGACCGGCGGCATCAGTGCCGGGCGGGGCCGGATGCGGCCGCATCTGGCACAGGCGGCGCTGCCGGCGGCGTTCCGCGAAGCGCCTCGGGCGGAGGGCCCGGATTTCGTGGCGAAATCGGGCCCCTGCCCCGGCGGCGCGCTGGTGGCTCTGGCCTTCGGTCAGATGCGGGCCGAGACGCTGGCCGCCCTGGCAGACCACGGCGCGCTGCGCGTGACGCCCTGGCGGATGCTGCTGGTGGAGGGCGTTACCGCCCCGCCCGCGATCCCCGGCCTGCTGACCGACCCCGAGGATCCGCTGACCCGCGTGGTGGCCTGCACCGGCGCGCCGGGTTGCCCTCAGGCGCGGCGGGCCACGCGCGATCTGGCCGCGCGGCTGGCCCCTGCCGTGCCCGTGGGGCGCTTGCTGCATGTCTCGGGCTGCGCCAAGGGCTGCGCCCATCCCTTCCCCGCCGACCTGGTGCTGACCGCGACCGGGGACGGCTTCGACCTCATCCGAAACGGCCGCGCGGGCGATGCGGCCCTGGCCCACCTCACGCCTGACCAGATCACACCGGAAAGCCTGACCTTCTGATGCCCCATATCTACGAGACCGACGGCGCCGCGATCTATCTGCAAAGCTTCGCCACCATCCGGGCCGAGGCCGACCTCGCCCGCTTCACCGCTGAGGAAGAGGTGGTGGTGGTGCGAATGATCCATGCGGCGGGCATGGTGGGGCTGGAACGCTTTGTCCGCTTCACGCCCGGCATGGCGGTTGCGGCGCGGGCGGCGCTGGAGGCGGGCGCGCCGATCCTGTGCGATGCGCGCATGGTCAGCGAGGGGATCACAAGGCCGCGCCTGCCGGCGGGGAACCAGGTGATCTGCACGTTGCACGATGCGGGCGTGGCGGACCTGGCGCGCGAGATGGGCACGACCCGCTCGGCCGCGGCGCTGGAATTGTGGCGGCCGCATCTGGCGGGATCGGTGGTGGCCATCGGCAATGCGCCGACCGCCCTGTTCCACCTGCTGAACATGCTGGAGGACCCCGCCTGCCCGCGCCCCGCGGCGATCATCGGCTGCCCGGTGGGCTTTGTCGGCGCCGCCGAATCCAAGGCCGCGCTGATGGAGGCGCCGCCCTGCCCGGCCGTGATCGTCGAGGGGCGGCTTGGCGGGTCCGCCATCACCGTGGCGGCGGTCAACGCGCTGGCCAGCCGGAAGGAATGACCATGGGACGGGTTCTGTGCTGTGGCCTCGGGCCGGGCGATCCGGGGCTGATCTCGGTGAAGGCCGACCGCGCGATCCGCACCGCGGCCCATGTCGCCTATTTCCGCAAGAAGGGCCGCGCAGGACAGGCACGCGCCATCGTCGAGGGGATGCTGGCGCCGGATGTCACCGAGTATCCGATGGAATACCCGGTTACGACGGAACTTCCCTTCGACAGCCCCGGCTACATCGATGCGCTGGCGCAGTTCTACGACGCCTGGGCCGACCGGCTGGCCGGCCTTGCCGCAGGGGCCGAGGTGGTGGTGCTGTGCGAAGGGGACCCCTTCCTGTACGGGTCGTTCATGCACCTGTGGACCCGTCTGAAGGACCGCGTGCAAGTGGATGTGATTCCAGGAATTCCCGGCATGGCCGGCTGCTGGAACGCAGCCAATGTGCCGATCACCTGGGGCGATGACGTGCTGAGCGTCGTGATGGGCACCCTGCCCGAGGACGACCTGGTGCGCCACATGGCCACGGCGGATGCGCTGGTGGTGATGAAGACGGGCCGCAACCTGCCCAAGGTGCGCCGCGCGCTGGAGGCGGCGGGCCGGCTGGACGAGGCTCTGCTGGTCGAACGCGGCACGATGTCAGGCGAGCGCGTGGTGCGGCTGGCCGAGGCGGCCGAGGCGGACTGCCCGTACTTTGCCATCGTGCTGGTGCCCGGCCAGGGCCGGCGGCCGGAGGTGGCGGAATGACCGGCTGGCTGGCCGTGGCGGGGCTTGGCCCCGGCGACGAGGCGCTGGTGACGCCGGAGGTTACGGCGGCGCTGGCCGAGGCCACCCACGTACTGGGCTACTTCCCCTACGTCGCCCGCGTCGCCCCGCGCGAGGGCCTGGTGCTCTTGCCTTCGGACAACCGCGAGGAACTGCTGCGCGCCCGCGAGGGGCTGCGGCTGGCCGCAGAGGGCGGGCGCGTGGTGATCGTCTCGTCTGGCGATCCGGGCGTCTTTGCCATGGCCTCGGCGGTGTTCGAGGCGATGGAAGATGGCCCGCAGCCCGAGGTGCGCGTATTGCCCGGCATCACCGCCATGCTGGCCGCCGCGGCGCGGCTTGGCGCCCCCCTTGGCCACGACTTCTGCGCCATCAACCTTTCCGACAACCTCAAGCCCTGGGAGGTGATCGAGACCCGCCTGCGCCTGGCCGTCAGGGCCGATTTCGCGCTGGCCTTCTACAACCCGCGCTCGGCCTCGCGCCCCCATGGCTTTGCCCGCGTGCTGGAGATCCTGCGCGAGGAAGGCGGAACCGACCGGCTGATTTCCTTCGCCCGCGCCGTCTCGACCCCCGAGGAACGGCTGGTCACGGTCACATTGGGCGAGGCCACGCCCGAAATGGCCGACATGCGCACCATGGTCATCGTCGGCTCTTCCGCCACACGGCGGGTCGGGGCGTATGTCTATACCCCGAGGTCGGTGCGATGACACCAGGCCAGCGCCTCCTCGGGTGCCGCCACCGTTTCGACCGCCGGGCGCGTGGGCCGGTCGATCAGGATCAGCGGGATACCCAGGGCCCGCGCGGCGGCGAGCTTCGCCTCGGCCCCCTGCCCGCCCGCGTTCTTGGCGACGACGACCTGCACGCCATGCGCCTGCATCAGCGCGCGGTCGGCGGCCTCGTCGAAGGGGCCGCGGGCGATGATCGCCACGGCATCCGGCAGAGGCAGCGGCGCCTCGGGCGGATCGACAAGGCGCAGCAGATAGCGGTGCTGCGGCTGGCGGGCAAAGACCTCCAGCCGCTGCCGGCCGATGGCAAGGAAGACCGCGGTTCGCTTGTTGGGCAGGGCGTCGGCTGCGGCTTCGACATCGGGCACATGCGTCCAGGCATCGCCCGGCCCGGCAACCCAGGCGGGGCGTTCCAGCCGCAGCAGCGGCGTGCCCGTGGTGGCGCAGGCGGCAGCGGCGTTCGCCCCCATCTGCGCGGCAAAGGGGTGGGTGGCGTCGATGACATGGGTGATGGCATCGGCCTTCAGATAGGCCGCCAGCCCCTCGATCCCGCCGAAACCGCCGCTGCGCGTGGCAATCGGCTGGCCGGGCGGCGCGGCGGTGCGCCCGGCATAGGAATAGACCGCGTCCACCCCTGCCCCGGAAAGCGCGCGCGCCAGGTGATTGGCCTCGGTCGTGCCGCCAAGCAGAAGGACGCGCATCGTGTCTGACCCCTGGCTGACCATCCTTGGCATCGGCGAAGATGGCCTGAACGGGTTGTCCGAGGCAAGCCGTGCCGCGCTGACCGGTGCCGAGGTGATCTTCGGCGGCCCGCGCCATCTGGCGCTGGCCGGGGCTGGCGCGAAGGGCCGCGACTGGCCGGTGCCGTTTTCGGTGGCGCCGGTGCTGGCGGAGCGCGGGCGGCCTGTGGTCGTCCTCGCCTCGGGCGATCCGTTCTGGTTCGGCGCGGGCGGCTCGCTGATGGCGTCGCTTTCCCCCGGCGAATGGGTGGCGCATCCGGTGGCGGGAACCTTCTCGCTGATGGCCGCACGCCTGGGGCTGCGGCTGGAGGATTGCGCCTGCCTTGGCCTGCACGCCGCGCCCTTCGAGCGTCTGGTGCCGGTTCTGGCGCGGGGCGTGACCGCGTTGGTGCTGCTGCGTGACGGCGCCGCCGTGCCGGCGCTGGCCGGTTGGCTGGCCGGGCACGGCTGGGGCGCCTCCCGCCTGACGGTGATGGAGGCGCTTGGCGGCCCAGCGGAGTGCATCCGGCGGGCCGGGGCCGAGGGCTTCGACCTGGAAGGCATCGCCGCCCCGGTGGCTGTGGCGATCCAGGCGCAAGGCGAAGGGCTGTCGCGCGCCAGCGGCTTGCCCGATGACCTGTTCCTCAGCGACGGGCAGATGACCAAGCGGCCGGTCCGGGCGCTGGCGCTTTCGGCGCTTGGCCCCCGCCCCGGCGAACTGATGTGGGACATCGGCGCGGGATCAGGCTCGATCTCGGTGGAATGGTGCCTGGCCGGAGGCCGCGCCCTGGCCATCGAACAGAAGCCAGAGCGCGCCGCCAACATCCGCGCCAATGCCGCAAGTTTCGGGCTGACGCACCGGCTGTCGGTGGTGGAGGGCGAGGCGCCTGCCGCCCTGTCCGGGCTGGAGCCGCCCCAGGCCGTGTTCATCGGCGGCGGCGGCGACGAGGCGCTTATGACTCATCTGTGGGACCGGCTGGCGCCTGGCACGCGGATCGTGGCCCATGGCGTGACGCTGGAAACCGAGGCGCTGTTCGCCCGCTGGCATGGGTTGCATGGGGGCGAGTTGATGCGGGTGGACATCGCCCGTGCCGCACCGCTCGGCCGGATGACGGGCTGGGTGCCCGCGCGGCCCGTGGTGCAGTGGAGTGTCACACGATGAGGGTCGCGGGAATCGGCTGCCGCGCGGGCGCCCCGCTCGCCGCGCTGGAAGAGGTGCTGGATGCGCTGCCTGGGCCGGTGGACATGCTGGCGACCATCCCCGAACGCGGGAAAGAGGTCTTGCGGCTGGCCCGGGCGCGACGCATGGACCTGCGGGTGATCCCATCCGCGCATCTGCAGGGCGTGACCACGCCCACGCAGTCAGGCCGTGTGCAGGCGCTCTATGGCACCGGGTCGGTGGCAGAAGCCGTGTCGCTAGTGGCCTGCGGGCAAGGGGCGCGGGTTCTGGGGCAAAGGGTCGTGTCGGCGGATGGCAGCGCCACCGCCGCACTGGCAGAGGGTGAAGAATGACGGTGCATTTCATCGGCGCGGGGCCGGGGGCGGCGGATCTGATCACGCTGCGCGGGCGCGACCTGATCGCGGCCTCGCCGGTCTGCCTTTACGCGGGCAGCCTGATCCCCGAAGGCGTGCTGGCGCATTGCCCGCCCGGTGCGCGCATCGTGAATACCGCGCCCCTGTCGCTGGACGCGATCATCGAGGAAATCCGCGCGGCGCATGAGGCGGGGCAGGACGTGGCGCGGCTTCATTCCGGCGACCTGTCGGTCTGGTCGGCGATGGGCGAACAGGTGCGGCGGCTGAAGGCGCTCGGCATTCCCTATGACGTGACGCCCGGCGTGCCCTCCTTCGCCGCCGCCGCCGCGACGCTTGGGGCGGAACTCACCCTGCCGGGCCTGGTGCAATCGGTGGTGCTGACGCGCACTACGGGCCGCGCCTCGCCCATGCCCGAAGGCGAGAACCTTGCCGCCTTTGCCGCCACCGGCGCGGTGCTGGCCATCCATCTGTCGGTGCATGTGCTGGCGCAGGTGGTGGCCGACCTGACCCCGCATTACGGGGCCGATTGCCCGGTTGCGGTGGTGTGGCGCGCTTCCTGGCCGGACGAGCGGGTGGTGCGGGCCACGCTTGCCACACTGGATGCCGCGATCTCGGGCGAGATGGAGCGGACGGCGCTGATCCTGGTCGGCCGCTCGCTTGGGGCGGCAGAGTTCGGCGAAAGCCGGCTTTATGCCGCCGATTACGACCGCCGCTACCGCCCGGTCGGCACGGCACCGCGGTTTCCCGGGACATGAAGGGCCTCATGATCTCTGCCCCGGCTTCGGGCACGGGCAAGACGACGGTGACGCTTGGCCTGATCGCGGCCCTCAGCGCGCGGGGCATGGCGGTGCAACCGTTCAAGTCGGGGCCCGATTACATCGACCCGGCCTTTCATGCCGCCGCGGCGGGGCGGCCTTCGGTGAACCTGGACGGCTGGGCCATGCCGCGGGCGATGGTTCGGGCATTGGCTGCGGCGGGCGAGAGCGCCGACATCGTCGTGGCCGAAGGCTCCATGGGCCTGTTCGACGGCGTGGCCGCGCCCGGCGCCTGGGGCACCGGCGCCAGCGCTGACATCGCGGCGCTGACAGGCTGGCCGGTGGTTCTGGTGCTGGACGTGGGCGGTCAGGCCCAGACCGCCGCTGCGGTGGCGCGGGGGCTGGCCGGGTTCCGCGCTGACGTGGCCGTGGCGGGCGTGGTGCTGAACCGTGTGGCCTCGCCCCGGCACGAGGCGCTGGTGCGGGCGGGGATGGAAGCCGCGGGGGTACGCGTGTTCGGGGCGCTTCCCCGCGAGGCCTCGGTCACCCTGCCCGAACGGCACCTGGGGCTGGTGCAGGCCGAGGAACAGGGGGATCTTGCCGGGTTCCTGGCCCGGGCCGGGGCCTTCGTCGCGCGGCATCTGGACCTGGACGCGCTGGTGGCGGCGGCAGCGGGGGGCTTCACGCCCCCCACTGCGGCAGAGCCGCCTCCCCCCGAGGGATGCTTCCGGACAGAAAATGAAGGGCTTGCGCCCCCCGGCCAGCGCATCGCGCTGGCGCGGGATGCGGCGTTTTCCTTCGTCTATCCGCATCTGCTGGCCGCCTGGCGCGCGGCGGGGGCAGAGGTTCTGCCCTTCTCGCCGCTGGCCGACGAGGCGCCCGATCCTTCGGCCGATGTCTGCTGGCTGCCGGGGGGCTATCCCGAACTTCACGCAGGCCGGCTCGCCGCGGCCGAACGATTCCGCGCCGGCCTGACGGCTTTTGCCCAAACGCGGCCCGTGCATGGCGAATGCGGGGGATACATGGCGCTTGGGCAGGGGCTGGTGGACAAGGACGGCACGCGGCACCGTATGGCGGGGCTTCTGGGGCTGGAAACCAGTTTCGCCAAGCGCCGGATGCATCTGGGCTATCGCCTGGCCGAGCTTCTGGCGCCCATGCCCGGCGCGGCCCAGGGCGCGCGCCTGCGCGGGCACGAGTTCCACTACGCCACCATCCTGTCCCAGCCCGATGCCTCGCTCGCCCGCGTCACCGATGCCACGGGCGCCGAGATCGCCGAAACCGGCGCGCGGCGGGGCCGCGTCACCGGCAGCTTCTTCCACCTGATCGCGAGGGCCGCATGAGCGGGTTCGTCTCCTTCGTCTCCTCTGGCCCGGGCGACCCCGAGCTTCTGACGCTGCGCGCCGTCAAGCGCATCGAGGCGGCGGATGCCGTGCTGTACGATGACCTCTCCGCCGGGCCGATCCTGGCGCTGGCCCGGCCCGAGGCCGACCTGGTGGGCGTGGGCAAGCGCGCCGGGCGCCCTTCGCCCAAGCAGGACCATGTGAGCCGCCTGCTGGTGGATTACGCCCGCACCGGGGCCAAGGTGGTGCGGCTCAAATCCGGCGATGCCGGACTGTTCGGGCGGCTGGAAGAAGAGATCGACGCGCTGCAGGCCGAGGGCATCGGCTTCGAGATCGTGCCCGGCGTGGCCTCGCCCCTGGCCGCGGCGGCGGCGGCGGGCATCCCGCTGACCCGCCGGCTGGCCGCGCGGCGCGTGCAGTTCATCACCGGCGCCGATGTCACCGGCGGCCTGCCGGGCGATCTGAACTGGGCGGCGCTGGCCGATCCGCAGGCGACAACGGTGGTCTTCATGGGCAAGCGCACGCTGCCCGCGCTGGTGGAGGGGCTGGCCGCCCATGGCCTGCCGGGCGACACGCCCGCGATCCTCGCGGAATCGGTCGGCCACCCGGAGGAAAGCCTGACCCGCGGCACACTCGCCTCGCTGGTGGCCCTGCTGGCCGATCGGGGCGAGGCGGGCAAGGCGCCGGGGCTGATCCTTTACGGGCCGCTGGCCGGTTAGGTCGCCCGCGGCACGTCCCATGCCGCTATCCGCCTTGACCGGCGCAAGTCGGGGGTCCACACAGAACGGGCATGGTGCCCCGAGGATGCAAAGCGTCAGGGGCTGAAACGGGAACGGGGAAGGGGCGGACCCAAGCGGCGCCCCCTGCCCCGGCCGCCCCCGCGACTGTAAGCGGCGAGCGGGCATCCGAGACGCCACTGGTCCGCAAGGACCGGGAAGGCAGATGCCCGCACGGACCCGCGAGCCAGGAGACCGGCCAGGCACAGACAACAACCGCCGTCGGGTGTGACGGTCAGGAGGGACGAACATGCATATCGAACCGGGCATCGTTGACGGTGCCAAGATGGCGCTTGGCGCCGCGACCGCCGCAGCGGCGGGAACCTACACGCTGAAGCTTGCCGCCGAAGCGGTGCGCGAAACCGGGCTCGCCCCGGTGGCGACCCGCAGCCTCATCGCCACGGCGATGGTCTTTTCCTTCTTCGAGGTCCTGCCCCATGCCCCGGTCGGCGTGTCCGAGGTCCACCTCATCCTCGGCTCGACGCTGATGCTGATCCTGGGCACCGCGCCCGCGGCCATCGGCCTGGCGCTTGGCCTTCTGATCCAGGGCCTGTTCTTCGCGCCCTTCGACCTGCCGCAATACGGCATGAACGTCACCACGCTGCTGGTTCCGCTGTTCGGCATTGCCGCGCTGGCCAAGCGCATCATCCCCGCCGGCACGGCCTATGTCGACCTGGGCTATGCCGACGTCCTGAAACTGTCCTTCGCCTACCAGGGCGGCGTGGTCGCCTGGGTGGCCTTCTGGGTGCTTTGGGGCCAGGGCGTCTCGGCCGCGACCTTCTCGGGCATCGCTTCGTTCGGGCTGGCCTACATGCTGGTCGTGGCCATCGAGCCGCTGGTGGACCTCGCCGTCCTGGCCGCGGCCAAGCGGCTGAAGGCGCTGAAGGGCACGGGCTTCGTCACGCCGCGCCTTTACTCGGCGGCCTGATCCGTCATACCGGATTCTTACGGCTTGGGGGGCTTCGGCCCCCCATTTCCATGGGAAGACAGATGACCACCCTTTCGCTCATCGGCATCGGCACGGGCAACCCCGACCACCTGACCCTGCAGGCCATCCGCGAGATCAATGCGGCCGACCTGGTTCTGATCCCGCGCAAGGGCGAGGGCAAGGCGGACCTGGCCGAATTGCGCCGCGCGATCCTGCGCGAGGTGCTGACCAATCCGGCCACGCGGGTGGCCGAGTTCGACCTGCCCGTGCGCGACGAGGCGGTAATGGATTACCGAGAGCGGGTGGACGGCTGGCACGACGCCATCGCCTCCGTGTGGGAGTCGGCGATGGGTTCGCCCCGCCCGGCCCGCGTGGCGCTTCTGGTCTGGGGCGACCCCTCGCTCTACGATTCCACCCTGCGCATCGCCGCGCGGCTGTCGCCCGCGCCCAAGCTGCGCGTGATCCCCGGCATCACC
>Ga0209368_1001131_pt1 | contig 13045 bp, 16 predicted proteins | sample EBPBio242008_DNA_FD_185862 | JGI IMG/M metagenome (GOLD analysis project Ga0209368, IMG submission 185862) | Wastewater treatment Type I Accumulibacter community from EBPR Bioreactor in Madison, WI, USA - Reactor 1_4/24/2008_ DNA (SPAdes)... | ecosystem: Engineered > Bioreactor > EBPR >...
CATCGTCCTGGTATCTTGCAGCCGCGATCGCCGGGACGGCGCCGATGACCGAGATGAGCGCAGCGGAGCCGAAGCGTTGCAGGAAGTGCCGCCGTACGGTTCCGGGCAGGCCCGAGCGCCCGATCTGGTCACTGCCGAAGGCCGCGAGACTGACGGACTGGCCGTCGGTGGTGACGAGGCGGTCCCAGGCGATGAGAACGCGACGCTGCCCGAGTGCGGGATCGGACTCGTAGCGCCCGAAGAGGCGGGAGCCGCGCGGGATCAGCACTCGGCTCATGTCGAAGGACCAGACATCGTGGGAGACGAGGGCGGCCACGTTGCCGGGAAGATCGGTATCGATGGCGGTTTCCAGGGTGGCCTCGATGAGCGTGCCCTGCATGATCGTGAACCCCGGATTGGCGATGATCTCCGCCTCGCGCATCTCGGCGGCGGTGGCGCCGGCCAGGCGGAAGGCGTCGCCTCCGCTGGCCGCGGTCTCGCCGGTTGTACTGGTTGACGGTCCCGTCTCCCAACCGGTGTCGCCCCCGGTGCCCGAGCCGGAGCCGGCCCGCAGCGCGATCATGTCCGAATGGACCTGCGCCTCGCTCAACGCCTCGGCCTCCTGACGCTTGCGGGCAAGCTCCTCTGCTCGCAGCCGATTGGCCTCGGTTTCCGCATCGGCGTCGATTTGCGCGCGCGCCTCGAGCTCGCCCTGGAGACGGGCGTTCTGCTCTTCGAGGAGATCGATGGCGGTCTTGCGCGCCGCAGCCTCGGCGGTGAGCGCGGCCACATCCGACTTCAGGGCCTCGATCTCGGCATCAACAGGCGCTGCGGCCTGGTCCTTCAGCGCTTCGTTCTCGGCCTTGAGTGCCGCGATCTCCGCGCTCAGACGCGCTGTTTCGGTCTTTGCGTTTACGGGTGCCGTGGTCGCGGGCTTCCGGGGGAGGGGGCTGAACCCCTCGGCACCGAGCGCTTCCTCCTGGAAGGCGCTCACCGAGGCCGTCTCGAGCGCAGGGGCCGGCTCCGGTGCTTCGGGTGCAGCTAGCACCAGCCAGGCACCGATGCCGACACCGGCGATCGCGGTCAGTCCCGAGAGTGCGTGAGGGTGGATGCGATAGTGCCGGCGGGGCTGTGCCTCTGGCGGTTTCACGCGGGCGAGGCGCTCGGCGAGCTTGTCGGTCTCATCCTGCGCACTCATGGTCGCGAGCCCTTGGCGGCGGTGAGACAGACATAGGCGTCGCCATGGCGAAGGACCCATCGTTCCGAACGGGTCGTCACGGTGATCTTCGTACCCCGCACCGAGGCATTCACCGACGTCTCCCGGCCTGACGCATCGGCCCGGAAGATCGATGGCATCGGGGCGCCGGGAGGGATGGTGAAGGTGATCTTGCGGCCGTCGTCGACCACCGAGACCGGCGCGAACTCCGGAAGGGTGCGGCCGCGCTTCAGGATGCGGAAGGTCATCGGCTCGGCCGGGGGAAGGGCGGCCGGGGCAGGGGTCCCCCGGGATACCCCCGGTGTCGTGAACTTCACCGAATAGTTCGGGGCGCCGCGCGCGCTCTCGGTCACTTCCAGGAAATAGATGTTCCGCTGTGTCTCGACGGTGAGGTTGGTCGAGGCGCCGGGCACGACCGGCTTGATGATGAAGAGGTTCGGCCGTTCGAGCTTGTCGATGCGGAAGCTCTCGAGATCGCCGATGGCGATGGACTGGATCTTCTCGCCCTCGCCAAGCTCGACCAGCGTGACGGTCTTGAGCCGCGTGGTGATGTGGAACACCTGACCCTCCGTCCAGGTCGCATAGGTCACACGTGTATCGCGACTGCCGGGTTTCGGGGTGGTCTCCGCGGCTGCCGGAAGGGCCGCGAGGCAGGCCGCGAAGACCCAGGAAGAAATCAGGGTGCGGGACATCGGTCAGCCTCCTTCGGAGTTCATGGATTCCGCGGTGAGGCGGTAGTCGGTGACGATGAACCCGGTCGGGTTCTGCCAGACGAGGTCGAGCGCGCTCTCGCGCGTGGGCTCGAAGCGGTAGGTGACGGTGGCGGTGAACTTGCCGCTCCGATCCGGGACGCCCTCGCCATCGGAGATCCAGGTTCGCGTGAAGCGCACCTGGGCGGTGGTCTCGGTCACCGGCGTGATCGAGAGGATCTCGACCTCGACCCTGGCGCTCTCGCCAAAGAGTTTCGGCGGGTAGTTCGGATTGCCGTCCGTCCAGAGATCCACGAGCGATTGCCGTGCCGCGTCTTCCGACCAGGTGAAGGCACGCAGGATGCGCTTCTCGTTGTCGTGCGGATCATAGGTCTCGCGGTCGGTGACGTAGGCGAAGATCAGGCTCTGCCGGATGGCCTCGGCCTGTTCCATGCCGGCCTTCTCCACAGCGACCACCCGCTCGGCGACACCGGTGTCCTTGTCGACGATGGCGAGAAAGGCCTCGGTCTCCTTCAGGGGCAGAAGGAAGGTGACGGCCATGAGGGCCAAGAGGCCTGTTGCAAGCCCGGCCCCTGCCACCGCATAGGCGATGCGCTCGCGGGTCTTCATGCCGAAGAACAACTCGGCCTCGAGACGGCTTCTGAATTCAGGGGGAGAGCCTGGCATGGTCATTGTCCGGGATGTCTGGGATGGGCTGCGCGTCAGTCTCGCAGGAACTGCCCGAGGCGGAGGCGCGCGGCATGGCCGCGTTCGGCATCCGATCTCGCCTGGTCACGGGCATGGTGATGGGTGGTCTTGCCGTGCAGAAAGCCGGAGCGGAGCTCGGTCATGCGCCGGCCGACCAGGTCCACCGTCTTCTCCAGTGGCTTGCCGGCGATGCGCAGCGCCTGGGGCGCGAAGCTCGCGAGATTCATCTGGCCGGTCACATGCGTCACCGCCGAGGGGATCGCCATCAGGGCGAAGATGCCGACGAAGACGATGACGAAGAAGCCGAGGACGGAGCCGAGGTCTGTCACGTCCTTGGACTGCCTGAACAAGTCATGGGCCACCGTGACGACCGCGGCGATAACCCCTGCCGAGGCCACGGGATACATGAGGTAACCGATCATCGCCGAGAGCCAGGCCTCGAACAGGCCCTTGGTCTTCTCGAAGAGGGTGGCGCCGATGGCGAGCGGGGCGACGCCAAGGAGAAAAGCGATCATCAGCTTCGCGAAGCCCACGATGAAGACATAGACTGCCATCAGGACGCCGAGTACGACATAGAGGATGGCAGCGACGAAGCCGCGCATGATCGAGGACATGGCGGAGGAGACGGAATCGACATTGCCGGCCATCATGGCCGCGATGTCATCCATGGCCGCGGTCGCCGACGAGCCGATCTCGTCACCACCGATCCGGAAGTATTCGAGCGCGAGGCTCGCGAGCCCATTGCTCGCGGCCTCGTAGATCTGGCTGAAGTTCGCCCAGGCGAGGCCGAACATCAGCACCATGACGATACGGAAGGAAAGTTGCACCGCGTCGCGCATCGAGATGCGGTAGACGTTCAGCGCCATGTTGGTGCCGACAAGGACCAGAAGCAGCGTGAGAAGGGCTGTATAAAGCGGCCCGATGGCATTCGCCGTGGCTTCGAAATAGCGCTGCCCCACGGAATGGATCGTCGCGTCCAGGGCCGAGAGGATGGTGGAGACACTGTCCATCAGAAGTCGCCGCCACAAAGAGTCTCGGCAAAGACAGTCAGTCGATCGGCTTCATCCGAAATCTCAACTGTGTCCCGCCAGTTCAGTTGGCTCGACTTCTTTGCCCTGCGGAGTGCTGAGGCGATCGCCTCGACGTCGGACCAGTTCGCAACCTTGCCGGGACACGTGCAGTCTTTCGTCACAATGACGTTTCTTACGCGGACGAGGGCATAGATGTCCCTCAGTGGGCGCGCTTCGGGCCCTGTCTGCGCATCGGCGTAGCCGGCCGGCCAGAAGGTCCGGCAGGAGCGGAACGCCTCGTTCACCGCTCCCGGGATTGGCTGCACGACTTCGGGAAGATCGAGCGGCGGGAGGATATCGAGAAACGCGTCCTCGGCAGTGGCGTCATTTGTCGCGGGAACCTGCGCGCGGGCGAGATCGGCCCACGGCGCCAGCGTAACCAGGAGGAATGCAAGAAGGTGAACGGTCGAATGCCGGACCATGTCAGTTCTCCCCGGTGACCTTGAGGAACTTCTCCTCTTCGGCGGCGGTCGCGGCATCCATGACGCCGGCCTCGCCCATGCCGATGAGCTGGGCGGATTCCAGGCTCCAGATATTGGCGAGCGCGATCGACAGCTCGGCCGTCATGCGCGTGTTGAGGTCGACCGCTTCCTTCAGGCCTTCGGTGTCCGGAATCTTCTGCACGAGATCATGGACGCGCTCGAGGCTCTCGGAGGCCTTCACCGCGGCGGTTTCCGCCGCGGCCGACAGGAAGACTGCGGTATTGGCCTGGGCACCGATCCGCGCCGCGCCAGAGTCCTCGCTTTCCGAAAGCGCCGCGACCGTCGCCACATCGAGCCCGGCCGAAGCGAAGAAACCGGTGACAAACTCGAGGGCCGGGGTATCGCCCACCTGGCCGGAGCTTGTCATCAGCTCATAGCTTCCATCCTTCGCGGCGATGAGCCCGCCGGTCAGGTCGGCGACATCCGGAAGGATGTCATCGAAGAAGGTCTCCGGGTCGGGGATGCCGAGGGCCTCGAGGGTGAGCCCGTTCTGCAGAGCCTCGAGCTGGGCCTTCAGGGTGGCGATCTGTTCGATCTGCTTCAGGATCTGGTCGTCGAGCTTGAGGTTCGAGACGATCATCTCGCGAACCTGCAGCTTGGCCTGGGTCAGCATTTCGCCCATCTTGGCGATGCTGGTGAGATCGATGGTCGGCACGCCCTGCGCCGGGACAGGGACGGGAAGCATGGTCAGGGACCCCGCGAGGAGTGCAAGGGCCGCTATCGGTCCCGCACCAGACCGTCGCCGCGGCCAAAGCTCTCTCGATCTCATTGCAAACCCCCGTTCACTTTCAAGAATCCCACATCGCGCGCATAGGCCTGCAGCCAGAGCGCGGCGCGTGCCGCATCGACCCGGGCGCGCGCTGCCTTGATGCGGGCGATCTTCCAGGCGATCCGCGTGGCCTCCGCCCGTGCTTGGGTGTTCAGATCCATCGCTTCCTTGACCGAGGTCGTCGTCGGGATCTTCTCGATGATGGCGCGTACCCGGCGCAGCGCTGTCTCGATCTCGGCGGAGGCCTCCATGCCGTAGTGCAGCCCCGAGTCAGAAACCGTGCTGGCCTCGGCGATGGCCACGTCGCGGGGATCGAGGGTCCCCACCTGGTCGATGCCAGCGATCCGCCCGGCGTAGCTGTTGAAATAGCCGGTGATCCGGACGACGTAGTTCTGGGTTTCCTTGAAGGGCGGGATGCCGCCGTATTTGGTGACGTTGCCCGGCCCGGCATTATAGGCAGCGAGCGCGAGCGGCACCGCGCCGAAGGCATTGAGCTGGGTCAGAAAATAGCGCGCACCGCCGTCCAGCTGCAGGAGCGGGTCGTCGTAGTAGTCCGGATAGATGCCGAGACCCTTGGCGGTCTCGGGCATCACCTGGGTCAGACCGAAGGCCCCGACCGGACTGCGGGCGCCGATCGAGAAGTTGGACTCCTGCTTCACCAGGCTCTGGAACCAGATTCGGAACTCGACCGGGGTGAGCCCGGCCCGGGCTAGCCCGGGATGGGCCGCATATCTGCGGGCAGTGGCGATGATCATCTCTTCAACCGATGGCGCCGCATCGCCGAAGAGCCGCGCGGCATGGGGGCTGTCTTCTGCAACCGCATAGAGAACCTCGGCCTCGGCCCCCTCCAGGGTGTCGAGACCCGCGATCCAGGGCGTGGCTCCCGAGAGCGCGGCCAGGGTGGCGTCCATGGCGTAGAGTTGATCCGCCTGCAACGCGGCAAGCCGGGCTTTCCGGTCGGCTTCCATCTCTCGCGCGCCCGTAAGCGTCGTCTGCTGTTCGATCTCCAGCGCATGCTGGATGAGCGACTTCGGATCGACGATCGGCACACCCTGGGCCGAGGCGGGCAGCGCGGTGAGGACCATCAACGCGGCCCCAAGGATGAGGCGCGGATCACTCGCACGGTTGGACATCGGCAGCCGAGACCTGTTCGTCGGTGACGAGGCCCGACCCAAGTCCCGTGCCTTTGGTCGAGGCGGAGACCTGGGGCGCTGACCAGCAGTTCGTCCTGGCGACCGGCGCATCGGAGCAGCCGGCGAGCAGCACCAGGCCGAGTCCGATAAGGTTTGTTATGTAACATACTGATCTCATTGGACAATCATTCCTTCCAGAATTTGGGCCGCGCGGCATAGTCGGCACCGAAGGCGTTGAGACCGGCCTGACCGCCGCCGAGGGCCGTCAGCAAAGGCCCGAGCGCCTTCAGGTCGACGTTGAGAACGGTCGAGCCGCGCGGGGAGCGTGACAGGGCCAGTCGCTGGCCCGGAATTGGGTTCAGGACGAAATCCAGCTCGCCATCGGTCAGGCGGAAGCTGTCATAGTCGCTTGAGGCCGCTTCACCGTTCGGGAAGAGAAGCTGGTTCGGCAGCGCTTCGAGGATCGAGCGGGCTTTGGAACCCCGGATCTGGCTCGGGAATTGGGTCATCATGACGACGACGACATTCTTCTTCCGGGCCGTCACCAGCCATTCGGCGAGCTTCTTCGCGAAATATTCGTCGTCGAGGACCTTCCAGGCCTCATCAATCAGGATGAGCGTCGGGCGCTTTTCTTCGATCAGCATCTCGATGCGGCGGAAGAGATAGCCGAGGATCGCGGTGCGCTCGGTGCCGAGATCGAGGATTTCGGTGAGATCGACCGCCGTCACATCATGGCTCGTGAAATCCACCACCGGCTCTGTTGCCTCACCAAAAACCCAGCCGTAGCGGCCGTCTGGTCCCCATTCCCGAAGGCGCTGCGCGAGATCGAGACCATCGCCGACGTCGCCGAAAAGCTCCTGGAAACTCTGGAAGTTCCGCAAGCCCTCGCGCGCCTTGCCGTTTTGGGCGATTGCCGACTTCAGGGCCTCGGATTGCAGCGGTGTCATCGGACCGGAGCGGGATTCCAAGAGGGCGACGAGCCAATCGAGAAGCCAGGCTTCCCCGCGCTCTCCGGCTTCGGTCGCGAGCGGGTTGAGACCCGTCGGGCGTCCCGCGCGCACCTCGGCATAACGACCGCCGAGGGCATGTACGGCCATCTTGAGACCAGCTTCCTTGTCGAAGATGATCGTCCGGCCGCCTGCCCTCTGGGCTTGGGCGGCAAGAAAAGCCACCGTCGTCGTCTTGCCCCCGCCGGACTTGCCGAGAACGAGGGTGTGACCGTTGGTCGGCTCCGCAGCCGGATCCCCCGGCTCATGGAAGCTGAACCGATGCAATGAACCCTGCAGCGTCTGAAAAGCCGTGATCGGCGTCGTCCAGGGAAGGCGCGCCTTCTCTGTCCCGGTCTCGGCGGCGTGGAGGGACGCCATGTCTGCGAAGTTGATTGACGACACTGTCATGTCGCGCGCCCGGTAGTCCATGTTGCCGGGATGCATGGCGAAGAACGCCGCTTCGAGCGCTGTCCCCTCGCGCACGAGCCGCATGCCATTCTGATGCGCGATACCGCGGATGCGGGCGACCTCAGAGTCAAGCGCACCTTCTGTTTCGGCAAAGACCGTGATGGTCATCTGATGCACGCCAAAGCCAAGCGTGCCACTTTCGGCCTTGTCAGCCGCTTCGAAAAGCTGGGCTTCGACAGTGGCGGCGATGTCCTCGGCCGACCGCATTTGCGCGACGCGGCGCTTCACCCGTTCGGCGATGCTGCCCCGTTCAATCGGCGTGTAGCTGTGGGTGATGATCGTATCCTGCGCGGCCCCGAGTGCATCGAGCATTCCGGGCCAGGTCGCAGTGGCATAGGATTTGACATAGAGGACGGCTGCGAGTTTTGGGGTGGACGTCCCCTCTTCGATCTCGACCACGCCTTTGCCAAACTGCACGGAGGCACCTGCGGCGTCCTCCGCGAGGAGGCAATACGGGCTGCGCGGATGCTCCCGCAATTCGCCGGTCAGAAGCGAGGCGTAAAAGCCGACGAGGCTTCCATCGCTGATCTTCATCCGGCGGGTCTTGATGCCGAGGCCGGTCTCAAAGATGGAGGCCACTTCGCGCAATTCTTCCAGACGCCGCGCGGTGTCTTCGCCCCAGACCCGTGCCGCAGCTTTACCGAACAGAGGAACCGCGAGGGGTGCCACCTGCCGCCGAACGACGGTCAGGATCAGCACGGAGTCCTGCAGATTGCGGCGGGAAAGCTCCTTGCCCCAGGCCTTGTCGATGTCGGCCGCAAAGCTCGTCCCATGGATCGGCGCAATACCGGTCTCTGCGGGGCGCATCATCCGGTGCAGGTAAAAGGTGAACCGCTCGTCGAGCGTGTCGAGGAGATGTGCAAACCCCGCCCGAAGGGCTGAGACCGCAGCCGCACCGGAGGTAACGCCGTCGATGCCCGTCACCTCGAGCGACAGCATCAGCGCGTTGTCCCTTGTGCGGACGACCTCGTCATCAAGCTCGATGACGTAAGGAAGATGGGCATAGATCTTCGGGCTGGCCGGGATCAATCGCCCTGCCCTGCCCTTTGGCGTCGTACGCTCAAGAAACATGGCGCCGCCTCCGGTTCAGGATGGCCAGCGGCGTCACCTGCATCATGACGGCAAAGACGTGATGCCCGTTGGGGTTCACCTTGGTGGCAAGGCGTGCGAGGCCGTACCAGACCGGGGCAGTCAGGAACCACCAGACCGGCTTGAACAAGATGAAAGGCAGCACGGTCATCGCGCCCACTGCCATGGCATAGGGCATCGGCAGGCCGAGGAACTTAGCTTGCCGCGAGAGCCCGAGGATGACCGCGCTTTTCTCCATGGGTCCTGGCTCGCCTCAGCTGAAGGACGAGCGCAGGTTGGCGACGATAGCGGGCCCCGCGAACACAAGGAAGGCACCGACCACGACCAGTGCCACCCAGGCCCAGGAGATGCGGTTGAAGGCGGCAAGGAACCCGGTGACCACGAAGGCGATGCCGAAGAAGGCGGTTGCCAACGTGCCACGGAACGAGGCGAGGATGCCTGTCGCCACGGTCTCGGCCTTGGTGAAGACCACCTGTGCCAGAGCCGGCTCGGCCTCTGCCAACACCAGGGTGCAAAGGGCCAGGCCCAGAAGAGCCGCTTGATCGTTACGCATGTCTTGGATTTGTCCTTCTGGTCAGAGATCGGCGAGGATGCGGTCGTAAGCCGCCATCACCTTTACGATGTGGGATTGGGTCTCAAGGTAGGGCGGGATGCCGTCGTATTTGCGCACGGCTTCCGGCCCGGCATTGTAGGCAGCAAGCGCAAGCTCCAGGCTGCCGAACTCGGCCATCTGCTCGAGGAGATAGCGCGCGCCACCGTCGAGGTTCTCGATCGGGTCGGCCGGATCGACGCGCAGATAATCCGCTGTTCCGGGCATCAGTTGCGCGAGGCCAAGAGCCCCGGCGTGGCTGACTGCCCCTTGGGTGTAATTGCTTTCGACCTTGATCATCGCCTGGAAGAACGCGGCCCATTCGCCCGGTGACAGGTCCAGCGCCGAGAGAGCCGGATCATCCTGATAGCGGGCAGCGATCAGTCGGATCGCGGGTAGCACCTCAGCCGGTGCCGCAACGCCCTTGGAGCTGATAGAGACGTCGACGGTCTCCCCCTCCCCTTCTCGGGCTACTTCGCCCTGTGCCAGTTGCTCCAGTACGATCAGTCTTCCCTGGCCGTCATAGCGCAGCACGGAGGTATCGAGGGAGGCGAGCTCGGTCTCTGCCCCCTGCCCTTCCGGTTCATTCCATCGGATCACCTCGGCCTGCGAGGCTCCGCATGCCGCGCCGGACATCGCCAGCGACAGCAGGAACGTCGAGATGATCGAGGGCGAGCTTGCCGAAGGCGAGGCCGAACATGCCGATTGGCGAATTGACGATCCGTTCCCGTGCAAGGGCGGTGACCAGCATGAAACGCTCGCCTGAAGCACTGACGACATAGAACAGCCACTCGCCGGAAAAACGCCCCTCGGGGTCCGGAGCTGACACACACTCGATCTCAACAGTCGCTCCTTCCGTTGCCGCCATCTTGCGGAAATCGCGTTCCAGCAAGACGGGCAATGCACGCCTTCTTGTCGTCATGGGTTCCCCTCGGGTTCGATCTGTCGGGGATCGTTGTAACGGAAAGTTTTCCGTGCGGCGATGCCTAACAGAAAGTCTGGCGCAGACAACGTAAAAATGACAAACACGATAAAATAAGTCTGCGGTGGCGCTCGACAAGGGTCGCTCCTGGTCGGAAAGACGCATGACGAGTGACTGGAAGGGGACCAGAGGTGGCTATGAATTCAGAGGAACGCTGTGCTTCGCAGGGTCTGCAAAACAAGGGCGCCTATGCACTGTTTCAAGTGCCGATGCCTGTGCGGAACTCACGTTCGGTGCGCGTGCTGCGTGTCGTATACGCAGTGGTGGCATGCACCGCGTTCGGTGTTGTCCCCGCCTCAGCACAACCTGAGGTGATTCGTTGTCTGCCGCCCGAAGCACCGATGACCGAGCTGCCAGTCGACGTCCTGGCCGAATACCGCACAGAGATCGCCGCAGAGTTTGAAGCGTATTTCTCGTCGATCACGGAACACATCGCCTGCCTCGATGACGAGCGTGCCCGCGTCCTGGACGAGGCCCGGGCGGCGACCGAGGCCTACACCCGCCTCATCAACACCATCCCTGTCAGAAAGGATTTCCCGTGAAACCTCACCTCCCTGCCCTGCTCCTCAGCCTTGGGCTTTCGACCGCCGCCGTCCTACCCGCCGCTGCCTATCCGGTCGACTGCGCGATTTTGCTCTGTCTCGCAGGGGGCTGGCCGGCCTCTGCCGAATGCGCCCACGCGCGGGCGGTCTTCATCCGGCGCATCACACCCTGGCCTATCGAGCCGCCGCTGCAGATCTGGAACTGTCCAATGCGGGCGAGTTTCCATGGTGAGGCGAAACCGATCGAGCGCCTGTTCGACATCGCTGTTCGCGGTGAACCGGTGCCGCTCATCTCGATCCCGGAAACACCGCTGGCGCTTAAGCTTGTCCAGGATCGGGCGGATGTCGACATCTCCGATCCGGCGTTTGACTTCGTCCGTTCGATCCGCGTGTTCGAGATCACGTACCAACAACGAAGGAACCGGGATGGCGACTGCAACAGCTGGGGCAGCGTCTACATGGGCACCTATGGCGCTCAGGGCGACTACAGCCGTCGCCGGAGCAGTGTTTCTGCTGTTCCAGCTGCGTCAGATCTCGCTGTGCCGGCGGACTGCCGCGACTATCGGCACCGGTCAGTCTTCGTCGAGTGGCGCGACTATGAAGGAAGCTACGGCCATGAGGAGGTTCATTACTGAGGCCTGCACGACCTCCCTCCGACGAAACGATCGGAAGACGTAGCCCCCAGAAACAGAAACGACGTCAGATCATAGGCCCGACGCCGCACTGATTTCCTCGTGGTAGCGGGAAACGATCGCGAGCATATCGACCACGATTGGGTGTGCCTGGACGGGCCGCTACAAGCAGCGTGAGGGTGGGATGGCAGAGTTCACTCTTGCGGCGCATCTGGCAAGATAGAAGGAGCGCTCGGGTCTCATCTCATCCCACGCCTTGGCAGTCTTCTGGATCACGTCGCAGGAGTTTCACTCTGACTATCTGAGGTTCCCAAAATCGGACGCGCAGTAGGTATCAAGGTGATCACCAATCCGGAAAGTACGAGTATCGAGCCCATGAGGAAACCGGATGTCAGGGTCTCATCAAAGAAGGTCACTCCGATGAACATGCCGAGCAGCGGCATCAAGAGCGCAAATGGGGCAACCTGATCCATACGGTTGCGTTCCAGCAACCAGTACCAGATCAGATAGGCCGCCACGAAGGACCCGAAGCCAAGTAGTGCCACTCCAAACCATTCGTAGGCCGAACCCGTCGCCAGAAGGTGGAGATGGTTCCGCTCAACGGCAAACGACACGATCAGCAACTGGGGCGTCGCCATCAGGGACGTCACCCCGATCAGCTGCCTGGTAGCATCGCGTGAGTACCGCCGTATCAGTGCTTGGCCGAGGCCCCAACTGGCGGTTCCCGCAAGTATCAGCAACAGCCCGGACAGGCTGCTGCCAGAACCCGGCGACCCGAGGACCACAGCAATCCCGAGGATTGAGACGGCGACGCCGATCATTCGGAAGGGGCTAAGCTTCTCGAGACCGAAAAGAGACGCAGCAATAATTGCGAAGGGTACCTGTGCCTGAACGACCAGATTGGCCAACGACGTATCAACCAGCGCCACCCCCGAGAAGATAAGGGCACTTTGCAGGCCGCACCCCAGGACAGAGATGAGGATGAGCCAGCGCCAAGGGGTCAGGATGGGGGAACCAGGCCAAAAAAGAGTTATACCAGCAATCGCATACATCATCGCCGTCGTGAACAATGGCTGAAAGTGAACCAGCGCTCCTTTTCCGAAAGAATAACCGGTTGCCCAAAGCAAAGGCGGCAGGACGGCGATCAGAATGTGAACTGGTTTCAATTGCAGCAACTCACGGACAGGACCACATTTGGAAGATAGCCCGGCGCATTGATCTGGATCGCCTGATCGCGACAGCTTTGATCGAAAGCTGGCGGTGCCGGAAATGCGGGATGATCGGCCGGGGCGGCAATCGGGTCGTATCAGGCCGGGCGCCGGCCGCGTCTAGCCCTGGACCGCCCGCGAGAGCATTCCGAACAGATCGCGCGGATCGTCGGGGTCCGCGATGATGTCAAGCCGCTGGAACAGGTCGGTCCCTTCCAGCCGGTCGCGGATATAGCAGAGCGCCGAGAAATCCTCGATGGCAAAGCCCACACCGTCGAACAGCGTGATCTGGCGGTCCGAAGTGCGGCCGGGCGCGGTGCCGGCGATGACTTGCCACATCTCGGTGACGGGGAAGTCCTCGGGCATCTGCTGGATCTCGCCCTCGATCGGGAGTGGACAGAACATGGGGGTCATGCGGGGCGTTTTCTGTTTGCGACGGTCAGCCGACCATCGAGAACTGCGGCCCTTGTGACGGCTACTCGGTGAGCCCCTTTGGGCGA
>Ga0209368_1001151_pt1 | contig 12853 bp, 9 predicted proteins | sample EBPBio242008_DNA_FD_185862 | JGI IMG/M metagenome (GOLD analysis project Ga0209368, IMG submission 185862) | Wastewater treatment Type I Accumulibacter community from EBPR Bioreactor in Madison, WI, USA - Reactor 1_4/24/2008_ DNA (SPAdes)... | ecosystem: Engineered > Bioreactor > EBPR >...
GACCACCACGAAATCCCGCTCGCCCGCCAGCCGCAGCAGGTCCAGCCGGCGGTCCAGGGGGAGAGTTGCGTTGGTCGGGCTTTGATGGCTGGCCGTGGTGAAGACCACGTCCGCATCAAGCGGCAGGGCATCGGGCGGCAGGCCGTCCTGGTCCACATCCACCGCCACCACCCGGCAGCCCAGTTGCGCGAGGATGGGGCGCAGCCCGGGATAGCCGGGGTTTTCCATCACCGCCACGCGGTCGGGCGCCAGCAGCACCTGCCCTGCCAGCCACAGCGCGTTCTGCGCCCCCATCGTCACCAGCACCTCACCGGCGCGCGCGTCGATGCCGCGACGCGGCAGGATGTGGCGCAGGATGTATTCGATCAGCATGGGATCGTCGCGTTCATAGTAATCCGAGGTCAGCGCCTCGAAATCGCGCCGCCCCAGGGCGGACAGAGCGCAAAGCCGCCAGTTCTGGTGGTCGAACAGCGTGGCATCGGCCTGGCCGTAGATGAAGGGATAGGCAAAGCGCGACCAGTCCTCGGGTCGCGCCACCCGCGCGGTGCGGCTGAAGCGTTCGCCCGTCAGTTGGGCATAGTCATACTGCGGGCCGGACGCGGCGCGGGAATGAAAGTCCGGCGGCACGGGCGCATTGCCCGAGACGTAGTAGCCCGACCGACCGCGCGCCGTCAGGTAATCGGAGGCCACGAGTTCGGTATAGGCCAGCGTCACGGTGATGCGGCTGATGCCCAGATGCGCCGCGAGGGCCCGTGACGAGGGCAGACGGTCGCCGGGCCGGAAGCGGCCGGACAGGATGCCCTCGGCCACCATCTGGCGGATGCGCTGCTGCAGCGTGCCGCTGACACCGGCCGGAAGGAAGAAGGACTCGGGCGGGATCGCCAAGACTGGACCTATCGGGCGCAGAGGTTGGACCTAAGCTGGCCCCGCGTAGCGGGCGGGTCAAGGGGACATGCCTGCCGAGCGGGCTTTGCTGTCAGGGCAGGTTCAGCCAGTCGGCGACGGAGGGCAAGAGAGGGCGGAAATAGGCGATGATCCGCCCCTCGGGCGGGGCGGCGGCACCTTCGGCCCAGGGCGTCACGCCATGCAGCGTCAGGCGGTGCAAGAGGATCGCCTCGCCGGGCCGGGCGGGAAGGTCCACGCGGCGGCAGGTCTGGAAGACCTGCGCGCGGGCAGCGGTATAGGCTTCGGTCACGTCGATATCGTGCCAGGTTTCCGGTGGGTGGTCGGCAAAGGCCGCAATCAGCGCGGCGCGCAGGATCGGTGCGCTGCCTTCCCAGACCGTCAGTGGCGCGGCATCGGCCGAGCAGTCCGTCAGCGGCAGGCCGAGGATCCAGCCGTGCGGCTCTTTCACCATGCGACGGCGGTCGGAGCCAATGGCCAGCAGCCCATCCAGATGCGCGGCGGCCCGGGTCTGGCGAAAGCGGAAGTTGGCGGGGCTCTCCTCCGGGTCGGGCCGGGGATAGCCGGGATAGATCGTGGAGATCTGGACGCGATGCAGGGCCACGGGCGCCAGCGGCAGGACGCCCCAGGGAAAGGCAGTGCCGCCGATGCGGCCATCGGCCTCGTTGGGCAGAAGGTCGAGCCCGACGGCCCAGGTGTCGCCGGAACGCCGCGGCGCAGGATCCTCGGCAAGCGCCTGCCGGGCCAGGGGCAAGGCCGCCTCGGCCCAGGCATGCAGCAGGGGATCGGGGCCGATGCGCTGCCAGCCGGGGGCCTCGGCGGCCATCAGCCGGTGGTGCGGATCACCCGCACCTCGCTGCCCTTGGCGGTCAGCGCGATCTCGCCCCGGCACAGGCGCAGCGCGTCCTCGCCGAAGGCCTCGGCCCGCCAGCCCTTCAGCGCATCCAGGTTGCGCTCGCCCGCGGCGATGGCGTCGAGGTCCGAGGCCGAGGCGATGAGCTTGGGCGCCACGCCCATGCTTTCGGACTTGGCCTTCAGAAGCACGCGCAGAAGGTCGGCCAGGGCCGGGTTCACCTGCAGTTGTTCGCGGGCGGCGTCGGGCTTGGGCATGTCGTCGGGGCGCATCTCGAGCCCGGCCTTCACGGCGGCCAAGATGCCTTCGGCGATCTCGGTCTTGCGGCCCTCGCGCTGGAGAAGGCGCGAGCGGCCCAGTTCCTCCATGTTGGTGGGCCGGGTCGAGGCGACTTCCAGCAGGGCGTCGTCCTTCATCACGCGGGAACGGGGGACGTTCATCTTCTGGGCGTAATCCTCGCGGAAGCGGGCGAGTTCCTTGACGATGGCGAGGAAGCGGCCCGAGGAGGTGCGCGTCTTGATGCGCTCCCACGCCTCGTCGGGGCGGACGGTGTAGGTTTCGGGGTCGGTGAGGATGGCCAGTTCCTCGGCCACCCACCGCTGCCGGTCGTTCTTTTCCAGCTGGGCCGCCAGCCATTCGTAGATGACCCTCAGGTGGGTCACGTCGGCCAGGGCGTATTCCTTCTGGGCGTCGGACAAGGGGCGGCGCGACCAGTCGGTGAAGCGGGAGGTCTTGTCCAGGTTCTCGCGGGCGATCTTCTTGACCAGGGTTTCATAGCCGGCCTGTTCGCCGAAGCCGCAGACCATGGCGGCGACCTGGGTGTCGAACAGGGGGTCGGGGAAGACCCCGCCCTCGACGAAGAAGATTTCCAGGTCCTGCCGGGCGGCGTGGAAGACCTTGACCGTGTCCTTGTGGCGGAAGAGGTCGTAGAGGGGGTCCAGCGACATGCCTTCGCCCTCGATCGGGTCCACGAGGACGGCGTCGCCGGTCTTGCCGGGCAGGGCCATCTGGATGAGGCAGAGCTTGGACCAGTAGGTCCGTTCCCTGAGGAACTCGGTGTCGATGGTGACGTAGGGCTGACCCTTGGCGGCCTCGCAGAAGGCGGCGAGGTCTTCGGTCGTGGTGATCGTGCGCATGGGCCGTCCTTTCGGGAGCCGCGGGGTCGTCCCGCACTGGATCAGACAGTCTTAAGACCCGGGCACGGATTTGGGAAGGGGCAGGCGTCCGAGCTCGGACGCCATGTCAAACCGTTGCATTTCAATGGGTTGCGCGCGCCAATTAACTCGGCGGTAACTTCTGCCGGGGAGCGGCACAAATTCCTTCGAAGGAATTTGCAATTTTCTTCGCGGAAAATCGCCTCAGACGGCGGGCAGCAGCACGGGTGTGCGGTCGCCGGCGGCAAAGCGGCGCAGCACCGCAGGGTAAAGCCGGTGCTCCATCGCCAGCACCCGCAAGGCGAGCGCGTCGGCGGTGTCGCCCGGCAGGACCGGCACGCGGGCCTGGCCGAGGATCGGGCCTGCGTCCAGGTCGGCTGTCACCTCGTGAACCGTGCAGCCGGCCTCGGCATCGCCCGCATCCAGCGCGCGCTGGTGGGTGTGCAGGCCGGGGTATTTCGGCAGGAGCGAGGGGTGGATGTTCAGCATCCGGCCCGCGAAACGCACGACGAAACCGGGGGTCAGCACGCGCATGAAACCGGCGAGGCAGACCACATCCGGTTGCGCCGCAAGGAGCGGGGCGAGCAGCGCCGCCTCGAAAGCGGCGCGGTCCTTGCCGAAGGGGCGGTGGTCCACCGATGCCACCGGCACCCCCAGGGCGCGGGCGCGGTCCAGCCCGGCGGCGGCGGGGTCGTTCGACAGCACCAGCACGGGCCGCGCCGGATGGTCGACGCCCATGCTTTCCACCAGCTTCACCATGTTGGAGCCGCCGCCCGAGATCAGGATGGCGACGCGGACCTTGTCCGTCACAGCAGGCGGCCCTTGTAGATGACCCCCTGCCCTTCCACCACACGGCCGAGCGCCACCACCGTTTCGCCCGCGTCGCGCAGCACCTGCGCCACGGATTCGGCGCTGTCGGGGGCGACGGCCAGGATCATGCCGATGCCGCAATTGAATGTCTTCAGAAGCTCGGGTTCCGACATGTTGGCCGTGGTGGCCAGCCAGCGGAACACCGGCGGCAGGTCCCATGCGCCCAGATCGATTTCGCAGGCCAGACCCTCTGGCAGGATGCGCGGCGGGTTTTCCGTCAGGCCGCCGCCCGTGATATGGGCCAATCCATGCACCCCGCCGGCGCGGATCGCGGCCAGCGCCTGCTTCACGTAAAGCCGGGTCGGCGCCAGAAGCGCCGCGCCAAGCGTGCCTTCGGAGAAGGGCGAAGCATCGGCCCAGGACAGGCCCGAAAGCTCCACCACCTTGCGCACGAAGGAATAGCCGTTGGAATGGACACCGTTCGAGGCGAGGCCCAGAAGCACGTCGCCCGCGGCCACATCGCGCGGCAGGTCCGCCCCGCGCTCCATCGCGCCCACGGCAAAGCCCGCCAGGTCAAAATCGCCCTTGTGGTACATGCCCGGCATTTCCGCCGTCTCGCCGCCGATGAGCGCACAGCCCGAAGCCTCGCAGCCCGCGGCGATGCCTTCGATGATGCGGGTGGCCTGGTCCACGTCCAGCTTGCCGGTGGCGAAATAGTCCAGGAACAAGAGCGGCTCGGCCCCCTGGCAGACCAGGTCGTTCACGCACATGGCCACCAGGTCGATGCCGATGGTGTCCACGTTGCCGGTGTCGATGGCGATGCGCAGCTTGGTGCCGACGCCATCGGTGGCGGCCACCAGGATCGGGTCGTTGTAGCCCGCGGCCTTCAGGTCGAAGAGCGCACCGAAGCCGCCAAGCCCGCCCATCGTGCCCGCGCGGTTGGTGCGCTTGGCCGCCGGCTTGATGCGATCCACCAGCGCGTTGCCGGCGTCGATGTCCACCCCGGCATCGGCATAGGTCAGCCCGTTGTGCCCCGTTGTCTTGCCCGTGCTCATCTGCCGCTCCGCCAACCGATCCGCCTGCGATTCCGGCTTTCCCCTAGACCATCCGCCCCCTCTTCGCAACGCGGGCGCCATCTTTGCGGCACGAGAGCCGGGTGACAGGTTCTGCCATGGCCGGGCGCGATACCGGGGTTGCGGTCGCCGGATCCATGCCCCTGAGTCGTGTGTGGTGTCCTTCCTGGGCAGTCTTGGCTTGGCCAGTATTGGCTTGGTCTGTGCGGGGGTCCGGTGGCCGCACCCCGCGCCGCATCGACAAGCCGCGCCCCGCGCGCCAGACTGGTGCAGACGGCAGGGAGGCAGCGATGGACGGCAACGATACGGAAATCCGGCCGGGCGAAGAAGCGGTGGCGCTGCCCGAGGGCGCGGATGCCGCGCTGTGGTTCATCGGCCGCATCCGCACCCCCTGGACCGACCGGCGCGATTGCCCGAAGCGGGGCGACGAGGAGGCGGGGCCGGAATGCCTGATCGAACTGGACCCGCGCTGGCAGGCGGCGCTGGCCGGGCTGGAGCCGGGGGCGCGGTTGCAGGTGCTGTACTGGATGCACCGGGCGCGGCGCGACCTGGTGGTGCAGACGCCGGGGCGCAGGACCGAGGGCACCGGCACATTCTCGATCCGCTCGCCCAACCGGCCCAATCCCATCGCCTCGTCCTTGGTGCGGCTTTTGCGGATCGAGGGGACGGTGCTGTTGGTGCGGGGCCTCGATTGCCTGGACGGCACGCCGTTGGTGGACCTGAAGCCTGATGCCTGCCGTCATGATGGCGGCGGAGCGGATAAGGACGGGCGCGACTGAAACGATCGTTACGTTCGTTTCTGTTCGCTTCGTTTCGTAACAGCGCTGAAACAGATGTTACAGTGCGGCGGCGCTGTAATGAAACATTCAGGGCGCATTCCCTTCTCCATCGAAACCACCGGGCCTGACCCGGACCGATTGGAGAAGAGATTATGGCACAGACGCAGATTATCCTTCAGGGCGGCGTGACGGACTGGACCGCGCCCAATGGCGATGACTACTGGGTGGTGGGCACGACCGCCGACAACAGCATCACCACCGGCAGCGGCGACGACCTTCTGGATGGCGGCGACGGAAATGACAGCCTGACCTCGGGCGACGGCACCGACGTGGTCTACGGCGGCAACGGCAACGACACCATCTATGCCGGCGACGGCGGCGCGCTGTCGGATACCGGCGACGCCACGGTCTATGGCGGCGCGGGCCGCGACTACATCACCTTCGAGGGCGATTCCGCGCTGGTCTATGCCGGCACGGACAACGACGTGATCACGCTGCGCGGCACGAACGTCACCGCCTATGGCGAGGACGGCAACGACTCGTTCCAGGTGACAGCCAACGGCACGGTCTATGGCGGCGCCGGCAATGACAGCTTCGACCTGATCGAAGAGAACTTCGACCTGGACGTGACGGTCTATGGCGGCAGCGGCAACGACACGATGAACGCCGATGTCGACAACTCGTGGTTCCCGGATTCCTACTTCTACCTGCGCGGTGGCGCCGACAACGACCTGTACACCGGCGTCGGCAGCAAGACCCCGATGCATGTCGACATCGTAGAGAATGCCGATGAAGGCATCGACACGGTCGAGGTGCTTCTGGGCAACGACTACACGCTGGGCGCCAACCTGGAGAACATTACCGTATCTTCCGAAGTGATCGACGGCTGGTTCTACGACACCCCCTCCAGTGGCAGCCACCTTGCCGGCAACAGCCTGAACAACGTGATCTCGGCCTCGTGGCGGGCCGATACGGTCTGGGGCAACGCGGGCCATGACACGATCTATGGCAACGGCGGAAACGACTCGCTTTATGGCGGCGATGGCAACGACGTGATGGATGGCGGGTCGGGCAATGACCTCGTCTATGGCGAAGCGGGCAACGACTCGCTGACCGGCAGCTCGGGCGACACGCTGAAGGGCGGCACGGGCGACGACACCTATACCGTGGGCGCCGGCACCACCGTTACGGAATACTACGAGCAGGGCATCGACACGATCCGCACCCTGGCGTCCTGGACCCTGGGCGCGAGCCTGGAGAACCTGGTGCTGCTGAACGATGGCGCTGCCACCAACGGCACAGGCAACAGCCTGGCGAACCAGATCACCGGTTCGGCCGCGGCCAACGTGCTGAGCGGGCTGGACGGGCGCGACACGATCTTCGGCATGGGTGGCAACGACAGCATCCTGGGCGGCAACGAGATCGACGTGCTGAACGGCGGCGACGGCAATGACACCGTGATGGGCGATGCGGGCGACGACTGGCTGTCGGGCGGGAACGGCAACGACTCGGTCCGCGGCGGCACCGGCATCGACATCATCAGCGGCAATGACGGCAACGACTACCTGAACGGCGAAGGCGATGGCGACGGCATGAACGGCGGCAACGGCATGGACACGCTGGTGGGCATGGACGGCAACGACCAGCTCTACGGCGGCAATGACAACGACCAGCTCTACGGCGGGGCAGGGGCGGACAGCCTGCGCGGCGACGGGGGCAACGACTATCTGGACGGCGGCACCGAGGCCGACAACCTGCAGGGCGGCACGGGCGACGACACCTATATCGTCGACAACGGGCTGGATGTGGTGACGGAAGCGGCGGGAGCAGGCACCGACGAGGTGCGCACCTGGACCACGGTCTACACCCTGGGCAGCAACGTCGAGAACCTGATGAAGCTCGGGTCTTCGGGCCTGCTGGCGAATGGCAACAGCCTGGCCAACGTCATCACCGGCAACATGGGCAACGACACCGTCTATGCCGGCTGGGGCAACGACACGATCCTTGGCGGGTCGGGCAACGACGCGATCTATGCGGGGTTCGACAATGACCTCGTGCAGGGCGGCGCCGGGGCGGACACGATGTTCGGCGGCACGGGCGTGGATACGCTGAGCTATGCCGACAGCACGGGGGCAGTTTACATCAACCTTGCCACCAACCTGGCGGCCGGCGGTCATGCCACGGGCGACGTGATCGCCGATTTCGAGAATGTCACCGGCTCGGCCCATGGCGACCAGCTGTTCGGCAGCGCGGCCGACAACGTCCTGAACGGCGGCGGCGGGCATGACTGGCTGATCGGCGGCGCGGGGGCGGACCGGATGGACGGCTCGGCCGGCTTCGACGGCGTATCCTATGTCGACTCGGCCGCCGGTGTCACCCTGGCGCTGGACAGCCTGTGGGACGGCGTCCTGTTCCGCTACTTCGGCTTGGGTGTGGGCGGCGATGCCCAGGGCGACAGCGTCTACGGCGTGGAACGCGTGCAGGGCTCGATGTTCGACGACGTGATCACCGGCGCCTTCGAATCCTCGGACCTGATCGGCATGGACGGCAACGACAAGCTGTTCGGCCGCAGCGGGGACGACACGATCCGCGGCGGGGTCGGCAACGACACCATGTCGGGCTCGTTCGGCAATGACGTGATCGAGGGCAACGACGGGATCGACCGGCTTGCCGGCAACGAGGGCAACGACAAGCTGACCGGCGGTGCCGGCGCGGATGTGTTCCTGTTCAACACCGGCTCCCGCGCGGGTGACATCGACACCATCACCGACTTCGAGGATGGCCTGGACCGCCTGCGCTTTGCCGCGGCCGACAAGGACCATGTCACGGCGGTGGACGTGGCGGGCGGCACCGAGCTGCATCTGGCCCTGGCGGATGGTGACTTCATCGTCTTCATCCAGAACGCCACTGGCGCACAGGTGATGGACCAGCTGGTCTTTGCCTGACCTTCCAGACGACGGACGGGGCCCGCAAGCGCGGGCCCCCTTCCCGCCTCCCCTCCGCGCCCTGGCGCGGCCTTCCCTTTCCCGGCGCCGGCACAAGCCCGGACCGCCCTTTCCCAGAGGATCCCCGACATGACCCCCGATACCGTCGCCCTGATCCGCCGCCAGTTCGCCGCGACCCGCGGCATGGAAGCGGCCTTCGCCTCGGCCTTCTACGCCCGGCTGTTCCAGATCGCCCCCGCGCTGCGCCCGCTCTTCCCGCATGACCTGTCGGACCAGGGCGCCAAGCTGATGAAGACGCTGTCCTTCGCCGTGGCGGCGCTGGACCGGCCCGAGGCGCTGCAACCGGCGGTCTTTGCGCTTGGCCAGCGCCACGCCGCCTATGGCGTGACCGCCGACATGGCCGCCCCCGTGGGCGCTGCCCTTCTGGACACGCTGGCCGTTGCCCTGGGCGAAGCCTTCACGCCCGAGGCCCGCGCGGCCTGGACGGCGGCCTATACCGCGCTGGTGGGCATGATGGCCGAAGGACTGGCCAGCGCCGCCATCGCGGCGGAATAGGCTCAGTCCTGCCAGGGCGGCTCGTAGCGGTAGCCCTGGCCGCGCACGGTGACCAGCCGGTCAGTCCGAAGCTTCCTGCGCAGACGGGCCACGCGGCTGTCGATCGCCCGGTCCAGCGCCTCGGCGCTTTCTGCCGGGGCCAGGGCGATCAGGTCGTCCCGGGTGAGAACCCGGTGCGGATGGGCGATGAAGGCGCGGATCAGCGCCACCTCGCCCGCCGACAGGGGCTCGGTCTGTCCGGCGTCGAGAAGCACCCGCGCCGCCCCGAGGTCGGCGCTGGCGGTCTCGAAGGGCACCAGAAGGTTCGACCGCCCCCGCCGCCGCGACAGCACCGCCCGCGCCCGCGCCGCGAGTTCGCGCGGATCCACCGGTTTCAGAACGTAATCGTCTGCCCCCATTTCCAGCCCGATGATGCGGTCAAGCGCATCGGCATTGCCGGTCAGGATGATGACCCCGGCGCCCTGCAACAGGTCTGGCTCGCCCAGAAGGTCAAAGCCGCCCTGCCCCGGCAGGTTCAGGTCCAGGATCACCAGATCCGCCGGCCCGGCCCGCAGATGCGCCTGAAGCTCGATCCCGTCGCGGGCGATTTCTGCCTGTGCTCCGAGATCCGCGAAATATTCGGCAAGCGCCGAGGCCAGGTCGGGCTCGTCATCCACGAAGATGATCCTTGCCCCTCTTGGCACCCTGACCTGCCCCTGCCCGGCCGACCGGGCGCTTGACGCAACTGAACGGCCCATGTGTATAACCGCCCGAAGGGCACTGTCGACAGGAAGGAACGGGCCTTGCCCTATACAATCGCCATCGCCGACGACGAGGAGCATCTGGCTGAAGCCGTTGCCGAATATCTGGCCGGTCACGGCTATGACGTGCTGACCGCCCCGAACGCCGCCGCCTTCCGCGCGCTGGTGGCCGAACGCCCGATTGACGTGGCGATTCTCGACATCGCCATGCCGGGCGAGGACGGGCTGTCGCTGGCGCGCTGGCTGCGCCGGCAGGGGCGCGCGGGGATCATCTTCGCCTCTGCCTCCGGCTCGGCCATGGACCGCATCGTCGGGCTGGAGATCGGCGGCGACGACTACCTGTCCAAGCCCTATGACCTGCGCGAGCTTCTGGCGCGGGTGCGAAGCCTGATCCGCCGGCTGGATGCCGCCGCGCCCGCCACGGCCGCCCCGGCCCCGGCTGCGCCGCCGGCGCGGCTGGTGCGCTTTGGCCTCTTCACGCTGGACCCGGCCTCGCGGCGGCTGACACACCGCGACGAGGGACAGGTGGACCTGACCGCGGCCGAGTTCGACCTGCTGGAGGCGCTGGCCTCGCGCCCGAACCGCATCCTGTCGCGCGGGCTGATCGCCGAGCTTCTGGGCGACGAAAGCGCGGGCGCCGAGGGCGACCGGCGCATCGACGTGCGCATCACGCGGCTGCGCCGCAAGATCGAGCCCGATCCCGACAGCCCCCGCTTCATCCGCACGGTGCGGGGCGAGGGCTATGTCCTGTCCACCGAGGAAAGCGCATGACGGACGCCGATCCTGCCACGGGGCTGCGCCGGCGCGGCACGCTTCTGGGCCTGGCGGCCCTGGTGCCGCTGTTGGCACTGGTCGCGATGCTGGCCTGGCGCGAGTATGGCGTCGCGCGCGACGCGATCCTGCAAAACCTGCGCGATGCCGAACAGGTGCGCCGCGCCGGGCTGGAGCAACTGGCCGTGGGGGTGGACACGCATATCGCCGTGATGCGCAGCTTTGCCGAACAGCGGCTGGCCGAAGATGCGAACCTGCCGCCCTGGGACGGCGCGGTAGATTGGCCGCCCGGTGGCGGCGCCGATCCCGGCGCAGCGCGCGGCCTGCTGCTGGCCGATCCCGCCACGCTGACCGAATCCGACCGGCGCGAGATCACCGCCGTCTCGTCGATCTTCGCGCTGGCGCGCGCGACCCATGCGACGCGCCCCTACCTGCGCTGGAGCTATTTCTTCGCCGACAGCCGCCGCTTCGTGGCGATCTACCCCTGGGCCACATTCGACCAGATGCTGGACCCGGCCGACCCGACGGGCTCGCTGGCCGGCTATTTCACCTATGACCTTTACACCCAGGGCGAACCCGCCGCGAATCCGGACCGCTCCGCCTATTGGACACCGGTCTATGTCGATGCCGGCGGCGCGGGGCTGATGGTCACCCATGCCGCCCCGGTCTGGACCGGCGACCGCTTCCGCGGCGTGGTGGGCACGGACGTGCTTCTGTCCTTCGTGGGCGATTACCTTGGCACCTTCCCGGCCGCGCCGGGCCAGGTCGCCGTTGTGGACCAGCGAGGCAACCTGATCGCCACGCCCGACGGCGCTGCGGTGTCCGACGCGGGGCCGGTCCCGGCGTCGATGGTGCTGGGCGACCTCGACATTTCGGATACCGGGGGCGGATTCGTCACGCGCGGGGCGATGCTCGTTTCCTCGGCCACCATCGCTGGCACGCCCTTCCGGCTGGTGATGACCCTGCCTGAGGCGCGGGTGCGCGGCCAGGCGGCGGGGCGGCTGCAGCCCTTTGCGCTGGTCATGCTGGGGATCGTCGCGCTGTTCGCTGCGGTGGCCGCCGTCTTCAACCGCCAGTTCGTCACTCCGGCAATTGCGCTGTCGCGGCTCGCCACGCGGCCCGTCGAGCTTCCCGTCGACCTGCCCGCACCCTTCCGCCCGCTGGCAGCCGGGATCGTGGCCACGGCCGAAGCCCGCGCCGCGCAGACCGCGCATCTGCGCGCCATGGTGGACGGTGTGCCGCTGCGAGTCGTCTATCTGGACGCCGGGCTCATCTACCGCGATGCCAACCGCGAGTTTCTGGATTTTCTCGGGCGCAGCCGTGACGAGGTGATCGGCGCCCATGTGCGCGACGTGCTGGGGCCCGAGGTCGAAGCGCAGTACCAAAGCATCGCGCCGAAGATCCGCAAGGGCGAGATCGGCCGGTTCGAGGGCTGGATCGGCTATTCGAACCTGGGCCGGCGCTTCCTGCAGGTGTCGATCCTGCCTTTCCACGCGCCGGGCGAGGCGGAACCGGGATACCTGACCTTCACGCGCGACCTGACCGACCTGAAAGAGGCCGAGCAGGAGGCCGAGTCCAACCTTGCTGCCCTGGCCGAACGCGAGGACCGCTACCGGTCGGTGGTGGTCTCGGCACTGGACGGCATCGTCGTGATGAACGACGCGGGCGTCACGATGGAGTTCAACCCGGCGGCCGAGGCGATGTTCGGTTACCCCGCCTCCGAGGCGATCGGCCAGAAGGTCGGCGACCTGATCGTGCCGCCCGAGGTGCGCCAATACCATAATCACGGCATGGACCGTTACCTTGCTTCCGGCGAGCCGCATGTGATCGGCAGGCGGATCGAGGTGGAAGCCATGCGCCGCGACGGGTCGCGCTTGCCGGTCGAGCTGACGGTGACCGAGATGCAGTCCGAAGGTCGCCGCATCTTCGTGTCGCACCTGCGCGACCTGACCGAGTCCAAGCGGCTGGAGCGCGAGATGCAGGAAGGCCGCGAACGCCTGCATCAGGTTGAAAAGCTCTCGGCCATGGGCTCGTTGCTGGCGGGCGTGGCGCATGAGTTGAACAACCCGCTGGCCATCGCCGTGGCGCAATCCACGCTGCTGGTGGACAAGGCGCCCGACGATGCCACCCGCCAGCGCGCCGAACGAATCCGCGCGGCGGCGGAACGCTGCGGGCGCATCGTGAAAAGCTTCCTCGCCATGGCGCGCCAGAAGCCGCCGCAGCGCGAACGGCTGGACCTGCCCGAGGTGATCCATGCCGCGCTGGACGTG
>Ga0209368_1001153_pt1 | contig 12817 bp, 11 predicted proteins | sample EBPBio242008_DNA_FD_185862 | JGI IMG/M metagenome (GOLD analysis project Ga0209368, IMG submission 185862) | Wastewater treatment Type I Accumulibacter community from EBPR Bioreactor in Madison, WI, USA - Reactor 1_4/24/2008_ DNA (SPAdes)... | ecosystem: Engineered > Bioreactor > EBPR >...
ATCGCGGGGCAGGGCGGATTTGGCGGCTCCTCCTTCTGGATGCGCGCGCCCGAGGGCGTGGACACCGCGCGCCTGGCCGAGGTGCTGCGCGCTCAGGGCGTGCTGATCGAGCCGGGCGGCGCCTTCTTCGCTCCCGACCGGCCCGACCGGCGGCATTACCGCCTGGCCTATTCCTCGATTGCGGTCAGCCGCATCCCCGAAGGCATCGCCCTGATCGCCCGCGCCCTGCAGGACGACGAATTTTCCGCGAGAGTCCCATGAGGCAATCCGCTGCGGGGCAGGACCCTCCCGCTCTGGACTTACCACGATCTCGCAACTGGCCCTAAGACGGCTCTCGGTGCGGCCCTATTCCTGCAGCCAACCGAAGCCATCCGACCGGAGCCTCCCCATGCGCATGACCACCGAAGAAGCCTTTGTGAAGGTGCTGCAACGCCACGGCATCCGCGATGTCTTCGGCATCATCGGCTCTGCCTTCATGCCGATTTCCGACCTTTTCCCCAAGGCCGGCATCCGCTTCTGGGACTGCGCCCACGAAGGCTCGGGCGGGATGATGGCCGACGGCTACACCCGCGCCTCCGGCAAGATGAGCATGATGATCGCCCAGAACGGGCCGGGCATCACCAACTTCGTCACCGCCGTGAAGACCGCCTACTGGAACCACACGCCGCTTCTCTTGGTCACGCCCCAGGCCGCCAACAAGACCATCGGCCAGGGCGGCTTCCAGGAAGTCGAGCAGATGGCGCTGTTCAAGGACATGGTGGCCTATCAAGAGGAAGTGCGCGACCCCGCCCGCATCCCCGAAGTGCTGAACCGGGTGATCCTGAACGCCAAGCGGGCCTCGGCCCCCGCCCAGATCAACGTGCCGCGCGACATGTTCACGCAAGTGATCGACGTGGCGCTTCCCGCCATCGTCGAGTTCGAGCGCCCCTCGGGCGGCGATGCGGCGCTGGCCGAGGCGGCGGCGCTCCTGTCGCAGGCCAAGTTCCCGGTCATCCTGAACGGCGCGGGCGTCGTGCTGGCCGGTGCCATCCCGGCCTCGATGAAACTGGCCGAGCGGCTGGATGCCCCGGTCTGTGTCGGCTACCAGCACAACGACGCCTTCCCCGGCTCGCATCCGCTGTTCGCCGGACCGCTCGGCTACAACGGGTCCAAGGCCGCGATGGAACTGATCGCCCAGGCTGACGTGGTGCTGGCGCTCGGCACCCGGCTCAACCCCTTCTCCACCCTGCCGGGCTACGGTCTCGACTACTGGCCGAAAGAGGCGAAGATCATCCAGGTCGATCTCAACCCCGCCCGCATCGGCCTGACCAAGCAGGTGGCGGTGGGCATCGTGGGCGATGCCGGCAAGGTGGCCGAAGGCATCCTCGCGCGCCTGTCCAAGACCGCGGGCGACGCCGGAAGATCGGACCGCAAGGCCATGATCGCGCAGAAGAAATCCGCCTGGGCGCAGCAGCTCGCCTCGATGGATCACGAAGACGACGATCCCGGCACCACCTGGAACCAGCGCGCCCGCGCCGCGAAACCCCAGTGGATGAGCCCCCGCATGGCCTGGCGCGCCATCCAGGCCGCGCTGCCGAAAGAGGCGATCATCTCCTCCGACATCGGCAACAACTGCGCCATCGGCAACGCCTATCCCACCTTCGAGGCGGGCCGCAAATACCTGGCCCCGGGCCTCTTCGGCCCCTGCGGCTATGGCCTGCCCTCGGTGGTGGGCGCCAAGATCGCCTGCCCCGACACGCCCGTGGTCGGCTTCTCGGGCGACGGCGCCTTCGGCATCGCGGTGACGGAACTCACCGCCATCGGCCGCGGCGAATGGCCCGCCATCACCCAGGTGGTGTTCCGCAACTACCAGTGGGGCGCGGAAAAGCGCAACTCGACGCTCTGGTATGATGACAACTTCGTCGGCACCGAGCTGAACGAACAGGTCTCCTATGCCGGCATCGCCAAGGCCTGCGGCTTGCAGGGCGTCGTCGCCCGCACCATGGACGAACTGACGGCGGCCCTGCGCAAGGCGATCGACGACCAGATGAACCATGGGCGTACCACGCTGATCGAGGCGATGATCAACCAGGAACTGGGCGAACCCTTCCGCCGCGACGCGATGAAGAAGCCGGTCGAAGTGGCGGGCATCTCGGCCTCCGACATGCGCGAGCAGGCGGTGTGATGGTCCCCGTCTCGTGACGCTGCCTTTCGAGCTGACCCCCTTCGCGGCAAGCTGGATCGGCCTTGCCGCGCTGGTTTCGGCCTTCGTGCGCGGCTATTCCGGCTTCGGCTTCTCAGCGCTGCTGATTGCGGCCTCCGGGGTCGTCACCAACCCGCTTCACTTCGTGGCGGTGGTGGTGATCCTGGAAACGCTCATGTCGCTCCAGGCCTGGAAGGGACTGGCGCATCACGTCGACTGGCGCCGCGTCCTGCCCCTGCTGGCAGGGGCGGCGGTCGGCCTGCCGGTGGGCCTCTGGGCACTCACCTCGATCCCGGAAGATGCCGCCCGCGCGGTGATCTCGGGCTATGTGCTGGTGATGTGCGGCGTGCTGATGGCGGGCTGGCGCATGTCGCGCCCCGCCAGCCAGGGCGAGACGGTGGCAGCCGGCGTCGTCTCGGGCCTCGCCAATGCGCCGGGCATGGGGGGCCTGCCGGTGGCGGCCTTCTTCGCCGCGCAGCCGATTCCGGCCGCGGCCTTCCGCGCCACGCTGGTCGCCTATTTCCCGCTCCTCGATGTCTATTCGGCGCCGCTTTACTGGTACCACGGGCTCTTCACCTGGGAGACGCTGGTGGCAACCGCCTGGCTTCTGCCGCCTGTGCTGGTCGGAAACTGGATCGGCTCGCGGCATTTCTTCAACACAGATCCCAAGGATTTCCGCCGCTTCGCCATAGGCTTGCTGGCGCTTCTTGCCGTGATGGGACTGGTACGCGCGCTCGTGTAGGGCGTGACGGGCCGCACAGGCCACAAGGCGCGACTTGAAAATAACTGACCGGTCAGTTATTAACGACTCATGACCGAAGCGCCCGCCCCCAAGTTCCGCCGCCGCGCCGAGGCCCGCCCCGACGAGGTGCTGGACGCGGCCCTGGCCGTCTTTACCGAAAAGGGCTTTGCCGGGGCGCGGATGGAGGATATCGCGGCCCGCGCCGGCCTGTCCAAAGGGGCGGTCTATCTGTACTTCCCCTCCAAGCAGGCACTGTTTCAGGCGCTGATCCGCCGCGCGGTCCAGCCCCTGACCGAAGGCGCGCTGACCGGCATCGCCGAACATGCCGAAGACCCGGCCGAGGCGCTGGCCGCGCTCTTGCGCGCCGTCGCCGCCGCGCTCGGCCGCCCCGGCGCGCTGGCCGTGCCCAAGCTCATCCTGCGCGAGGCGCCGGCGGTGCCGGAAGTCGCGGCCATCTACCGCCAGGCGGTGATGGACCGGGTGATGCCCGTGGTGATCGGCGTGGTCCGCCGCGGCGTGGCCGAGGGCCGGTTCCGACCGGTCGATCCCGAACTGACGCTGCGCACGATCATGGGCCCGGTGATCCTTCACGTCCTCTTGGACGAGGTCTTCGGCATCCGACCCGGCGCGGGGCAGGGGCTGGGGCCGCTGGTCGAGAACCACCTTTCCATCCTGTTGGCCGGGCTCGATCCCGGCGGGGGGACGCCATGACCGACCTTCCCGGCTGGTTCGCATCGGTGCTGGCCGCGGTCATTCCGGGTTACGGAGACGACCCCGGCCGGCTCTGGAACGGCTATGTCGAGGCCGATTACCACTATGCCGCGCCGCTCTCGCCCGGCCGCATCACCTCGATCCCGGTGCAGGAAGGCCAGAAGGTCGAGGCGGGCGAGGTGCTGATGCTGCTGGACGACCGCGCCGAAAGGGCCGCCCTGGCCGAGGCAGAGGCGCGCGTGGCCCAGGCCGCCGCCAACCTCCAGGACCTTCAGACCGGCAAGCGCAAGGACGAGATCGACGTGATCCAGGCCAGTCTCGACAAGGCAAAGGCCGTTCAGGCGCAAGAGAAGATCAACTTCGACCGATCCGAGACGCTTCTGGCGCGAAACGTCATCTCGCTCTCGCAATGGCAATCCGACCGCGCCGCGCTGGATGCCGCGGATGCCGCGGTGGCCGAACTTCAGGCGCAGTTGCGCGTGGCCGAACTGCCTGCCCGCGGCGCCGAACGCGAAGCCGCCGAACAGGCGCTGAAGGCAGCACAGGCCGCGCAAGACTCCGCGCGCATCGCGCTGGACGAACGTCAGGTCCGCGCGCCGATCACCGGCCTCATCGACGATATCTATTTCCAGGAAGGCGATGTCGCCGCCACCGGCGCGCCCTCCATCGCCATCTACGCCCCCGATGTGATGAAGGCGATCTTCTTCATTCCCGAACGCGAACGCGCGACCGTGGCCGTGGACCAGCCCCTCGCGCTCACCTGCGATAGTTGCCCGCCGGGCCTGTCGGCCCGCGTCACCCGGCTGTCGGCCGACCCGCAATTCACCCCGCCGATCATCTACAGCCGCGAGGAACGAAACCGCCTCGTCTTCCGGGCCGAAGCGATCTCGGACCAGCCCCTGTCGCTGTTGCCCGGCCAGCCGGTAACGCTGGAGCCGCTGGCGCAAGAGTCCGCGCCGTGACCGCCCCCCTCGCCATCACCGTGCGGGGGCTGACCAAGGTGTTTTCCGGTCGCAAGGTGGTGGACGGCTTCGACATGGATGTGCCAACCGGCGCGATCTACGGCTTCCTCGGGCCCAACGGCTCGGGCAAGACCACCACCATCCGCATGATGTGCGGCCTCCTGACGCCGGATGGCGGCGCGGGCGCCTGCCTCGGCCACGACATCCTCACCCAGTCGCGGCGCATCAAGGAGGAGGTGGGTTACATGACCCAACGCTTCTCGCTCTACGAAGACCTCACGATCCGCGAGAACCTCGATTTCATCGCCCGCATGTACCGCCTGCCGGACCGCCGCGCCCGGGTGGCGCAGGCACTGGCCGACCTCGGCCTGACCGACCGCGCGGGCCAGTTGGCCGGCTCGCTCTCGGGCGGATGGAAGCAGCGCCTGGCGCTCGCCGCCTGCATGATCCACGACCCGAAGCTCCTGCTATTGGACGAACCCACCGCCGGCGTGGACCCCAAGGCCCGGCGCGAGTTCTGGGATGAAATCCGCCGCCTCGCCGCCACCGGCGTCACCGTCCTGGTCTCGACCCACTACATGGACGAGGCGATCCAGTGCGACTTCATCGCCTATATCGCCTATGGCCGCAAACTGATCGACGGCCGCGCCCAGGACATCCCCGGCCGCATTGGCCTTCTGACCTTCCGCCTGTCCGGCGCTGGCCTGCCCGAGGCAGAGGCCCGCCTGCGCGCCATCCCCGGCCTGCAGGTCGCCCGCTTCGGCGCCGTCCTGCACATCTCAGGCACCGACCGCGCCGCATTGGAAGCCGCCACCGCCCCCGAACGCGCCCGCGGCCTGACGGTGCAAGAAGTCCCGGCGGGCCTGGAAGAGGCGTTCATCTACCTCATGGCCGGCTCCACCGACAATTTCGCGCCCGCCCCGTCATGAGCTGGTTCTCGCCCTCGCGCTTTGCCGCCGTGCTGGTGAAGGAATTCATCCAGATGCGCCGCGACCGCGTCACCTTCGGCATGATGATCGGCGTGCCGGTGATGCAGCTTCTGCTGTTCGGCTATGCCATCAACACCGACCCACGGCACCTCGTCACCTATGTCGAGATGGCCGACACCGGCCCGGTCAGCCGCGCCATCGTCGAGGGGATGCGCCAAAGCGATTACTTCGACGTCCAGGGCATCGTCACCGGCCCGGCCGAAGGCGACCGCCTCCTGCGCGACGGCCGCGCCAATTTCGTGCTGGTCATCCCCGAGGGCTTCGAACGCGACGTGGTGCGCGGCCTCTCGCCCGATCTGCTGCTGGCCGCCGACGCCTCCGACCCCGCAGCCGTCGGCGGCCCGGTCGGCGCCATCCAGTCCATCGCCGACACCGCCATGCGCGACGTGTTGCAAGGCCCGCTCGCCTATGCCGCCCCCGGTCCCGCGCCCTTCGGCGTCACCGTGCACCGCCAGTTCAACGCCGAGGGCCGCACCGCCACCAACATCGTGCCGGGTCTCCTCGCCATCATCCTGTCGATGACGCTGACGCTCATCACCTCGGTCGCCATCGTCCGCGAAAGCGAACGCGGCACGATGGAGACGCTGATCGCCACCCCGGTCCGCTCCGTCGAGGTCATGCTGGGCAAGATCATCCCTTACGTCTTCGTGGGCTATATCCAGACGCTGATCTTCCTCGCCGCCTCGAAATACCTCTTCGACGTGCCCTTCCTCGGCTCGCCCCTGGCCTTCTTCCTGGGCTTCAACCTCTATGTCGTGGTGAACCTGGCGCTCGGCTTCCTGATCTCGACACTCGCCCGCACCCAGATGCAGGCGATGCAGATCTCCTTCTTCACCATCCTGCCCTCGATCCTCCTGTCCGGCTTCATGTTCCCCTTCGCCGGCATGCCGCACTGGGCGCAGGTCTTGGGCACCGCGATCCCCGCCACACATTTCCTGCGGCTCACGCGCAAGGTCATGCTGAAAGCCGGCGCCATGCCCGACATCGCCCCCGACATGGGCGCGCTCGCGCTCATCATGGCGGTGATCGTGACCGCCGCGCTCCTGCGCTATCGCCAGACGCTGGATTAGCGCCGCCAGCCCACCCGGTCCCGTAGGATGGGCAATCTGCCCATCCCCCTTACGCCCATTCCCCCCCGCGGAACACCGGCACCCGCTCCCCGCTCGCCGTGATGCCGTCGATGTCGGTCTCCGGCCCGCCGATCATCCAGTCCACATGGATGATCGAGGAATTGCCGCCCCGCTGGCGGATCTCCTCGGCGCCCATCGAGGTGCCGCCCCGGAAACATTTGGCATAGCACTGGCCAAGCGCGATGTGGCAGGCGGCGTTCTCGTCGAACAGCGTGTTGTAGAACAGGATGCCCGATTGCGAGATGGGCGAGGAATGCGGCACCAGCGCCACCTCGCCCAGGCGCCGCGCGCCCTCGTCCGAGGAAATCATCTTCTGCAACACCGCCTCGCCCTTCGTGGCCTTCGCCTCGACGATGACGCCCTGGCTGAACTGCACCTCGATGTTCTCGATCAGCGTGCCCATGTAGGACAGGGGCTTGGTCGCCCGCACATACCCCTCGCAGCGCAGCGCATGCGGCGTGGTGAAGACCTCCTCCGTGGGGATGTTGGGGTTGCAGGTCACCCCGTTCTTCGCGGTCGAGGCCCCGCCCATCCATTCATGCCCCTCGGCGAGGCCCACCGTCAGGTCGGTGCCGGGGCCGCGGAAATGCAGCGCCTGGAAGTCGTGGTCGTTCAGCCAGCGCCGCCGCGCCATCAGGTTCGCGTTGTGCTCGGCCCAGGCCGCCACCGGATCGGGACCGTCCAGCCGCGAGGCGCGAAACACCGCATTGGCCAACCGCGCCACCGCCTCGGGCTCGGGCAGGTCGGGGAAGACCAACCGCGCCCAGGCGGCGGTCGGATAGGCGCAGATCGACCAGTTGATGTCAAAGCCGGTGATCCGCTCCATCGCCGGGCGATAGGCATGGGAATTGGCCTTGTTGGCCCGCGCCACCGCCTCGGAATCCTGGCCCGACAGCATCATCGGGTTGTCCCCGGCAATCGCCATGCGCGCCGCGCCCTCGCCGAAGGCCGCCGCCATGCCGGAAAACAGCCAGCCCGCCGCGTGGTCGAAACTCTCGGGCCGCGCCTCGGCATAGCGCGCCAGCACCACCTGCTCGTCCGACAGGATCGGCGTCACCAATCCCGCCCCGGCGCGATAGGCATGAACCGCCACCCGCCGCACCAGCGGCAGCGCCGCGACCGGCGCGGTCAGGATCAGATCCTGACCCGGCTGGATGTTCAGCCCCACCTTCACGGCCACTTCCGCCAGCCGGTCCAGCCGGACCGGATCGACCCGCCCCGGCTCGGCCAGGCCCGCAAAGGGGAACGGATGGGATGCGTCGCTGTCGGTCATGTGGATCTCCCTGCTTTGACGGAACCGTAGTGCCGGGAAACCGGCCTGCCCACCCCTGACGCTGGGTCACTTCTCACCTCTTCGCGAGCCGCTTGCGCCCCGGCGCCGCCCTTGGCACTCTGCCGCCCGACGCACCAGACAGGCCCCCATGCGCCGCGCCTTCTTTCTTGCCGCCCCCTTCCTCATTGCCCCGGCCATCGCCGAGGCGCATCCGCATATCTTCGTCTCCACCGGGGTGGAGGTGATCTTCGACGATCAGGGCCGCGCCACGGCGCTGCGCATCAGCTGGACCTATGACGAGATGTTCTCGCTGATGATGGTGCAGGAAAACGGCCTCGACCCCGATGGCGACAACGTGCTGACGGCGGACGAACTCGCCACGCTCAACGGCGCCGACATGGAATGGGATCCGGAGTTTCCCGGCGACACCTATGCGCTACTGGGCGACAAGCCGCTTGCGCTCAGCCGCCCGCGCGACTGGACGATGAATTACGACGGCGCCTCGCTCACCTCGACCCATCTGCGCGACTTCGATGCGCCGCTGACCGTGACCGACATCCCCCTTGTCATCCAAAGCTACGACCCGGGCTATTACACCGCCTATACCATCGACGCCGAGCCGGTCCTGACCGGACGTGAGGGCTGCACTGCCGGCATCTGGGAGCCCGATCGCAGCAAGGCCGATGCCATGCTGGATGCGGCGCTGAAGGAATATGACGGCAGCGATGTCGAATCCGGCGGCTTTCCTGCCGTAGGCGCCGCCTATGCCGACGAGGTCCGCGTGACATGCGCCGCGCCCTCCTGATCCTCGGTCTGGTCCTCGCCCTTCTGATCGCGCTGTTCTGGGCGCTTGGCGGCATGGATGCGCTGGCCGCCCGCGCGGCTCTGGTGCAGCGCGAGGTGCAGAATGCCATGGCCGGGGCGCTGCGCCGCCTGCGCGCGGGCGATCCGGCCGCCGTCTCGGCCCTGATGGCGCTCTGCTTTGGCTATGGCTTCGTCCATGCGGCGGGTCCGGGGCATGGCAAGCTCCTGATCGGCGCCTATGGCCTTGGCAGCCGGGTTCGGCCCCTGACGCTGGCCGGCATCGCGCTGGCCTCCTCGCTCGCCCAGTCCGCCGCCGCCGTGGCGCTGGTCGGTGCCGGCATCCTGGTGCTTGGCTGGACGCGCGAGCGCATGACAGACGTGGCCGACCGCCTGCTGGAGCCGCTCAGCTATGCGGCGCTGGCCGGCATCGGCCTATGGCTTGTCCTGCGCGGCTTCCGCGCCCTCCCGCGGGCGGAAGCGCAGGGGCATCATCACGACCACCATCACCACGACCACCACGCCCACGATCACGACCCGCACCACGTCCACGACGAACATTGCGGCCATCGCCACGGCCCGACGCTGGACGAAGTGGCGCAGGTCTCGACGCTCCGCGATGCGCTGGTGCTGATCGCCGGCATCGCCATGCGGCCCTGCACCGGGGCGCTGTTCCTCCTGGTCCTCACCTGGCAGATGCGCATCTTTCCCTGGGGCGTGGCGGGCACCTTCGCCATGGGGCTTGGCACCGCCACGGTGACGCTGGCGGTTGCAGGCCTTTCCGTCTGGGCGCGCGAGGGCGCGGTGGCGAGCCTCCCCGGCGCCAGCCTCGCCCGCGCCCTGCCGCTGGCACAGATCGCGCTTGGCGCGCTCGTCGTGGTGGCCGGCGCCGATCTGCTGTGGCGCACGATCTGAGCGGGTCACCCGCAGATTCCTTCTCAGAGACCTCATCGACATGCCTCGAGTTCGGTGAGGAACAGAGTTTTCTGCGAAAACTCTGTGGAACGATCCTTCTGCGAAGAACCGGAATTTTCGCAGAAAATCCGTCAACGCGAGTTTTCGCAGAAAACTCGCCCTCTCTGTTCGATCGGGTTTCTCAGAGACCTCTCAAGGGAATCTGCAATGTTGTTCGAACGAACCTTCCCGGCTTCCCAAGAGACGCCGAGCCCGCGCCCAAAAGTTAAGTCCAAGTTAATGCGCTCTCGCAACCCATTGATATTGTTTGCTTGAAGAGGGCGTCCGAGCTCGGACGCCTCAGGGCAGGTCGGGCAGCAGCCCCTCGGCCCCGCCCCCGAACTGGGTCTGAAGGCCAAAGAGCTCGGGATCGCCTGGGTTCAGCCGGATCCCCTCGGCCAGAAGCGCCCGCGCCCCCTCCATATCCCCCGCCGCGGCATGGATCTGGACCAGCATGGACCAGGCCGCCGGAAGCTGGGGGTCCTGTCGCACCGCCTCGCCAAAGGCCTGGGCCGCCAGCCGCAGGTCCCGCCGCTGCAAGGCCGCCCCCCCGATCTGAAGGTGGGTCTCGGGCATGTCCAGCCGGCTGCCCAGCCCCCCCTGCCAGACCGCCAGCGCCGCCGCCAGCTCCGGGTCCTGGCCCGGCACCGCCACCAGCGCCTTGCCCGCCGCCGCCCGCACCGTGGCCACCGGATCGGTCAAGAGAGGCCGCAGGACCTGAAGCCTCTGCTCCGGCGGCAGGCCCATGAAGGCCCCCGGCAGCGCCGCCCGCACCAGAGGGTCAGGGTCGGCCCTCAGACCGGCCAGCCGGTCCAGCTCCGGCCCCGCCGGCAGGGCAGGGATCATCTCCAGCGCCGTGGCCCGCACGATCCCCGGCCCCGGCCATTCCGCCAGCGCGATCAGCGCCCCGGTCTGGGCCACCGGATCAGCCCGCCCGGCGGCCAGCGTGGTCCCGTAATGCGGCCCCCGATGGGTGCTCTCGGGGAAGCGCCGGGCAATCTCGGCCGCGGCCCAGTCTGCCGACTTGTCCGCGTGGCAGGTGGTGCAGGCATCCGGCGCCCCGGTCGCGGCATCCAGGTCAGGCCGGGGAACGCGGAAGGAATGGTCCCGCCGGAAGTCCACCCCCATGTAGGTCCGCCCCGCCATGTGGCAGTTCACGCAGCGCGCCCCCTCCGATCCCTCGGGATGGAAGGTATGCTCCGGCCCGTCGAACACCTTAAGCGGCAGCGAGGGGAAGTCGGGGTTGCCCGCCGGCGAGTGGCACTGGGTGCAGACCGCATTGCCCTCGGCCCTCAACGCCCCGCTGTGAGGCTCGTGGCAGTTGGAACAGGTCACGCCCTTGGCGAACATCTTCGACTGCAGGAAGGACCCGCCCTCGAACACCTCGTCCAGGATCTGCCCGTCCGCATGGTACACCCCCGGACGCAGCAGCGAGATGGCATAGGTCTCGGCATAGGAGGTCCCCGGCACCGGCGTCCCGTCGGCCAGGCTTTCGCGGCGGGAATGGCAGGTCAGGCAGACCGCGAGCTCGCCCGCCTGCTTGCCCTCCAGCGCCACGGTCAGGCCCTGCGCGGTCAGGCCCGCAGGCACCGTGAAGCCCTCGGGGTCCTTCGCCCAGTCCAGATGCGCCGAGCCCGGCCCGTGGCAGCTTTCGCAACCCACCGACATCTCGGTCAACTGCGGCGCATAGGTCCGCGTCTGCGGGTCATAGTTCCGGGTGTAGTTCGTGGCGTGGCATTCGGCGCAGCGCGCCTCCCAGCTCTTGTAAGGGCCGGTCCAGTGGAAGCCGTCGCCGGGGCCGACGATCTGGGACGGAAAGACCGGATACCAGCGCTTCTCGTTCACGTCCCAGGCGATGTCGAACACCTGGGTGCGGCCCGGTTCCGGCGACAGGAGGTATTGCTGCAGCGGCGTTATGCCCGCCACGCCAACCACCTCGTAGGGGCGCCGTTGTCCGTCTGGCCCCTCTGTCTCGATCATGTAGCTGTCGCCGTCCATGAAGAACCGCGCGGTAAAGCCGCCGTGGGTCACGCTGACATCGCTGAAATCCCCAAGCACGGTTTCCGCCGTAGGCAGCGTCCAGGCATGGGCATGGTGGGACATCTCCCAGGCCGCCGTTGCCTCGGAATGGCATCCGGCGCAGGCGGCCGAACCTACGGGCTGGGGCGCTTCCTGGGCTACGGCGGCCAGACCCGTCATCCCCAAGACCAACGCCGCCAACAGGGCCCGGATCGCATGCATGGTCAGTTCCCTCGCCGCGCACGCTGGTTCAGCGCGACCAGCCCCTGGCCAAGGCGGCGCATGCCCGAGATCACCTCGGTCGGCTTGATCGAGGTTTCCATGATCCGGTCAGGCTCGATCAGCGCGACCGATCCCGAAAGGGCCGATGGCGCGCCCGGCAGATAGACGATGCAGGACCCGTCCTCGCGCGTGTCCACCACGAAGCCGATCACCTGCATGTCGTCCAGACGCACCAGCACCACCCGCGTCTCACCGGTCCCAATCAGCGAATCCGCACCTTCCGCGAAGTCGCCGATGGCATGGCGGAAAACGGAATAGAACGGCAGGCGTGTCAGCAGCAGCCGTTCCATGAGCGTGAAGGTCCGCAAACCGGCCCTTGTGCGGGCGAAAAGCCCCGCTGCCAGCGCGATCAGGAACAGGAACAGGACGGCAACCGCAAAGGCGGTGGCGTCCGCGTCCAGGCCCGGCATCACGGTCTCATGCACCTTCCGGCCCACGACCGAGGCGCTGTTCACCAGCTTGCCCAGCACCACGATCACGATGCCGACCGGCAGAAGAAACAGGATGCCGCCAATCAATGTGGCGCGCAGCGTCTCGATCAGCGGGCGCAAGACGCGGCCTCGCGGCAGTCCGAAGCCAGGGGGCAGGCGGGCAGGGGGAATGGCGTCATCGGTTCGCTCTTGCAGTGGCTGGGCCGATGATGTCTGGGCGGCGCGGCGCAGGCAACCCGTCACCTCGCCCCCGAAGCACCGCTTTGGCACCTGCGGCGTGGCGGACCTCAGAAATCGGCAGAAATGCCGAAGGAGACCCCGTCCACCTGATCGCCTCGGGT
>Ga0209368_1001156_pt1 | contig 12804 bp, 10 predicted proteins | sample EBPBio242008_DNA_FD_185862 | JGI IMG/M metagenome (GOLD analysis project Ga0209368, IMG submission 185862) | Wastewater treatment Type I Accumulibacter community from EBPR Bioreactor in Madison, WI, USA - Reactor 1_4/24/2008_ DNA (SPAdes)... | ecosystem: Engineered > Bioreactor > EBPR >...
GAAGATGGCGGCGGCGATCCGGGTGGGCAACGGGCTGGACCCGGCGACCGAGATGGGGCCGCTGGCGAACGAGCGGCGCATCCCGGCGCTGGAGGGGTTGATCGCCGATGCAGTGGCGCGCGGCGCGCGGCTGACCACGGGAGGCCGCCGGATCGGCAACGAGGGCTGGTTCTTCGAGCCGACGGTGCTGGCCGACGTTCCGGTGAACGCACGGATCATGAACGAGGAGCCATTCGGTCCGGTGGCGGTGATCAACCGCTTCGGCGACCTGGACGAAGCCATTGCCGAGGCGAACCGGCTGCCCTTCGGCCTGGGCGCCTATGCCTTCACCCGCGACAGCGCCACAGCGACGCGCCTGGGGGCCGAGGTCGAGGCGGGCATGGTCACGATCAACCACCTGGGATTTGCGCTGCCCGAGGTGCCCTTCGGCGGCATGAAGGACTCGGGTCACGGCACAGAGGGCGGGTCCGAGGCGCTGGAGGCCTATCTGGAGACGCGGCTGGTGACGCGGAAGGGCTGACCGCCCCAGCCCCCTTCCCCGCGGCTCGGCGCTGTTGCACGGTTCCTTGATGCTGGCATAGTCGCAGGGCAAACGGGCCGGGGGTGGACATGTCAGAGACCGAACTCAATCGCCGCGCGCTTTTGCTCACGGGGTGCCTGATCGGCGGCGCCGCCCCCGCGGCTCTGGCAGAGGGAACCGCGCCCGGTCAGCCCGCCGGACCAGGCCGCGAGGTGCCGGCGCGCTGGCTGCCGGTGCCGGACACGGTGAGCCCGGAGCTTGCCGCCGTCATCGCCCGCCCGCTTGCGGCCGGCTGGGTCAGTCGGCCGGACAGTGCCGCCGCGTGGAAGGACCTTGTGGCGGCAAGTGTCGAGGCGGCGGCGGGAGACATCGCGAAGATCAAGGCGACCTACGGCCTGCGCGTTTCGTCAGATCGCATCGCCGGTGTCCCGGTGTTCCGGATCGACCCGGCCACCCCGGCGCCCGAGGCCGAGGGAAGGGTGCTGATGCACCTGCACGGGGGCGGCTATGTCTTCTTCCCCGGAGAGGCCGGGGCAGGAGAGGGCATGTTGATGGCGGCTCTGGCGGGCTGGTCCGTGATCTCGGTCGATTACAGGATGCCGCCCGATCATCCCTTCCCGGCGGCTCTGGACGATGCGCTGGCGGTCTGGCGCGCGCTGGCAGGCCATCGAGACCCCAAGAGCATCGGCGTGTTCGGCGCCTCGGCCGGGGGTGGGCTGACGCTTGCCCTGATGCTGGCGGCGCGGGACGCGGGCCTGCCGCTTCCCGGCGCCATGGCAGCCGGCACACCCTGGGCCGACCTGACAGGGGCGGGGGACTCGCTGCAAGCCAATGCCTTCGTCGACAACGTGCTGGTCTCGCCCGATGGCTGGCTTGGCGCGGCGGCGGTGCTGTATGCTGGCGGGCGCGATCTGGCCGATCCGCAGATCTCGCCGCTGCACGGGGATTTCGCGGGCTTGCCGCCGGCGATGCTGACCAGCGGCACCCGCGACCTGCTGTTGAGCCAGACGGTACGGGCGCATCGCCGCCTTCGGCAGGCCGGGGTGGTGGCCGAGTTGCAGGTGTTCGAAGGGCAGAGCCACGCCCAGTTCCTGGAGCCCTTCGTGCCCGAAACCGAAGAAGCCTTCCGCGAGATCGGCGCCTTCTTCGCGCGCCACCTGGCCTGAGCCGGCCTAGCGCCCCGTTGCCACCTGGAACACGGCGCCCTGAAGCGCGGGCGTCACCATGATCTGGCAGGTCAGGCGCGAGTTCTCGCGCGGTTCGTTGGCGTTGAACTCGATCGTGTCGGCTTCGTCCGCGCGCGGTGCGGGCAGGCCGCCGCCGGGGGTTTCGATCACATAGCAATGGCAGGTCGCGCACATGGCCGAGCCGCCACATTCGGCGACGATGCCCCGCACGCCGATGTTGCGGGCAGAGATCATGAGCGGCTCGCCCTCCCTGGCCTCGATGGTGCGGCGGGTGCCGTCGGCCTCGATGAAGGTCACCTGGACCATGGGGTTCTCCTCAGATGAACTGGCGGCCGCCGTCGATGATCACGGTCTGGCCGGTCATGTAGGACGACAGCGGAGAAGCCAGGAACAGGGCGCCGCCGACAATGTCCTCGGTCTCGGCGGGCCGTTTCAGCGCCGCCCGGTCCACGCCGTAGCTGCGGGCGTTCTCGATCAGGCCAAGGCTTGCCTCGGTCATGGTGAAACCGGGGGCGAGAACGTTGACGCGGACTTCGCGCTCGCCCAGTTCCTTGGCCATCGTGCGGCTCATTGCGATCACGGCGCCCTTCGAGGCGACGTAGTGCATCCACTGGGGCGAGCCGGAAAAGACCGTGGCGGAGGCCACGTTCACGATGGAGCCGCCGGCAGGCATCAGGGGGGCAAGGTGGCGGCTCATGTTCCAGACGCCCTTGACGTTGACCGCCATCACGCGGTCCCAGGTGTCCTCGTCTATTGCCTCGAACGGCCGCCGCTCCAGCCCCCCATAAAGCGCCGCGTTGTTGACCAGCACGTCCACGCCGCCCCAGTCGTCGGACAGGCGGGCGGCCAGGGCGGCGCAATCGGCCGCCGAGGTGACGTCCAGCCGCATCGACAGGGCGCCGGGGCCGGCCATTGCGGCGGTTTCGGCGGCGCCGTCCGCGTTCACATCGGTGGCCATGATCCGCGCCCCTGCCGTCGCGAAGGCGAGCGCAAAGGCCCGGCCCAGCCCGCCGCCGGCGCCGGTGACGACCACCCTCTTCCCGTGCAGCCCAAGATCGGTCATGGCGTCCCCAGATAGCGCGACAGTTGCAGTTCGGCCTTCAGCGAGGCGGTGAATCCCTCGGCCATGGCCTTGCCCGGCGCGGTCAGCATCCGGGGGTTCGACAGGTTGGTGACCATGTCGATGTACTGTTCCAGGCTCCAGTCGTACCAGCCGCGGATCGTCTTCATGCCATGCGGCGTGACACGCCAGCCCTTGTCGGAATCCTTGACCACCGCATCGTCGATGGATTTGGCGTGGCGCGTGGTGTCGTGGCCGTCGATGATGGCCAGCACCGCCTCGATCTCCACCCCCACGGGCTTGTGGCGTTCCAGGATGCCGCGGGCGATTTCCACCCCGTAAAGCTCGTGGTCGCGCACAAGGTCGGGCCGCGTCGGGTTGCGCCCGATGGCCTGCAGCAGCAGGTCCTGCGGCACGCGCTTCCAGCCCACGTCATGCAGCAGGATCGCGGGCAGGACCACGCTTTCCCGCGCCTCGGGGATCTGGTCCAGCAGCGCGCGGGCCACGCCATAGGCGACAAGGGTGTGTTCGTCGTTGTTGCGCACGTCCAGATAGGGGCGGGCGTCCTGCCAAAGGGGCAGGTCGCGCGGCAGGATCAGGTCTTCGGCGGGGATCATTCGGGCACCTCGTAACTCAGATACATGGTCTTGTATTCAAGGTAGGATTCGACGCCGTAACGCCCCTTCTCCCGCCCAAGCCCGCTTTCCTTCATGCCCCCGAAGGGCACGAAATGCGACGAACGCTGGATGTCGTTCAGCCAGACCGAGCCAGCCTCCAGCCCCTCGCACAGCATCAGGCCGCGGGCGAGGTCGCGGGTAAAGACAAAGGCGGCAAGGCCGAAGCGGCTGTCGTTGGCCTGGGCCAGCGCCTCGGCGGGGCTGTCCACGGCGGCCAGGCCGATGACGGGGCCGAAGGTTTCCTCGCGCATCACGGCCATGTCGGGGGTGGCATCGGCGATCAGCGTGGGGGGCAGGTAGTAGCCGCCATCGAACCCCGGTCCCGTCAGCCGGTCGCCGCCGGTGAGGATGCGCGCGCCCTTCGCGCGGGCGTCGGCGATCTGCTGGTCGGAGTTGGCGAAGATCTTGGCGTTGACCAGCGGGCCAAGCTCACCCGCTCCGCCGGCGGGGGCAATGGTCATGGCGGCGACCTTCGCCGTCAGCCGGGCCAGGAAATCGGCATAGACCGGGCGTTCGACATAGACCCGGTTCACGCGATAGCAGAACTGCCCGGAATTGGCGAAGCCGTGGCGGGCGATGGCGGCCGAGGCCTTTTCCAGATCGGCGTCGGCGCAGACGATGGCGGGGCTTTGGCCGCCCAGTTCCAGCGTCAGGCGCTTGACCGTGCCTGCGGCCGCGGCGGCGATGGCCTTGCCAGCGGCGACCGAGCCGGTGAAGGCGATCTTGCGGGGGGTGGGATGGTTCACCAGCGCCTCGCCCAGGGCGCGGTCGCCTGTGACCACGTTGAACACGCCCGCGGGCAGGCCCGCTGCGTGGAAGATCTGAGCGATCTTCAGGGTGGAGAGCGGCGTGTCCTCCGACGGTTTGGCGACGACCGTGCAGCCCGCGACCAATGCGGCGCCCAGTTTGAACATCAACAGGTTGATCGGGTAGTTGAAGGGCGTGATCGCCACGACCACACCCACCGGATCGCGGGTGACGATGGTCTTTTCGCCGGTGGCCGAGCCAAGCGACATGGTGGCCTGAAGACGAAGCCCTTCCTCGGCGTAGATGTCCAGAAGCTCGGCCGAGCGCGAGATTTCATGCAGGCATCCGGGCAAGGGGCGCCCCAGTTCGCGCGACAGAAGGGCGCCGACCTCTGGCGCGGCGGCGCGCAGCGCTGCGGCGCAGGTCTTCTGGATGCGGGCGCGCTCGGTGACGGGAGTGCGCTTCCACGTCTCGAAAGCGCGGGCGGCAGACCGGATGGCGATGTCGGCGTCGGCCGGGCCGGCCAGCGGCACCGTGTCGAAGCTTTCGCCCGTCGTCGGATCGGTGACCGGCATCACGCGACCGTCGCAGGCAGGGTGGAAGGCGCCGTCCAGGAACATCTCCATCCGCCGCCTCCTAAAGCACGTCCAGCCGCAGCGCGCGGGCGGTGGCGGCCTGTTCGGCCTCGGCCATGGCGCGGCCGGCCTCGGTTTCGAACCTGGGCAGGATGCGCTGGTTGCGCAGCCAGTTCTGGTGCGGTGTCTCGCCGAACCAGTCGCAGCCCACGGAGGTGCCGGTGACGGAATAGCGCCACAGCTTGTCGGCATCCCGCACGATGCGGTCGTTCAGGTGGCGCGGATCGGGCCTTGTGTCGTGGCCGTCGATGATCTCGCAGACCTGGGCGATGATCTCCTCGCTCCAGCCGGTATCGCGCAAGACGGGGATGGCCAGCCGCACGCCCTCGGCTTCGTGCAGATACCGCACATCGTTCTGCAGCACGTTCTCGCCGCGGAAGCCTTCGGCCACGATCCGCTCCATGTCGATGGAATACCAGCCGATGTCATGCAGCAGGATCGCCAGAAGGCAGACATCGGGGTCGGCGGCGGGGTACTGTTCGACCAGCTTCACCGCCCAGCCGAAGGACAGGGGGATGTGCACGTCATTCTTGCGCGCGCGCATGTAGGGCTCGGATGCGCGCCAGACCGGGTCATAGCGCGTAAGGTCGATCGTCATGGTCCTGTCTCGGGTCTGGCTGGGTGGGCCGGCTGTCCGGGGCGGCTCCCCTCCCCCTCGCGGGGAGGGGCAGGGGGAGGGGGGCTGCGCGGGGGCTGGACGCGCCCCCCTCCCCATCCCTCCCCACAAGGGGGAGGGAGGCGCACGGAACGGTCCTCAGTCGAGGATCGTCACCGTGCCGGTGTTGCCGTCCACGCGGATGCGCATGCCGGTCGTTATCTTGGCGCTGGCGGTGCCCGTGCCGGTGACGGCGGGCAGGCCATACTCGCGGCACACGATGGCGGCATGGCTCATCATGCCGCCGATATCGGTGACAGCGGCCGCGATCTTGCCGAAGACCGGCGCCCATGAGGGCGCGGTAACGGGGGTGACCAGAATCTCGCCCTTCTTCAACTCGCCCAACTGGTCGGGCGAGCGCAACACGCGGGCGATGCCTTCCACTGCGCCGGGGGCCGCCGCCATGCCCTTCAGACCGCCCGAGTCGTCGGCGCTGCCGGTCCAGCGGTCGATGGCTTCCGAGGTGATGCCCCAGAGCATGATGGTGAAGGGCTCGGTGATGACCTCGGGCGGGTTGTTCAGCGCGGGGATCGGCGGTTCGCTGGCCAGCGCAGCCACCAGCTTGCGGCGGCGCGCCACCTCGGCCGGCCAGACGGCGGAACCCACGTTCGGCGTGCCGATGGCCCAGGCGGCGGCATAGTCCCACAGCACGTCGCGCACTTCGTTGCGCGACAGGTAGAACATCCCGTCCTCGTCCGGCCAGAAGCCAGCTTCTGACAGCATCTTGGACAACTCGCGCATCTTGCGCCAGAACACGCCAAGCGCCCAATGCTCGATATAGAAGTTGTGGTCCTCCACATAGGGGAACACGGTGCGCGACAGGCCCAGCTTGCCGTCGAACACGGCCTGCGCCTCTTCGTCCATCATCTCGCGGTATTCTTCGGTGATGCGGTCGCGCTCGGCCAGCAGGCGTTCGGTCGGCCGCTCGATCCGTTCGCCGGCCTTGGCGCGCGGGATGTAGTCGCGCAGATATCCCATCGGGATGTCGAGGTGGTCGATCCAGTACTTGTCGGTCGAATAGAAGCCGTTTCCGCTGGTGAAGTTGAACCAGGGATCCTGCGCCTCCTTCCAGGCGGCCAACCATTTCGCGCCGCCCGGCAGCTTGCCTACGGCGGCCAGTGCCTCTTCGACCGATCCGGTCATCAGCGCGCCATCGACGCCCAGTTCCACCGCCAGGCGGGCCAGCTTCTTCACCTCGTCGTCGGGGCGGAACAGCTCGGAATCCACGCCCTGCACCATCTTGGCGATGGCCTGGTCGGGGATGGTCGGAAACTGCGACTTCACGAAGCCGAAGAAATCCAGATAGGCGGCATAACCGAGGTTCAGGAATTCGAAGTGGTACTGCCAGATCTTGTAGGAAAGCTCGATCGCCTTGTCATAGGCCTCGAAGATGGCGTTGGTGTTGTCGAGGCCGACGCCGCCCTTCACCCATTCCAGCGGCACGACATCGGGCAGCGGCTTGAACGACAGCGCGTCAATTTCCGCCGTGGCAGCGCGGACCTTCTTCTTCCAGTTGGCGAGAAGCTCGTTCCAGTTGCCATAGTAATGGCCGGCACGGTCAAGAAAGTGCGGGATGCGCGCCTCGATGTCCTCGGGCGCCACGGCGACGGGCGAGAAATAGACGAAGCCGTTGAGAATGCGGTAGTCGATGCCATTCGCGGGCGGCACCAGAAGATGGCGGCTGTTGTATTGCCCCAGGCACTTGATCGCGAAATCCAGGAAGATCACGTCGAACGGGCGCAGCGGTGTCGGCCAGTGCTGCGAGTTGCAGAACCAGAACTTCTGGTCGTCCTCTGTCCGGCGGCTTGGCTGGAACTGCGTGTAATAGGGATAAAGGCTCTGCCAGTCCTCGGCCCCCTTTGGCGGCTTCACGTCAAAGGCGCTCGGGAAAAGCGGCGTCTTCGCATCCATCGTGGTTTTCCTCCCCAGGACTATTCTTGTTACCTGCGCACGGGCAGGGCGGCGTTCAATGTGCCGACGATGCCCATGATACCCGTTGCATAGGTCTTGGGCGCTTCGGACTTCTTCTTCTGGCTCCAGATCGTCTCTGGCCGCGATTGCAGGGCCAGAAGGTTCTCGCCCTCGGGCAGATCGGCGTCGATCGCCCATTCCACATCCTGCGGGCATTTGTTCTGGCGTTCCAGCCGCTTGGCCAGGCGGGCCACAGCCAGAACCTCGGCATCCGACAGGCATTGGGCGTGACGCCGGGCCTCGTCGACCTCGCGTTCCACGGCCGCGCCAAGGTCGGGGTCGCCCACCAGCTCGACATGCTTGTCGCTGATCTTGCGGGCGACGATCTCCTCCAGCACCTTCTCTACGGTGAAGTTGTCGGGCGTCACCACGCCCGACACCACCATCTCGCCCAGGCCCCAGCTGGCGTCGATCACGATCTTGGTGCGGTCGCCGTTCAGCGGGTCGATGGACATGGCCACCCCGGCGGCGCGAGCGTTGACCATCTTCTGCACGCCCACGCTCATCAGCACGTCGACATGCGGGATGCGGTTCTTCTCGCGGTAGGCCACGGCGCGGGTGGTGTACAGCGAGGCCCAGCAATCGCGCACCTTCTCGACCACCTGATCGGCGCCGCGCACCCACAGATAGGTGTCCTGCTGACCGGCAAAGCTTGCGTCCGGCATGTCCTCGGCCGTGGCCGAGGAACGCACCGCCACCGGCATGTCCGGCCCCATCGCGGCATAGGCTTCGCGGATCGCCTGTTCCACCGCCGCCGGCAGCTTGTGGCTGCGGATGCGGATGCGGATCGCCTGCGCCGCGCGGTCGACCGAGTCGATGTCATAGGGATCGACGCCCGACAGGTGCCGCTCGATCTCGGCCTTAAGCCCGTGGTCGTCCAGCATGGCCTGATAGGCATCGGTGGTCACGGCAAAGCCGGGCGGCACGGCAACCCCGGCCTGGGTCATCTGGCCAAGCGAGGCGCATTTGCCGCCGACGCGGGCGTGATCGGCCGTGCCGATGGAAGAGAAGTCCAGGGTGTAAAGTCCGTCGGCCATGGTCAGCGATCCCATTCCACCAGAACGGATTTCGGCACCCGGAAGGTGATGTTGCGGTGGTACTCCGGCACGAATCCGGGGGCGAGGCGCAGGGTCGGGAAGCGTTCTCCCAGCTGCCGCAGCAGGATCGAGGCTTCCATCTTCGCCAGCTGAAAGCCCAGGCAATAGTGGATGCCATAGCCAAAGCTCAGATGCGTGCGGGCGTTGTCGCGCAGGATGTCCAGCCTTTCGCCCTCGGGGAAATGGCTCTCGTCCCGGTTGGCACAGCCGGTGATCATCAGGATCTCGGCCCCCGCTGGCAGGTCCACGCCGCCCACGGTGCAGGCGGTGCGCGCCTTGCGGCGCCAGCCCACGACCGAGGGCATGAAGCGCAGCATTTCCTCGACCGCATTCGGGATCAGGCCAGGGTCGGCCTTGATCGCCTCCCAGGCGTCGCGGTTGTCCATCATGGTCAGGACATAGTTGCCCATGAAGGTCGAGGTCGTCTCGTGCCCCGCGAACAGCGTGGAATACAGGACCCCGGCGATTTCCTCGTCGCTGATCTCGGCGCCCTCGGCCTGAAGGCGCAGAAGGTCGGACGGGAAGTCATCGCCCGGATTGGCGCGGCGCATGTCCAGAAGGTCGTGGATGTACTTCCAGTAGGCCACCATGTCATGGGCAACCGGGATCTGCTCGGCATCGGTCAGGTCGGTCGAGGTCATGCGTTGGCGGCTGGCGCCATACTGCTTGATGCGCGGCACGTCCTCGTCCGGGATGCCCATCAGCGTGAACAGCACATAGGCCGGCACCGGATAGGCCACGATGTCCCAGAAGTTCACCGGCATTCCCTGCGCGCCGGCGGCTTCCATCAGGTCAAGATGGCGGGCGACGATCTGTTCGACCAGCGGCTCGATCGACTTGAACCGGCGCGGCCCAAAGCAGGACTGCGCCACCTTGCGGATGCGGGTGTGGTCCGGAGGCACGCGGGCGGTCAGCCCGGAATAGGCGGTGAAGCCGCCGTCGGTCAGGACCTTGCGGCCCTCCTCGCACATCGGGCGCATCGGCTTCTGCGCATTCTCGGACGAGAAGGTCTTCCAGTCGTCGAAGATCGCCTTGATGTCGTCATAGCGCGACACCACCCAATAGCCGGTCGGCTCGTGGAAGAAGACCGGCTCGTCCTCGCGGAATTCCTTCCAGCGGGCATGGGGCTTGTTCAGGTCAAACGGATCATACCCGTCCGACGGCTTGTGGCCGTCCAGGTCCTTCATGGCGCTGTCCTCCCTCGGTGAACCACCAGCCGGGCCTTGGCTGGCGGTTCGAGAATCACGGTAAGCCCACTGCCTTTGGTTTTTCTTTGGCCGGTTTGGCCTGGGCTGGCGCCGACTGCGACAGCTCGCGGTAAAGCCTTTGAATCTCAACGCTTTCTCCCGCGCCGATGGCGGCGACGGCCGTGCGGTACTGGCGATACTGGCGGTGCATCGCGTCCATCCGGCCCTGGGCCACGAAGATCTTCATCGCCTCGGCATTGGCGCCTTCGCTGGTCGGGTCGATGGCCAGGGCCGCCTGGCAATGCTGCAGCGCCTCGCGGGTCAGGCCCGATCTCATGCAGACCCTTGCGAAATCGTACTGCAGTTTCAGGGCCATCTCGCGCAGCCAGATGCGCCGCGGCATGCACCAGTCGTCGGTTTCGGACTCGACGTATTCCAGGGGCAGGTCCTCGAACAGGTCGCCACCATAAAGCCGCACGGCGGCGGCGTAGATTCGCAGCGCCGCCTCGTCGAGGCCGCGCTTGAACAGCGACAGGCCGCGGCGGCAGAGTTGCTCGAAACTGTCGATGTCGATCCAGCTGCCGGGAGGCGGGTTCAGACGGTAGTATTCCCCGGACCGGATCACGGCTTGCGGGTCGCCAAGCGCGCGGCGCAGCATGGCCACGGTGTGGTGCAGGCGGGCGCGCTTCTGTTCCTCGGTGCCCGCTTCGGGCCAGAGCAATTCGCCGATCTGGTCGGCATGGGCGCCCTTGTCGCCGCTTTGCAGAAGATAGGCGAAAAGCGTGCGCGTCTTCTTCGGCGCGGCGCCCGGCATCGCCCACTCCACCGGGCGGTTGCCGATCAGAACCCGCAGCTGTCCGAGGCAATGGATGTGCCAGCGCGGGCCACCGGCCTGCGCGCCAACCAGCGGCTGCGCCTGGGCCAGCCACGAGGGCGTGGCGCCCCGGGCGAACATCTGGCCCTCCTGCCTGTCCCGGCGCAGCGCGGCATAGTCCGGCACCAGACGCGCCAGCATGAAGGCCAATCGGTCATCCAGGGCGCCGCCATCGGCCAATTCTGCGGGAAGCCAGTAGGGATTGGCATGCAGGCCGCTTGGCGCGAGGAACTGCCGGTGCGCGTGGAAGGCGGCCTGAAGCTGTTCCTCGACAGTCAGGGTCTGGTCGTACAGCGACAGCACCGGGCGGCCGAGCGCCTGCGCCAGCCGGTCGGCGACATTGCCCCAGGCCCAAAGCCCCGTCGTTCCCTGGATCGTCTCGACCAGCCAGCCCATTTCCACCAGCACCGCCCCCGTGGCCGGCAGCCGGCCGCGCAGACGGGCGAAGGCCTCTTCCGGATCGACCGGCGATGCGTCCAGCGCCACCTCGTCGAACCGGATGCGGTGCTTCGAAGGAACGGATGCCAGAAGTGCCGGCTGATCCGTGACGAGACAGGCAGAGTTGAGCCAGCCCACGGCCTTCAGGGCCGTCTCCAGGAAATGCGGGTCCCGGGGATCGTAGAGGATCGCCGCATTCACGGGTTCAACCGGCTTCATGGCCTCCCAGCCCCCCCGTCAGCCTTTCGAAAAGATATGCACCGGAAGTGCCGATTTCCAAAGAAAAACCAAAGACGGGCGCGCTAGTCTGATTCTCAGGGGCCTGCAATGCGGGCTGGGAGGGATCGTAGCGTCTTGGCAACCCCGGCAAGAGCCGGAGGGTCGCGGTATGTCGCCGCAGCCCGCGGATGCCTGCGTCCCTTGATACGAGACAAGGGCGCCGATGAGCGAGAGTGGAGATTTCGACTATCTGATCGTGGGCGGCGGCTCTGCCGGGGCCGTGCTTGCGAACAGGTTGAGCGCCGATCCCGCGCTGCGCATCTGCCTGGTCGAAGCCGGGCCAAGGGACCGCAGCCCCTTCATCGGAATCCCGCTTGGCGTCATGTGGCTGACCAAGGATGCCCGGCACAACTGGCTGTTCTCGACCGCGCCCCAGGCCGGGCTGAACGGACGCACCGTCTCGGTGCCGCGCGGCAAGGTGCTTGGCGGCAGTTCCGCGATCAACGGCATGGTCTATATCCGCGGCCACCGCGCCGACTATGACGCCTGGGCCGAGGCCGGCTGCACCGGCTGGGACTATGACTCGGTCCTGCCCTACTTCCGCCGGTCCGAGGCAAACCGCAACGCCGGGCTGGATCCGGCCTTCCATGGCAGCGAGGGCCCGCTGGCCGTCAGCAATCTGCGGAATCCCAACCCGGTTGACCTGGATTTCATGGAAGCCGCGGGGCGGTTGCAGATCCGACCCTGCGCCGACTTCAACGCGCCCGAACCCGAAGGGGTGGGCATCTACCAGGTGACGCAGAAGGACGGCAAGCGCCACTCCACCGCCCGCGCCTTCCTCGCCCCCGTCATCCGTCGCGGCAACCTGCACGTCCTGACCGAATCCGAGGTGATCCGCGTCGACGTGCCCGCAGGCCGTGCCACGGGCGTCACCCTGCGCCGCAAGGACGGCACGGAACAGCGGTTGAAGGCCCGGCGCGAGGTGGTGCTTTCGGCCGGTGCCATCGGCTCGCCCGACATCCTGCTGCGGTCCGGCATCGGCCCGGCTGCGCTGATCCGAGGCTTCGGCGGCACGGTGTTGGCCGACCTGCCAGGCGTGGGGCAGAACCTGCAGGACCATGTCGACGTGATGGTGATCTGCAAGTCGCGGTCGCGCACACCCTATGGCATCTCGGTCGGCGCCCTGCCGCGGCTGGCGGCGGACGGCCTGAAATGGATGTTCGGCAACGGCGGCATGCTCTCGTCGAACATGGTCGAGGCCGGCGGCTTCGTCCGCTCCTCCCCCGGCGAGCCGCGGCCCGACCTGCAGTTCCACATCATCCCCGGCCGCAAAAGCCATCGCGGCCGCATGGTGGAATACGGCCACGGCGTCAGCCTGCACACCTGCGTGCTGCGCCCCGAAAGCCGGGGCAGCGTCACGCGCACTTCCGCAACCGGGCGCCCGGTGATCGACCTTGGCCTCCTGACCGCCGAGGCCGACATGGCGCGGCTTGTCAAAGGCGTCCGCCTCGCCCGCGCGATCCTGCGCGAAGAACCC
>Ga0209368_1001160_pt1 | contig 12783 bp, 12 predicted proteins | sample EBPBio242008_DNA_FD_185862 | JGI IMG/M metagenome (GOLD analysis project Ga0209368, IMG submission 185862) | Wastewater treatment Type I Accumulibacter community from EBPR Bioreactor in Madison, WI, USA - Reactor 1_4/24/2008_ DNA (SPAdes)... | ecosystem: Engineered > Bioreactor > EBPR >...
GCCCGTGCCGCTGATGGATTTCGTGGCTGCGATCGAGCGGGCGACGGGGCGGGTGGCGGAAAAGAACTTCCTGCCGATGCAGGCCGGCGACGTGCCGCGCACCTGGGCCTCGGACGAGCTGTTGCGCGCCTTGGTGGGCGGCATTCCCCGCACGCCGCTGGACGAAGGCGTCGGCAATTTCGTGCGCTGGTACCGCGACTGGGCGGGGGTCTGACCCCGCCTCAGCCCGCTTGCATCAACCTGCGATGGCGGCCTGCACCAGCGGGCCGACCTCGTGCCAGCCGCGCCAGATCATGTCGAGCGCGACATAAAGGATGATGGCCAGGCCGATATAGGCGATCCAGCGGAAGCGGTTCAGAAGCCGCGCGATGAACGAGGCGGCGATGCCCATCAGGGCGATGGAGAGACCGAGGCCGAAGACCAGGATCGTCGGGTGTTCATGGGCGGCGCCCGCCACGGCCAGCACATTGTCGAGCGACATGGACACGTCGGCGATGACGATCTGCCAGGCGGCCTGGGCAAAGGTCTTGCGCGGCGCGCCTTTGGCGATGCTGCCGTCCGCGTTCAGGTCGGCATTGGCCAGCGCTTCCTGTGCCTGGGTTGCCTCTTCGCCATGACCGGCGCGCAGTTCGCGCCACATCTTCCAGCAGACCCACAGAAGCAGGATGCCGCCCGCAAGAAGCAGGCCGGTGATGGCCAGAAGCTGGGTGGCGACCAGGGCAAAGAAGATGCGCAGCACCGTGGCGGCCAGGATGCCGACAAGGATGGCCTTCGTGCGCTGTTCCTTTGGCAGTCCCGCTGCGGCAAGGCCGATGACCACGGCATTGTCGCCCGCGAGGACAAGGTCGATGGCGATGACCTGCAGGAAGACGGCAAAGCCTGCGGCGGTGAAGAGTTCCATGGGTCTCGCCCTTCCTGACGTTGGGGCCGCACATACGCCGCAGGCCGGCCGTGTGCAACCCGGCGCCCCGAAAGCGCGGGCGTCCGTGGCGAAGCAGGCACGGCCGCGGGTCGCGGCTCAGCCCGAGCGCGCCGCGGCCATGACCGCTGCCGCGAAGTCCTCGGGCCGGGCTGAAAGCATGCCGGCGCGGGCGGCGGCGAAGAACTCGGCGGTCGCCCGGTCCACCTCGTCGAGGGTGACGCCGCGCAGGGCGGCTTCCAGGTCATGGACGATGCGGGGCGGGGTCACGAAGAAATCGCCGGTGATGACGAGTTCGCGGATGCGGTCGCGGGCCGGGCCTTCCAGCCGCAGATGGGCGGCGATGGTGCCGCCGGGGCTGGCATGGCTGGCCGACAGCACATCGGCCGGGGTGGCGGGATCGTCGATTTCGTAGACGAAGGCATCCTGGCCGATCTCTTCGGCATGGATGCGGGCGGCGGCCTGTTCCTCGGCTTCGGAGATGGCGCCCCAGTACGGGGCGATGCCAAGGTGGCTGGCGAAGGCGGCGACCAGCGCCTCTTTCACCTCGGCGGCCGGGGGCGGGGCGCCGTCGAACAGCTCGGTCATGGTGACGACGCGCTGCGCGCCGCTGGTCTGGCCGTGTTTCGCAAGCTTGGCCGCGGGGATGTTGAGCAGCGAGGCCATCTTTGCCCCGTCCATCTGCACCAGCACCGTGCCCTGGTAGAAGATCGTGTCGCCATCGAAGAACCCGCCGGTGCCCGAGATCTTGCGGCCCTCCACCTCGATGTCGTTGCGCGGCCGGTAGCGGGCATTGATGCCGAGCGCGGAGAGGCCGGCCGCCGCCGCCTCGCAAAAGGCGCGGGCGGTGGCGCCCAGATCGGGCAGGCCCAGCCGGGATTTCGAGGCGACGATTTCCCAGCCGAACTGGCCTTCGTCCAGGTAGAGCGCACCGCCGCCGGTGACGCGGCGACCGATGCCCACGCCGGCCGCGCGGCAGGCGGGCAGGTTCAGCTCCTGGCTGATGGCCTGGTGGCGGCCGACCAGCACCGAGGGCGGGAAGGTCAGGAAGCGGATCGTGTCGGGCGTGGTGCCGGCGCCGTGGCCTTCGATCAGGGCCTGGTCGAAGGCCATATGGGCGCGGCAATGGCGGGTGCCGGTGTCGATGACGCGGAACGGGAGTGTCATGGTCTGCCCCTTACTGGAGATCGTATTCCTCGCCCGGCTCGTAGGTCTCGCCGGGGCGGGGCATGGCCAGCTGGCTGCGGATCCTCTTCAGGTGCGCCGGGCCGGGCTGGAACGGGTAGGAGGCGATGTCCGAGGGCGGGCTGTCGCCATAGGGGCGGTCGCAGGCCGAGATGTCGTCGGCGAACTTGCCGGGGCAGCCCGAGGTGCGGAAGGCGATGCCGGCGTCGATGATGACGGCGAGTTCCGACTGCGGCATGCCGAAATCGCTGATGCGGCCGGCCTCGTCGAACCGCATCTGGTCCACGCGGACGCCGCAATAATCGACGAGGTAGCGCGCAAGCTGGATGCGGCGCCACTGGTCGCGCGGGGTGGCGGGCAGGTGATCCATCAGACTGCCCTTTTCGGGGTAGAAGCAGAACATGTGGCTGTGCCCGCCCATGTCGACCATGCGCTGGATGACGGACATCATCTCGGCCTCGGTCTCGCCCATGCCGACGATGAGGTGCGCGCCGAACTTCTTTGGCCCGAAGACATCGCGCGCCCAGTCCACCGCCTGCCAGTAGCCGTCCCAGGTATGGGGCGACTGCACGCCGCGGCCCCGGGTGCGGTCGAAGAGCGCGGGGGTGGCGGCGTCCAGCGCCACGGTGAAGATGTCCGAGCCCATGTCGCGCAGGCGCACCACATCGTCGCGGGTCATGGTGGTGGGGTTCGACAGGATCGAGATCGGGATGGCATCGGGGTCGATCCGGTCGGTCCAGGTCTTCAGGACGGTGAAGGTGTCCTCGTCCGAATTCGGATGGGTTATCATCGAGATGCACATCCGGTGGAAGGGCGTCGCCGGGTCCGAGGCGACCCTATCCACCACCTCGTCCATCGGCACGGCGGGCCAGTCCACGCGGATGAAGTTGCGGTCCGCATAGTTGCGTTCGGCCTCGCGGTGGCGGGCCAGTCCGCAATAGGCGCAGTTCGCGCGGCAGCCTTCGGGATAGGTCAGCAGCAGGTTCAGGCAGCGCGTGCAGGAACAGCCCAGCATCCTGCCCTCGACGAGCCCCAGGGTGATGGCCGCCGCGGTGGACATCTGGACGTAGTCGGGCGAGCGCATGTTGGGCGTCATGATGCGGTAATCGGGGCGGTAGAGCCCATCGGGTGCCACGTCGGCTTCCTTGACGGGGCGGCCGTTCTTCAGCGGCAGCGGCACTGCGCCGGGGGCGCGGGGCTGCATGATGTCGAAAGGGTTGAAGTCCAGGCCATTGGCGCCGCTCGCGCCCGGCAGGGCGCCTTCCGGTTTCAGGCAGGTCATGCGTGTTCTCTCGCCTCCCTCTTGATCGTGTCGCGGCGCCAGTAGTCGCCATAGGCGATCCAGGACCGGCGCAGGGCGTCGGCACCGGGGATGCTGCCCCGGGCGTAATGGTCCAGAAGCTCGGCCCGGCGACGGCGCGCAAGGTCGAGCGAGGGGCCGAAGAGATCGCTCACCTCTTCGGCGTAGTCCTGTGCGGCGGTCGCGCTGCCGGCGACCAGGGCCGCTGCCGCTGCGCCGGCCATCTGCCCCGACAGCACGGCAGCATTGATGCCCGCCCCGGTGATGGGGTTGGCCAGCCCCGCCGCATCGCCGGACAGAAGCACCGGCACGCCCGACAAGTCGCCCGAAAGCCCGCAGATGCCGCCCACCGGGATCGCCCCACCGGTCAGGCGAGCCTGCGCGTCGCCGATGCGGCCTTGCGCGATCAGCAGCCGGCGCAGGTCGTCCAGCAGGGGCTTCAGCCGGGCGCGCGCCTCGGGCACGACGCCCAGTCCCAGGTTCGCCTCGGCCCCGCGCGGGAAGAGCCAGCCATAGCCTCCCATGATGTCGGGCGTGAGAAAGATGTCGGTCGCATTGTGCGGTTTCAGCAGCGGCACGGTCACCTGGCGGGTCTCGACAAGGTCGCGGTTCGCCATCCCGGCCAGGCGCCCGACGGTCGATCGCGGGCCATCGGCCCCCACAACAACCTCGACCGCGATGCGCATGTCATGGCCCAGATGGGCCAGGCCGAAATGCAGGCCATGAAAGGCAGTGCCGCAGAGGATGGTGGCGCCGGCCGCCCGCGCCTCTTCCACCAGAGCGGCATCGAAGGCGGCACGGTCGATCATTACCCCCCGGAAATCCGGCGTGTGGTCGGGCACATCGCGGCCAAGAAAGGTCTCCATCGCCGCGATCTCCTGCAGCGCGGCGGCACGCACGGCCTCGGTGTTGGTGGACAGGAGCGCCGGCACGAATTCGGCGCATTGCACCGGCAAGCCCGGCACCGGGCGGCGGTCCACGGCAATGACGCGCGCGCCAGCCTGCGCCGCCGCCGCAGCGGCCGAGGCACCGGCGGGGCCAAGTCCCACGACAAGGACATCGGCCCAGGGCATCACGCGCAGCCCGAAGTCGCCAGGCGCGCAGACGCAAGGCCGGGCAGCTTGCCCCCGACCTTGATCGAACAGCAGGCATGTTCCTGGTGCCACTGGCGGCCCGTCACTGCGGCCGCGCCAAGCGCGCCCTCGGCCGGAAAGGCGATGCCGTCCAGCCCCGCCATCACGGCATAGGCATCGACCACGCGCTTGTGCATCCCCGCAGGCCGGGCACAGCCCAGAAGAACGTCGCGGTCGTGCAGGACCTCGCGCGCCGTCAGGAAGATGCGACCGACATCGGCGGTGTCCGGGGTCCTGAACGTGCCGGGCCTTGCGTAGAACGGCATGATGACCACCAGCACCAGCGCATTCACCGGATAGCGCGCCACCATCTCCAGCGCCCGCGCCTCGCCACGGATCTCGCCGTAGTGGAGGCCGATGACGATATGGGGCGAGATGTCCATCCTGGTCGCGGTCAGTGCCGCCAGCGTGGCCTCGAAATCCTCGACCGGGCGGTTCAGGTGATAGACCTCGCGGATGGTGTCGTCGGAGCCGATGACATCCATCATCGCGGTATCGACGCCCGCCGCCTCCATCCGCTTTGCCCCGGCCTCGTCGGTCAGCGCGGTGTGGATCGCGATCTTCAGGCCGGGGAAATCGCGCTTCAGCCCCTCGATCACCGGGTAGAAGCGGTCATAGCGGATCTCGTTGCGCCGGTTCGATCCGCCCGACAACAGGAACCCCTGCAGCCCTTGGGTCCGCAGCAGATCGCGCACCTTGCGGTCGAGGTCTTCGGCGTGAAGCGCGGGAATCATCGGCTCCAGGATCTTCGCCTGGCAGTGGTCGCAATCCAGGGCGCAGGCCCCGCCGGTGATGGAAAAGGCGGGGAACGAGTTCTTGCCGCAGCCTTTCACGTCCGCTGTGTCGTATTCCTTGAAGGTGGGGGTGGAAAACCGCACGGGGCGGGCGCGGGCACGGGCGGCCTGGGCCTCCATCTCGGCGACCAGCGCCCCGTCGAATTCGGCATCCTCCAGCGCCTCGATCCGAGCGAGGCGGGCCATCCAGTCCAGTCCGGAAAGCGAGCCGTCCATCCTACACCTCCTGCGCGGCGACGCTGTCGCGGTGCGCCGCGATGATTGCCTCGATCTCGGGCCGGATCGGTCCGGGGCGCGGGGCGTCGCGGATCGTGGTCAGCCACAGGGGATCGCGGTCTTCCTCTTCCACCAGGTCGCAGTCGAGCGCGGCGAGCACCGCCTGCGCCGCGGGCGGCAGGGTCTTAGGGATCGGCTGGCCCGTCAGCCGCGCCCACATGCCGGCCCAGGCGCGACCAAGCGTCCAGGGATTGTAGCCGCCGCCGCCCAGGACGACCGAGGCAGGGGCCAGGGCCACCACCTGCTCGACCGCCCGCCACAGCGCCGCGTTGGACAGGGCCAGCGACGAGAGGGGATCGCCCGCCAGCGCATCGGCGCCCATGGTGACGACCACCGCGTCAGGGTGAAAGCCCCGCGCCAGCGGCAGCACCGCGGCCTCGACGACGCGGGCAAACTCGCTGTCATTGGTTGCGGGCGGCAGCGGCAGGTTGCGGGCACGGCCCTGCGCGCGATCGGAGAGCTGGCCGGTAAAGGGCCAGCGGCCGGCCTCGTGCGTGGAAATCGTCATCACGCGGGGGTCGGCGGCAAAGGCCAGTTCCACCCCGTCGCCGTGATGCGCATCGAAATCGACATGGACGATGCGGCGGCGGCCCAGGTCCAGAAGCCGCTGGATGGCGAAGACCGGGTCGTTCAGGAAGCAGAAGCCGCTGGCGCGGTCGGGCATCCCGTGATGCGTGCCGCCCGCGGGGTGGAAGGCCAGTCCGCCGCGATGCGCCAGTTCCGCCGCCAGGATCGAGCCGCCGACCGAGGTGGCCGCCCGTTGCCAGAGGCCGGGGAAGACCGGGTTCTCCAGCGTGCCCAGGTTGTGGCGGTCGCGCTCCGCCTCGGTTGCCCGGCCCCGCGACTCGGCGGCCTGGATCGCGTCCAGGTAGGCCGGGGTGTGGAAGCGTTCCAGCGTGGCGCGGTCGGCCATCGGGCTGTCGGTCACAGGGTGCCGCGGGCCGGTCCAGCCCAGTGCGGCACAGAGCGCCTCCACCGTACCTATCCGGGGAATGGCCAGCGGGTGGTTGCCGCGGTAGCCGGTCTGCCGGTAGATCGGAGAGGAGACCAGGGCCGCGGGCATGGTCACCTCATGCCGTAGTAGAGGCCGACGACGTGCTCGGCCTCGGCAAAGAAAAGCCACCGGGCCGCCAGCGCGCCGATCAGGTGGATCGCCGTCGCCAGCGGGATGGCGGCCACGGGCGGCAGCACCAGCAGCACCAGCGCGGGCAGGACGCCCGCCAGAAGGATGGCGATGATCCGCAGCTTTTCGGCATGTTTGCGGCCGACGACATGGATCATCTCGGTCAGAAGGTAGTTGCCGGCGGTATGCCCCCGCTCCAGCACCGTGACGCGACCCAGATGGGACAGGCCCGTGGCATGGCCGGTGGTCAGCGCGGCCCTGGGGAACTGTCCGTCGCCGATGCGGAAGGACAGGTACAGGATCGCCGAAAGCGCCAGGGCCACGGGCACGGCGAGCATCTGCCCGGCCAGGATGAGGCCGCCGGTCAGCGCGAAGGCCAGGAACAGGACCGGGGTGATCCAGTGGTGCCAGCGTGGCACGGTCTTCAGTTGCGCATAGATCATCGAGGTGCAGAGCACGGTGGCCGCACAGCCGGCCGCGCCGATCCAGCCCAGCACCGGCGGCACCGGCAGGCCCAGCCATTGCCCCGCCGCCATGGGCGCCAGCAGGACGAGGGTTGCCACCGACGCCACGCCCTCGCGCGAAAGCCAGGAGGTTTGCCACTGGCTGAAGGCGCGGATCGCCCGCTCGGGGTGGCCGAGGTGGAAGGTCGAGGCGAGGAGCCCGCCGACGGCGAGCGCGTAGCCAAGTCCCCAGAGGAAGAAGGCGGTCCAGCCGCTGGGGACCATCAGACCAAGGCCGAGAAGGGCGAGGAACCCGAAACCGATGCCGGAAAAGACGGTGAAGAGGATGACGGAGGGCGCGGGATGCATGTCAGATCTTCCCCAGCATCCGGTCCAGCCAGCCGGCAAAGCCGCTGGCCTTGATGTCCAGAAGGGGCGCCAGCGGGCTTGCCTGGTCGGGCGCGTCCTTGGGGCGCGGCGGCAGGTAGCGGTTGACGGGCCGGGTGCCCATGTCGGGCATCAGCGCATAGCCGCCGCGGTCGGCCGTCAGGCGGCTGACGCTGCTGTCCGGGTCGGCGAAATCGCCGAAATGGCGCGCGCCCGTCGGGCAGGTGCGCACGCAGGCCGGCACGCGGTCCTCCTCGGGCAGGTTGTCGTTGTAGATGCGGTCCACGCAAAGCGTGCATTTCTTCATCACACCGGCGGCCTGGTCCATCTCGCGCGCGCCATAGGGGCAGGCCCAGGCACAAAGACCGCAGCCGATGCAGATGTCCTCGTTCACCAGCACGATGCCATCCTCGGCCCGCTTGTAGCTGGCGCCGGTGGGGCAGACGGTGACGCAGGGCGCGTCCTCGCAATGCAGGCAGGACCTGGGGAAGTTCACCGTGACGCCCATGCCTTCCGGCGTTTCGGCCTGGTAGGTGTGGACGCGGTTCAGGAACGTGCCCGAGGGGCTGGCGCCGTAGGGGTCCTGGTCCGAGAGCGGCACGCCATAGCCCTGGTCGTTCCAGCCCTTGCAGGCGGTCACGCAGGCCTGACAGCCGACGCAGGTGTCCAGGTCGATGGCCAGGCCAAGCTTCTTTTCGGTACGGACGGGAAGCTGGGTCACGAGGCGCCCCTCCCGCCGGCCCGCGGGCAAATTCCTTCGAAGGAATTTGCAGGTCTCTTCGATGAAACTTGCCTCATCTCCGCCGCTCCTTTCCCTGCGGCACCACGCGCGGCAGATCGGGGAACTGCGGCAGGGCGTGGTCCATCGGCCCGGCATTTTCGATCCGCACGCGCAGGTCGAACCAGGCCGCCTGCCCCGTCACCGGGTCCGAATTCGACCAGCGCATCCCGTCGCCTTTTTCCGGCAGCAGCTCGCTGATCAGGTGGTTCAACAGGAAACCCTCCTTCGCCTCGGGCGCCTCGCTGTCCAGCGCCCAGGCGCCCCGGCGCTTGCCGATGGCGTTCCAGGTCCAGACCGTGTTCTCGTTCAGCCCGGCCATATGCGCCGCCGGCACGGTGATGACCCCGTTGGGCGAAGAGACGCGGGCATAATCGCCGTCCTTGAACCCGTGCGCCTGCCACAGCTTCGTGGGCAGGTAGAGGTAATTCATCCCCCGGATCTGGCGAAGCCAGGCGTTCTGGCTGCCCCAGCTGTGGTACATGTCCATCGGCCTTTGCGTCAGCGCATGGACCGGATAGCCCCAGCCCGCCGCCTCCTGGTCGCCGAAGGGCGGATACCAGACCGGCAGCGGGTCCATCGCCTGTTTCAGCCGTTCGCGCAGGTGGTCGGGCGGCTGGATCGCGCCATGCCCCTCCGCCGCCAGCTGGAACCGCCGCATCGGTTCCGACCAGATCGAGAACAGGTAGGGCTGCGGCGTGTCGTAGAACGAGGTCGCAACGGCCCAGTCCTGATAGGCCGCGTTCCAGGGCTTCATGAACTCTGCCCCCTGCGGGACATGCGCCTGATAGAAGCTGCCGTTTTCGATATAGCGCTGCAACTGGTCGGGGTTCGGCGCGCCGCGCCCCTCCAGGTCGCCGTTTCCGCGAAAGCCGATCAGCGGACCCACGCCGGGGCGGCGCTGGTGGTTCACGATGTAATCGGCATAGTCCTTGAACTTCGGGCTGCCGTCCTCGTTCACCATGCCCGGCAGGCCGAGGCGCGCGCCCAGGTCCAGAAGCACCGACTGGAACCCCCGCACATCGCGGTCCGGCTCCACCACCGGCCAGCGGATCGAATCCCCCGCCGCCTCGGGTTCGGAAATCGGGCGGTCCAGCAGGCTGATGCAGTCGTGGCGTTCGACATAGGTCGTGTCAGGCAGGATCAGGTCGGCATAGGCCACCATCTCGCTGGCATAGGCGTCGGAATAGATGATCCGGGGGATGACATATTCCCCGTCCGCGCCCTTGTCGGTCAGCATCTCCATGACCTTGGCGGTGTTCATGGACGAGTTCCAGGCCATGTTCGCCATGTAGAGGAACAGCGTGTCGATGCGGTACGGGTCGCCCGCATGGGCATTGGGGATCACCATGTGCATCAGCCCATGGGCCGAGAACGGGTTTTCCCAGGTGAATGCCTTGTCGATGCGGGCGGGCGAGCCGTCGGGCTTCAGCGCCAGCTGTTCAGGGCTGCGGACATAGCCCAGATGCGGCCCGGTCAAGGGCTTGCCGGGCACGGCCACATGGTTCGGCGTCGGATGCGCCTCGACCGGCTTCGGATAGGGTGGCTTCATCCGCCACGAGCCCGGAGTTTCCACCGCGCCCAGCACGATCTGCAACAGATGCAGCGCGCGCGCCGTCTGGAAGCCGTTGGAATGGGCCGAGATGCCGCGCATGGCGTGGAAGCTGACAGGGCGTCCCACCATCGTTTCATGCGCGTCGCCGCGGAAATCCGTCCAGCGGATCGGCAGTTCGATGGCCTGGTCAAAGGCCACCTGCGCCAGTTCCGCCGCCAGCGCCCGGATGCGGGCCGCCGGCACACCGCAGCGCGCGGCCACGGCCTCGGGCGCGTAATCGGGCGACAGGTAGCGTTCCGCCATGTGCTGGAACACCGTGCGGTGGCCCTCCCAGGTCGCGCCCAGGTCCGGCTCCACCCCCTTGCCGTCCCAGGGGGCGGGCCGGCCGGTGCGGCGGTCGATCACGAAGGGCTGGCTTTCGGCGTTCTTCAGGATCAGCCCCTTCTCGGGGCCTTCGGAGCCATTCACCAGCAAGGGCGCATTGGTCCAGCGCGCCAGATAATCCAGGTCGATCTTGCCGGCCTCCAGCAGGCAATGGATCAGCGACAGGATCAGCAGCCCGTCCGCCCCCGGCGTGATGCCGATCCAGTCATCGGCGACGGCGTTGTAGCCCGACCGGATCGGATTGACCCCGATCACCCTTCCGCCGCGCGCCTTGATCTTGCCGATGCCGATCTTGATCGGGTTGCTGTCATGGTCCTCGGCCACGCCGAACAGCACGAACAGGCGCGAGCGGTCCCAGTCGGGCGCCCCGAACTCCCAGAAGGCGCCGCCCATGGTGTAGATGCCGCCTGCCGCCATGTTCACCGAACAGAACCCGCCGTGGGCGGCATAATTCGGCGTGCCGAAGGCCTGCGCCCACCAGCCGGTCAGCGATTGCGACTGGTCGCGCCCGGTGAAGAAGGCCAGCTTTTCCGGCGCCGTCTCGCGCAGCGGCTTCATCCAGGACACCGCCAGGTCCAGCGCCTCGTCCCAGGTGATCTCCTCGAAGGCCCCCGATCCGCGCGGCCCCACGCGCTTCATGGGCGCGCGCAGCCGCGAGGGCGCGGTGATCTGCATGATGCCCGAGGCACCCTTGGCGCAGAGCACGCCCTTGTTGATCGGGTGGTCGCGGTTGCCCTCGATATAGCTCACGCGCCCGCTTTTCAGGTGCACGTTGATGCCGCAGCGGCAGGCGCACATGTAGCAGGTGGTCCTGCGCACCTCGTCCGACACGGGCGGCGACAGGTTCAGGCGAGGCTCGCTCATCAGGTCATTCCGGTTCGGCGGCCGTAGGGGCCAAGTGGGTCGGGGCCCCCGGATCGCGGCTACGGCAACCCGGTCGCAGGATCAGGCGTCAGCCGCTGTGACGGATGGTGAAGACGTAGACCTTGCCGTCGACATGGTGCTCCACCAGCTCGTTTCCGGTGGTGCGGCAGAAGGCCTCGAAGTCCTTCACCGCGCCCGGATCGGTGGCCAGTACCTCCAGCGTGGCGCCGGTGGGCATGTCCTTCAGCATCTTCTTCGTCCGCAGGATCGGCAGCGGGCAGTTCAAGCCCTTCGCATCAAGAACCTGGTCGGCCATTCTCGTCTTCCTCAGATGTACAGATTGATGTCGCATTTCGTCGCCGCCTCGACCCAGGTCGCGGCACCGCCGATGGTGAGGCCCGGGATCATGTCCTGGGGCTTGTACTCGAACAGGTCCATGGTCATCTGGCAGGCGATCATGTTGACGTCCGCTTCGATGGCCAGGTCGCGCAGTTCCTCGATCGAGGCCACGCCCTTCTTCTTGATCATGTTCTTCATCATGGCCGAGGTCAGGGCCGAAGCCCCCGGCAGCGCCGCCATGATGTTCGGCATGGCCATGTGCATGCCGCCCATCGGCATCTCCATCGCCGGGTTGCCCAGGGTCGAGACCTTCAGGTTCAGGTCCTTCTTCAGCAGACCCAGCCCGTAGAAGGTGAAGAACATCGTGACGTTCAGCCCCATGGCCGCAGCCGTGGTGGCCAGGATGAAGGGCGGATAGGCCCAGTCCAGCGTGCCCTTGGTCACGATGATCGACATCGACTTCACGTTCGTTTCGTCGAGCATTTTCCGTCTCCCCTGCCGCTCCGCGTCGGCATCCGGCCCCGCCCGGCCCCGTGCCGGGCGGCGGGCCCTGTTCAGGTCACGCCGCGCAGCCGGCGAAGGCGTCGGCCTGCATCTTGGCCTCGTAAGGCTCGGCCACCGCCGATCCCGGCACCAGGACCGCAGCCGCCTTGGCCGCATCGACCGGGCGCACCCGCACCATCCAGCCCTGACCGTAGGTATCGGTGTTGGCAAGCTTCGGGGTGCCGCCCAGCACCTCGTTCACCGCCACGATCTCGGCATCGAAGCCGATCTTCGCCGGACCCACCCACTTGCCGCTTTCGATCGTCGCCACGGACTTGCCGCCCTCGATCGTCTTTCCCGCCTTCTTGGGCGTGAAGGCGACCAGCGCGCCGGCCATGCCGGTCGCGATCACCGTCATGCCCACGGTATAGGTGCCGTCGGATTCCGGCCGGTACCAAAGGTTGTTCGGCACGTCGTAGAACAGGTCGTCGGGAAGGTTGCAGCCTCTGACCACGGGCATCGCTTGTCTCCTTCAGTCGGGTCCGGCCGCGGTGCGGGCCGGACCGGGAATGTCACCCGCGCGCAGGGGCCGCGCGGAACAGCAGAATTCGCCAAGGCCCGCTTCCTGCAACTTGCCGCCCACGAAAAGCGCCAGATGCTTCAACACCATGGCCTGCAGCCGCAAGGCGCGCGCCGCCTCGTCGGGGTCATCATCGTGCAGGGCGACCACGTTGCGCAAGTATACCAATTCGCGGCAGGTTTCTCGACAGGCATTGAAGGACGCATCGCCGCGGGCGCCCTGCCGGTGCAAGGCAAGCAG